>ERZ1046740.947-NODE-947-length-21965-cov-5.711365_pt1 | contig 21965 bp, 19 predicted proteins | sample MGYA00383093_ERZ1046740 | MGnify/ENA primary metagenome ERZ1046740 (study PRJEB29581, sample SAMEA5548363) | metagenome | biome: marine; feature: coastal; material: water | depth 25 m | study: Short-term variability in the microbial, nano- and picoplankton... | reverse complement strand
ATAAACGGTGTCATCGTTCAGCCCTTCCGGCTCAAGAAACACCAAATGCGAAGTTTTATCAGCAAATCGCACGATTTTATCTTCGATTGAGGGGCAATACCGAGGGCCGATCCCATCAATATGCCCGCCATACATCGCAGATCGTTCAAGGTTTTCGCGGATAATTTCGTGTGTTTTCTCGTTGGTATGGGTGATACCGCAGGAAATTTGCCGGGCCGGTGGTGTCTTGTTTAAGAACGAAAACATGGTGGGCACATCATCGCCCGGCTGAGATTCAAGCAAATCCCAGTTGATCGTTTTCCCGTTCAGGCGCGGTGGTGTGCCGGTTTTTAGGCGCCCCAAAGGCAAATCAAAGCTGTCAATCTGCTCGGCCAGTTTGATTGATGGCTTATCCCCCATACGCCCACCAGGGCGAGACACATCACCGATATGAACAATACCGCGTAGGAAAGTCCCTGTGGTCAAAACAACCGAGTATGCAGAAACCTCAGAGCCATCGGCCAAAATGACACCGCGCACAGCGCCATCCATCATCCTAAAGTCGGTGGCCTCGCCCTCGATAATGGTCAGATTTGGGGCCGCTTCGATCTCTGCCAACATAGATTCGCGATAGATCTTACGGTCTGCCTGAGCACGCGGGCCTTGAACAGCGGGCCCTTTACGGCGATTGAGAAGCCGAAACTGGATGCCTGCAAGGTCGGCCACGCACGCCATAACACCGTCAAGCGCGTCGATTTCGCGCACAAGATGCCCCTTGCCCAAGCCGCCAATCGCCGGATTGCAAGACATCACGCCAATGCCGGATTTCTTCAATGTAATAAGGGCCGTGCGCGCACCAAGGCGCGCAGCTGCATGGGCTGCATCTGCGCCAGCATGGCCGCCGCCAACGACTATAACATCAAAATGTTTCACGTGAAACACTCCTCACTTACCAATGCAGAAACTTGAGAAAATCTCGTCGAGCAGGTTTTCGACATCTACGCGACCCACGATCGAATCCAAAGCCCGAATTGCGCTGTGCAGTTCTTCGGCGGCAATTTCGTAGTGGTCTGGCCCAAGCGCAAGCACGTCATGTGCAGTCGACAAATCTTGATTTGCTCGGGCCATGGCTGTGCGGTGACGCTCTCGGGTGGCAATACCGGAGCGCCCTGCACGATCCGACAATGTGGCGGTAATCTCTTGCACAAGATCATTTACCCCCTGCCCGGTTATGCCCGAGATTGCGTTGTTGTCGTCATCCAAAGTATCCGCCTTGGCGACACGTACGATGTCGTCGGGTAGAGGTTCGAAATCAGGGTGTTGATCTTGGTCTATCAGAAAAACCCGCAAATCGGCTGCCTTGGCCCGTTGGCGTGCACGTTCTATTCCAATACCTTCAACGTGATCTTCTGTCTCTCTCAAGCCGGCGGTATCCAGCAAGGTAACTGGCAGACCATTAAGGTCCATGCGCACCTCGATCACATCGCGTGTAGTGCCGGCATATTCAGAGGTAATTGCGGCCTCTCTGCCTGCTAAGGCATTGAGAAGAGTAGATTTTCCAACATTTGGTGCCCCTAAAATAGCCACTTCGAAACCCACACGAATACGCTCGGCGGTTTTGACCCCAGCAATCTCATTGGACAGCTCGCCACGAACCCCAGATAGCAATTCTCGCACCTCTGGCGTTACATCAACGGGCACATCTTCGTCTGCAAAGTCGATGGTGGCCTCTAACAAGGCCGCAGCACGGATCAAATTGGCCCGCCAGCCGTCTGCAAGCGTTCCTAGGTCACCAGACAGCACACGCAAGGCTTGGCGGCGCTGAGCCTCGGTCTCTGCGTCGATGAGATCCGCCAAACCTTCGACCTGCGCCAAATCAAGACAGCCATTTTCAAGCGCGCGGCGGGTGAATTCACCAGGTTCGGCCAAACTTAGCCCTGCCATATCTGACAATTCGCGCAGCACCGCACTGACCACCGCGACGGAACCGTGCAAATGCAGCTCGATCACTTCTTCGCCGGTAAAACTATTCTTATGCGGAAAATACAGCACAAGCGCCTGATCCAGACGGTGGCCTTCGGAGTCTTTCAACACACGCAAAGACGCCATGCGCGGTTGTGGCAAATCGCCAAACATCGCCATGCCAGCCTCTTTGGCCAAGGAACCGGACACACGAATGACAGCGACCCCCGCTTTACCGGGGGCCGTTGCTAACGCGAAAATTGTGTCAGGCGCATAGGCCAAGGCACCACCTTTAGGTGTTCATTGAATCAAAGAACTCTGCGTTCGACTTGGTTTGTTTCAGCTTGGAAATCAGGAACTCAACGGCATCTGTCGTGCCCATTGGATTCAAGATGCGGCGCAAAACAAAGGTTTTGGTCAGGTCAACTTTATCGACCAGCAACTCTTCTTTCCGGGTGCCTGACTTGAGAATGTCGATGGCCGGGAAGACGCGTTTATCAGCAACTTTGCGATCCAGAACGATTTCCGAGTTACCCGTGCCTTTGAATTCTTCAAAGATCACTTCGTCCATGCGACTACCGGTGTCGATCAACGCAGTCGAAATAATGGTCAGTGAGCCACCTTCTTCGATATTCCGTGCTGCACCAAAGAAACGTTTTGGGCGCTGCAGGGCATTTGCGTCCACACCCCCGGTCAGAACCTTACCAGACGATGGCACCACGGTGTTAAAAGCTCTACCAAGTCTTGTGATCGAGTCGAGAAGAATAACAACATCTCGTTTATGCTCGACCAAACGCTTGGCTTTTTCGATGACCATTTCGGCCACAGCCACGTGGCGGGTCGCAGGTTCGTCAAAGGTAGAAGAGACAACTTCGCCTTTCACAGACCGCTGCATATCGGTGACTTCCTCGGGGCGTTCATCGATCAAAAGAACGATCAAATAACACTCGGGATGGTTTTGCTCGATGGAATTGGCGATGTTTTGGAGAAGAACCGTTTTACCGGTCCGGGGCGGAGCAACAATCAACCCACGCTGGCCTTTACCAATCGGAGCGACGAGATCGATAATACGTGCAGAGCGATCTTTGACGGTAGGATCTTCGACTTCCATTCTCAAACGCTCATCCGGATAAAGCGGCGTGAGGTTGTCAAAGGCAATCTTGTGCTTGGCCTTTTCAGGATCTTCAAAATTGATCTGAGTGACACTCGTCAAAGCAAAGTAACGCTCGGTTTCTTCTGGAGCTTTGATCGCACCGCTGATGGTGTCGCCTGTGCGCAAGCTGTACTGACGGATGGTTTCCGGGCTCACATAAATATCGTCGGGACCCGGAAGATAGTTCGCCTCGGGAGAACGTAGAAAAGCAAAACCGTCCTGAAGCACTTCGAGCACACCTTCGCCGGAAATGCCCCATCCGTCATCTGCACGTTCGCGCAAAATCTGGAACATCATCTCGCCTTTGCGCATTGTGGATGCGTTTTCGATCTCTAGCTCTTCGGCCATCGACAAAAGGTCTTTGGGTTTTTTTGCTTTCAGCTCGGACAGCGAAAGCTTTTCATTAGTCGAAACTACTTCTTCGGTCATAGGACATATCCCAAGCGCATCTCATACGGAGCTGCGATTTGTATTTTAAATTCGGAAAACACATAGCCCGGACGGGCCTGTTGCCGGAGTATCTAAGGTGTCAGACGAGTGGAGTCAAACTTCTCAGAACTTAATCACCACAGACAAGACAATCACGATCATCAAAAGGGTCGGCACTTCGTTCATCATCCGGAAGGCACGACCAGACAATTGGTTTTCACCGCGTGCAAATCGTTTGCGTTGGATCATCAGCCAATGGTCAAAAATGGTCATTAGAATAATACAGAACCCTTTGGTGTATGGCCAAATCAATGACCAATCGACAACACCGGGTGTGAACACCAAGGTCAGACCAGCAGCCCATGCCGCGATACTTGCGGGGGACATGATATAACGCTGAAGTTTGAATTCCATAACTTTGAGGGTTTCATCCAGTTGATCGCCTGGTTCAGCCTTCTCAGCATGATAGACGAACAATCTGGGCAGATAGAACAATCCGGCCATCCATGACAGAACCGCCATAATATGAAACGAAAGAACATACGGATAAATGTCTGCGAGAAAATAAGTCATTTGGATATCCCGGGTCGGCTTTGTCTTTCTCTAAATAAATAAAGAAGAAAGAAAAAGGATGATGTTTTTGTAGGGAAGCCCAGTCTTGTGGATTATTTGGTTTTCACAAGGGTTTTACACATTAGGAGAAATCTTGGGCGATAATTTTGAGATTATGTGGAAATGTAAGAATAATATATTTGAAACAGATAGTTACAATGATTCAAGTTGAGGAAAACTTGGGTATCGTCTGCGGGTATCGTTGTATTCTATCAAACACTCACAGGGGTGAACTTATCCTCGTCCAGAGAGGAGAAAAATCATGGAACATTGTGAAACCGGCGGCTTTTCCCCGGCTTGCAATATCGCGTCGAATTTCCCAGAAAGGAACCTCAGGACACACGCCCATTAATCCACGAACTTATCCACATGACACACAAGATCATTTTGGCCTCAAGCTCGGAGATTCGGGCTACCCTGCTGCGAAATGCTGGGTTGGACTTTGATGTTGCCATTGCGCGTATCGATGAAGATATGCTGCGACGTGCCATGGAAGCCGAAGGTGCGCCGCCCCGTGACGTGGCAGATGCGCTGGCCGAGACTAAGGCCGCAAAGGTCGCGATGAAAAATCCCGATAAGTTGGTGATTGGGTGCGATCAGGTTTTGGAGTGTGATGGCAAGGTGTTTTCCAAGCCACGCGACATAGAAGATGCACGCCGACAATTGATCGCTTTGCGCGCAAAGCGCCACCAGCTTTTGTCTGCGGTTGTTGTGTTTCACGAGAATCAACCTGTTTGGCGTCATGTGGGTGTCGTGCGCCTGCAGATGCGGGATTTCTCAGATGCCTATCTAGACGCTTACCTAACCCGCAATTGGGACAGTATCCGCTGGTCCGTCGGCGGATATAAGCTCGAAGAAGAGGGTGTGCGGCTGTTTCACCGTGTAGATGGCGACTATTTCAACGTGCTTGGATTACCTTTGATCGAATTGCTAAATTACCTCATGACCCGAGGAGATCTCATATCATGACCTTGCCGCGTATTCCCCTTGCTGGGGTCATCGGACATCCCATCGCACATTCTAAATCACCGCAGGTGCATGGTCATTGGTTAAGAACATACGGCCTAGCGGGGCACTATATTCCAATGGACGTCAGCAACGAGGACCTGGAAAGCGTTCTTAAGGCTTTGCCGAAAATGGGGTTTGTCGGTGCAAATGTCACCTTGCCGCACAAAGAGCGTGTGTTGGACCTTGTAGATCAGGTGACTGACCGTGCCACATTGATTGGCGCTGTGAATACGCTCATCTTTCGAGATGATGGAACCGCGATCGGCGACAACACGGATGGGTATGGGTTTATCGAAAATCTGCGCCAAGGCGCTCCGAATTGGCAACCCGAGGCAGGCCCCGCCGTTGTTCTGGGGGCCGGTGGGGCAGCGCGCGCAGTGGTGGCGTCGTTATTGGACGCAGGCGTTCCGGAGATACTGATCTCGAACCGGACCCGCGTGCGCGCTGACAAATTGCGGGCTGATTTTGGAACCCGGTTGAAGGTTGTTGAATGGGTGCAGGCCGGAAACATTCTTGAAAACGGGGCGACTGTGGTCAACACTACGTCATTGGGTATGGCTGGAAAACCAGAACTGCGTGTTCCGCTGGATGGCTTGAGCAAAGACGCAGTTGTCACCGACCTTGTCTATAACCCTATGAAAACAAATCTTTTGGTAGAGGCGGAACAGCAAGGCTGTACCATTGTTGACGGGTTGGGCATGCTTTTGCATCAGGCGGTTCCCGGATTTGAGCGTTGGTTTGGCGTTCGCCCCGACGTGGACGACGCTACAAGACAGGCGGCATTGGCATGAGCTTTCGGCTCGGGTTGACCGGCTCAATCGGTATGGGAAAATCAACCACGGCCAAATTGTTTGGAGAAGCAGGTTGCGCCGTATGGGACGCGGATGCCGCGGTGCATCGCATGTATGCCAAGGGTGGTGCGGCGGTTGACCCGATTCAAAACGCCTTGCCCGAAGCAGTTCAAGACGGTGCCGTGTCGCGAGAGCGGTTAAAAGAGATGATCGGACGGGATGCGTCCGTGCTCAAAGTGTTGGAACAGATTGTGCACCCTTTGGTGGCGATGGATCGCGCCAGATTTATGGAAACAACCACAGCCGATATTGTAGTGCTTGATATTCCATTGCTTTTTGAGGGGGGTGGCGATGCATCTATGGATGCGGTGGTTTGCGTGTCGATCCCGCCAGACATTCAAAAACAACGAGTGATGGAGCGCGGCACCATGAGAGAAGAACAGTTTGAACAGATCCGTGCCAAACAGATGCCCAATGATGAAAAATGTGCGCGGTCAGATTACATTGTCATAACTGACACGCTTGACCATGCGAGAGCTCAGGTGAACAAGATTGTCGAAACGATCAAGGGGCAGCTGGCCGATGCGTGAAATCGTACTTGATACCGAGACAACGGGCTTTGATCCGTCCACCGGGGACCGCATTGTCGAGATCGGTGCGGTTGAACTTCACAATCACATGCCGACGGGCCAGACCTATCACCAGTATATCAATCCAGAACGCTCAATGCCGCAGGGCGCATTTGAGGTGCACGGTATCGGGCCTGACATTCTTGAACCACCGCAGAAAACTGGCCCTGGAGCAGTCACTTTACGTGATAAACCCTTGTTCAAGGACATCGGCCAGGCATTTGTAGATTTTGTCGGTGACGCCAAATTGGTGATCCACAACGCCTCATTTGATATGAAGTTTCTCAACGCGGAACTAAAATGGATCGGCATGGCGCAGCTGCCGTGGGAACAAGCCATCGATACTTTGGCAATAGCGCGGAAAAAATTTCCGGGATCGCCCGCATCCTTGGACGCCTTGTGCCGCCGCTTTGGTATCAACAATTCGAACCGAACGTTGCACGGGGCGTTGCTTGACTCCGAAATTCTGGCTGAAGTCTATCTTGAGCTGATTGGTGGTCGCCAGCCGGATTTCGCATTGTCAGCAGTGGCTGCGGGAAAAGGCGCAAGTCAGGAAACCGATGATTGGCGCCCTTATGCACGTCCTAGTCCGTTGCCAGACCGCGTGACGGAGGCGGAAAAAAAGGCCCACGAGGACTTCGTAGCCAAAATGGGCGACGATGCCTTGTGGGCCAAACTTCGCTAACACCTCAAAAGATTTGAGGTGTTAAAGCTTAGGCGGAGCCTTTTGGTTGTTCTTCGGCATTACGACGCGCGATTTCTTGGCGATACAGCTGCATGAAATCGATGTTTTCCAAGTTCAGTGGCGGGAAGCCACCATCACGTGTCACGTCAGATACGATGCGGCGTAGGAACGGGAACAAAAGACGCGGGCATTCGATCAACAGGAACGGATGCATTTGGTCTTCTGGAACACCTTCGATGTGGAAAACACCTGTGTATTCCAGCTCCAGAATAAACATCTCGTCGCCAGTTTCCTGTGCTTTTGAGGTGATGTTCAGTTTGGTGGTAACTTCATATTGATGTTCTACTTCGCGTTTTTGCGCATCGAGATTCACCTGAACCTGTACATCGGGTTGTACTTCACCTTGCGCGCGTTTTTGCGCCAGAATGTTTTCAAACGACATATCGCGAATGAATTGAGCCAGCACGTTCATGCGGATCTGAGGTGCCTGAGCGGCTCCGTTGCCGTTTTCCGACATTGTGATTTCTCCTGAAAATTCAAAAATTCCCGGCTGCTTTAGCAGGTGGGGCGCAAAGCCTCAATGCTTAGTCCAGCCAGAGGGACCGTGGGTTGGTTTTTTGTCGCTATCAACCTCGGTAAATTCGCCATCAATGACGTCTGGCCCATGATCGTGTCGCCTTGATGGATGGCTGTGCGTCCCGCCCATGGAAAAGCTTTGTACCTTAACGCGGGATTGCAGGTATTTCAGAACGCCCGCCCTAACAGGTGGCATCAACAGCGCAAAACCAACAGCATCGGTGAAAAAACCCGGTGTTAGCAATAATGCGCCAGCGATAAGAATCATTGCGCCATGTGCTAGCGGTTCGGTTGGATCATTCAGCTCTGAGAAGGACCTTTGCAGGTTTCCCATAGCAAGGGCGCCCTGATTTCGCACAAGAAAGGTGCCAATCATCGCCGTTACGATCACCACAGCAAGGGTTGGCCAAAGGCCAATTGCACCACCAACCTGAATGAATAAAGCGATTTCAATCAGTGGAACGCTTACAAAGGCTAGAAACAGCCACATTTTTTCCATTCTCCTAAGGTTACTTGCTTTGGTGGACTTGACCCTGTCCGTGACTTACATAAGTGCGATATAGCACTGTTTCCATGCCCGAAAGAGGTTCAAATGAGTTCGTCGCCCATCATACAGCTTTTGGTCTTGGCCGGAATTGCCGTTTTTCTTATCCTGCGCCTTAAAAATGTGCTTGGCACGCGTGATGGTTTTGAACCTCCTCGTGAAGCCCAGCAACAATCCGCACGTCGCGCAGGCCCGGACCTTGCGGTCATAGAAGGTGGCCCTGATGCGGACATCCTTGATCATGTTCCGGCCGACAGCGATTCAGCCAAAGCGCTGGCCGCAATGAAAACCGCGGATCCTAGTTTTAATGTCTCTGAGTTCCTTGAGGGTGCCCGAGGCGCCTATGAGATGATCCTTATGGGTTTCGAAAAAGGGGACTTAGCTAGTATCCTGCCGTTTCTTTCTGAAGAAGTTTACGAGGCTTTTTCTCAGGTGGTGGATTCGCGAGAACAACAAGGCTTGACCGTTGAAAGTGAATTTGTGGGTGTGCGAGAGATGAGCCTGCACGATGCGGACTTTGATACCGCAAGCCGGGAAGGCGAAGTGACTGTCCGGTTTGTCGGAGAGTTGACGCATATCGTGCGTGATCGGGCTGGTGATATCGTTGAGGGTGATGAGCGTAGCGTGAAAAAACAAAAGGACATTTGGACTTTTGCACGCGTTATGGGAACTGACGATCCCAACTGGCAGCTTGTCGCGACAGGCGAATGATCCGCTGGTTTCGGGCGACGATATTTGCGGGGTTGGTTGTGGCCAGCTCTGAAGCGGTGTCCGAAACCACTTATACAATTCTTGATTTCAAAGACCTTGATGGCTGGGCGCAAGATACCCACGCCGAGGCGCTTGAGGTGTTTCGCAACACCTGCATGGATTTTGACGCGCCTGATTGGCGGTCGTTGTGTGCAGCTGCGAATGAATTTACCGACGCACGTCAGTTCTTTGAATTGTTGTTTCGCCCGGTGCTGATCGAAGATGGCGCCGAACCGCTGTTTACTGGCTATTTTGAGCCCGAGTTGGACGGTGCGTTGCGCCAGACCCCTAGGTATCGTTTTCCGGTCTACCTTGCCCCACCAGAAATAAAGAAACAAAGCCAATGGCTGTCGCGACGCGCCATTGAAACCAGCGGGGCGATGCAAGGTCGGGGCTTGGAAATCGCATGGGTCGATGACTCGGTTGAGTTGTTTTTCCTTCAAATCCAAGGGTCGGGCCGTATTCGATTGCCTGATGGGTCGTCTTTGCGTGTTGGTTACGGGGGGTCTAACGGACACAATTACCGATCTATCGGTATGGAGTTGGTTCGACGTGGCGTGTATGCGGCGCATCAGGTGAGTGCGGAAGTGATTAAAAACTGGGTCCGGCGAAATCCGGTAGATGGGGCTGATCTGTTGCGCCATAATGATTCCTATGTGTTTTTCCGAACGGTCAACCGTGTGCCGTCTGATCGTGGGCCTTTGGGGGCGATGAATCGTTCCGTCACGGATATGCGGAGTGTGGCCGTGGACCCAAAATTCACCCCATTGGGTGCGCCGGTATGGCTCGAGAAGAACGGGGAAAATCCGATGCGTCGCTTAATGATTGCCCAAGATACCGGGTCAGCGATCAAGGGTGCGCAACGTGCCGACATTTTTTTTGGCACAGGCGATGAGGCGGGTCGTGCTGCTGGACGCCTCAAAGACAGAGGGCGTATGATCGTTTTGCTTCCGATACAACGCGCGTACGCTATGCTTCCTGAGGCCGTGTTGTGACCAGACGTCGATTGACAGCAGAAGAAATCGAGTTGTGGCGCAAGGTGACGGAAACCGCACATCGGTTTCACCCCGAACAGACCCGCCATGAAAGCCCCAAGCCAAAACCAAAGCCCGTCAAAGTAAACCGCACGCGGATCAGCGGCTTTGAGGTGGGTTCACACGCGAAATCTGGCAAGCCATCGCACAATCTTATGCCCGGACTCTCTGAGCGCGTTGCAAAGCAGCCCGTCCAGATGGACAAGAAGAAGTTCGGCAAACTGAAGCGCGGCAAAATGCTGCCGGATGCAAAGATTGATCTGCACGGTATGACGCTCGACCGGGCCCATCCTGCTTTGACAGGATTTCTTCTGCGGTCTCATGCTGAGGGAAAACGGTTGGTGCTTGTGATTACTGGAAAAGGTAAAACCAGCCACGACCATGGGCCTATTCCCGTTAGACGAGGCATCCTAAAACACCAAGTTCCGCAATGGCTATCAATGCTGCCGTTGTCGTCTGTGGTTTTGCAAGTGGCCGAGGCCCATCTAAAGCACGGCGGATCTGGCGCGTATTACGTCTATCTACGCCGTCACTAACGCAAATTTTCCGGTTCTTCCTGGGGCGATAGCTCATAGACCACGGCTTGATTGGCTTGAAGAGTCGTATCCGACACTTGGTCAAGTATGCTTCGGGATCTTCCCCGTGCAAATTGTCCGTGCGTTTGTGCGCCGCTCATCAAGGCAATTAAAGAAGGTGATTCCGCGAGCACAAAATGAGTATTCTTGGAATCCTCGCTAAAGTCACTCACATCAACAAACAGAATTGGATAGTCAGACAAATCATCCTGACTATTGCCCAAACCAAGGCGGTTTGTGCCTGAGTTCAGCTTTGAGGAAAACCGCAGAGCTCTATCATTCTTAGAGGTGATGACAACGAACTGATTGGGAAGTGTTCCAACGCGCTCTAACTGTTCGTGGAATAGATCAACTGCGATGTCAGGCGATACCAACATAACGGTTTCGATATTCCGGCTCGTCCAACCGGGGCGTGTAAGTTCGATTTGGCGCAACGCCTCCATTACCAGAAGGCCGCCCATAGAATGCCCTATGACCAGAACGTTACGAGCACCAGCTTGGCTGAGCAAATAAAGGGTTTCTTCCATTGCGTCGCGGGCAAACAGAACACTTTCGCGATCATAGGTGTATCCCGCAGGGTGGCCGGCGCTGGGCCATGAGAACACCACACCAACACCAGGGTTTTGGAAGTCCGTGGTCATTTGGGCGCTGCGAAAAACGGAATCCGAATACCCGTTAAAATACCCATGCACGAACAAAGTGACTTCTCGTTCGTTTGGTGGGCGAGATTGTAATTCGGCACGCAGTTCGCGCAGGAATTCTTGGTCCGTCTGAAAGTTGGATTGCGACGCGATAGCAAAGTGTTTGTTGAGGTTTGGTTTTTTGCTATATCTCGGGGCGTCGCCCACTTCATGAGATGGGGGGATCCCGACCAACGTTTTGTTGTAGCTGGTAACATCCGACCGCGTGTCACTGAAGTATCCTTCAGAGTTTCGGCCACGGTTGGTCACCACGAAAACAGGAACGGTTTCTTCTTGAATTTGGGCTTGCGGCACAATCGGTGCAGGTGTCCGATCTCCGCAAGCGGTAATCAGCAAAAGACTCGCGCCAAAAATAACCGACCGAGAACTCATCAAAATCCTATACATACTCATTGCCAGACTATGGCGAATTCAGACAGATAGGGCCAGACCATTAAAGAACATAGCGGCTCAGGTCGGTGGACTTGGTCAACTCACCCAAATTCTTATCCACAAAGGCAGCGTCGACAGTTACCGAAAGCCCAGATTGATCCGGTGCTGTAAAACTTAGCTCTTCAAACACGCGCTCCATCACTGTGTAGAGGCGGCGCGCGCCAATGTTCTCAACACTTTGATTCACCTCGGCCGCGATATGGGCCAAGGATGCAATGCCATCTTCGGTGAAGGTTATGGTGACTTCTTCGGTACCCAAAAGTGCCGTGTACTGCAGGGTCAGCGCATTGTCCGTTTCGGTTAGAATGCGCACAAAGTCTTCTTCAGTAAGCGCGCGCAGTTCAACGCGGATCGGCAAACGGCCCTGTAATTCAGGTAACAGATCAGACGGCTTGGCAATGTGAAATGCCCCTGAGGCGATAAACAGAATGTGGTCGGTTTTAACCTGACCATGTTTGGTGCTGACGATGGTGCCTTCGATCAGGGGCAACAGGTCACGCTGAACACCCTCGCGGCTGACGTCCCCACCGCGGGCCTCTTTTCGGGCGCACACTTTGTCAATTTCGTCCAAAAACACGATGCCGTTTTGTTCAACAGCTTCAAGCGCGATGCGAGTGACGGTTTCATCATCCAGCAGCTTGTCGGCCTCTTCCGAGATTAGAAGCTCGTAGCTTTCTGACACGGTCATGCGGCGGCGCTGAGTGCGACCGCCCATGGCTTTGCCAAACAAGTCGCCGATATTCATCATACCCATCTGATTGCCGGGTTGGCCTGGCATGTCGAACATATTGCCCATCGGATTAGAGGTGTCTGCGACCTCCAACTCGATCATTGTATCGTCCAATTCACCCGCCAACAGCTTCTTGCGAAACATCTCGCGCGTGGCATCACGGGCATCTTCGCCTGCAATGGCTTCGATCACACGTTGTTCGGCAGCTTGATGTGCGTTTGCCTTGACTTCATCGCGCATATTTTCCCGAGTCATGGTTATTGCGCTATCCACTAGATCGCGAACGATCTGCTCCACGTCTCGGCCAACGTATCCGACCTCGGTGAATTTGGTGGCCTCGACTTTGATGAACGGCGCTTTGGCGAGTTTTGCCAATCGACGGCTGATCTCGGTTTTGCCGACACCTGTTGGGCCGATCATCAAGATGTTCTTTGGGTAAACCTCTTCGCGCAGATCATCTGGCAATTGTTTGCGGCGCCAGCGATTGCGAAGGGCCACAGCTACAGCGCGTTTTGCGTCGTTCTGGCCAATGATGAAGCGATCCAATTCCGAGACAATCTCGCGCGGGGTTAGGTCAGTCATCAAATTCTCCAATCCAGAAAGACTGGGCGAACCTAAGCACCTAAATCAAAAACGCAAGCACCCACGGTGTTTTCACGAAAAGTAAGCAAGCCGTGAGGTGTTATTTCCATTTCAAACTGCGCCCTTAAGTCGGTCAAAGCAAAAATGCTCATCACAAAGGACAGTATTATGATCAATCGCCGCACGTTTCTGAGCGCTACCGCAATTGTTGGGACCGGAGTTGCGCTAATCGGCGCCGCACCAGCCTTTGCCGAAAGCATGACATCCGCAACCGGCACTTTTGAAGGGCGCAGTAACCACGTCACATCAGGTTCGGTTTCGATTATCGAAGAAGACGGACGCCGATTTGTCGAGCTGGGCGATGATTTCTCGCTGGATGGCGGTCCCGACCCACGTGTCGCATTTGGCATGGATGATACGTATGACCCAGACAGCAAATTGGGCGCGCTTTTGAGTCTGACTGGCAAACAACGGTATGCCGTGCCGCCCACTTTGGATATTTCGAAGTACAACGAAGTGCACATCTGGTGTGACGTGGCCAGCGTTCCATTGGGCGTAGCCAAAATTCAGTAATCTAGCACCCTCACGGTGAGGGGGTTGGTCGCATTAAGCGGTCAGCCCCCAATTTTCTCAATGGTCAACTTGCCGTTGGTATAGACGCAAATGTCTGCGGCAATCGCCATGGCATCTCGGGCCACTTGTTCGGCTGTTTTGTCAGAGTCCATCATGCCCCGCGCGGCTGCGAGCGCAAAGTTTCCACCTGAACCAATGGCCGCCACGTTGTGCTCGGGTTCCAGCACATCGCCCGCCCCCGTGATTACAAAAATATCTTTCCCATCTGACACAATCAGCATGGCCTCAAGTTTTTGCAGGTACTTATCTGTGCGCCAGTCTTTTGCCAACTCAACACTGGCGCGCTGCAATTGACCGGGGGTGGCCTCGAGCTTGGCCTCAAGACGTTCGAGCAAAGTGAAAGCATCAGCCGTTGATCCGGCAAATCCAGCCACAACATCATATCCGCCGGGATTTAGGCGGCGCACTTTGCGCGCGGTGCCCTTGATGACGGTTTGCCCCAAAGACACCTGCCCATCGCCGGCAATCACAACTTCATTGTTTTTCTTAACGCCAATGATTGTGGTTCCGTGCCAGCCGGGAAATTGTTGGTCAGCCATGTGTGTCTCCGATTGTTGTCCGCAATATATGGGCTGCGACGGCGTGGGACGCAACCAGCCAAGCGACCGTGTCGAAGAATTCCGCATTGCCGATGGGGCGTTTGCGCAGATCATTGATCGTGGTATTCCTTGGCCAAAACTAGGACGCAACCCGCGAGAGGTATCGGCAATGAGGGATACACGCATCAAAGAGACGCTTGGGCTGTGGGCTGATATTGCAAATGAATTAAGGTTGGATGCATCCGATTTCCGACACAAGGTATTGTGGCAAAAGAACGAGCCAAACAGAAGTCACGTGGTTTTGGAGTTGATCGGAGCCAATCTGAAACTGGTTCTGAAAAAGATCTTTTTGCCAACCGATATGCGCCTGACTGAAAGCATGGAGATGCAGCAAAAAGCAGCGCAAGCAATGCCCAGGAATCAGGGGCTTTTTGCCCCCGAAGTATTGTATGTGTCGCAGGATGGCAGCTTGGCGGTGATGGAGTTTCTGCAAGGTAAGACCTTGAATGATCACCTTGAAGCCGGAAAGCCAGAGGATCGGATTTTACGCCGATCTGGCAAGTGGCTCGCAGCGTTTCACAGTAGCTTTCAAACCACGACGCGCACGTACCAACCGCATTTTATGGTCAATCACATTCAGCGTGTGGCTCAGAAAGTTGCACTCGACCAAGTGAAGGTCCCGGAACGAGACTTGTTTCTGCGATGTTGCGATCGAATTCCTGCCATGGCTGACAAATGTGGGGACAGGCAGACAATCTCTGCCAAAAAACATGGGGATCTGAATGTACGTAATTTGATGATTGGCCCACCGGGTGTCGTGGGCTTGGATTTCGCGCCAGAAAGCGCAGCTCCAGTTGGGTTTGATATAACGCGGCTGCTGATGGATTACGCCGAATTGTTTCAAGATCCATCTGACGTTCTGAGAGGCCAGTTGCTTTCATCCCAAACAACCAAGGCTTTCTTTGATGGCTATTCGTTGGTGGGCGTAGATGATCCGGCTGTTGAGTTTCTACCATTTGTTCAAATCCTGAACGACTGGCGTATCATTCCCTCAAAAAGCAGTGACCGCAGTCTGCGCCAATCACACCGTCTCGGGAACCTACTTTATCTTGCCCAAAAGGGATTTGGGACGTGAAAAAGGGCGCCACCAGAGCGCCCCAATCAATCATTCAAGTCAATAACTCTTAAATCGAGTCTTCGATCCAGCTTTGTAAAGCGGCCTTTGGGGCAGCGCCTGCGCGGTTTGAAACAACGGCCCCGTCTTTAAAGATGAACAAGGCCGGAATGCCTCGTACGCCCATGGCGGCGGCGGCGTTCGGGTTTGAATCTACATCGACTTTGGCAATTTTGATCTTATCGCCCATTTCAGCTGCCAGCTCTTCCAAAGCTGGGCCAATCTGTTTGCAAGGACCACACCATTCGGCCCAGAAATCGACCACAACAGGGACAGTCGAGTTTTTTACTTCTTCGTCAAAGGTGGCGTCGGTGACAGCAACGGTTGCCATTTGGCATTCTCCTGAGTGAGGATTTTCGGAATTCGGGTTCCGACAGAACCTATGAAGCGCCTTGCGGATCGTCAAGGTATCCTGTGGTCTGCAGCGATTTTGTCACAAGATCGTGTGGCAAAGACATGAGTTCGCCTGTGCGAGTCCACAAAATCGCCGTACGAATTTCGCGGCCCTCGTAAATTTGCCCCAGTGCATGTGCATACGCCCCCATTTGCCGCAACAAGCCGTCGGGTGTTTTGTTGGCATTGTCTGGCACTGTGGCGTTGGATTTGAAGTCGACGACCAAAACATGGTCATCTGCCACAATCAGTCGATCAATGATCCCGTGGATTCGGGCCGTGCCAAGCTTGGCCGTGATTGGAACTTCGGCAAGCGTGTCTGGCCCAAAAAGGATGTTCAGCTTGGGATTGGTTAAGACACCTGCGGCCTCGGCAAGTAGGGAGTCCAGTGCGGTTTTGGATGGCGGCTCTTCCGTTGAAAACAACAAATTGCGCGCCACTTCATACCATTTGTCCTGATTGTGATCTGGTAGGTGCTCCAACAAAAGGTGAATCCAGAGGCCACGTTGTTTCGCGGCGTCTTCGTCCAAGCCTGCATCCCCAGCCAAGGCCTTGGCACCCCCCAGATCGGATGGGCTGAGTGTTACAAGGCCTTCTGGTGGCTCAGGTGGCAATGAAGTTGCAAAATCCGGGACTGCCGGAGGCGTTGCGTCTTGGTTAACTTCCACCTCGTGAACCGCACCGGACCAATCTCCATGCGAGTATCGTAGACCAGGCCCGCCAGCAAAATCGTAGTCCACGGCGCCCACTGAATCCAGCCCGCGTTCGATTGTTTGATACCAAGTTTGCCCATCTTTCCCAAGATCACCGGCCGCGGCCACAATCAGCCACTTTTCAGCGCGCGTCATGGCAACATAAAGCAGGCGCATGCGTTCAGCACGTAATGTGTCAGTGCGCGTCTCTCGGGCATCGATCATTGCCTTAGGGCTGGCGGCTGATGGCATTGTCCACAAAACATGGTCATCGTTTTTGACCAGCTGGCCGTCATTGCGGATCAGCCGCTTGCCCGTGTCCGGCAGGATCACAATTGGGGCCTCAAGACCCTTTGATCCATGGACCGTCATGACGCGAATGCGATTTCCCGCACTGTCCATCTGCCGCTTGATTTCCAGATCGTCGGTTTCCATCCAAATCAGGAAGCCCGTCAGGCTCGGCACCGAGCTGCGCTCAAAAGCCAGCGCTTGTGACAGTAGTGCATTTATGCCGTCTTCCGCCTCAGACCCAAGCCGCGCAAGAAGGTTTCGCCGCCCGCTGTGACGCGTCAGGCAACGTTCAATCAGATCATAGGGCCGCAGAAAATCTGCCTGCGCCATTAAATCGGAGATAATTGCCATGGTTTTAGGAAATTCGTCTTTTCGATCCCGAAGCGCACGCCACAACAATTGAGAATCTCGTCGGTGAGCCAGATCGAACAAGTCTTGTTCCGACCAGCCAAACAATGGAGACCGAAGAATGGTTGCCAAAGACAGACTGTCCTCGGGTGTCGACAGAAAAGAAAGCAGTGCGCCAAGATCCCGCACGGCCAATTCAGCGCCGACTTTAAGTCGATCCGCACCGGCAATTGGCAGGTCCCTTGTCTTGCAAGCACGAATGATTTCATGGAACAAATCCGAACGTCTCTGGACCAAAATCAGAAAATCACCGGCTTGGACGGGGCGCTGGGAGAATAGCCCGTTTTCGCCCTTTTGGTCAGGAATAGTCTCTTTTTCCGTGATAAGGCGATGAATTTCATCGGCGACGCGGTTGGCCAATACAACTGTGTGGTGGGTCTCGCCCAAGCGGTCGACCGGCTTGTACCACTCATCCTTGTCTGCCTTTGGTGTTGGTTCAACAACTGGCCAAAGGTCCACTCGACCTGGCATGTCTGCATGAAATGCGCGGTGTTTCATTTCCTGGGGGAATCCGGCACGCACCTGCTCGCTGAAGCATTCATCAACCAAGCGAAGAATTGCTTCGGATGAGCGAAATGAATGCTCGAGCACCATGGGCTGAAGCGGTCGCCCAGTTGGCTCAAGGCGCTGGGCGAACTCCAGCTGCATTCGATCAAATTCGGCCGGGTCAGCACCTTGAAAGCTGTAAATTGATTGCTTTTTGTCCCCGACCACAAAAATAGTGCGCGCAACTTCGCTTCGCGCACCGCTCCCGCTGGTAAATTCTTGCGCTAAGCGCTCGATGACCTGCCATTGGACTGGACTGGTATCTTGTGCTTCGTCCACGAGAATGTGGTCGATGCCTCCGTCCAAACGATACAGCACCCACTCTGCCACCAATGGGTCATTCAACAGGTCGCGCGCCTTCAGGATGAGATCGTCAAAATCCAACCAACCATGCTGTTGCTTGCGCGCTTCGTACCGCGTGAGAAAGCGGTGACCGAACGCAGATAGCACGGCAGATCGCTGGGCCGCGATCAGAGCAAGGCGTGTTTCTCGCGCGGCCTCAACCCGGAACATGAGCGGCTCAATCTGTGTCATCAGTTCAGGGTGATTTTTTTGCACAGCTTTGGTTGGGAAAGACCCTAACTTGGCAGAAAAGGGGATTTTTGCGCCAGACCCCGTGAGAAAAATGCTTTCTAAGATGGGCAAGGACGCCATTCCGATTTCGGGGACTGCAGCCAATTTGTCTGCGTTCTTTGTGTCGGTAGCGCCACCAGTTCTAAGCGCCTTGATCAGAAGGTCGATTGTCTCGGTCTCGCCGCCTAAAAACACCTGCGACTGAAGTGATGTTTCATTCAGCGCGGGGTCTTGTCCCAGTCGTTTCAGGAATTCCGCAATATCCAACGGCTGCGCAAAGACATCCCGATTTCTGACAACCTCACTGGTAAGGGGTTCAAAAGTGTCACCAGTGAAATGTCCGGCGAGACGGCGGATCAGTTCCGCATCCGTACCTTCTGCCATATCTGAGATGATTTCGTCGCGTAAAAGGATCGCGGCGCGATCTTCCATCTCGGCAAATAGCGGCGATACCCCTGCTTCGAGCGGGAAGCGGCGCAAAAGCGATGAGCAGAACGAGTGAATTGTCTGGATTTTCAATCCGCCCGGAGTTTCGATGGCGCGGGCGAACAATGTACGCGCGCTGCCCAAAAGCTCAGGATCAAGAAGGGTGTCTACGCCAAGAGACCCAAGCTCTTTGCGCAATTCGCTGTCGTCCTTCATGGCCCACGCGCCTAAGCGCTTGAAGAGCCTGTTTTGCATCTCGCTTGCGGCGGCTTTCGTATAAGTCAGGCACAAAATATGTTGGGGTAAAACGCCCTCTAACAGCAATCGTGCAACCCTGTCTGTCAGAACCCGCGTCTTACCGGATCCTGCATTGGCCGAAAGCCAGGTTGATGTGGTTGGGTGGGCGGCCTGAACTTGGCGTTCTGTTGCGTCGTCACGTTGGATCATGTCACATCCTCCGGCGTTGGCGCGTCTGTGACGTCCCATTCTCCAAACCGGGCAAGCTGATCATAATCACCGACATCCCGATCGCTTTGCATGGCGCGGCGGGCCGTAAACCCATTGTTTGGATCGGCGTAATGCGCGATGAGTTGGGCAAATTCAACCCAGACCTGCATGGCAGGTGAGTCTTCCAAGGGTGCGTGTTCGTCTTTGGGCGATGCACCTAGGCCGATATAGATTGCATCAACTACATCGGCCGGATCAATGTCTCGAAAGCCTCCCTGTTCGGCCATCGCGGCCTCTAGCAAAAGTTGTTTGTCAAAATACTTCTGTTCATCCTGCGAAGGAGGGCGACCTGTTTTGTAATCGTAGATGATTAGGCTTCCATCCTCGGTTCTGTCGATCCGGTCGGCCTTGGCCACAAGCGTGAAATCCAGATTTGGGACAGACATTCTGGCGTCACGTTCGTAAGCAATTGGATGAGAGAAACTTCGTCGCTTGCCTTCGCTTGTCACAAAGCCCTGCGAGACCCGATCAATGCGTGCACTCCACAATGCGCGGGCTGCGGGCCAAGGCACGTTTTGGGCCAAAACAGTCTCTGATATTGACATAAGATGCTCGCGCGAAAGCGCGGCCTTATTGGTATCCACATCGCTTACAAATTGTTCAAGAATTTCGTGCACAATGATACCGCGCAAAAGAGCATCTGGCGTTTTCATCAAGCTGTCGAGTGGCTTTAGCCGCAAGGTTTCACGGGCAAAAACCGCATATGGATCACGGATTAACCGCTTAACCTGTGTGACAGACAGGCGTTTTGGTCGTGCCGCGGCTGGAGGTCTAGGAGAGGGTCGGGGTGCTGGCGAAACTTCGCTCACCGCCTCGATAGCCTCGACTAGACCCAGCCAATAAGCTCCGCGTTCGCGCATTTCTTCCAAGGCGCGTGCGCCGCCTTGATCTGGCAGGCCTGACAGTAGGTTGGTCAGGCGGTTTATCCAGCGAGACGGCACGGTTTCAGCCTCATCCGAGCGAACAGACCGCGTTATCCAAACTTCGGGTGCGGCGATGGCTTGTTGGAAATCATGCGCGGCGAGGCCAATCCGGCGTTCAGGCAGCAAAAGTCCGGCGTCATGCCGCATTTGGCGATTTAACCATGGATCGGGGGTGGGCGCCGCTGGCCAGCTTCCTTCGTTCAGCCCGCCAAGGATGACAAGATCCGCACCCTGAACCCTTGCTTCGAGCGTGCCCCAGATCAGAATGTTTGGATGGCCACTGTCGCGATCGCGCACTTCTTCGCGTGAAAGAACGGCCCCGAAAAGATCGGCATAATCAGCCGCAGACATCTCGCCTGCGAATTCTGCATTTTCGCGCAGGTCGGCAATGGTTTGGGCGGCCTTGCGTCCGGCGGCTTCGTCCCAAAGCCCGCCTGCCTCATCACCATCGCCCTGTGCCAAGGACTCGGCGAGTGAGATATGCGCTTGAAGACGCGAACCAAAAGCGAGCTTTCCGGCCGAAACCTTGTCGCAAAAATTGCAGATGACCCATTCGATCCAATCCAGAGGTGGTGTTTTCTGGGTGGAAGCCCATTGCCGTAACTTGTTGGGTTCGGGGAATGTCATACCTTTTCGACGGATCGCCAGTTCAAGCTCTCGGGTGTTTAAGAGGTGCGTGTTTCGACCTTCTGAGCTGTGGCAGAGTGGATGTTTCAGCAATGTCAGAAGAGCTTCGGCAGTCAATTTGCGCTGAAATAGAGACGCAACGTGCCGCAAAAATCGACCAGGCGGGCTGAGCTGTAGGGGCGAACCTGCACTGTCATCGGGCGTGATGTTCCAGCGATCCAGCGCGGCTTCGACTTGGCGGGTCAACATGCGGTCTGGTGTGATCAGAGCCGCGGTTTGGCCGTCTTGCGCTGATTTACGCAATCTTAGGGCGATGGCCAGAGCTTCGTTCCGCACCGATGAGGCCTCGACCAGCGTCATTGCCTTGGTGGCCATGGGAAGATCGTGCAAATCAGGACCTTCACGTAGCCATTGATCGGTGACCGGCGCGGGCCGCAGGGCCAATGACAATAGCGCGTTGCGCGATAGGCAAGGCGCTGAGGTCTCGTGCCAAGGTTTGACGTCAAGCGGCCCGATGTCCAACGTGTCCATTAGATGTTTGAACCTGAATTGCGGGTGATCTTCTGCATGGAGGGTGTCTTTAAGGGCGCCCCACGCCGTTTCCGGCATGTCAAAGTCAAAACCAGGCAAGACAATCGCGCCTTGCGGCAGGGCTGCGATGGCCTTCATCAACAGCATCGTGGTGCCGCGTGACCCTGTAGAACCGGCCAGAATGACAGGATGATCGGGGGGCGAAGTCTCCCACTCTGCTGCCAGCGCCTCTACGATACGACGCTGTCGGGTGTCTGCATCTGGTCGTTTGTCGACGTCTTCAAGAAAATGGCTTGCGATGGAGAAGAACGCCTTTGCACGCTCCCAATGCCCTGACTGGTCAGACACATCCAAAGCCTCGATCACCTCAGGGCTGACCCCCTCGCCCGCCATTTCGTCCATCAAAGACGCAAGGCTATCTGCCAGATCGTACAGAGTTGCCCGAGCGGCCAAATCTGGTTGGCGATCCAGCAACTGAGAGATCAATTGCGTAAGCTCGAACCGTTTACGTAAGGGGGAAACAGCAGGTG
>ERZ1046740.941-NODE-941-length-22065-cov-7.866424_pt1 | contig 22065 bp, 20 predicted proteins | sample MGYA00383093_ERZ1046740 | MGnify/ENA primary metagenome ERZ1046740 (study PRJEB29581, sample SAMEA5548363) | metagenome | biome: marine; feature: coastal; material: water | depth 25 m | study: Short-term variability in the microbial, nano- and picoplankton... | reverse complement strand
CATATCACAAAAAGGCTGATCGATAGATTTTCCACAGGCACACCACAAATGTGCTTTATTTTCCTCTAAGAAAACTTCTGCGGGATGTTTATGTGCAATTACGCTCCCGTACTTTACATCAACCTTTATTGGTTCCAAACGCCCTTCCGAATTTTTATAATATGATAACGCACCTGAAGGACAGCGGTCTATTGTATTCATAATGTCTTCGGAAGATCCAGCATCCATTGTCACCCAAGGTCTCCTTTTAGGACCGAAGACTTTACTTAATCCCTTGAAGCAATTTGTGCTGTGAATGCATTTCGGTTGAGCCCAAACCACTGTAATCTCACCGTTGGAATATTCTTTTTCCATGCCGATGAAGCTATGAATTTCTGAACCAACTTTCAAGTCACTATTTTCAGCTACCAGTGCTGCTTTTTATTCACTTTACTCAGTGTGAATGCATACAATTGGATAATCCAAGTTATAATTTCAAGAAGTGGTAAAACCAAAAGAATTCGGTATGACCCTAGTTTCATTATACTAAAAATGAAAACTAAATACTGCAGAAAGAGCTTTACTCCTGCTATGATTAACGTTTCTTTCCAAAACGGAGTAAACAAAAGGGCTAATGTCAAAAACACATAAAATAAGGGCTGCATTACCCCGTATAGACCCAACACAAATTTATGACCTGGTTTGTAGAACTTTGATGTTTTATAGTGTCTGCGTTTCTGCTTTATCCATTCACCAAAAGTTTGCTTTGGTTCAGAAACAGTGTGACTTTCTTTGTGAAAAACTACGGCTGTATTCTTTCCAGTCCCCGCTTCCTGCACAAACATGTCATCGTCACCAGAAGGAATATGCATATGACTAACGAATCCTTTTTTATCAAAAAATAACTGACGGTTATAAGCCATATTTCTTCCAACTCCCATATACGGCATGCCTAACAAAGCCCAGCTGAAATATTGGATTGCGGTATGAACTGTTTCAAACTGGATGAAAAAGTTGACCAAAGAATTCTGCAATTCATATTTCCCATAGCCCAAAATAAGCGTCTCGGAATTCGAAAAAGAAGAAACCATTTCTGAAATCCAATTTAGTGAACCCGGAATACAGTCTGCGTCTATAAGTAAAAGATAATCGTGATTTGCAGCTTTAATGCCAAGGGTAAGTCCATATTTCTTACCCAACCAAAAACGTTCATTAATTGCCACATCAACCAATTTCAAGTTTGGAAACTCTTTTTGAAGCTCTTCAATAACATCTTTTGAATCATCTAGCGATTGATCGTTAACGGCTACGACTTCAAAATTGGAATAGTTTTGCCTGCACAACTCCGGAAGATTTCTTTTGAAATTCTCAGCCTCATTTCTCCCAACCACAATCACAGATACAGGAAATTCTGCTTGCTTTCTGTCTTTTCTATGTGCCAAGGCAAACCTCATAAACACGAAGTAGTAGAGTGCCATAACTGAAGACACGAAGATAAAAGATATAAAAAGGATCTTTTCCAAAATCATAGGCCAGTGAAAGCCGCAAATGTATCTGTGCTAAGATAAAAATGAGCCAACAACGCTTAATAATTATTAACTATTTGAAAGTATAAACTTTTAAAAATTCACATAAAATTGTATTTGACTTTCAAGTTTTTGATCTAGATGTAACTTTCTAAAAGTATCTTGCGGCAGATTTAAAATTAAAGATTTTGGAAAACATCACCACAGGCCATTGGATTTTCGCTGGAATTTTTACGGTTGCCTTCATAGCCATCTTGTTTTGGACCTATGGCAAAGACAAAATGACCCATGCCATTCACTACCGAGGCGCGTTTAAAATAACAGTCTTCATTATTGTTACCTTTTTTGTCATCTATATTTTTAAGCGATTGGTTTAGGAAAGGCTTTTTCTAAAGCAATATGTGTATCGTATAAAACATTTATTTAAGAATAGTTTATGACCGTTTCAGGTTAATCCAGAGTTGTTCATAAAAAGAGGCATGAATTATATTATATGATGGTTATCAGTTTAAGCTTGCAGATATTGATTGACTTTTGTATTTCATTTAAAAAGCTTAAAAACAACAGTATCTCATGTATAATCCAGTAAGTGCTTTTGAAGCAGTAAAAAACATAAAAAGCAACGACAATATCTATATTCATACGGCTGGAGCTGCGCCTCAGTCTCTTGTAAATGCGATGGTCGGGCGCTCTAATGAGTTACAAAATATAAATTTGTATCATCTTCACACAGACGGAGAGGCGCCATACGTAAAAGAAGAGTACGAAGGTGTTTTTCAAGCCAACTCGCTTTTTATCGGAGCAAATGTCCGTAAGGCGATTCAAGATGGTCGCGCCAATTTTATCCCTTGCTTTTTAAGTGAGATTCCTTCCCTCTTTAGAAAGGAGATTATTCCGATAGATGTTGCACTAATACAGGTTTCTCCACCAGACCGACACGGTTATTGCTCATTAGGTATTTCCGTGGATGCAAGTAAAGCCGCATTAGAAATGTCTGAGCATGTAATTGCCCAAGTAAATAAGCAAATGCCAAGAACACACGGTGATGGCATTATCCACATGAGTAATATTGATGCTTTTGTAGAAGTAGACGAACCTTTGCATGAAACCATCTTACCAGAAGCAAGCGACATTGAAGATAGAATTGGAAATCATGTTGCAAGTATGATTGAAGATCGTTCTACGCTACAAATGGGAATTGGAACCATACCGAATGCTGTTTTAAGTAAACTCACCAACCATAAAGATTTAGGAATTCATACTGAAATGTTTTCAGACGGAGTGATTCCTCTTGTTGAAAAAGGAGTCATAAATGGAAGATACAAAAAGATTCATTCCGGGAAAATAATCTCTGGTTTTGTTATTGGATCTAAAAAAGTGTACGATTTCGTTGACGACAATCCAATGGTGAACCTATTGGACATTGCCTACGTAAATGATGTATCCGTTATAAAACGTAATCCCAAACAAATTTCAATAAACAGTGCCATAGAAGTTGACATTACAGGCCAGGTATGTGCAGATTCAATCGGCACACGCTTTTATTCGGGCGTAGGTGGTCAAATGGATTTCATTCGTGGCGCTTCACTCTCTGAAGGCGGTAAGCCAATTATTGCATTGCCTTCTTCTACATTGAAAGGACAAACTAAAATTGTACCTACACTTAAAAATGGTGCTGGCGTTGTTACGACACGCGCCCATGTTCATTATGTTGTTACAGAATGGGGAATTGCCGACTTATATGGCAAATCTATTAAGCAAAGAATCAAGTCCATGATCGATATAGCTCATCCTGACCATAGAGAAGAAATAGAGCGTCAAGCATTTGAAGTTTACCATTTAAAAAATTAGAGTTCATAAATTCTCAAGTATTTAAGAAACCCATTGCATTGGAAAATTATTTTTGTGTGTGATGAAGCTTCATTTTATTTCGCTCTTACTTTTATTCTTTTCCCTTTTAAGCAAAGCTCAAATTGATGTTGCTTACAAAGTCGAGGCTGCAATGGATATGCAAACCTTTACGCTGCATGGCCATGTAGAAATAACAGTAAAAAATATTGGAGAGCATCAGATAGACGAAGTTCCAATAGAAATTTGGCCAAATGCTTATCAGCAAAAAGGCACATACTTATCTCAAGAAAGGTTAGAAGATCAAAAGACAGATCTCTATTTTGGTAATGCTCAAGATCTTGTCAAAGTAGATTCACTCAATTTTAATGCAGTTGTTTATTTTGACAATATAAGAAGCACAAGTATAGATTTCTCCTCTTTCAATTCAGGAGAATTGTATGTCCTGAACTTAGATCAACCTTTAAAAAAAGGCAACTACGCTGTTATTAATACAGATTTTAGAATAAACCTTCCTAGTAGTCAATTCAACGGTTTTGGCGCTGATGATTATAGTGTTCGCCTGTCAAAATGGTTTCCTCGTGTAAGTGGTTTTGAAGACCATGCATTTTATGTTTGTCACAATAACATAGATCGATACAGCCTGCTAAATAAAAGTAAAATTCAAGTGAGTTTAGCCGTTAATAAGCAGACTAATGTTGTGAGTTCAATTTCTCCTTCAAAAAAGACTGAAATAAAAAACAATGCTTTTTACATCTATCAAGGTGAAGAAGTCAGAGATTTGACTCTTCTCTTTTTCCCTTCTATTTACAAATTTGATGTGCCACTAAATCTTACGGAGAGCCAACCTGTGCGCATTTATTACGATGGAGATTTACCTAAATGGAATTATACAGATGGCTTCAAAAACATTTTAGACTTCATGAAATCTGAACTGAATGTATTCCCACCAGATTCTCTTAACATTATTATTCTTAACAAGAAAAAAGCTTTTGAAAGTTCTAACAATTTACTTGTCATCGAAAAACAAAATGATTTCCAAAATAGCGAATCGGCAATTATAGAAGAATGGGTGAAGCTGGTTTTTTCAGAGAGTTTAAACATCAATGCTGCAAAGTATCCCTGGCTTGTAAAAGGCATGGCGTATTATTATAGAACACTGTATTTAAGAACCTACTATCCTGCTAAACTTTTTGTTGGTCCTATTGGTGAAACCTTCGTGGGAAAGTTTTTTGATGCCGATGAATACCCTTTTGAATACAGAAATATTTTCTTGTATCAATTCATGGCTAGACAAGGTTTAGATCAGCCAATGTCTGACAGCGCCTTAGCCTATCCTATTTTTAATAAGGATGCTATTTTAAAAGGTAAAACTGCGCTTAATATGGAATATTTACGGATGTATTCTGGAGAAAACGCTTTCAAGAAAAGCATGCGGAAATTCGTTGAAGACGGAAAAAACAGTTCAGTATTCCTCACGCCAGAAGACTATATCAACAGCTTTAAGTTTTATGTATTTAAAGACTTGGATTGGTTTCTTGGGGATTTATACAAGACCGACCTACCCTACAGCTACAAGCTTACAAAGACAGAAGACTGTTCTTACGCATACACTGCCACCGTTGTCAACACCGGAAAAATCATTGCCCCGTATTCATTAACAGGAATTAAAGATGGTAAACCTGTCTTAACAGAATGGAAACCTGGACATGAAGGAAAGAAGACTGTGCAAATACATTTAGAAGAATACGACAAAGTAGTTTTAAACTACACACATCGTTTTCCAGAATTCAATCAAAAAGACAATACGCTGAAAACTGCTGGGCTATTTAAACGTGCTAAGCCGATAAAATTGCAGTTCTACACAAGCTTTGAAAACCCAGATAAAACCCAGGTGTTTTGGTTACCAAGCTTAAAGTATAATGCGTATGATCAGTTTTTAATTGGTGCATCTTTCTACAATTCCACTTTTGTTCAAAAACCCTTTGAATATAAATTCACTCCAGAATTCAGCACAGGTACGGTCTCTCTAGTGGGGTCAGGAAGTTTAAAGTACAGTTGGACTTTACATAATTCTGTCTTTAGACAAATTTCTGCAGGACTTTATGGTAGATACTATCATTACGCGCAAGATTTAGCCTATACCCGATTGAGTCCATCAGTGAATTTCTATTTAAAGAAGCCGAATCCGCGGTCTAACTCAATTCGTCATTTTAGATTAAGAGCTGTCTATATGGACAAAGAACTTCCTGAAGATTTTGATGAAAACCCCTTTGATTTAGATTATGCGAGCTATCGAGTTTTAAACCTCGAGTATCATGTTGAAAATGTAAATGTGCTTAGACCGATGCAGCTGACCTTGGGTGTTGAAGGCTCAGATCTCTTTTCAAAATTACAAGTGGATTACATGCAGCGTTTCAAGGTGAGTAAAAATCACACTTTTGCAGTTCGCGCATTTGGAGGGGTCTTTTTGCACAACCAACAACCTGACAATGATAATTTCTACAGCTTCGGTTTAAGCGGAACACGCGACTATATGTTTGACTATTACTTTGTTGGTCGAAGTGATCAATCAGGCATTTGGAGTCAACAGATGTATGAAACTGACGGTGGGTTTAAGTCTCAAACAAAAGTCTTCGAAAATAAAAGTATACTAGCAATAAATGCTAAAGTTCCTATTTGGAGATATTTTAAGCTCTTTGGAGACATTGGCTGGACAAGTGACGAATTCGCTTGGGACTATGGCGCTAGCATCATAATCGTTCCAGACTTTTTAGAAATTCACTTTCCGATTCAAAGCTATCAAACAAACTTTTTTCAATCCTCAAATTACGTAGAACATATACGTTATGTTTTAAATCTCGACCCAACGCGAATCGTCAATCGATTAAGAAGAGGGTACTATTAAATATTGGTGAAGTCAATCACCTTGCTTAATGCACGAGGTGATCTTCGCCATGAAGTACATAAGTCATCAAGTCTGTAGAAGTTACAATACCCAATAAGACCTCGTTATCAACAACCGGCAGAGCATGAAAATCACTTTTGATTAATATTTCTGCAACCTCCTTAAAAGTTGTTTTACTTGATATCGTTACCGGATTATTCATCATAACATCTTCAAGACTTAAGGAGTCGTACATAAATGATTTATCATCTGTGTCGCTGAAAGATTTCGTAAAACCTAAACGCTGTAAATCCGTTAAGCTCACAATCCCACTGAGTTTACCCTCTTTTAAAACAGGAATATGTTTTATTTTTTTTGAGTTCATAATGTGCTCTACTTCATCCAATTTATTGTTGTAATGAACAAACAATACGTTGGTGGTCATAATTTCGGAAATTGGAATATTCAAGTTCATAATTCTTGTTTTTAACGAATGTGAAATTCTAAAAAAGGTGTGTTGAAAAACACGATGAAAATCATGTAACTCAAAAAGTTGAGAATTAATTTGAATTTTATTTATAATACTAAAAATAACTTATGAAAATTCTTACGCAATCATTCACGAAAATCACCTTACTAAGTCTATTTGTAGCACTATTCTCAATTTCTTCTTTTGCCCAAAAAGGCAATGGAGATGTTATTAAAAAAACATTCAAAGTTGAGAGCTTTTACGGTCTTAAAATTGGTGGTGCATTCTTTGTCTATCTCCGTCAAGGTGAGAAGCATGGTGTCACTCTAGTTACTGACGCTAACATTATGGAAAACCTCGAGGTCACTGTTAACGGAGGTGTTCTAAAAATAAGAAACGACTACGACATGAAGAACCCCACAGAGCTTAAAGCATTTGTTACCGTGAAGGATTTGAATAATCTTGAACTTTCTGGTGCATGCACCTTAGAAGGCAAAAACACAATCGTAACAGAAAATTTAATAATGAAGGTTTCAGGAGCCTCGGACATTGAGTTAGCTGTCCGCTGTTCTGATTTGAAAATTTCAGCTTCTGGTGCTTCTGACTTAAAACTGACAGGAGATGCAGCTGTATTAGAAATTGATGCCTCTGGAGCGAGTACAATCAAAGCTGAAAAATTATTGGCTGGTCAGGCACAAATAGTTGGCTCCGGGGCTGCTACAGTGAAAATTGATGTGACCGAATCTTTAGATGCTAAAGCCTCTGGAGCCAGCACTATTTTATACCGAGGCAACGCAAGTATTACGATGAATGAGTCTGGTGCTTCGGACATAAAAAAAATGTAAGATTTCTTAGATAGTTAGCGGTAAATAGGATATTTGCGACTCAGAAAAAAATGAGTTTTCGCATGAGCAATCCTATTATAGAAAAAGCAAACAGTTGGTTAAATCCTGTTTTTGATAAAGAAACCCAAGCAACGGTTCGCAATCTCATAGACAACAATTTAGACCAGTTAACAGAATCTTTCTACACTGATTTAGATTTTGGTACAGGCGGAATGCGCGGTATTATGGGGGTAGGCACAAACCGTATCAACAGGTACACCTTAGGCATGGCTACACAAGGCCTTTCTAATTATTTGAAAACGCAATTTCTAAATCAAGAAATTTCTGTTGCCATTGCGCATGACAGCCGCAACCACAGTAAATATTTTGCAAGACAGGTAGCTGAAGTATTCGCTGCAAACGGTATAAAAGTCTATTTGTTTGAAGACTTGCGCCCTACTCCAGAATTGTCTTTTGCTATTCGTTATTTAGGTTGTCAAAGCGGTATTGTTTTAACAGCATCACACAACCCAAAAGAATACAACGGTTACAAAGTATATTGGAATGATGGCGGGCAATTGGTTCCTCCACACGACAAAAATGTAATTGCTGAAGTTCGCAAAGTAACTGCTGCAGATATTCAATTTGATTGCAACGAAAACTTAATCGAATACATTGGCAAAGAAGTTGACGAGGCATATTTAAAAGAAGTAACTAAGTTAAGTCTTTCTAATGCCGGTAAAGATGAACTGGATGTTGTCTTTACTGCTTTACACGGAACTTCTATTGTATCTGTACCTCCTGCTTTGAAAGCAGCCGGTTTCACAAAAGTTCAGTTGGTTGACGCTCAATCTACACCTGATGGAAATTTCCCAACAGTTCCTTCTCCTAACCCTGAGGAAGGTGCTGCCTTAGAAATGGCTGTTGCTCAAGCAAATGCAACAAACGCTGATTTAGTTATTGGATGTGATCCAGACACCGATCGTGTTGGCATCGCTGCTAAAAATCTTGAGGGCGAAATGGTCCTTTTGAATGGAAATCAAACAGCTGCCGTTTTATTTTATTACATCTTAAATCAATACAAAACAGACAACAAATTTGAAGGCAACGAGTTTGTTGCAGAAACCATAGTAACTTCAGATTTAATCGAAAAAATAGCAGACCACTTTGGTGTTGAGTGTTTTAAATGCCTTACTGGATTTAAATGGATTGCAGAGATTATTAAAAGGGAAGAAGGTAAAAAGAAATTTATTGTTGGTGGCGAAGAAAGCTACGGCTACCTTATCGGTGACTTTGTAAGAGATAAAGATGCCGTAAGCGCCTCAGTGATGATTGCTGAAGCAGCGGCTTGGGCCAAAGCTAATGGTGGTTCATTCTACTCTACTCTTTTAGACATCTATACTGAAATTGGATATTATCAAGAAGCTTTAATTTCTATCAAAAAAGAAGGTAAATCAGGAAAAGAAGAAATTGCAGCAATGATGGAAGATTTAAGAAACAACCCTCCAGTAACGCTTGCAGGAAGTACTGTTATTGAAGTGTTAGATTACTCAAAATGTGTTTCTACAAATTTAACTTCAGGTACAAAATCGGCGATTGAGTTGCCATCTTCAAATGTAATACAACTAATTACAGAAGCCGGTGATAAAGTGACTGCAAGACCTTCTGGTACTGAGCCGAAAATTAAATTCTACTTCTCCGTAAATACTAAATTGGCAAATACATCTGCCTTTAAACAAAAAGAAGCTGAGCTGCTAGTACGAATAGCTACTATTCAAAACGAAATGAATTTAGTTTAGGCAGAGCAGTATGTATATATTTAGACATCTCAATCTGAATTAATTTTTGTGGGGCTATTTAACCGTTGGAGTTTAAATCTAATCTTTGTTTTTGCATCGTTGATCTACATTGGTGGTTTGCTTGTAGACGTTTTAGAAGTTGACTCAGCCCAATATGCAAGCATCTCGGGTGAGATGTATCGGGAAGGAAACTATCTGGAGCTTAAACAAAATGGAATGGACTATTTGGACAAGCCACCATTGGTGTTTTGGACAGCGAGCTGGATGTACAACATATTTGGAGTTCACAATTGGTCGTTCAAATTAAGTAGTCTTTTGTTTTCCATTATTGGGCTTTTCTCCACATACAAAGTGGGGTATTTACTTTACAACAAGCGTACAGGTTTCATCTCAATGCTGGTGCTTTTAACCTGTCAAGCATTCTTTCTTTACAACAACGATGTCCGCACAGACGCTCTACTTTCCGGAGCTGTAATTTTCTCCATTTGGCAACTGATTGCTTATTTATACTACAAAAAGTGGGGCAATTTGATTTTTGGGTTTGCCGCTATTGGAGTCGCAATGTTGGCTAAAGGTCCAATTGGTATTATGGTACCGGTTTTGGCTATGGGCTCTTACCTTATCGGGAAAAACAAGTACAAAGACATCTTCAAATGGCAATGGTTGGTTGGTCTTGGAGTAACTGCTTTGGTCCTTTTGCCAATGTCTTATGGATTGTATACTCAATTCGATGCTCAACCTGAAAAGCAACTCAACCTACCCCCGAATTACAATGAACCTCGAGACAGCGTTAGCGGATTACATTTTTACTATTGGGAGCAAAGTTTTGGCAGGATAACAGGAGAAAACGAATGGAAAGATACTTCAGGGCCCGGTTTCTTTTTTGGAATTTTCGCATACAGCTTTATGCCTTGGTCTCTTATTGGGTTTTGGGCTATATTTTGGAGAATAATCAATGCCGCAAGAGATTTTATTCTTAAACGAAAAAAACAAGAATGGCTCACATTAGGAGGTTTCGTCCTACCGTTCCTGGCATTTTCATCATCTCAATTTAAGCTAGACCACTATATATATGTGAGTTATCCTTTTGCAGCAGTGATTGTGGCTGAGTTCATTTTAAGAGTGACACAATCAAAACCTGCATGGTGGATGAATATCCTGATAGCAGTTCAAGGTCTCGTTATTCTTGCGAGTTTAATAGTAATCTATGTAATACTTATATGGGCTTTTCCAACCAACGACATCATCATCTGGATTGGGCTCATTGCGCTGCTTGGACTAACATTCTACTTTTACTTGATAGACAAAGACCGGTTACATAAGATCATTTTAACGAGCATTTTTATTTCATTGTCAGTCAATTGGGCCCTAAATTTTCAGCTCTATCCAATCTTAACCACCGAATATCAAATTGGCAGAAAAGTTGCCAATCATCTTGAAGAAAAGAACATTAACCCAAAAGACGTTGTTGTCACGAAAAACACATTTATCCACCAAATCAAATTTTATTCGAAAAGTAATTTCCGGATATTTGATATGGAAAACATGGATGAAAAGGACTTAAGCCATAAGTATATCCTGATTGAGGAAAATGATTTAGAAGCGTTTAAGTCAGATTATTCAAATGTGCGAATTGAAAGTGAGTACACCTCCTTTCATGTTTCTAAATTGAATATGACTTTTTTAAATCCAGAGACGAGAGCTGAGACCCTCGATAAAAAATATCTGGTGTATTTAGAACAAAAACTATGACAAAATACATTTTACCTGTTATTGTATTTTTTGCAATCGCCTGTTCATCAAATTCTAAAGAGAAGCAAACTCGTGAAATAGAGGCCAAAACTGGAACGATTGAAGAAACATGGCTTTTCAAAATAACATTAAACGACTCTGTTACCCTTCCAGTCAAAGCAACGTCTATTAAAGGAGACGACTTCAACTTCACAATTCACAATGCGGAAGAACAAATAAAGCTAAAAAACATACAACAGAGAGGAGATTCCATTTTCATGGAAGTACCCGTCTTTCAAACTGGATTTGAAGGTATTTACAATGGAGATAAAAATTTTATTTCTGGAGTGTTGGTAAAATATGATGCGGTTGACTATCGCTTACCGTTTACTGCGCAAAAAACAGACTCAAACGGTTCTGGATTAACTAAGCCTTGCTGCGATATTAATAAAAGGTACAAGGTTTTATTTAGACCTGGACAAGAAAATGAAGGTCATGCCATTGGAGAGTTTAAACAATTTGGAAATGAAATTTCTGGAACATTCATGACAGAAACAGGAGACTACCGCTATTTGAGTGGTCTTCTGGTAGGGAATCAAATGCGACTCTCAGCTTTTGATGGAAATCACTTGTATTTTTTTAAAGCAACAGTTGACGAAAATGGAGACATGAATGGAATATTCTTTTCTGGAAAAACAAGGGCAGATAAGTGGACAGCAGAAATAAACAACACATTTGAACTTGCTGACCCAGATAAGCTCACCTACTTAAAGGAAGGCGAAACAGAATTGAGCTTCTCATTCAACACAACTAAAGAAGAGACTATAGAATATAACAGGGAGAAGTATTTAGGTAAAGTTGTGATTCTGCAGATATTGGGCTCTTGGTGTCCAAATTGTATGGACGAAACAAAATTTTTACATCAACAATATTTAAAACACAGCGATGAAGGATTAGAAATAATTGGGTTAGCTTTCGAAAGAAAAAGAGACAAAGCACCCTCCTACAAGGCCATCGATAAAATGGTTGAAGATCTTGGAATGACTTATCCTGTAGTTTTCGCTGGAAGCACTAGAATGGCTGACCGAGAAAAAGCGTTGCCGCAGTTGAATAAAATCATGTCCTTTCCAACATCTATTTATATAAACAAGAAAGGCGAGATTGTAAAAATTCACACCGGATTCTCTGGGCCCGGAACGAGTGAGTATGATTCGTTTGTTGAAGAAACTGAAGCGCTAATTCAATCTATGCTCGCTGACTGATTTTGGCTTCAAATCCTCCATATTCCACGGCAGCATTGCTGCCAGAACTGAAAGATGTGTCTAAACAGAAGCGAAAAGAAAATCAAAAATTCTTTAAAAAATTAAAATCTGTTAATCCTAAAAAACTAGATCAAAAGTTCCATACTTTACATGAAGAAGTTTTTGCCTGCACAGATTGCCTAGATTGTGCAAATTGTTGCATCACAACAGGCCCAATGCTCACACATAAAGACATAGGTCGCTTGTCGAAACATCTGAAAATCAAAGCCTCTGAATTTGAAGATACCTATACGAGGATTGATGAAGACGGAGATTTTGTTTTCAAAACTATGCCCTGCCCTTTTTTAGGGGAAGACAATTATTGCAGCGTTTATGAATATCGCCCAAAAGCTTGCAGAGAGTATCCGCATACCGATAGAATTAAACAGCACCAAATTCTCGAAATTACAAGAAAGAATGTATCGGTATGCCCTGCAGTGTTTGAAATTACCGAACGTTTAAAGAAAATGTTGTTATAAAAAAGCGATCTGCTTTTTCAAACAGATCGCTTCCAACCTAGAATTTAATTACCTAAATTATTTTATTTCAACTAGTTGTGGTGACTTTGGTTTTGCTTCTTCTTTCTTGGCTAAAGCAATTTCAAGGACTCCATTCTCATAAGAGGCCATTACTTTCTCCTCGTCAATCTTTCCTTTTGGCAATGCAAATGTTCTTGAAAAAGATGTTTTTTTAAATTCTCTATAGGCATATCCATCTTTCTTCTCATCATTTTTTGTTTCTATTTCTGAAGAAACAACCAACTTACCTTCGTGAATCTTTATGATAAAATCTTTTTTATCAAAACCCGGTACGGCTAGTTCTACAACATAGGTATCGTCATTCTCTTTAACGTTGTAAGACGGTGCATTAAAGTCTTTCACAAACTCTGAAAATTGATTTGAAAGATCATCATTCAATATATGATTCATGATTTTTGGTACGTTAACCATTAATCCGGGAAAATTTCTGTGCGTTCTCATAATTATTAATATTTAATGTTTGTTTATTCTAATTGAACACCCATCTCTTAACAAAGCATTTGCCATTTAAATTATTGCGCCATACTGACATGTAAATCAAGGTTAAACTGACTATGTGTCTTGCGTAATTAAATTTTCGCAGACAGCATTTCAGTTTTTAAGGCCGTTAGCTATCGAATTCTTAAAAACTGCAAAACACACAGCATATAATGTAATATTGTGACCTAAACTTTTACTCTTGGAATTAAAGCAGTTCAACAAAATATATTTCGCACTTCTTTTGACGCATTTAGCGATTCTATTTGCTGAACCTACCCATATTTTAATTGCGGTAACCAAACCAACATTACTGGCAAGCCTCATAGGTTTTTACATGAAAAAAGGTTTTAAAACCCTTCTCTACCCACAAAAGCTATTCCTATTTGGTCTACTGTTCAGCCTAATGGGCGATGTATTGCTTATTGGAGAAGATTACTTCGTCTTTGGGCTCGGTGCATTTTTAATTGCTCAGCTGGCTTATACTTTTGCTTTTATTCGCTCTAACTACAGCAAAAAAGGATTGATTCAGAAAAAACCTTTAATCGCAGCACTTGTCTTTACCTACACCATTGCCATAATTTATTTCCTAAAAGACTCTGTTGGAGAACTCTTTCCTGCAATAGTTGTGTATGCAACGGTTATTTCCTTGATGCTTATTGCAGCTTTGAACAGAAAGAGCATTGCTCAAAAAGAAAGCTTTACACTCATCACTTTTGGCGCTTTATTCTTTGTTGTTTCAGATACTCTGTTAGCCATCAATAAATTTTACGACACATTTTACCTTGCAAATATTGCCGTTATGTTAACCTATGGGATTGCGCAATACCTTCTCGTTAAGGGATTTAGAAATATTCTGCCCCAAGAATGAAGCGATGGATCAGTTTTTGTAATTTGTTAACAAAACATGTTATTAACTCAAACTAACTTGCACCCCCTTAATGCGAAGATTTAAATTATATTTAAGCTACTAAACATTTGCACTATGAAGAAGTTATTACTTTCGATTTTTACACTTTTTTCTATTCTAGCTATCCAGGCGCAGACCTGTGCGCCAGACACTTCACTCACTACACCCGGTATCTTTCCTCCGGGAGCTACAAATTGGGATTCTGTTGCTGTTATGCCTTTAGCTACGGTAGGAGTACCCTACGATGAGGTTGCACAAATGTTAGCCCCTTCAGACACGATAATTGATACACTTGGAGTTCCAATCACAGCTACAATAGATTCTATATATTTGGTTGAATTTATTGGCCTCCCCGCCTCTATAACCGCTTCATGCAATACCCCAAATTGCTTTATGAAAGGTGGTGAGCATGCATGTATTCGTTTTATGGGTACACCAACGCTCAACGAAGTAGGAAATCACATTGTAGGCGTTAAAGCTTTCGGATATGTTTCTACAATTATAGGCTCTCTTGCAGATACCATCGTCTTTTTGATGAGTGTTGAAGTACAGGCCACGCAAAGCGTAGAGGAAAATATTTTAGCTAGAACCATAAAGGTAAACCCTAACCCTATTAACAGTGTTGGCCATGTAACATTCGATGTTCCAGATGCCAAAGACTATACTTTTGAAATTATTGACCTTACAGGAAAGAAAATACATTCAATGTCTGGCACAAGTCGCTCAGGCTTAAACAGCATTCGTGTTGATAGAAATCAATTGTCTGAAGGACTTTATTTCTACGCAATACATTGGAATGGTGTAAGCCACAAAGGAAGAATGATGTTTGTAGATTAATGTCGTTTGAACTCACGATTCTAGGTTGCGGCAGCGCAACTCCGACAAGTAAACAATTTCCAACCGCTCAATTGCTGAAAATGCAGGAGCGGTTTTTTTTGGTCGACTGTGGAGAAGGCACGCAGCAGCAATTGCGCAGGTCTAAAGCTAAATTCAGCCGCATTAACCATATTTTTATAAGCCATTTACATGGCGATCATTTCTTCGGCTTACCCGGATTACTGTCTTCGTTTCACCTTTTAAACAGAAGCGCACCTTTACACGTTTACGGTCCGCCTAGCCTTGAAGATTGGCTCGGCTTAACCTTTAGCTCTACCCATACAAATTTGGTATACCCACTCATATTTCACCCAACACAAAACAAGGAGAAAGCGTTGCTTTTTGAAGATGAAAAAACTGAAGTTTATTCATTTCCTCTAAGACACAGTATCGCCACAACGGGCTTTCTTTTTCAGGAAAAACCTAAGGAGCGGAATATTCTCAAATCTAAAATTGACGAATACAAAATTGAAATTTGCGATATCCAGAATATAAAAAATGGAAAAGATTGGACCTGTCCCAATGGTCATATCATTGCAAACAAAGAACTCACAAAAGACCCGGCACCACCACTCTCTTACGCCTTTTGTTCAGACACTGCCTATTTACCCAAAATAAGTGAACACTTTCAAAATGTAACCTTGCTCTACCATGAAAGCACATTTTTGGATGTAGATAAAAAGAAAGCCAAACAAACCAAACACAGCACAGCGATGCAAGCAGGAAAAATTGCGCAACTCACAGAAGCTAAGAACATTGTGTTAGGGCACTACTCTGTGCGCTATGACGATAGAAACGCGTTTAGAACAGAAGCACAACAAGAATTTGAACACGTTTTATTAGCACAAGACTTAAGACGTTTTACTGTAGACTCTGACCAAATTGACTTTCAAGATTTAAGATTTTTAAAATCTGAAACAGACTCTATTTAGGGAATGTATCTTCTTATGTTTGCCACCTCTTTATGAAATCAAAAGGGCTCTATATAATATTCATTACGGTCTTAATAGACATGATTGGCTTTGGTCTAATCATTCCTGTTCTGCCGACTTTTGCAAAAGGTGACTTAGGCGCAAGCGATCTAATGGTAGGGGCCTTAGCTGCTTCTTATTCTTTGTTTCAATTTATTTTCGCACCCTTCTGGGGTGGCCTGTCTGATCGCTTTGGCAGAAGACCAATTGTGTTGACCAGCATCGTCTTAATGGGGCTCTCTTATATTGTTTTTGCCCATTCAAGTACATTGTCTATCCTGTTCATTGCTCGAATCGTTGGTGGCATTGGTGCTGCGAATATTTCTGTAGCCTACGCCTACGTTAGCGACAGTACCACGCCAGAAAACAGAACGAAAGCTTTTGGTACCATTGGAGCAGCTTTTGGATTAGGCTTTATTCTTGGGCCAGTTTTTGGCGGCATTATTAAAGAAACCTACAACATCCTAACTTTGGGATACGCTGCTGCTAGTCTTAGTGCTTTCAACTTTATAGTGGCCTATGTCTTTTTACCCGAGTCTCTTAAATCCTTCGATAAAACCAAAGCCCTTTTTGAAAATCCACTTTCTAAAATAATTCGAGGCTTTAAAACCGAGTTTGTAGGTAGTCTACTCTTTATCAACTTTGTGTATATCTCCGCATTTAGTATGATGACCATTACAGCGGCACTTTTGTGGAAAGAACAATACAACCTCTCTGATAAAGAAGTTGGATATATGTTCGGATTTATTGGTGTGCTTATAGTCATTATACAAGGCGGGTTAATTGGTCCTGCCAATAAAAAATTAGGCGATTTTAAAATGCTTATACTGGGCGTAACACTAATGATGATAGGTTTGTTAGCGATGCCATTTGTGCCTCTAGAATGGTTTATTCCTTTTGAGCTTATCGCTTTAGCCTCAACCGCTTTTGGTAACTCCTTTCTATCCACCCCTGCTAGCTCTTTAATTTCTAAACACACGAGCGAAGCAGATCAAGGCGCTATTATGGGTACCAACCAAAGCATGGGCTCTATGGGCAGAATTGTTGGCCCTTTAGTGGGTGGTGGCCTTTACGGGATTGCCTACTATATGCCCTATGTCGCATCCGGTGTTATTATGTTTTTTGTGATACTACTTTGCCTGAGGTTGATGCGGACACAAAAGGCTTAAAATAAAACAACAACCCTCGAGCATTGCTCGAGGGTTGTTGTTATGTTGATTCTTTAATTTTCTTAATGGAAGTTACGCTATGTGTAGGTCTGCCCTTCAGCTGTTATTACAATCATGTTGATTTGATTCAATGCCAATGGTGTCATTGAAACGCAAATGAACAGGCTTGCTATCCTTACCACCTGAAAATACAATTGAATCTCATCTAACGCTGCCGTTGGCCTTTTGGCTATTTAAGTACGATTTCCCTCCTCAATGCTATTCAAGGCAGGAGCGTCACGCGGCGATAAAAACGTATAGATAACTCCAGCGTATTCATCAAATTTTTGAATGTACCCCGTCTTATAATATGCATCCCAAACATCATTTAGACTATCTGGATCACACACAGATAAAGCAACTAAAATATCATCTACTATACTGCTTGATTTTAAAGAAGTAGAACTATTAATGGTTGGTTTGGTATATTTTAGACTAAATTCAATTTTTAGGCTTACAATCAAACCAGAACTACCGTTTACCCGAAATGATTGAAATAGAAGTATATCAAATTGAAACTGCGTTGGCACTGTTTCTTTAAGCATTATTAGCGCAACAACAAATGACTTTGTGGCAAAATTAATACCATAATGTAGCACTTTACTTACTTTTGTAGCCTTGAGCACAAATAAGAATTTAATTTAGACCCAAATCAAGTTGCTCCCACTTTTTTAAATAAATAGGTTGCATCAAAAACTCACTGAAGGTTAAAAATGTACATTGAAAGCACCAAGCACTACAAACAATGCCAATAGTGCAATTCCAATTACTGTTTTGCGATTCATATCAAGATTATTAATTTTTTTTCTTTTTTGGGGCTCTACCAGACTCTTTTAGCGCCTTACTTACTATGTATTCAATTTGCCCATTGGTACTACGAAATTCATCCATTGCCCATTTCTCAATGGCGCCCATCACCTCAGGATCTACTCTTAATGCAAAAACCTTTTTCTTAGCCATTTAATTCATCTTCATTTAAAAATTGAGAGACAATGCGCAGCAGCTCTGCCTTGCGGTTCGTTGTAACTACAAATTGCTTCCCGCTCTTCAAGTCTATTTTCACTGCATCAGCATTTCCCATGATAATGCCGCGTTTACCCTGAAAGGTGAATCGGTAACCCCAGCCACCAAAATCGCCCAAGGGGTCTACATTTTCTTTCTCAACAGACTTTATATCATGCCATGCAATGACTTTCCAATTCCAAATCCATGGCCTGTATTTTATTTCTACACCTCTCTGGGTGATGCGTGTGAACGCCGGGATTTCAAAAACCAAATAATACGTTCCAACCATAAACAACAAGAAAATCGCCATCGTCCAAATCATGGTGATGCGATCTCCTTCTTGAGAAGTTGTTATGAGCATTACAATCGAAGAAACTACAGTCACGGCTAAGTAAAGTAATCGCAACTGGGGTGCTCCTAATTTCTGACGTTCAAAAAACATTCTTATTGATATAAAGTTCCAGTGTTTACAAAGGGTGAAGCAGCTTTGACTGTTCCCTTGTAACTCCCAAAAAGGATAAATACTGCAGGTTTATTCGGCTGTAAGACAAAGAACCCGATCAGATGAAAAACCCAAACAGGAATGAGAATGATGCCCAAAATATTTTTATTAATAAACCAGAAAACTGACGCTGCGACAATTGTAAAATTTATGAGGATATGTAAAAAACCTGACTTCGATGATACGTTATATTTTAAAGCCATTATAATGCTATTTTAATATTATTATGACGTAAATATAATATTTATTTAATAAGCACAACATGAGGGTATTATCAGAAGATTTAAAAAAATGTTAAAACCAAAAAAAGCCCCAACTCAGTTGGGGCTTCTCTATACATCTTCGAAACTTATTTATACGCCTGCTTTATATCATCGGTAATCATTTCGTAAAGTTTGAGATAACTTCCCTCTAAAAGTTTTTTATGAATCTCAATAGTTCTATGGTCATGACGAACTGCAGGGCCTGTTTGCGCCTGAACTGGAGTAATCGTTTTTATTTTAGAAACAGTCTCGTCAATCAATGGTGTTAGTACCGAAAAAGGAATGTCGTTTTCTTCGCAGAGGTCATGCGCCTGCTTCAGCATATGGTTCGTAAAATTATTCGCAAATACTGCAGCGACATGCAAGCGTCTTCTTTGGTAAGAAGTAATCTTATACACTTCCTGCGAAAGTTTTGACGCTAAATTAAATAAGCTGTTTTCTACAATGTCATTGTTTCCTTCTACCAAAAATGGAACCTCCCTTAAATCAACCTCTAGATGTTTACTAAAAGACTGAACAGGATACAAAACGCCAATTTTTTGATGCGGAAACAAAATCTCCAAAGAGGTATTCCCAGATGTATGCGCAACGATGGCCTTGAGCTGATTGATCTCTCCAGCCAATTCTCTAATAGCATCATCGCTCACCACGAGAAGAACTAAATCGCAGTTTTTAAAACGCTTAAAATTTGTAACAACGCGCGTATTTAATTTGGTTGCTAACCTTTCTGCTTTGTCTTCAGACCGGTTATAAACACCTTCTATTTCGTATCCAGCATTTTGTATACCAATCGACAAGTGCCAAGCCAAATTACCTGCACCTACTATTCCAACTTTTTTTATTTCCTCGCTATTCATTATTCAATGTCTTGCCATCCCTTGCGGGCATTATACCAAAGCTTTCCCTTTTTAATTTCTAAAGGAGAGTCAATATTATTCGTAAACAAACCGCCTGTGCCAAGCCCCTGTGGCATGGATGGTTTTTTAGACGCTGTATATTGTGCTATTGCATTTAAACCAACGTTGCTTTCCAAAGCGGATGTTATCCACCATCCCGAACCAAACTCATTTGCAAGCTCTATCCACTGATCAGAACCGTGCCAACCTCCAATAAAACTAGGCTTGAGAATTATATACTGTGGTTTAATGGTTTCTAAAAGCTTTCGTTGATCGACTTTTTCAAACACTCCAATTAATTCTTCGTCTAAAGCAATAGGCACTGGAGTCGTTTCACATAATCGAGCTATTTCCTGTGCCTGTCCCTTTTTGATGGGTTGCTCTATGCTGTGTACATCTAATTCGAAGAGCTCATCCAAAACATCTTTTGCTTCATCTTCTGAAAAAGCACCGTTAGCATCAACCCTTAATTCAATTTGATCTTTATTAAACTCTTTTCTAACCTCCTTTAAAAGCGCAAGTTCATTTTCCCAATCAATGGCTCCGATTTTCATTTTCAAGCAACCAAAACCTTCTTTCAACTTAGCGTTGATTTGCTTTTTCATAAAAGTTGGTTCGCCCATCCATATCAATCCATTTATGAGAATACCCTGCTTTCCTTCCACAAATGGCTCCTTGTAAAACTCTTTCTCACCATGCGATTTAAAATCAGCGAGCGCTTGCTCAATCCCAAAATATATAGACGGAAAGCGCTTCAGCTCTTCACGCAAAGCGATTAAGCCAATGTGAAAGTTCATACAGGTCCACTCTAACGCTTCTTCATAATCAGGAACATCGTCAGCACTCAAACCTCTTAAAAGACCACATTCACCCACCCCAATAACATCGCGTTCTTCAATAAGAATAAAGTAAGAGTCTTTCTCGGTCAACACTCCACGAGAAGTGCCACCTGGTTGATTAAACTTTAATGTATGTTTTTTAAAATGTGCTTTCATATTATACGGCCCATAATAGGCCCAAGCCTGTTGTTATGCTAAATAATAAAGTACCTAATGCTAAAGGTTTTAATAGAGGGTCAAATTGTTCTGGTGTTTCTGCTTTTATAGATTTCACTAACACATTCAATAATATAGGTAGTGTAATTAAAAACAAAAAGCCCATTATGCTGCGTGTTTCATGCCAAACGAAAACAGATGTCAATAGCAATGCTCCAATTATTAAAACAGCCTGATAGAGTTTTGCTTTCTTTTCACCAAAGCGAACTGCCAATGTTATTTTTCCATTTTTCGCGTCTTCTTCGCGGTCTCGCATGTTATTCAAGTTTAACACACCTGCTGCTAAAAACCCAACCGCTGTCGCGGGAAGAATTATCCAATAATTGATGGATTGCGCTTGAAGAAAGAAGCTGCCAATTACGCCTAACCATCCAAAAAATATGAGGACATACACATCACCTAAACCTATATAGCCATAAGCGCTATCGCCAACGGTATAGCGAATTGCCGCCCAAATAGCTAAAATGCCAAGAAGAATAAACAAACCTGTCGTCAACATTGACAATCCAGCCGTTCCTAAGACACTTAAGACTGTTCCGCTTACAAATGCCAAAGCAGCAACTATATACACAGCCATTTTCATTTGGCTAGCGCTGATCACTCCACTTGCAACACTTCGTTTTTCACCTTTGCGGTTATTATCCGTTCCCTTTACACCATCGCCATAATCATTGGCATAATTTGAAAGCACCTGGTACAACAAGGTCGTCAACAAACACAATACTAAAACCCATGGGTTAAAGGAGCCATAAAACGAAGCGAGAAAGGTTCCCAATAAAATGCTCGAAAAAGCCAAAGGCAAGGTCCTTAGTCTAGCGGCAGCAATCCAGTTTTTCATTCTGAGGTATTCGTAAAATATCTTCCTCAAATGTAGGGATAATGAACTTTTAGAATCTGACTTTTGGGCACAAAAAAAAACCCAACTTAAAAGTTGGGTTTTCGTAGCGGAGAGAGAGGGATTCGAACCCCCGGACCTGTGACAGTCAATAGTTTTCAAGA
>ERZ1046740.940-NODE-940-length-22085-cov-5.966727_pt1 | contig 22085 bp, 18 predicted proteins | sample MGYA00383093_ERZ1046740 | MGnify/ENA primary metagenome ERZ1046740 (study PRJEB29581, sample SAMEA5548363) | metagenome | biome: marine; feature: coastal; material: water | depth 25 m | study: Short-term variability in the microbial, nano- and picoplankton... | reverse complement strand
CTAAAGAGTTTGAAAATAATCAAATTCATGTAATAATGAGTATTTTATCAAACTATGTCCCTGAATGTTTGGTACGTGCTGAAGTGAGTTGTAAAGTTGAAGATTTGTATGCTGAAAATTCAGAATTTTTAGCTCAAAAGTTTGTGCAAGCAGTGCAAATTGCAAATGTTGAACCTCATAGAGCCGTGACGCATAACAAGGGAATTATGAATGGAATTGATGCAGTTGTAATTGCTACGGGTAATGATTTTCGAGCAATAGAATCCTGTGTTCATGCTTATGCTTCAAAAGATGGTAAGTATAAAAGTTTATCTAATGCAACTATTGAAAATGGAGTTTTTAAATTTTGGATTGAAATTCCATTAGCAGTTGGTACAGTGGGTGGATTAACATCATTACATCCGTTGTCTAAATTAGCAATGCAATTATTAGGAAAGCCTTCAGCAAAAGAATTAATGGAAATTATAGCTGTTGCCGGATTAGCTCAAAATTTTGCAGCGTTAAGAGCGTTAACAACTACTGGAATTCAAAAAGGGCATATGAAAATGCATTTGACTAATATTATAAAAGGTTTAGGAGCAAGTGAAGCTGATAAACAGTTTTTAATTGATTATTTTGAGCATAAAACGGTTACACACAATGCTGTTGTTGAAGCTTATAATAATTTAACTAAATAAGGAGGTTGTTAAATGAAGAATATTAAAGTTATAGCTTTTGATGCAGACGATACTTTGTGGGTTAATGAACCTTATTTTCGTGAAACAGAAAAAGAATTTTGCAGTTTATTAAAAGAGTATTTGTCTGAAGATTTGATTAATAATGAGTTGTTAAAAACAGAAATAAATAATATCTCAATTTACGGTTATGGAATTAAGGGTTTTACTTTATCTATGATTGAAACAGCATCTAAAATCACCAATAATTCTGTAAATTCAGAACTTATAAATAGAATTATTTCATTAGGTAAAGAAATGCTAAATAAACCTGTTGAGGTATTAGATGGTGTTGAAAAACTGCTAAAAAAACTTAATGGAGATTACAGAGTTGTTATGGCTACCAAGGGAGATTTGTTAGATCAAGAACGAAAATTAATCAAGTCAGGTTTAGAAAAACATTTTCATCATATTGAAGTGATGAGCGATAAAAAAAGTACTGATTATGAAAAATTACTAAAACATTTAGATTGTAGTCCCGAACATTTTTTAATGGTTGGGAATTCAGTGAAATCTGATGTTATACCGGTTTTAGAAGTTGGGGCAAAAGCAATTCACGTACCGTTTCATACAACTTGGTCTCACGAAGAAGTCAATGGTAGTCTAGATAAATATGATTTTATAGAAGTTGAGAATATTTCTGAAATAAGTAAGTTTTTAAAATAATATGAAGCAGTTTTACAGCAACGGAAAACTATTATTAACAGGAGAATATTTTGTTTTAGATGGAGCTAAATCATTTGCAGTTCCAACAACTTGTGGGCAAGATTTAGTTGTAAAACCTATAGAGGGGCAACAATTAATTTGGAAAAGTTATACAAACACAAATGATTGTTGGTTAGAAGCTATTTTTGATTTACCAAAAATACGTTTAGTAAGTGCCGATTTTGATTCTGATGAAGATGGAGGAAGTGATATATTGGCTGAAAATTTGATGAAAATTCTAGAAGAGGTCAGAAGTTTAAATCCTAAATTTTTAAATTCAAATCAAGGATTTTTAGTTGAAACTCATTTAACCTTTCCGAAAAATTGGGGGCTGGGGACTTCTTCAACTTTGATAAATAATTTAGCCAATTGGGCAAAAGTAAATCCATACAAATTATTGGGAAAAACTTTTGGAGGAAGTGGTTACGATCTAGCTTGCGCACAACATAACACACCTATTTTGTATACTAAAAATAAAATTCAGCCAATTGTTGAGGAAGTAAATTTTAATCCTTTATTCAAAGAACAACTATATTTTGTGTATTTAAATAAAAAACAAAATAGTAGAGAAGGTATCCAACGGTATAAAGAATTAAAAGGCAATTTAATTTCAGAAATAGAAAATGTTTCACAATTAACTGATGCATTTTTAGTTTGTAATAATTTGCAGGATTTTGAAAAATTGTTGTTTGAGCACGAAAAATTAGTTTCAAAAACAATACAATTAAAAACGGTTCAAGAACTATATTTTTCTGATTATTTTGGGCAAACAAAAAGTTTAGGAGCTTGGGGAGGTGATTTTATTTTAGCAACAGGAAATACTGATTCTCCAAATTATTTCAATAATAAAGGATTTCAAACGGTAATTCCTTATTCAGATTTAATTTTATAATGAAAAGACTTGTAATTATAGGAGGAGGAGCAGCAGGATATTTTGCGGCAATTAACGCAGCAGAATTAAATTCTGATTTGGAAGTGCTTATTTTAGAAGGGAGCAATAAGGTTTTGCAAAAAGTTAAAGTTAGTGGAGGTGGGCGATGTAATGTTACACACGCTTGTTTTACTCCAAATGAATTGATAGAATTTTATCCAAGGGGAAAAAAGGAATTGTTAGGTCCTTTTCATCAGTTTATGACTGGAGATACTATGGAATGGTTTGAAAATAGAGGAGTTCAGTTAAAAATTGAAGATGATAACAGAATATTTCCTAAAAGTAATTCTTCACAAACTATCATAGATTGTTTTCTCGAAAGTGCTAAAAATGCCGGAGTTGTGTTAAAAACAAGTGCCAGGGTGGAGAGCATTACAAAAAGCAATGAAACATTCATTGTAAAAACAACTTCTGAAAAATTTATAGCTGATTATGTGCTGGTTGCGGCCGGAAGTAATGCCAAAGTGTGGAGTTTAATTGAAGATTTAGGACATAAAATTATAAAGCCGGTTCCATCATTGTTCACATTTAATATTAAGGATGAGCGACTAAAAGATATTCCGGGAATTTCAGTGCCAAATGCTTCAGTAATAATATTGAATTCAAAACTAGCAGAACAAGGCCCTTTGTTAATTGCGCATTGGGGCTTAAGTGGTCCTGGGATTTTAAAACTTTCGGCTTGGGGAGCCTTGGAATTGTTTCAAAAAAATTATCAATTTGAAATAGAGGTAAACTGGTTATCTAAAAGACAAGAATGGGTTTTAGAAATTTTAAAATCTGAAAAGAAAAAGAACGCAAAAAAACTAGTGATTTTACGTTCAATTTTTGAAGATATTTCAAAACGATTGTGGTTTAAATTGGTAAAAGCAGTTCAAATTTCGGAAAATGCCCAATGGGCACAATTAAGTAACAAACAGTTAGAAGATTTAGCAACTCAATTAACAAAATGTAAATTTAAAGTAACGGGAAAAAGTACTTTTAAAGATGAATTTGTTACGGCAGGTGGTGTTGATTTAAAAGAAATTAACTTTAAACGATTTGAAAGTAAATTGCATAAAAATTTATTTTTTGCTGGAGAAGTATTAAATATAGATGCTGTTACAGGAGGATTTAATTTTCAAAATGCTTGGACAGGTGGATGGATTGTTGCTAATTCTATAAAGTAAAATGAAAATAGTTATAGCTCCAGATAAATTTAAAGGTTCCTTATCAGGGATAGAATTTTGTGAGATTGTTGAAAAGAATATTCTTGACCTTAGACCTAATACTAAAATTTTAAAGTTACCGCTTGCAGATGGTGGAGACGGAACAATTGAAGTCATAAATTATTATTTAAAAGGAAAATTTATTGAAGTTATTGTTAATAATCCGTTTTTTAAACCGGTAAAAGCATCGTATTTATTTTCTGAAACATCTAAAACTGCTTTCATCGAAATGGCAGAAGCATCAGGAGTTAAATTGCTTCAAAAAGAAGAATTAAATTGTATAGAAGCAACAACTTTTGGTACAGGTGAATTAATAATTGATGCCTTGGAAAAAGGTGCAACAACCATTATTTTGGGAATTGGAGGAAGTGCTTCGAACGATTGTGGTATTGGAATGGCAACTGCTTTGGGATATCAATTCTTAGATGAAAAATACAATGAAGTTAAGCCAATAGGTAAAAATTTATCGAAGGTTATTTCTATAGATACTTCAAAAGTCCATCCTCTTTTAAAAGAAACAACATTTAAAATTGCTTGTGATGTAACCAACCCTTTATATGGTGAAAATGGAGCTGCTTTTGTTTATGCTGCACAAAAAGGAGCTTCAAAAGAAGATATGAAGTGTTTAGATGAAGGTTTACAACATGTTTCTAAACTTATAAAAAGAAACTACAATGTAAATCCACAAGAAGTTAAAGGAGCAGGGGCAGCAGGTGGAATGGGAATAGCATCTAAAGTATTTTTAAAGGGTGAATTAATTTCAGGAATTACGCTGGTTAAGGAGCTAGCAAATTTTGATGAAAATTTAAAAGAAACGGATTGGGTTATTACTGGTGAAGGAAGGTTAGATAGTCAAACAATGTTCGGAAAAGTAATACAAGGTGTTTTAGAATCTGCTAATAAGCACAACATTTGTGCAGCTGTATTTTGTGGAAGTATAACTGTTGAAGAAGATTTTTTAATTGAAATGGGAATTTCACATTTAGATTCAGTAATTACAAAAGCGGGAAACTTAGAAGATGCAATACTGAATGGAAACGAATATTTAGCTAAAATAACTTCAGAATTTGTAGAGAAAAACTTTTGAATAGGGATAGCTAATTAAAGAATTTTCATTTATTACCGATATAGACTAATAAATCACCACTTTTAATAGAAATTTTTACTTCGTTTTTTACAGCCTTATTGCGTGTTCCAACTCGTTTTCCAAAAGTTAAACTTTCGTTGGTTAAAGCATATTTTAATCCGTTGGTTGTAATATTGTGTGCTTCAGGAAATGGCACAAGTGAAATGGTCTTATTTAAAACATTGTTTAAAGTACATTCATAATTTATGAAAAAATAAGTACCGTAATCATCAAAAAAAGTTATCCGAATATCATTCTTCCATAATAAAGCAGTACTTAAATTTCCTAAAAAATGATCGTGTTCTTTTCCGCTTCCGCCAAATATATCAATTGAAGTAAACCCTCTGTCTTTTAAAATTTGAAGTGTTTTTTCAAAATCAGTAAAATTTTGATCAGGGGTATTAATAATTTCAATCGTATTTGGGATTTTATAAATAGAGTCGAAATCACCTGTAACTAAATTAGGAATTATATTATTTTTTTCAAAATGATTGTAGGCTCCATCAATAGCACAAACCAGATCATAATTTGATAAATCAGGGAAAATGGAAGGTTCTAGCCCGTTTAGTAAAACAAATGCCTTTTTTAATTTCATATTATAGCAAAATTAAAAAAAGCATTGAGAATTTTTACTACAAAGAAAACTATTTATTTAATTGGCTTTTATTTAACCAGGTTAAAATAATAATTCCAAATCTTCCAGTTAAGAAAATAATCATTCCAAATACAGGAGCTATAAAACTTACTTTTAACCCCGCAGCCAAAATAGCTGGAGAAATATCGCCAATTGCTTGTATTGCGTCAAAAGCGCCCATTAAACCTATTATTTGACCTAAAAACCCCCAAACAATTGCAAATAAACTAATTGATGCAATTAAATTAATAGTTTTTTTAACCCTTCCTTTTTTTACAAGTTCTACGGTAAATAATACTAAAACTAAAATTAGCATTAACAATAATGGGTACATGAATATTGGACCTCCTTGATTTAAAATTGTCATAATATTTTATTTAAATTAAACGAATTCAAATGTAATTCCAAAATTCAGTGAAAATTTTAATTTTCGACAACTCACTTAATTTGTGCAATTTTTAACAAATTTAACACTGTTAAATGTAAAAAGAAGAATAGTTTGGTTAAAAACTACATTAAATGGGTTATCTATCTATAATTTTAGGAGGAATAGAATAAAATTTGCAACTTGCATTAATGGATTCAATGAAATTATACAAGTCTAAATCTATTATTTTGCAAATACTTTTTTGGCTATTTGTGTGGCTTTTTTTTAGGTTTTTTTTTGAATATAGCACTAATAATGGTGTTTATGGTTTTTGGTTTTCTAGTTTATTAATGCCAATAACTATTGGTGTCACTTATTTTATTATTTCTTTTTTAATTCCAAAATATTTACTTCAAAAAAAATACTATTATTTTGGATTATACAGTTTATATATCTTTATAATTTCTGCAGATTTAATAGGTGTAGTTGTTATATGTTATTTTTTATTTTTATCTGGTTTAAAAGTGTCTGCAATGCCTTTTATGAGCAGGCAGTTTGTGTTTGTTCTGGTTCTGGTGTATTTAGTAGTTGGTTTTGTAAGTTTTGTAAAACTGTTAAATCATAATTTTAAAACAGCTTCAAAGAATAAAGAATTGCAGAATAAAATTTTAGAAACCCAATTACAAATTAAAAATCAGGAATTACAGTATTTGAAAAAGCAGATTCATCCGCATTTTTTATTTAATACATTGAACACTATTTATGGTTTTGCATTGAAACAATCGAAAGATACACCTGATATTATTTTAAAACTATCTAACCTGTTGGATTATATTTTATACCAAGTGAATAAGCCAAAGGTGAGTTTAAAAGGAGAAATTTTGCATATCAAGGAATATATCGAATTAGAAAAAATAAGGTTCCAAGATACTCTTAAAGTTTATTTTAATTCTGATGCTGTTTCTGAAAATATACAAGTGGCACCAATGCTGTTAATTCCTTTTGTTGAAAATGCTTTTAAACATGGAAATTTACTAAATGGATTTTTAACTGTTCAGGTAGATATTTGTCTGATTGATGGTCAGTTGGAGTTTTTAGTGAAAAACACTGTGTTGAATTCTGAAGAAGGTGAAAAGGAGCAAGGAATAGGATTGAATAATATTCAAAAAAGATTAGATTTATTGTATAAAAACAATTACTCACTTAATGTCGAAACTATTGAGAATTGGTTTGTGGTAAATTTAAAAATTTTCAACTTAAATAATTAAAATAATGACTAAAATTATTCAATGTTTAATAGTTGATGATGAACCGATTGCACGTGAAATTTTAGAAAGTCATTTGCAAAAAGTTGATGCCGTAAATGTCGTTGCCACTTCTAAAAATGCAATTGAAGCGTTTAATGAAATTAACTCAAACCAAATAGATTTAATTTTTTTAGATATTAATATGCCTGAAATATCTGGACTTTCGTTTGCGAAATCAATCAATAAAAACATCAAGGTGATTTTTACGACTGCTTACCGAGAATATGCTATTGAAGGTTTTGATTTACAGGTTGTTGATTATTTGTTGAAGCCAATTTCCTTTGAGCGTTTATTGCAGGCCGTAAATAAATATTTAGGTGAAAATAAGGTGGTTGAAACCAATTTCAAGTCTGAAATTGTTCAGGAAAGAAATAACTTTATTTTTGTTCGTGCTGATAGGAAAATGGTGAAAATTAGCTTTTCCGAAATTAATCATATAGAAAGTTTCAGTGATTATATTAAAATTCATTTGAATGAAAAAGTAGTTGTAACAAGAGAAACTATTTCAAGTATTGAGGCTAAACTTCCAGCAGCTTATTTTCTAAGAATTCATCGTTCATTTATTGTTTCTATTTCAAAAATTGAATCGTTTACCAATGAATTTATTGAGGTTCGTAAAAAAGCTTTGCCAATAAGTAGAAGTTATAAAAAAGATGTATTGGCTAGATTAGAAAATGTTTAGCTAAAACTAGTATCTTTGCTCAAAATTTTTTGTTTTGATTGAAACCGATTTTATTTTAAAAAATTACGATTCAAATTCTTTAAAAGAAGGAAATGTAACCTGGAAAACACCAAGTAATATTGCACTTGTAAAATATTGGGGAAAGCGAGAACCACAATTACCAGAAAATACCTCAATAAGTTTTACGTTAGATGCTTGTTTTACCTTAACTACGGTAGAATATTCAAAGGCGAAATGTGATGAAGGGTTTAATTTCGAAGTATATTTTGAAGGTGAAAAAAAAGAAGAGTTCAAACCAAAAATTGAAACTTTTTTTAAGCGCATTGAACAATATGTGCCATTTTTAAAAGAATATGATTTTGTGATAAAATCAAGAAATTCATTCCCTCATAGCAGTGGAATTGCTTCCTCAGCAAGTGGTATGAGTGCTTTGGCATTGTGTGTTATGAGTATTGAGAAGAAGTTAAATACTGAAATGACAGACGAGTATTTTAATAAAAAAGCATCATTTTTAGCTCGTTTGGGGTCGGGAAGTGCCTGTAGAAGTATTGAAGGGGAAATCATTGTATGGGGAAAACATTCTGAAATAAAAGGAAGTTCTGATTTATTTGGCGTGAAATTTCCACAAAAAGTTCATCAGAATTTTGAAAACTACCACGATACTATTTTATTAGTTGATGAAGGCGAAAAACAAGTTTCAAGTACTATTGGCCATAAATTAATGCACGGTCACCCATTTGCGCAACAGCGCTTTAAACAAGCTAATGATAATATTTTAAAAATAGCGGAAGTACTTCAAAATGGAGACTTAAAACAATTCATTGCAATTGTAGAAAGTGAAGCGTTAAGCTTGCACGCTATGATGATGACTAGCAACCCTTATTTCATTTTAATGAAACCCAATACATTAAAAATAATAAATAGAATTTGGGATTTTAGAGCCGAGACCAATAGTAACATTTGCTTTACTTTAGATGCCGGAGCGAATGTGCATTTATTGTTCCCAGAAAGTGAAGCAGTAATAGTTAATAATTTTATAATTAATGAGTTAATTCAGTATTGTCAAGAAAATCATTATATTTGCGATAGAGTTGGAACAGGGGCAAAACTAGTATCCAATAAATAAATTTATGAAAGGACCACTTTTTTACGCTAAAATTTTATTGTTTGGTGAGTATGGGATTATTAAAGATTCTAAGGGTTTAGCAATACCATACAATAGTTATCAAGGAGCTTTAAAGAAGACTGAAGAATTGTCTAATGAAGCAAAAAAATCCAATAAAAATCTTAAGAAATTTTATAAGTATTTGAAGGAGTTAGAAACTGATTTAGTTTCTTTTCGTTTAAATGAGTTTAATGCTGATATTGAAGATGGAATGCACTTTGATTCTAGTATTCCAATGGGTTACGGTGTTGGTAGTTCGGGTGCTTTAGTTGCATCAATTTACGATAAATATGCGGTTGGTAAAATTACAGTTTTAGAGAATTTAACCAGAGATAAACTGTTGAAGCTAAAACAGATTTTCTCATTAATGGAATCTTTTTTTCACGGTAAAAGCTCGGGATTAGATCCATTAAATTCATATTTGAGTATTCCTATTTTAATTAATTCAAAAGACAACCTAGAAGCTACTGGAATACCTTCTCAAAAAGAAGGAAAAGGTGCAGTTTTCTTATTGGATTCTGAAATTATTGGTGAAACGGAACCTATGATAAACATTTTTATGAATAAAATGAAGAATGAGGGGTTCAGAAAAATGCTAAATGAAGATTTTGCAAAATATACCGATGCTTGCATTGATGATTTTTTACATGGAAATGTAAAATCACTTTTTGGAAATGTAAAGTATTTGTCAAAAGTTGTATTAGATAATTTTAAACCAATGATTCCCCAACGTTTTCATAATGTATGGCAAAAAGGATTAGAATCTAACGATTACTATTTGAAATTATGTGGATCAGGAGGTGGAGGTTTTATATTAGGGTTTACTAAAGATTTTGACAAAACAAAAGAAATACTAAAGAACTACAGGCTAGAATTGGTTTACAGATTTTAAAATTTGAATTTCTGAGCAATGGATTTATTAGAAATTTCAAAAAATAATTCAAAAAAAAATGAACCACTTTATATTAAATTGTTGAGTTTATTCTCAGTGGTAAGAGGTTACAATATTTTTTTAATTGTAATAGCTCAGTATTTAGCATCTGTATTTATATTTTCTCCTCAAAAATCTTTAAAAACGGTATTAATAGATTTGAATTTGTACTTTATTGTGCTGGCAACCATTTGCGTTGTGGCTGCAGGATACATAATTAATAATTTTTATGATACAAGTTCTGATAAAATAAATAAGCCAATTAAGTCTAAAATTGATGCTATTGTCAGTCAAAAAATTAAATTACGGATTTATTTTCTTTTAAATTTTATTGGAGCTTGTTTTGGTTTTTTAGTTTCTTGGAGAGCTGCATTCTTTTTTTCTGTGTATATTTTTTTAATTTGGTTATATTCTCACAAACTAAAAAGATATCCGTTAACGGGATTGATTTCAGTAGCGGTTTTAGAAATCCTTCCCTTTTTCGCTATTTTTGTTTACTATAAAAACTTTTCTGAACTTATTTTTACACACGCGGCCTACTTATTTTTTATTTTATTAATAAGGCAGTTGGTAAAAGATTTGGAGAGAATTAAAGGAGATTTTATTCAAAATTACCAAACTATTGCAGTTAAATATGGTGAAAATTTCACAAAAATTTTAATTTCAATATTAGCCGTACTAACGTTAAATCCTATTAATTTTTTACTAAAATACCCTGAAATTGGTGGAATGCGATTTTACTTTTATGGAAGTGTTTTATTATTAGTATTATTTGTAATTGGTTTATGGTTTTCAAAAACAAAAAAGCGATATGCATACTTGCATTTAGTGTTGAAATTTTTAATTTTAGCCGGTGTTTTTAGTTTAGCATTGATAGATTATGATATTATAATTAGAAGATTACTACAAATAACAGCCTAATTCCTTTTCGTTTAGTAGAATAAGCTTATTTTTGCAAAAATTTATACAATGAAATCAAATAAGAACTCGTCGAGAGGACGACAAGCTAAAGATAGCAATCCTCGCAAATCATCAAACAAAAATTTTGGTAACAAAAGAAGGTTTACTGAAAAACCTAAAGACAGTCAAAAAACTGCTCAAAATTCTAAACAAAGTGAATCTACTGGTATTCGTTTAAACAAGTACATTGCTAATTCAGGAATATGTTCTCGTCGTGAAGCAGATGTTTTTATTGCTGCCGGAAGTGCTATGGTGAATGGTAAAGTTGTTACAGAAATGGGTTTCAAAGTTCAGGCAACAGATGAGGTTAGGTTTGATAATACGGTTATTAGTCCTGAGAAAAAACAATATGTGTTGTTGAATAAACCTAAAAATTTTATTACAACTATGGAAGATGATAGAGGACGAAGAACTGTTATGGAGTTAGTTAATAATGCTACAAAAGAACGTATTTACCCTGTTGGTAGGCTGGATAGAAATACTACGGGATTGTTATTATTTACAAATGACGGAGAGTTAGCAAAAAAATTGACGCACCCAAAACACAATATTCAAAAAATTTATCACGCTTCGTTAGATAAAAAATTAGCAATGTCTGATTTGTATAAAATTTCTGATGGCTTTATGTTAGATGAGAGAAGGGTTGTGGTTGATGAAATTTCTTATATCGAAAATCAAAGTAAAACTGAGGTAGGAGTTAAAATTCATTCTGGAAGAAATAGAATTGTTAGAAGAATTTTTGAGCATTTTAACTACACTGTAGTTAAATTAGATCGGGTTATTTTTGCTGGATTAACAAAAAAGAATTTATCCAGAGGTCATTATAGACATTTAACAGAGATGGAAATTAATACCTTAAAAATGCTTTAAGTCAAATTATTATTTAATAGTTTAAATAAATTAACATAGGGTTTAAAACTTGAGAAATATTAGTTTATAATTCTCTCAAGCTTTTAGCTGCAATTTCAGCTGTTATATCACGCTGGGGCATTCCAAACATTTCATAACCAACCATAAATTTCTTTACAGTGGCTGAGCGTAATAATGGCGGGTAAAAGCTCATATGAAAATGCCACTCCGGGTACTCTTTATCTGTTGGTGATTGGTGTATACCTGCTGAATAAGGGAAAGAAGTATCAAAAAGTTTATCATATTTTTGTGTAACTATTTTAATTTGTTCGGCATAATCAGTTTTCTCTTTGTTAGAGAGTAAACCAATATGTTGAATATGTTTTTTAGGAAGAATAATAACTTCATAGGGCCAAACTGCCCAAAATGGAACCAGACTCACAAAAGTATCATTTTCAAAAATAATACGTTCTCCAATTTCAAGTTCTTGTTCAATATAATCAACCAATAAACTTTTTTGGGTTTTTTGGAAATACTCCAATTGTTTATCAGTTTTTTTCAGAACTTCATTTGGAATAGATTTTTGAGCCCAAACCTGTCCGTGTGGATGAGGGTTGCTACATCCCATAATAGCTCCCTTGTTTTCAAATATTTGAACATGATTAATATCTTTCTTTTCACCTAGTTCTGCATATTCTTTTTGCCATACTTCAATTACTTTTTCTATGGAAGAAATTTCCATATCAGGTAAAGTTTCTGAATGATTGGGTGAAAAACAAATAACTTTACAAATGCCAGTTTCACTTTCAGCTTTAAGTAATCCATTGTTATAATTGAAAGAAATACTATCGGCTAATAATGCTCCAAAATCATTTTGAAAAACAAAAGTATTTGCATAATCAGGGTTCTTTTCACCATTTATTCTTGTGTTTGTTGCACATAAATAGCAATCTGGATCATGTTTAATTTGTTCTTTTTTGGAAGTACTTTCTTTTTTTCCTTGCCAAGGTCTTTTGGTTCTGTGCGGTGATACCAATACCCATTCTCCAGTAAGGATGTTATACCTTCTATGCGGTGTTGTGCTAAAATGTTCTTTCATTTTCTAACTATTATTTATTTTCAAAGGTAGTAAAAATAATAAACGTAGAAAATACATTTAAAGAAAGTTGAAAAATTTACTTCTTTGTTTTTAGTTTAAATTTCAAAATTTAAGCCTTTAGATACTAAAATGTCAAATTTCTCTTTATTAAAACAATAAAGGTAAGCTCCTTTTTTAGAGCCTGATTTATCTTTTTTATCTGTTTTAGTTAAAATATCTAAAGAAAGAATTTTTTTTCTAAAATTACGTGAGTCTAATTTTCTGTGATAAATACTTTCATAGAGAGTTTGTAATTCTGGTATGGTGAAATATTCTGACAAAAGATTAAATCCAATAGGTTGATGTTTTGCTTTATGTCTTAGATTTTTAATGGCATCATTAACCATTTCACTGTGATCAAAAATTAATTCAGGTATTTCATCTAAATCAAACCAACGGGCATCATATTGTTCAACGCTTTCTAATTCAACCTCGGTAACGCTAGTTAGACTGTAGTAAGCAACAGAAATTACTCTTTCTCCCGGATCTCTATAAACAGCGCCATATGTTTTTAGTTGCTCAAGGTATATGTCAGTTAGCCCTGTTGATTCAAATAAAATTTGTTTTGCCCCATCATCAATAGATTGATTATTCTTAATAAAGGCACCAATTAATGACCAAGCACCTTTTGAGGGCTCTACTTTTCTTTTGAATAAAAGTAATTTAAGTTTATTAGATGTAAATCCAAAGATAATACAATCTACAGCAACTAAAATATTTTGTAGAGTATTGTAAAACTGGGCGTTGTCAATTAATTTCATCGTTTTGTATTTTGAATTTTGTATTGAATGTTTTGAACTAATTGTTGGTAATTGGTATTGTTTGGGGCTATATTTAAAAGTTGTATTCCAGTATTATAAGCTTCATTTAATTTATTGGAATTACTTAAACTTATGACTTTTATGTATAATAATCTTTCGCTGTTAGGAAATGTTTTCAAACCTTTCTCAATTGTATTTAAAGCTTTTTTATGTTTGTTTAGTTCTTGTAATTTAATAGCATAATTATAATGTGAGTTTATTGAAGGAGGTTGTTTGTTAGTTGAGAGTGCAAGGTATTTTAAAGCATTCTCGTTATTACCCTGTTCATTGTATAACAGCCCGAGCATATAATAAGAGAGACTAAATTCAGGTTCCAGCTCAATCACTTTTAAGTATAATTTTTCACTTTTTTCTGGTTGTCCAATCTGATAATAAATCAATGCTAAATTCATTCGTGACATATTATAGTAATTGTCTATTTGAATAGCTTTTTCGTAAGCTTTTATAGCCATTTCAGTATTGTTTTTAGCTTGATAATACAAGGCTTTTTGATGTTGTCCTGAAGCAAAATCAGAGTTGTAATTCATTTGATTTAAAAATTCGGAATTTGCTTTTTCGAAACCATTAGTTGAACTCATATTTTCATTTATCATATTGAAATAGCGAGCTGCGGTAATTCTTACAACTTTAACAGAATCTTTCAACAATGTAGCAATATTTGGAGAATAATCAGAAATTCTTGATTTTTCAATAGCTTTTATTGTTTCAGTTCTTACCAATGCCGAAGAATCTTTTAAATAATAGATTAAGTTTTGAATATCATCCTGAGTTATGTTTTGATTCATGTATTGATTGATAGCTGTAGCTCTTGCAATTTCAGGATAATTTTTATTTGAAAATACTTCTCGAAACCCTTCTTTGTCATGAAAATAGCCTTTCAATAAATGATCTGAAAAATGATCTGCTCTTTCTTTGCCATATTTTTCCTTAATAAAATCTGCTGCCCACTTTGCATTTTTATCTGTATGACAACCATTACAGGCATTTGGCGTATCATATTTTTCTGATTGGTCAGGTCTTGGAACTCTAAAACTATGATCTCTTCTAAAGTCATTACCCATATAATACCTTCCAGTCATATGACAATTTATACATTGTGAGGCTTCAGTATTTTCTTTATGGAAATGATGTTGTTTGGTATTGTAATCAGGTGTATGACAACTTAAACATAAATCGTTTCCATTTTTTTTAAGTTTCATTGAATGCACATCGTGGCAGTCTTTACATGAAATGCCAAGTGAATACATTTTACTTTGAACAAAAGAAGCATATACATAATCTTCGTCTAGTATTTGTCCATCTAAAAAATATGTTGGATCCGTTAATAATTGCGGTTCATAATGATCTAAAAAATGCCCCTCGTAATTAAAAAATTCAGAAAATTGAGATCTTCTGGAGTGACAACGAGCACATTTTTGAACCAATTCTTTTGAATCCATGTTCTTGCTCATATACATTTTTGGAGGTGTACCTTTCTGTTCTTCTTTCTCATAAAATTTCACATGCTCACTTGATGGTCCATGGCAGGCTTCACAGTTTACATTAATTTCAGAATAACTGGTATTGTAAGTATCTGTTTTATGGTCAAAGTTTTTATGTAAGTTTGTAGAATGGCAGTCTGCACACATATTGTTCCAGTTCATTGAGCCTCCAGTCCAGTGCATCCACTCTTTATGGTCAATATCTAATTTAGGTTGTAAATGAAACCATTTGTTTTTAACCGAATCCCAGGCAGTAATTAAACATTGGTATTTTCCGTCAGGAAATTTAACAATATATTGTTGTAATGGAGTAAATCCAAAAGTGTAAATAATTTTATAGTCGTAGTAATTCCCATCAGGACCTTCTGTATTTACATAAAAATCTCCATTTTTTTTAAAGAATTTACTTGTAACACCTTTATATGTAAATGAAGTGTTATTAAAATTTGCCAATATTGAAGTAGAATCGGCAATTTTCATTGCTTGGTCATGGTGAGAATTTTGCCATAAGTTATACTCAGTTTCATGGCAAGATTTACAGGATTCTCCACCTACAAATGTTTGTTTTACAGTTTCAACAGCTGTATAAGTTACCTCTTTATTTTTTTCTGAATTACAGGAATAAAGAGTTATAAGTATAAAAAACAGGATGCTTATATTTATTTTTTTATAATTGACTTTCATTATAATTGTAAAAAGCTTTATGCTTACCTAAGTTATTATTCCAAATCTTTTTTAATAAAGGCAAAGGTACGAAACACCTTTATATTTATTCGAAACTTAATTTTTAAATGTCTTTTGTGAAAAAGATTTCGATAAAAATTTCATTTATAAAAATAATAAACGTAATTTTAACCCTTATTATTGTAAATTTAAAATTTATTAACAGTGAGTAAGTTAAGTACCAACCCAAAAGATTATGATCTTCATATAGATTCTCCTGGAAGAATTAATATTATTGGTGAACATACCGATTATAATAACGGTTTTGTTTTGCCAACTGCTATTGACAAGAAGATTAGATTTATGTTTAGGAAAAATGGTAGTAAAACTAAATGTAATATTTACAGTGCAAATTTTGACACTAGTTATTCTTTTAGTTTAGAAGATGTGCGTCCCGGTGATAAACAATGGGCAAATTATATTTTAGGAGTTATTTATGAAATTCAGTTATTATCAGATAAATTGGAAGGTTTTGATTGTGTATTGGATAGTAATATTCCTGTAGGTTCAGGAATTAGTTCTTCTGCCGCTCTTGAATGTGGTTTGGCTTTTGGTGTGAATAAATTATTTGATATTGGCTTATCAAGAGTAACTTTAACAAAAATTGGACAAAAAGCAGAACATAACTATGTTGGCACAAAATGTGGTATTATGGATCAGTTTGCTTCAGTAATGAGTAAAGAAGGAAACGTTATTTTATTAGACTGTCAATCTTTAGAATATCAATATGTTCCCATTCAAATAAAACCATATAAAATATTATTATTAAATACCAATGTTTCACATAATTTGGCAGACGGTGAGTATAATAAGCGCAGAAGTCAGTGTGAGGCCGGAGTTGTGGTAATAAAAGAAAAATATTCCGAAGTGAATTCTTTACGTGATGTTTCTCCGGAAATGTTAGCTGAATTTAAAGATAAAATGGATGAGGTAGTTTACAATCGTTGTTCATATGTTGTAGATGAAAAAATGAGGGTTTTAGATACTGTTGATGCTTTGAAAAATAATGAGTTGGTAAGAATGGGTAAGAATATGTACGAAACTCATGAGGGATTATCAAAGTTATATGAAGTTAGTTGTCCTGAATTAGATTTTTTAGTAGAATTCTCTAAAGGTTATGAAGAAGTAATTGGAGCTCGTGTTATGGGTGGAGGTTTTGGTGGTTGTACCATTAATATCATTCATGAAGATATTGTTGAAGAATTCATAAATGCAGCTTCTGAAGCTTATTATAAGAAGTTCAATATTAAGCTTACAGCATTTGAAGCAAATCCAAGTGGTGGTACAGAGGTAATTTAGTTAATTTTTTAGACTAAATTTTAAACAGAAAAGTATTAAGTTAAGTCGGTTTTCGAATAGAAATTTATACTATATTTGAAATTCGCATATTATATCAAATAAAAATACAATAATTATGACAACAAATTTTGAATTTTGGGATTACTTTATTTTTGTAGCCTACGCTATTCTTATTTTAGGCGTAGGACTATGGGTTTCCAGAGATAAAAAAGGCCATGAGAAAAACGCCGAGGACTATTTTTTAGCAAGTAAAAGTTTACCATGGTGGGCAATTGGAGCAAGTTTAATTGCCGCTAACATTTCAGCAGAACAGTTTATTGGAATGTCAGGTTCTGGTTTTGCTTTAGGGTTGGCAATTGCATCTTATGAATGGATGGCAGCCATTACCTTAATTATAGTAGGTAAGTATTTTTTACCAATTTTTATAGAAAAAGGCTTGTATACCATTCCAGAATTTGTAGAGAAAAGATACTCAACCAATTTAAAAACCATTTTAGCAATTTTTTGGATTGCTTTGTATGTATTTGTTAATTTAACATCAGTATTGTACTTAGGTTCGCTTGCCTTAGAAACTATTATGGGAATTCCTATGATTTATGGAGTTATAGGTTTGGCGTTGTTCGCAGCAGCCTACTCATTATATGGTGGTTTGGCAGCAGTTGCCTGGACTGATGTAATCCAAGTTGTCTTTTTAGTTTTAGGAGGTCTAGTAACTACTTATTTGGCACTGGATACGGTATCAGGTGGAGAAGGAGTTTTTAAAGGTATTAAAACCGTTTATGACGCTGCACCCGATAGATTTGCAATGATTTTAGAAGAATCTAACCCTCAGTTTACTAATTTACCTGGAATAGGAGTGTTAGTTGGAGGTTTATGGGTTGCGAATTTATACTACTGGGGATTCAACCAGTACATCATTCAACGTACGTTAGCGGCTAAATCATTAAAAGAATCTCAAAAAGGTATTTTATTAGCTGCCTTCCTAAAATTGATAATTCCTGTAATAGTAGTAGTTCCAGGAATTGCAGCTTATGTTATGGTAAATGATCCTGAAATTATGGCCAGATTGGGAGCTGCAGGATTACAAAACCTTCCTTCATTGGATCAGGCAGATAAAGCATATCCTTGGTTATTGCAATTTTTACCAACTGGATTAAAAGGGGTTGCATTTGCAGCTTTAGCAGCGGCAATTGTATCATCTTTGGCTTCAATGTTGAATTCAACTTCAACCATATTTACAATGGATATTTATAAGCAGTATATCAATAAAAATGCGAGCGATAAAGCTACAGTAAATACAGGAAGAATTTCAGCCTTTGTTGCGTTAGTTATTGCTTGTATTATGGCGCCTTTATTAGGAGGAATAGATCAGGCATTTCAGTTTATACAAGAATATACAGGAGTTGTAAGTCCAGGTATTTTGGCCGTATTTATGTTAGGTTTATTCTGGAAGAAAACAACCAATAAAGGGGCAATTGTTGGAGCATTGGTATCAATCCCAATTGCAATGTACTTTAAAGTAGCACCAAAAGGGTGGTCTACAAGTTCATTCTTTTTAGATTTACCTTGGATGGATCAAATGGGGTATACAGCTGTATTAACTATGATTGTAATTGCATTGGTAAGTTACTTCCAGCATAAAGGAGCAGATGATGAAAAAGGAATTGTAATTACTAAAGACCTGTTTAAAACAAGTACTAAGTTTAATATAGGATCATTTGCAGTAATGATTATTCTAGTTGCGCTTTACGCAATGTTCTGGAAATAAACCTCGGAATATTTAATATATTAAAAAGAAGAGGATTTAGTGATAAATCCTCTTCTTTTATAAGTTTGATTTGATTGGTAGTGTGAAGCGAAAATTTGACTATATCATAGTTTAATTTTTATAATAAATTCTTTTAGATACAATTGAAAAAGAAGTAATTAAGGTGATAATTTTCAAATGAGTGTAGTTATTATTTTAAGAAAATTAACGTTTATTCTTCTTCTTATAACGTGGTCTTGAATTGTTAGCATTTAAACGCATTGTCATACTTAAAATAAAATACCTTCCCAAAATCTGATTTGTGGTTTCTTCAAAATAATTTACCGTACTTTTTCTTATAATATCTAAGTTTTTATCTAAAATATCTATGAGAAGTAATTTGATTATACCGTTATTGTTTTTAGTAAATGTATAAGAAACACTTACATTCCAAAATGGTATTTTTTGATTAGAATTAAACGTGTCATCTTTGTAACTGCAATAATCAAATTGAGTGTTAACATTCAATATCCTTGAGATATCATAATCAAACTTTACATAAAAATGTTTTCTAATATAATCTCTGTCTAGATTTTCAATTACTGAAAAAGAAGTTTTATTGATTTCATAATTAAATCCAGATTTTAAATTAATAAAATCTTTAGTATTGTTCTCGAGGCCAATTCCTAAAGAATAATCAGTTGATTTTACATCATTTAATACTCGGTCTACAATAGATTTTGAAGTGCTGTAGTTTCCTTGCAGTTTCAAGTTATATCTAATACCTAGAGGTTTATATCTTTTGTTCAGATTTATATGGGTGGAAAACCTATCTCTATTTCCCTGGTTTAAATAACTTCTGGTTTGAACATAATTTTCATCAATAACCAAGCTCGGAATAATTGCATTTCTAATATGCAGATATGAAATTTTTGAAAATATACTTAATGAGTTTTTAAAATTGTGTATGGAGGAATTAAAAGTTAGATTATCAAATTTTTGGGGATCTAGATTTGGGTTTCCCATTCTAATGAGATAGGGGTTTAAATCGTTAATAACAGGAGAACTTTGATAATTATTAGGCGACCTTACTGTTTTTCTGTAAATGAGTCTATAGTTAATTCCTTTTTTAGGCTTATATCTGAAAGAGGCTGATGGATTTAGATAGCTGTAATTGTGTAGTATAGGATCACTTCCTACAAGCATTATTTTTCGATATAATTGCTGTATTTCAGATCCAATATTGAAATTTAAAACTTCAGAGCTATAAATGTAACTTAATTTTGAATTATAACTTTCTTCTTTGTTTCTGATTAAATAAGAAAGTGGGTTTTGTTCAATATCATTCCGTATTTTTTCCTGATTTGTGTCTTCTTTTGCATGTTTCAATATAAAATTTGTTTGTAACTTTAAAAAGTGATTCCCTCCCAATGGTTCAGTGTATCCAAAATTGAAGACTAAGTTATTGTTGTTAAAAAATTGATCTTTTTGGGTGTTTGTTTCTCTTATTCTGTCATTTGAAACTCTTGTGTTAATGTTATTTTGATCTGTAAATATGGATGATGAACTTGAGTAAAAAGCAAATCCACTATTAAAATTTCTTTTTTTATTTGAAAGATTTTTGTAATAATTTAGTTTAACAATGCCTTTTTCTTTTTCTCTTTTGCTAAGGTTTGAGATGTTGTTGGTTGTGTTTAATTCATTTAAATCATTAAAATATGAAATAAATCGTTTGTGATTTATTGTGCTTTTATCCGAACTCATATTTCCTTTAATAAATAACCTACTTTTTTTACTACTCTTGTTTTCATAGTTAAAATTGAAGTTATGGTTATTAGTCGTTTTATGAGTATCATTTTCAGAATCAGAATTAAAATGTTTTATATTTGAATATGAATTACGTTGTGAGGTTGATGTTCCATAATTTTCAAGGTAATTGTAAAAGTAATCGGCATTAATTACCTCCTTTTTTTTCAATTCAATACCAATATTTACTCCGCCAACTCCTGCTGTTAGATTTCCGCTTAGACTTTTTTTTCTTTTTTCAAATGAAGAATTGCTATCATCTTCTTCGTCGGAATCATCTGTTAAACCACCAGAGGATTCCAGAAAATCTTGAATATTTGACCCGGTAACATTAATATTATTGTACTTGCCAACCACTGAAAATTGAGTTTTAGAATTGAAAATATTATAATTCATATTGGAAAAATATTTATCATCTAACCCGGCTCCAATTGCTGCTTTTCCAAAATCATTATTTTTTTTGTCCTTTTTTAGTGTAAGATTAATTACAAAGTTTTTTTCATCGTCATTTACTCCGGTTAATTCAGCTTGATCACTTTTTTTATCAATTACTTCAATTTTTGAAATTGCATCTGCAGCAAGATTTTTTAGTACAATTGCAGGGTCACCACTAAAAAATTCTTTACCATCTACATAAATTTTAGTAACCTCATTTCCTTGCGAAATAATGTTTCCCTGATTGTCTAATTCAATTCCAGGAAGCTTTTTTAATAAATCTTCGATATTATCATCATGGTGAACTTTGAAATACTTTGGATTATAGGCTATGGTGTCTTTTTTTATTTGAATTGGAATTACAGCGGTTATAGTTACCTCGCTTAATTGTTCAATAGTAGCTTTTAGAATTATTTTTTTTAAATCAATAACTTCATTTTTAAATTCAATTAATTGATAATTAGGGGTGTGTGCGGTCAAATAGATTTGCAATAGAAATTTACCGGAAGGACAGTCGGTTAACTCAAATTCGCCTTTACTACCTGTAATTGTATAGCTAACCATAGTGGAATCTATTGGGTGTAGCAGAGTAACCGAAACGAATTCAAGAGGTGTTGTTGTTTCATCAACTACGGTTCCTTTTACTAGAGGGTTCTGGGAAAAAGAAAATTGAGATAAAAATAATAATAGAACTATAAAAAAAGATGTTTTGTTTCTTGGGAAGAATTGGGTTGCCATTAAATAATTTATAAAAAAGTAAATTTAAACCAAAATAGAATTAATTAAAACTCAAATTTTACCATTGATGTCATTAGTTTTACCATTTATTTTTTTCGAGTTAAAACACTCTTTCTTAAAAATTGAAATACATCAAATTTGGAGTTAAAGGCTTTATTAAATTAGTAAGACTCTTTTTCTAACGGAAAGTTTAAGTTAATAATAAATATTTTTCGGATTTTTTATAAAATAAAAAACCCTGTATGCTCAATGCTTACAGGGTTTTAAGTGTGGTACCTCCAGGAATCGAACCAGGGACACAAGGATTTTCAGTCCTTTGCTC
>ERZ1046740.939-NODE-939-length-22107-cov-5.411301_pt1 | contig 22107 bp, 17 predicted proteins | sample MGYA00383093_ERZ1046740 | MGnify/ENA primary metagenome ERZ1046740 (study PRJEB29581, sample SAMEA5548363) | metagenome | biome: marine; feature: coastal; material: water | depth 25 m | study: Short-term variability in the microbial, nano- and picoplankton... | reverse complement strand
GTTACGTCGGCACAGGTCGTCAACAACCCCGTTACCCTGGGTGGCTACGTTAACTTGCCCGGAACCGGCGCTGCTGGAAGATCGCAGACAACTGGCGATCCAGAGGATTACTTTCGAGTGGAGTTGCTCGAGGGGCAAACCATTACCATGCTCGTGGCGGATTTCCAGAGTGCTGATGCAGACCTCTATTTGTACAACCCAGCCGGGGATGTCATCGACTTTTCTATCGAGGTGGGAGAAGTTGAATCCCTGGTAGTGCCCGACGACGGCGAGTACATCATTAATGTGAGCGCCTTCGCGGATGCAACCAATTACATTCTCGCCATTGGCAGCCAGGCAATTGCGGCTGACTTTAGCAGACAGCACTACATAGAACCCTGGCAGCTTGTCGTTCGTTATCGCGACGAGAAACGCCGAGCATCGGCAGACGAGCTTTTCGATCTCGAAGCGCGCGGGGGCGGGCCAGGTCGACCGAGATTAATGGCGCTGCGAAAACGGCTGAAGCCTCAGCCGATCCGCTTCGGAGCAGCTATGGCCAAGCAGGCTCATTTCAGCAATGAGGAACTGCAAGCTCGTTTTGAGACGCTCATGACCATCAAAGCATTGGGGCAACGTCCTGACATCGCACTGGTGGAGCCAAATTACCGCATGCGTAGCTTTCTGACACCGGATGATGAGGCATTGGCAGTGCAGTGGCATTACCCTCTTATAGATTTACCAGCGGCATGGGATACCACCGCAGGCAGCTCATCAGTAGTCGTAGCCGTCATCGATACCGGTATTCTCTCAGGCCACCCAGATCTTGCAGGCCAGCTGGTGGCGGGTTATGACTTTGTGCGTGATCCCTCAAGTGCTGGAGACGGCGACGGCATTGACCCCAACCCCGAGGATCTAGGCTATCTAGAGACACCAGGCCCCAGCTTATATCATGGGACTCACGTTGCCGGAACAATCGCCGCCGCTGGCGACAATCTCATTGGTGGCGCGGGAGTCGCTTACGGCGTTCGAGTGATGCCATTAAGGGTCCTGGGAGATGGTGGTGCAGGCACTGGGTATGACGTGAGTCAGGGTATTCGCTACGCAGCGGGTCTGCCAAATGACTCGGGGCGCGTTCCCACTCAGCCCGCTGACATCATCAATCTCAGTCTTGGTGGCGGGCCCTTCAGCCAAGCCCAACAACAGTTGTTCGATGAAGTTCTGGCGCAAGGCGTCGTGGTGGTCGCAGCCGCTGGCAATGAAGCGACCTCAACACCACAGTATCCCGCGTCCTACCAGGGCGTATTATCCGTCAGTGCAATCGACATTAATCGTCAGATAACCGGTTATTCTAACCGAGGGCCGCAAATTACGTTGGCCGCCCCGGGCGGCAATAACAGCACGGATGTGAACGGCGATGGTTATCCCGATGGAGTGCTAAGTACCGGAGGTGTCGGGGGCCCAAACCCCGAGTTTGCTTACACTTTTCTCAGCGGCACTTCAATGGCTGCTCCTCATGTCGCCGGCGTTATAGCTCTGATGCGTAGCCTCAATCCTGACCTTAGCCCGGATGATATAGCTGCGCTGATTATTAGCGGGGCACTCACAGACGATGCAGGCCTGCCCGGACGGGATGATAATTATGGTCACGGTATCATCAACGCCTACAAATCAACTCTTGCGGCGCTGGAGTCACTCGGGTCAGACCCTCAAGATAGCCCCAGGCTCACGCTCTCAGCTAATTCCCTGAGTTTCGGCAGCAGCGACCTGCCCATCGAGTTAACACTTGGGAACGCAGGTCAGGGCCTACTCAGCGTCAACTCTGTATCTTCCGGAGCGCCATGGCTCGATGTCGTGCCAAATGAAATCGACGCAAACGGCCTGGGAGTGTATCGCGTTTCTGTAACTAGAGGAGAGTTACAGGACGGGGTTTATTCCGCCAACATTACGATAGATTCCACCGCAAACTCAGGCACCGTGAGAGTCTTTATGGCGGTGGGCAATAATGGCATTGAAGCGGACGTCGGCAGCGTCTATGTACTCCTTTATGATGCCATTACAGAAGAGACAATCGCTCAGGTGTCTAGTACCGCAGAGAGCGGGCGCTATTCTTTCCGCTTTTCTAACATTCCCGCAGGGAATTACCAGCTGATAGCAGGGTCAGACGCAGACAATGACCAATTCATCTGTGATGCCGGTGAAGCATGCGGGGCGTGGCTCACTCTGGACCAACCAATTACGTTTACGATTGACAGCGACCGAAGTGATCTTGAGTTCCCCGTGGAATACCAGGTGTTCCTTCCAGACCTTTCTCCGGCATCAGTCTCCACCGCGGTGCCCGTAGCAACGCCTCGACGAGCTGGGATCAAGCCGTATCCACTGCGTCCGGGGATCCCAGCTTCGCTGCGCTAGCCTGCTGATAGTAGGCTTCGACCAGCGTGCATTGGCTAAACCTAGTATCCGGCTTGCATGTCCACGGTATTGGCAGCTTAACTTCTCCAGCTATGGGATTGATCGTGGCCTCACCAAAACCAATGGACATAAAAAATTTTACAGATACGGACCCGTGGACCGATACTAGGTGCTATCAATTGGCTGTTACGACCGCTTGGCAGCACTGGCCCGAGCGCGGTCCGGCCTAAACCGAGAATCAATATCACCCGCTACCACGGCGTCCTGGCACCTGCGCGGCCCGTCCGAATCACCGCTGGCGAAAAATGGTCACGCCAGCCAAACGCGGCAAAGGAGTGAAACGAATCGCCAATACTGAAGTTCGCTCAGCCGCTGAACGGCACGTCGCGAGAGCCTGCCCCGTTTTATCGGGTATGACCTTAAGTTAACTTGTCAGTACTTTGTCGCGGGTTATTTGAATTACTGATGGCCGCTTGAATTTATAATTCGCCAAGGATACCTTAAGTTAACTTACCAGTACCTTTCACACTTAAATTGTTAGAGTTACCAGTGAAACAATGACTTCCAAACAACGCCAAGGGCAAAACATGCAGACAACGGACTTTTCAGATATCAGCTACCGACTCGACAGCGACGGTATTGTCATCGTCAGTATGAACACCCCCGAACGTAAAAATGCATTAAGCGGTTTGACTGCCCTGGAACTTTACTGGGCGGCAAAGCACTTCCGCGAAGACGATAGCGCACTGGCGATGATTCTAACGGGCGCCCCGGATTCACAGAGCGAATCTGCAAAGCAGGCTTTCAGCAGTGGTGGGTATTTCGTTCCCGGAATTTATGATGAGCTCCCTGAGGAGATCCTGGCGCAGATCGACATGACCGATATTGCCATGAAGCGCACCGTGCTGGAGTTCTTCGGCTGTGACAAACCAGTACTGGCAGCTATTAATGGTTTAGCCATCGGAGGCGGCTTCACACTGCCGCTGGTAGTTGCAGATCAAATCTACCTGTCAGAGCACGCCTGGGCACGGCTGCCTTTCGCGAGCCTGGGTATCTCCGCTGAATTGGCTTCGACCTATATATTGCCGCGTTTGTTGGGCATGCAAAAAGCCAAAGAGTTATTGTTTTACCCGGATAGGATCGAAGCCCAGGAGCTGCTCAAGCTCGGTGTTGCCAATGCCGTGCTCCCCCACGATGAGTTACTGTCATTCACGAGAGAGAAAGCGCTGCAGCTGATTCCACCGCGCGGCGCAGGTGCATCGATTCGTGCGATGAAGCGCATCGTACATAAACAACGCCTGGAAGAGGTGACCATAGCCCTGGACCTTGAGAACGAGGTACTCAACGAACTGATGAAGAGCGAAGATTTTGCCGAGGGACTGATGGCGCGTATTGAGAAACGCGCGCCGGTCTTCAAGGGACGCTAACGCCGCTCCGGTGGTGACCTGTGGGTGGCGAATTCGTAATTCGAAAATAATATCAATCAGTCGGAGTTCGGCAGAGGTTCGGAGTTCGGTTTCAAAAAAATTTTACGATTCTTCAGGTTACTGGTTACTGCCACAGCCCCCGATGGTACTGGCCGGTTAACTTATTTTTGCTCGAAAAGTGGAAATAACAAGCCAAAATCTCTGACGAATAAAACCCCGTGGGGGCGATGACAAACTTTCGGTCAGTCTAGCCTCGATTGTGTAATACCAGCCCAGAGCCTGCCCCGCTTTATCGGGTATGACCTCTAATTTACTTGTCAGTACCGTCCGCCAGACAATAGCAAACTGCGTTAGCAACAAACGGCATGTCCAGTCCAGGGCCAAAACAGAAAGACAGTGACCCAAATATTTAACTTGCGTTACTGAACTATAAGCAGATAAGCTCGCCTCATTCCGCTTTCACGGGCGCCGCATGCGCTCCAAAATAATTCCATCCCCTGAGGACGTCTAATGACATTTGCACAGATTCCGGTGAGGAACGGCATGATGGAGCTACGCGATGGCGTCGAGGCCACCCTGCTCGGCAGCCAGTGTTGCGATTGCGGAGAGCGTTTCTTCGTGGTGCGGCAGATTTGTGAACATTGCCAAGGCACCCAACTGGAGGACATTCAGCTCAGCGATACCGGCAAGCTGTACGCATTTTCAGTGATGTATTACCCGCCGCCGCCCCCCTATCGGGGGCCGGAGCCCTTTGTTCCCTTCGGCATCGGCTGGGTAGAACTGCCGGAGGGCATTGTGATCTATTCGTTACTGACCGAAAACGATCCACAGAAATTGGCGGTGGGCATGGAAATGAAACTCACCTTCAGCACGTTTGCTGAGGACGAGAAGGGCAACGAGATTATCGTCCCCAGGTTTGCACCATGCCAGGCCGTTTAACGGAGCGGAGGATGAACCGAAGACCTGTATACCCAGTGGAAATAATCCTATGAGCGGAATAGTCATTGCCGGTGTCGGCATGCACCCTTTCGGACGTTATCCGGACAAGACCCCAGAGGCCATGTCACTGGAGGCCATCCAGGCCGCCTTGGAGGATTCCGGCCTCAACTACCCGGATATCGATCTGGTTCTTTGTGGCAAGGTGGTTTACAAGAAAGAGGGTGAGGGCATCGACCTGATGATGAAACTGGGCATGACCGGAGTGCCCATCTACCAGGTCAACGCCATGTGCGCTACGGGCGGCGCCATGCTGAAGCTTGCCGCCGACGCAATCACCAGCGGCTCCAGTGAGGTGGTGCTGGTGTATGGCTTTGACAAGCACCAGGGTATGTTCCAGGACCTGGGTGAGACCTGGCAGAACGAACTGGGAATGAAAGCCAGCCCTATCGCCTTCGCTACCGTCGCCCAGCGCTATATGCACGAGCACGGCGCTACCGAGGAGGATTTTGCCCGGGTCGCAGTAAAGGCCCACCGCAACGGCGCCAACAACCCCTACGCCCTGTTCAGGAACGAGATCACTGTGGACGATGTGCTCAATTCGGCCATGGTCGCCTACCCCCTTCACCTGTACAACTTCTGCACGCCCGATGACGGCGCCGCGGCAGCCATCGTCTGCAGCGAACGGGCGGCCAAGAAACTCGGCATCCGAAAGCCGATAAAAATCGCATCCACTGTGATGCAGACCGCCGCCTACCCTCCTCCTGTGGTGGAGCCCGCCAACCAGTACAGCGTGGATCTCAGGGGCGGGGCGGGCACACCGGTGGTTACCCTGGCTGCGAATAAGGCCTACGAAGCGGCTGGCATCGGTCCTGGGGACATTGATGTCTGCGAGGTGCAGGATACCGATTCATGCCACGAACTGGTTCACGTCGAGCAGTTGGGTCTGTGCTCAGAGGGGGAAGCCTACCACCTGCTCCGCGATGGCGTATTCGATATCGAGGGCCGTCTTCCGGTCAATCCCAGTGGCGGCATCCAATGCAAGGGCGAACCTCCTGGCGCATCGGGCCTGGGACAGGCCTGCGAGATCGTTTGGCAACTTCGCGGCGAGGCCGGCCCACGCCAGATCAGCCGTGATGCACGCACCGGCCTATGCCAGGTCTTCGGCTGGAATCACGTCGCCGCGGTTACCATCCTGCAGAAATAGAGTTCATATATGTAACTTGTCTTATTGAACTTAAAGCGATAATCTAGGCCGAACAAACATATTCAAGTAGTAAGGAAAACCTCATGACAGAAGAAAAAGTAGATGTCGTCATTATCGGGTCCGGCGTGGCCGGTATGACAGCTGGCGCCATGCTGGCCCGGGACTGCGGCAAGAAAGTCGTGGTCTTCGAACGAGCGCCATTTGTCGGTGGTCGCTGCCTGTCCTATGTCGGGGATGGGGACAAGGTAGTAGCCGACGGTGTAGAAATGGACGCCCGCGGCTTCCGCAAGTCACTTCCCTTCTCTCACTGCTACCTCAGCAAATGTACACCGGATATCGAGACAATTATGTCTGAAGGCCTGCTGGATGGGAGAACTTTCGAAGCGGGAGGACATGGCCTGTTCTGGGGCAATAACAACCGCGCTGACATCGCCCTGCAATACTTTGGCAAACACGTGGAGATGCCACTCAACCGCGGCCTGGGATTCATCGAATGGAAGGGACTGAACGAGGATGGCACAGTTAAGCCTACCGTCGCCCACCAAGTAGAGAAAGGACGCCCTTACCCCTGGATGAGCGAGGAGGGTTTTGCCAAAACAATGGAACAACTAAGCGACATGAGCCAGCTCACCTTTGACGATCTCGCCGGGCTGACACGCACCCCGCTGCAAGAATGGCTGGAGGCACGCAACATGCACCCGGAGGCTTACAATTACATCAAGGTCCTGGCCGCCTCCCAAACCGGCCAGGCGGAACCGCGAATGACCTCAGCCGCCGATTTCCTCGGCTACATGGCCATGGCCAAAGACATAAGGATGAACCTGGTGACAGGTTCCGTCGCGACTGTCGACAAGCCCGGCACCATTGCCATCCCGCTGGCCTTTGAGCAGCCGATTACTGATAATGGCGGCCAGATCTGGCGCGACACCCCTGTCAAGGAAGTGATTATTGAAGATGGTGAGGTCAAAGGAGTCAAGTACCGCAAGGACGGCGAAGAACACACACTGCTAGCCGACACAGTCATCTGTACCATGCCTCCCAAGTACGCCTTCCAGGTTCTGCCGAAAGAGAGCTTCCCCGCAGATTGGGTTACTTTCCTCGAGGAGGAGCATTGGGGCATCGGGCTACTGACCGGCTGGGTGGGCACCAAGCGCTCGCTGATCCCCGACCTCGGCATCGACAAGCGCTCCTTCATCTACATGCCGGCTATCACCACCGAAGATGAAGGCTTTATCGGCGTTGTGGATATGGTCATGTGCGAGTTTGATTCATGGAAAGACGGCGAAGCGGACCGCGCGCCGGAAGGCAAGACGGAGTACCTGTTCTCCACCGCCCTTACCGACAAAGAGATGCGTGACCCGGAGCGGGTCGGCCTGGTCATCGAACGTTGCGAAGCCTGGGCGCGGACCAACTTCCCCAACTGGGACGAGGACGTTGAATTCATCATCTGGACTCCCTCCCCGGAGGCGCTGGGCACCACACGCCCCGTCGGCAAGGACCGTCCAACTCACAGGAATCCCTACGTGGAGGGTCTGTGGTTTGCGGGCGACCAGTACGGGGAGAAAAACTGGGGCTGCGGCATCGATGCCGCCGTTCTGTCAGCCGTGGTCTGTGTAGACCAAATGACAGGTAGCAATCTCGAGGAGAAATTATTCCCAGCCCATCATCGAGGCATGCCGGAAAAAGCGGAAGCCTGACCCAGCGGCCAGGCATTTCGGCAACCCAGATTTGCAAGCGATCATATATTTTACGCCATTGGTCTTTTATTAGGCCGAGATAACTGGTTACATCTAATCCATGGAAAAAACCGGTCATCTCATCACTGCCAGCGCGGTCGCGCGATCGCTAAACATCATTGGTGATCGATGGACCATGCTTATACTGCGAGACGTATTTTTGGGACGTCACCGCTTTGAGGAACTACAGCAAAAAACCGGTGCCCCCCGAGGCACCCTCACCAACCGTCTGCGCTCCCTGGTGTTTCACGGCGTGCTCTATAAAAATCCCTATCAGCAAACACCGGCACGTTTCGAGTACCGCCTGACAGACAAGGGACTGGATCTGTACCCCTGGGCACTGGCCGTGTGGCAGTGGGAATTAAAGTGGGGCGGCCGGGACCGGGAAGTGGAGGCCCTTCCCCCTGTATTGCGGCACCGGGTCTGCGGCAAGCAGGTATCACCACTGTATGCCTGTGGAACCTGCCACGAAGAATTACTACCCCGAGATGTCAACTACACATCCGGCACCGCTGCGGCCGGCGCCGGATCGGTGCTGGACATGGGGGTCCGCCGTCGGGTCAGGTCCAGCGGCACTGGCGCAGATCGGTCACTATTTCACATCACCGACGCTGTAGGCGACCGACACACTGCGCTAGTAGTTTCCGGTGCTTTCTGGGGCCTGCGCCGCTACGATGATTTTCAGCGAGAACTGGATATCGCAACCAACGTTCTTGCAGACAGGCTCAAGCTTCTAGTTGAGGAGGGAATCTTCACGCGAACAGCCTATCAGAACAACCCGCCACGCTACGAATACCGGGCAACAAAAAAAGCCGCCGACCTTTATCCCCTTATCTTGTCCCTGCACCGTTGGGGGAGTCGGTGGCTGGAAGAGCAGGGAGCCGTGCTCAGCCTCATCCATACCTGCGGCGCTGAGGCCTTCGACATCGACACGGTATGCAACCACTGTCGAGAGGTGCTCAGGCCAGGTGACGTGAGTTTCTCCTTCCAACGCGATTAACTCCCCCGCCGCCAGTCAGGCAGGTTCTTTCACCGTTACCCCACCGTCTACCACCAGAGTCTGGCCCGTTATATAACGGGCGGCCTGGGAAGCCAGGAAAACCCCCACCCCCCCGATATCGTCAGGGTCACCGATACGCCTGACCGGCGTGCCCTGCTCGACACCACTGGCGATTTTGGGGTTCTCCCACAGCGCGCGGGAAAAGTCTGTTTTAATCAGACCCGGCGCTATACAGTTTGCAGTAATGCTCTTCGGCCCCCACTCCACGGCCAGGTTTCTCACCAACGCGAAATCCGCCGCCTTGGAAATACCGTAAACACCCAGCGTGCCACTGCCCTGGTTGCCACCGATACTGGATACAATGATGATACTGCCACCGCCCTGCTCTTCCATCAGTGGCGCGGCCATATTGCACAGCCAAAAGTTGCTCTTGACGTTGCTGTTCATAACCTTGTCGTAGGCTTCATCCGGCATGCTCGCCATGGGACCGTAGTAGGGATTAACTGCGGCGTTGCAGACCAGGATATCCACTCGACCCCAGGCGCTCACGGGCTGGGCAATGAGGTTTTCGAGATCCTCCCTACGGGACACGTTGCAGGCCACGGCGATGGCCTCTCCGCCAGCATCCCGGATGCCCTGCGCGACATTCTCGCAAGCATCTAGTTTTCGGCTGGAGATCACCACCTTCGCACCGGCCCTGGCCATACACTCTGCAATGGAGCGACCAATGCCCTTACTGGATCCGGTAATTACGGCAACTTTGCCTGTCAGGTCAAACATCTGCATCCAACAGTTCCTCTATTCGGCCATAAACAGTCGCGATCATAGGCCAGTTAGTTTTATAAAGCAAGTTAGTATAATATGTCACGTTACAGCGGGCATCAATACGGAATCGGATATTGTGGAGGCAGCAGCATGGCAGAAATAGCAGGTACGATCCCTGTCCGAAGGGAGCACAACTTCAACCAGGTGATGCTGGAGCGCTACCTGCGGGAGCATCTGGAGAACTATCAAGGTCCACTTGTCGTCAGGCAATTTGAGGGTGGACAGTCCAACCCAACTTATTATTGCGAGACGCCCAATAGAAGTTATGTATTGAGAAAAAAACCGCCCGGCAAACTACTGCCCTCCGCCCACGCCATCGACCGGGAGTATCGGATTATGCAAGCCCTTTTCGGGTCGGAGATTCCCGTACCGCGTACACGCCTTTACTGCAATGACGATTCTGTAATCGGCACGCCTTTCTACCTGATGGATTTTCTTCCCGGCAGGATATTCACCAATCCCTTACTCCCCGACCTGGAAAAGGACGAACGCAGCGCAATCTACGCCAGCATGAACGAAACACTGGCGCAGCTACACTGCTTCGACTGGCGAGACGCAGGCCTGGCGGACTTCGGCAAACCGGAAAACTTCATTGCGCGCCAGATCGCCCGGTGGACCAGGCAGTATGAAGCAAGCAAAACGGAACAACTGCCGGTCATGGAACAGCTGCGCGAGTGGCTGCAGGCCAATATTCCGGACGACGAGATCAACACCCTTGTTCATGGCGATTTTCGCATCGGCAACCTGATTTTCCACCCGGAGGAGTCCCGGGTCATCGCCGTGCTGGATTGGGAACTGGCCACTCTCGGGCACCCGCTCAGCGATCTCGCCTACAATTGCATGACCTACCACCTCCCCTGTGAAAACCGCCTGGCCCAGGGCTTTCTGGGCGCAAATACACAATCCCAGGGAATTCCCGATGAGGGGGAATACGTTGCTGATTACAGTTTCAGAACGGGTACTGATGCCAGCACTCACTGGCGTTTTTATATGGCCTTTAGTCTATTTCGTACCGCAACTATTCAGCAGGGAGTCTACGCTCGCGCGCTACAAGGCAACGCCAGTTCCACAATGGCACACCTATTCAAAGAGACCTACCCCATGGTGGCCGATCGCGGCTGGCATATAGTTAAAAACGGCTGAGGCCGACTGCCGAGCCGACGACGCCAGGAATTACCGAGCAGGAAGGCGCAGCCGGTTGGCGATATTATTCTTCTGCATGTTAGAGGAACCACCAACTATCGGCATGCACAGGATATCGCGCACGTAACGCTCCATATCGTATTCCCTGGCGTAGCCGTAGGCTCCCATTACTCGCTGGCAATTGAGGACGATTTCGACCGCGGTATCGGCCACAAACAGCTTGGCCATCGAACTCTCTACGCAGCAGTCCCGCTCCTCATTGGCCAGCCAGGCGGCGTGGTACAGCATGTGGCGACAAGCCTCCAGCTTGGTCCTGGCCTCCACCAGGGTGTGGCGCACAGACTGATGGCCACAGATCCTGCGGCCAAACTGCTTGCGCTCTTGAGCATACTGCCACGCGTCCTCTACCGCGGCACAGGTGATACCGAAGGCAACGGCAGTGATCTCCAGCTTTTCTACGTCCAATGAAGGGCCGGCAAGCATCTTCCAACCCTGGTTCCAGCACGCCATACCGCCAACAATATTTCCCACCGGCACGACAACGTCCTGAAAAATCACGTCCGTGGTCTCTGCATAACGTAGGCCCGAGTGATCGATATCAACGATCTGCAGGCCCTGTGTATCCAGGGGAACCAGCACAAGTGACAGATTCTGGTACCTCTCCTCTATTGGCCCACTTCGCACCAGAGTGTAGATATAGTCGGCGAAGCGGGCACCTGTGCACCAACGTTTGGTGCCGTTGATGACCATGCTGCCTCCATCATTTTGCAAACAGGCGGTCACCCCGACAGAGGCAAGGTCACCACCTACATCGGGCTCGCTGAGACCATAGGCAAACAAAAGTTTGCCCGCCGCAAGCTTGGGCAGCAACTCTCGTTTTTGCTCCTCGCTCCCATTTTCCATGATGTTCATGGCGCCGTAGAAGGCACAATGGATATAGGGGCCGGCCAGGGAAGTGCCCCGTTTTGACAGTTCCTCGATGGTGATAATTGCGGCCAATATATTAATACCCACGCCACCATACTCTTCCGGCACCGTGAGCCCTGTTACCCCCAACTCGCAAAGCTTCCTGAATTTGTCAGCAGGAAACTCCATGCTGCTATCGAACTCCCGCGCCTCCTCCCGCGACAGTTCCCGATCAAGAAACCTACGCAGGGATTCACGCAGCATAGTGATGTGTTCGCTTTCATTAAAATCCATCGGCACTCCCTACGGCTTGTTACCCGCCCTGTGACAGTCATTCGACTGCCTCTCAAGGACAAGTAGTCGACAGATAATAATGCTGTAGGTCTAATAGCGCAAGTTAACTGACTTTGAATGCTGTCGTAGAATAAGCTTTTGACTCGCTCTATCTGCAGATCAAGCAGGGGGCCTAGGGAGGCATCGGTCCGATAGCGCTTGCCGGGGTTTTGACAAGTTAAAACGTCGGGTTTGAAGTAATCAGTCTCTCGCGCTTCAAGCTACAGCTTTGGTCCAGTCAGCGAACGCACTCATCCTGAGATCGCGGTAGTGCTGAGCACGGACTAAATGTCTGCCTAGGTTGTACAAAATGGATACAGCAGCATGAGTACCTAGGAATCGCTGTGCCTGCCCAACTGATTTGAATTTACTCATCCCTCGCTCCCGGACCCTCGTCGCTTCATGCGATTGCTCCGCGCGATTATTTTCATATTGCTTCGTACTGTGGATCGTCTCTGGAATTAGTTCCCGGTACGCCAAAACTAGTGCTGCTTGTCATTGATCTGAATGGTCCGGCACACCGGCGAAGACTTCATCGATGTAGACGGTGTAGCCGTAGCCTCTGTGCTTTCGCTTCAGTCTGCGGGTATATATGGCTCCGAGTTTTATGCACCAGAGGCGGATCGCCTCTCTGGATACGGTGATGCCTCGCTCTGCCAGGAGATCTTCAATATCGCGGTGACTTAGATTGAATCGGTAGTAGAGCCAGACTGCCTAGGAAATGATGTCTGGAAGAAATCGATGTCGCTTATAAGTATTCATGAGCCGATTCTAGAAATTTCGGGCTGTTAACTTAGCAGTACCAGGTAATAGAATCCTATAAGACGCAGCCCCAGATTTTTGTTAAATTCACCTTTCCCGACACCAGGCGAAACTGATCCGGCTGATGCCACCTGTCAGCAATCCGGTGCCCTATTTTGAGAGTCAACAAATGATCAGGAAGCTTATCGCCCTTTTGCTACTCACAAGCTCAGCATTATTGCTTTGGTACGTGTTTGGCAACCAAGACCAACTTACACCATCACAGCGCGAAAGTCAGGCCGAAGACCCCTACGCTCCCCGGGACTGGGAGCAGGAGCGGGAGAGCTCCCTCAACATTTCTCTTTACACCTTCAGGGACAGGAATCGCAACGGTGTTCACGACCAGGGGGATATGCCCATGGCTTCGGTCCTGGTTCAACTGACAGCGCCGGATGGCACAGAGCACTCTTCGCTTTCCAATATCAATGGCTACGCCAATTTCAAAATGGCGCTGGGCAACACCAGCCACCCGGTTAACCAGGCCGGGACTTACCAGTTTCAAGTCCAGCAGCCACCAAAGTGGCAAGTAACCTCGGGCAATGCGGAACAAGAGATCACCTTCCGCGCACTGCCCGGTTCGGTAGCGGAGTTGGTGGCAGAGCAACCACCTCGCTGGGTCGGCCTTGCGCCGGATTTAAGTATTGCTCTGCTGACAGCCAACGCAGCAAAGGCTCCTGCTCAAGCTCACCCGGCAAAGCTTGTCAGCCCCGATGGCGAATCTCATACGCTGGCAGCAACCGGTTCAGGCTTGCCAAACGCGGCGGCTTATCCCGGACGTTGGCTGCTTATCACGGGCAACGAGCAGCGTAGTGTCATAGTTACGGATGCACCGGTGTCACTGATGCCCCCTACGCCACAACAGGCAGGGCTGGCTCCACTAGCCCACACAGTCGTAGAAAACTTCGACTGGTTGCAGCGTTCGATTATCGAAAAAATAGCCAATGGTCACCTCACCCTCAACTGGGACTACCTGCTCGCAGTACATAACCAGGAGTACAGGGGGCCGGGCTATGTCAACGGCTTGACCAGTGGTCATGCCGTTGCCTACAACAGTTCTGGCCACCCGGTCACCATTTCGGCACCGGCAGGTGAGTACTTCGACTTTGTGGGAGGCTACTTCAGTCTGGCCTGGCCGGCTTCTGAAGGGGAAGTGCTGGAGATAACCGCCTGGCGTGAAGGAGAACTGGTTTCCAGCTCCCGGTTGACACTTTCTTATCTCGGTCCGATCTGGCTGGATGCCGACCTGCGCCGCATTGATCGACTAACTCTTGCCACCAGCCACTACTGGCAGTTTGTTGTCGACGACCTGATGTTCAGGCTGGCACAGCCACATGTAGACTGAAAGCTGGTGAGAACTTATCAATCAGGCCTGTCGAATCTACTGGTTCTGGCTTGCGCGCTGACCGTGACATCCTGCTCTCGACAGCCTGACCCTTATCCGGCGGATCAGTACTTTCCGAACATCCCCGACCTACCCCAGGTCGGGCCAGCTTTCGCTTCTCCAGGGGGAGGCCAGGTAATGTGCGCACCAGTTGCCGTAGCCAACGGTCTGGCATGGTTGGAAGGTGATACTCACAGTAACCGTGTGGTGGGTCTGGCTGATCTCCTGGCGAGCGAAGACTACATGGCCACAAATTTCAATGCAGGCACGCCGCTACTCCGTGTTATTCGTGGCACTGGGCGCTACCTGGATGAGAGCGGCCTGGCTTATAAAAGGCTGGCGTACGCGGGGTGGCAACGGGTGCGACCGGCTAACCGCGCAGATGAGCCCCTGAGTATTTCCTGGCTTGTGCAGGGCCTGACTGCTAAAAGTAGCGTATGGCTAAACCTGGGGTGGTACGACTCGCCGTTTCCGGGTTACTACCACAGACTCGGCGGGCACTGGGTAACACTGGTGGGGTATAAAAACGGAAAACTGCTGGTGAACGATCCGGGGCCAGCGGCAGGCCCAGGTATCGACCCCCAGGCGCTCATACCAAGAAAGGTTGTGCCTTTACTGACCAAAACGGAATACGACTGGCTGTTTCCAACAAAGCCACTTATCGAACTACCAGGACTGCTCACCCAAAAAGGCAAGCGCGCCTATATTGATGGCGCGCTAATATTGGAATTGGAGTAGATCGCTAGATCTCGCAGCCGCCACCATTGCCGCCATTGCCGCCATTGACTTCTTCACAGCAGACAGTAACGCTACAATACTGATCCACTTCCAGTGCCGTGGAAGGGTCGTCTTTGCATATACCCTGCCCGCCATTGCCAGAAGAAGAAGCGAAATAACAGCCAGGTTCGGCTTCCATCTTTAAAATATACTGCTTTACGGTGGAGTAGTTAGTGACGTCCCAGTTGCCCTTAAACGGTAAACTAACCGTTCCCCCGCTATCCACACTTGCCGAGCAGCAACTAACCGCCTGGGCATCACTGACCAGTTTTATCCCGCTGCCTCCCGCGGCGAATGCCGATGCCAGGGTGGCCGCAATCAGCCAGGCACTTCCCTCTCCCTTGCGCTCTTTCAGCAGCCTCAGGGCAACAACGGCCATCAGCACCGCCAGCAAAAGCAGCCCAAGCCCCCCTATAGTGGGAACACTCGTTGCGCCAAGTGCAGTCGGCCCGTATTTGATGCTACCTACTTGAGCGAAGGGGGCTGCAGCAAATAAGCCAGACACTCCCGAAGTAGCCAAAATCCGCATTATCATTCTTGTCATGCCAACATCCTTTGTTGATTACGCCAGAACCTGCATTGTATAACCATAATATTGGTCCGACAATTGTTTATACCTGTGGATGAAAAATATAAATTTTTTAGTTTTATCATATAGTTATGCCATATTTTCGATCTGTAGTGTGCCAGACCATGGCCTCAGCTGGGTATTGCCAAGTGACTATGCTTCCTCGAAAAGTGGAAATTCCAAGCCGGTAAACCAGAATAATGGAGCTCAAACCGGTGGCTAAATGCGTATTTTCGGTTACTTGAGCCCGGTTTGTGTAGCGTCAGCCCAGAGCCTGACCGACTTTACAGTGTGCCCCTCTTTTCGGGTATCAGACATGATTAAGTTAACTTGTCAGTAGCATCAAATTCAATGACAAGATTTTTCAGCGCCCTTAGAGTAAAACCAGGTAAATGGCTTAGATCATTTTTCCCCTCAGCCAGGCGAATGTTTTTTAGTCGCTTGAGCAATAGCGAAAACGCGACCTTCATCTCCATTCTCGAAACCGAGGCCCCCATACAATGGTGCTGTCCATGACTAAAAGACAAGTGCATGGCAGCATTTTTACGGGTGATATCGAATTTAGCCGCTTCAGGAAACTGTTTGTCATCGCGATTTCCTGCGGCAAATCGCATATGAACCATGGAGCCTTTAGGGATAAAGGTTTCGCCCAAAGTCGTATCCTGCACGGTATAACGGTACAAACCCTGGGTTGGCGCCTCGTAGCGCAAACTCTCATCGACAAAACCCTTCACATACTTATCGGTATCGCTAAGCAGCAATTGCATCTGAGCGGGGTTCTGTAATAACAACAGCATGGCAGATGCCATTGCGTTGTTTGTCGTTTCATTACCGCCAACCAGTAATTGCTCGCTTATCGACAATAATTCGTTTTCTGTCAATGGACGCTGATTGCCATCAGTATCTGTGTAGGTGGCATGCACTAAATCGGAAATGATACCCTCATCAGGGTTCGCCCTTTTCTCCGCAAACTTCTCTACCAGGTAGGCTTTTAATTCCACATGCTCCTGCGCATATCCGTAGGCTGCGTCTTCATCATCACTCATGGCGTAAGGTGCCACCCATGCTATAGACCAGCGCTTAAAATGCTCCAGGTCTTCTTGTGGCAGTCCTAAAATGATTGCGATCACCATCATCGGCAAGGGGTAACAAAACTCCTCAATAAAATCGACTTCGCCCTTGTCGATAAATTGATCGATTAAATCATTAGCCAGTTTTTCTACCTGGGGCTGCAAGGCTTTAATACGCTTGTTGGTAAAACAATGCTCCAACAGGCTTCGGTAAGTCCCGTGCAAGGGAGGGTCAGTAGCAAGAACGGTCCGGTTTTCCCAGCCACGATCAGAAAATAATGCCTTTATTTTTTTATCATTATCATAAGGATGGCCACCGTCCTGGAGCGTATCCATGGAAAATATTTCAGGGGTACGAACAATGTAATAAATATCTTCATAGCGCGAGACCATAAAATGCCCTGTCTCAGGCATTTGAAACACCGGCGCCTCGCGATACACCTTATAAGCATGGTAGGGGCACTCTTGAATGGCAGGATCGAGCAGGCTGTAGTCAGCTGGGTTTTCCGCAGGGTTGTTCAAAGTCTTTCTCTCCATATATCTCTTTAGTTGGCTTAGCTGTATTGCTTCCACCACTCTTGTAAATTCATGACATAAGCTTCGGCAGCAGCTTTAATAGTGTCGCTAGCATTGTCGGGCAAGTCGCCTGGCTCAGTTGGCTTGAGCGGGGCAGCCTCTGTAACGGGGTCAACCCACTCCAACTCCAGTGACTTGATCATAGAGGCAAAATCAAAGCCCTCGTGGTAATCACTGACTTGATGTAACAAAAAAGAGGCATAATCGGTGAAACTGAGCAGGCAATAGTAGAAATTTTGCTTGGCCCCGCGAAAGTATTCGTAGCGGACACAGTTGGGCTCTTCTGCATGGGTTCTGCGGTACATTTCTTTCATAACCGCTTCAAATTCATTTTCTTTACCTGGGTTGATCTCGATGTGGCATAACAGTGTCGCCATAGCATTTACCTCGATATGCTCTTATTTTATTTTGCAATGTTAACATGTTAACGAATCGTTATTTAATTATCAAAGTGTTATTATGGAGGATAAATACCCATAAAGCAGACGCTCACAAAGAACCACAATGGCGATAGCACATGGCAATGAATTTAGTTGAAGAACAAGCTCTGGAAAGACGCGAGCGCATTTTGGAAACTGTGCGCCAGTGCATAGTCGAAAGGGGCGTAATAGAGCTCACCATACGTGACCTGGCACAGGCTTGCAGGGTCTCCGTCCCCACCCTTTACCGTGGCTTCGGCAGCAAAGAGCAATTACTGGTTGAGGCTATACGCTCATTTTTTAATTCTGAAGTACTTGGCGATCAACTGGAGAATACCGGTTTAACCGGCACCCCGAGACTACTGGCCATTGTTGAGCTATGCGGTAAAACCATAGAGGAAATGCCCGAGTACAATCAGCAACTATTTACCCTGTTTATGACCTCTGACTATGGCGCACAACTGGGCTGGGATATAACTGAATCGATCACCCATTATGTGCGCCTGGGACTACTTGAGATCCAGCTAACTAAAGAACTCCATGACTGGATAGACCTTGATGTACTGGCGGAACGTGTTGCGGCACAATGTATTATTACTGCCATGGAGTTCTGTGGTGGAGATTTGTCCAGCGGGGGGTTCACTGCCGCTTTTGATTACAGCGTTGCGCTACTAATGATGGCAGCAACCACAGGTGAATCCCACCAACTTTTTTCTCAACATTCTCAACAAAATCAGAAATTTGCCAGACGACAGTACAATGAAAGACTTAATAGGGCTCCGGGTACGATAGGTGAATCAGACGTTTAAGCTACCAACTAAAAACGTCAGACGTCATCTTTACCATCGCGCATGGCCTCAAAATAACTGCGCAAGGTAATTGTTCCCCTTGCAGGTCCCACCCCATCGATTTCTCCAGCCGTAACAATAAAATCAGCCAGGTCGCCAAACTGGGTCGACAACAAGGCAATAAACTTAACCAGCCCTCTCGCCATCCACATAGGAATAACAGTTATTTTGGCGGGCTTATCCATCACTTCAAAAGCCATAACAGCCGCTTCACGCTGGGTCATGGTATCGGGCCCACCCGCCTCAACTTCAAGCTCATCGCCTTCTGCAGTTTCAACACAGACCCGCGCTAGATCGCGGCCATGGATGGGGCTCATTTTGTTGCTGCCATCGCCAACCAGGTAAACACGGCCGCTTTTGACCATATCGATAATGGCACCCATATCCGAAAAATAACCACAGGGGCGAACAATACGGTATTCCATGGAAGAGTCTTTTAACGCCGACACCACTTTTTCATGAGCCTGGGTAATAGCGAGTTCCATAATGTTCTCAGCCCCCTGCATCGACACATAGACAAAGCGTTTTACATCCACCGCTTCAGCTAGGTCGATCAAGTTTCTATTACATTGGTAATCCACCTGTTCAAAAGTGAGGCCGTCACGCTGACGGGAAATACCCACACAGGAAAAAACCAGGTCAATGCCATCGAGCATCCCGGCCAGGGTTTCAGGTTTGGTGATCTCACCGACAAAGATATCATCGTAATCATCCTTTAATAGTGCCGGTGCAGTAAAAGGCCCCGACTCATGCAGGCGCTGCTCGCTGCGAGTCAGTACACGCACGAAATAACCTTGCTCTTTAAACGCCCGCACAGCAAATTTACCCAGATAGCCAGTGGCACCGGCTACTAACACCCGCTTTAGATTGTCTTCAGGCATGCCATGTGGTCCCTAATTCGTAGATTTGAAGTGAGATGATAGCCTTGATGTTAACATATATCCTTTCTGTTAACATGTTAACAGCCATGTGCCGAATTTGATACACCAGAGACGGATTGATTTTCGAGTGACGATAATTCCTTCTTTCGGGCAGTAGACCTTCGATGTCGCGTGACTGAGATTGAATCGATCGTAGAGCCAGACTGCGCAGGAAATCATGTCGGGAGAAATTCGATGACGCTTGTATGTAGTCATTTTTCTATTTTAGCAATTTCGGCCAGCTAGATCGGGGATACCTTATTCATCCGCAGATTGTCATTGTGAGTGGTCTAATATGGCATTACTTGTTCAAGTTGATCACCTTGATAAAGCGGACATGTAATTGTAAATACCGCTCCTGTGCTGTCGTTGCTACAGGTTAACGTTCCATTTGCATCTGAAATAATTCTGCTAGCTATTGATAGACCCAGTCCTGTTCCATTACCCGGAGCCTTCGTTGTGAAAAATGGGTCCATAATCCTGTCAATTATTTCAGATGGAATGCCGCCTGCGTTATCTTTCACAGATAGTTCAAGAGATCTCGATTCGTTGAATTTGGCGCAGAAAAGAATATGGCGATTTTCTATATCGATATTGTTATCGATAAATGCGTCTTTAGCGTTACTAAGGAGGGCGACGAGAACCTGGACGAGCTTTATAGGGTGTATATTTATATCCGGCAAAGTCTCTGGCAACTTAGTTGTAGCTAAGATACCGGCTAGTTTAAACTCGCCAGATAGCATTTCAAGTGACTCATTTATACACACTAGGGGGTTTGCCACAGCCGTTGGTTCCTTGGCCTCTCTGCCATACATTCTCATCTGATCAATTATTTTAGCGGCTCTATCTACTTGACTAAGAATTCGCTTTATCCTTTTTTGGACCGGTTCGCTATATGATGGCCCCGTCGAGAGCGTATGCTCTAAGTTCTGCGCAGCAAGTTTAATAACGCTGAGCGGTTGATTAATTTCATGGGCGATACCAGTCGCCATCTCTCCAAGTGATGCAAGCTTTCCTGACTGAAGCAATTGTTCGTTCACAATTTTTGATTCAGTAATGTCAATGATCATGCAGAGACGGGAACCGTCTGAAAGCTTGAAAAAACTGATATGCAAAAACTGACCGTATCCGTTCGACATTTCAATACCAGTGCCTGAGTTCACATAGGCTCTTTCCAGCCTTTCTACAATGTCTGATCGGTTGTGCGAAAAATATTCCTCAGCTGTAGTTATGCTACGAGAAAAAGTCAAAAATGATTGGCCCAGTACCGGAGTTACAGTTTCGTTGAACATTTTCCTTAAGGATTCATTGAAAAAAGTAATTTCTCCAACGGTAGAGATCATAACGATACCGACATCAATTTTTCTAAATGCTTCGGTTAACTGCTTTACACTTAATTCTGTCGCAGTTAGCGCCGAGGAGTCATAGAAAACCACTAATATTTCGATTTCGTTACCCAACTGACTCGCGGAGCAACGCATGTCAACCAGGAAAGTCTCTCCACTCTTCCTCTTTACCTCGACGTCCTGGAAATATAGAGGTTTGTTGAGCTCCTCGCCTAGTTGGTTCAAAATTTTACCGATTCGTTGCTGATGGCGATCTCCAAACCACTGATATATCGAGCCACCAACAAGCTCTACACTACTCGAGCCAAAAGAGCTCAAAACACCGGCATTGGCATATGTTATTCTACCGTCTTTAGTTAAAGTCATAATTCGTTCAGTAACATTAGCCATTATAAAGCGAAGTTTATCTTCGGTCGCCCTTATGTCTGTAATGTCGGCCCGGTAAGTCGCAATGCTACCGTTTGATATGTGAGTGTCGACTCCACTCACGTAGCGCCCCTCTGAGGTTTGGTACTCATGGGTCGAATATCCGCTGTAGAAATCTTCGACTCTTTGGTTGAACCAAAGAGCTTGGTCTTCTTCACTCATTTTGTGGTCGTTCCGACCAAGAGAAATCTTTAGTAGTTCTTCATACGTCAGTTCTGTATTCGCTGTAACGCCTATCGAAGCGAGCGCTGCGCTAAATTTGTCATTTGAAAATAGTAATCTGGAATTTTTATCCCATATCGCCAGTGAAAAAGGGGCCTCGGAAATCGCTTCAATGAGTGCTTTATTTCGACTAGCTAGACGTTCATTTTCAACTGAAACCGAAGAAAGTATTCCTGTATATCTATACAAAAAATAGAAGAAGAAAACCATTCCCATAACGGTTGAAGAAAAATAATATACTTGGAAGGTAAGATCATTTATAGCGGATTGATAACTCAATTTTAGGTAGTAGGTATCTGTACTGATTAATGGCACTACGATGGCATAGACAGCCAGGATAATCATGGACTGTAGCAGTGCAGCGCGGATACCTATAAATACAAAAGCCATCGCTATTATGAACGTTGGAAGACCATGATATGGAGTTATATAACCAATACTAAGAAAACCATAGATAAACGTGAGGGTGCCAATGAACATCAGAATATGCGCTCGGATGGCTAGACTTGTGCGATGACGGGCGAACCACAAAAGAGCTATAGTGATATTTGCTAGGTAACCAATGAGTATTTCGAATCGCCAGCCTATAGAAACCCAAAAAATCGTCACATAGACATTGGTAAGAATTCCGCCGACTATAAATAGAACAAGAAGTCTATTGAAGAGCGAGGCATACTCATCCTGAAGACACCTCGAGATGCCATTTTTATTATCCATAACGGTTTCCGTCCCTGTCATGTAACGTTAAAGCACTTGCGTAAAGAAAAAGCAAGGGAAACAGAACAAGTTAATCATGTTGACCTTTCCCCCAGTTTTGGGCCACTTCCCTGGTGAAAAATCTCCAATTTAGGC
>ERZ1046740.937-NODE-937-length-22123-cov-4.767355_pt1 | contig 22123 bp, 19 predicted proteins | sample MGYA00383093_ERZ1046740 | MGnify/ENA primary metagenome ERZ1046740 (study PRJEB29581, sample SAMEA5548363) | metagenome | biome: marine; feature: coastal; material: water | depth 25 m | study: Short-term variability in the microbial, nano- and picoplankton... | reverse complement strand
GGCTTTCGGAGTAATTTCTACGTGGCCCCCGGCGCGGGCACCTGGAACAGCTTCGGCGGCCGACTCGACGTGGCACGGACAAATATCGAACTCGCCGCGAAAGAAGGCATTGCCCATGGCGCACGCGGGCTGTTGCTGACCGCATGGGGCGACAACGGCCACCACCAGCCATGGCCGACGCTGTTTCCTGCTTTAATTATGGCCGCACAAGCGGCATGGGGCAGCCCGATCTCGGAGAAACAGCTCCCCGGCCAAATCGACGCCTTGTTTTACCCCAACGCCGCCCGCGGCCATGGCGCGGCGATTTGCGCGCTCGGCAAGATCGATGCGCTGCTCCCGCAACCCGCGCCCCCCAGTAGTTTCCTGCACAGCGCCTTCTTTGCCACGGATGCGAAACTTGCCGAGCAATTGCAGGCGACGGCCCCCAATACACTGAAGACAGTCATCGATGCGCTGGATCGAATAGACACGGCAGGACTGGACAAGGAAATCGCGCTGGGCGTGGAACTGAATCGCACCGCGGCTCAACGTTGCCTTCGCATATACACGGGCGAAGTTTCAGACCCTTCCGTTTCCGGGGAGCGTGCGCAATGCCTCGAACGTTTTGAAACGCTCTGGAAAAAGCGAAGCCGCAGCGGCGGGTTAAACGAAAGCCTCGATCTGATCAGAGCCGCAGGGTACTAAAAATAGACGACCAGCGCGTTCCGCCACACGGCATCGTCCTTCGGATTCCCGTTTCCGATATCATTATCGTAGTTCCTATTGTAGGAAAACTCCAAGCCGAGGAGATCGGTCAGCCGCACGCGCAATGCGGCAGTCAGCACATAATTGTATTGGCTGCTCACCTCTGGATTCCAGTAATAATTAAATTTCTGAATCACTGAAGTGCGAGTCAATGGACGCCAAGTGAACTCCTGGAACACGTTCATCACCGTATTCACGCCCTCACGCGGATCGTTAAAAGCTGTCTGGTAGTCTTCCACTCCTCCTCCGCCGCCGAACAGGATTTCAAACTTTTCAATCGGCTTTAACTTATAACCGAGCCCGATGGTATCCTGATACTCATGGTCGATACCCTTCACCTGATCGACACGGCCCCCCAGCGCATTCTGGATAAACCAATTCCTATTAGTATCACCCACGTCACGACGATAGACAAACGTGCCGTCATAGCGGTCCGTGGAAGTATAAGAACTGCCATTCGTGCGCTCCGTTTCGCGATACGTATAAGAGCCGCTGAATCGGTAAAAATTCGGACTGCCCTTTTCCTTGATCTCCAGCTTCCCGCGCAATGCAGTCTCCGTATACTTGCGGTCGCCACCACTAATATTCATCCCCATACGGAGATTGCCCTTCCATGAGTCGGGCGCTTTCAGCTCACGCACACGGTCGATGATCGCCTGCTCTTCCTCGACAATTTCTTTGGCCGTGACTTGAGGCGCGGGAGCGACGGGGGCAGCCTTCGGCGCCGGTGCTGTCACGACCGCAGCAGGTGCGGGAGCTTTTGCAGGCTGCGGTTCGATTGTTACAATCTGCCCGCGCGGCAACTTCACCTCGCCGAGCAAATCCGATTTTAACACGAGCGTTTGCTCGTTTGACTGCGGCAACACCTCGCCGACCAGGCGCTCACCACTTGTCAACGAGACGATTTCAGGGGCGGCTGACAGTGCGCAACCGATCCCCATACACGCACACACACCCAATAGGATCGGAAAGCGGGCGTGTTGATCGTATTTCGAAACGTGCGTCATGGCTGGTGTTATACAAATTCCAAAAAAATTTGAAAGCATTATCCATGCGTAATCAACCGAATGCAGCCAAGGGCATCGGCACCATCCACCTCACCGCACCCAACAAATCAGACTGCCGTTTCGCTAAAGCGCTGCTCACGAATGACGGTGATCTCAATCGCACCGGGATAATTCAACTCGTCTTCAATCCGCTCACGGATGCGGAGTGCAATTTTGCGGGCCTCTTCCTCGTCGACCTTCAACGGCTCGACGATCACGCGCACCTCGCGCCCCGCCTGAATCGCATACGCATCGGAGACGCCGCGCTGCGTTTTCGCGATATCCTCAATACTACGCACACGTTGAATAAACCCGTCGATCGAAGAGGCACGCGCACCAGGACGGACCGCGGAAAGCGAATCGGCCACCATCACCAGCCCGGCATACGCACTCTCGGCCGGCACTTCCTTGTGGTGCGCGGCGGCCGCATTGACCACGCGCGGATCTTCGCCGTGCTGCTTGATAATGTCGGCCCCCACGATCGCGTGGCTCCCTTCATACTCCTCGTCCGCCGCTTTGCCCAAGTCATGGAATAAGCCGGCACGCTTCGCCAACTCAGGATCGAGACCAATCTCCGACGCAATTAACGCGCACAAATTCGCGACCTCCACCGAGTGCGCGAGTGTATTTTGATTATTGGAAAGTCGGTAGTGCAATTTCCCAAGCAACGCCACGACCTCGGGATGCACATTGGTCAGGCGTAGTTTGCGCAAAGCTCCCTCGCCCAGCTCGATCACATTCGCATGCATCGTCTCATCGGCTTTCAACACCTCTTCTTCGATACTCGCAGGGTGAATGCGGCCATCACGTAACAGCGCTTCCAACGCAATGCGGGCGATCTCGCGACGCACCGGATCGAAACAGGAAATGAGCACCGAGTCCGGCGTCTCGTCGATCATCAGCGTCGTGCCGGTGGCGTGCTCGAAGGTCCGGATGTTGCGACCTTCACGGCCGATAATGCGGCCCTTCATCTCCTCACTCGGCAACGTGACCACCGTCGCAGTGGCATCATTCATTGGCTGACTCGTAATACGCTGCATGGCCGCAAGGAGTATACGACGCCCCTCGGCAGCGACCTCCGCCTCGGAACGCCCCAACAAGCTCTGCCGCAGGTCACGAATTTCTTTCTCACACTCGCGCTCAGTCGTTCGAATCAACAGCTCTCGCGCCTCTTCCTGATCCATCTGCGTGATCTGGCGCAGCTTCAAGCGGTACAGGCGGCGGGTCTTCTCCGCTTCATGCTCGGCGTCGTCGAGTAAACGTTGAGCACGGGAAAGTTCTTTCTCCTTCGTGTCCAGCTCGGACTCCTGCTCCCCAAGACGCTCACCGAAACGCTCCAGCTCTCTGGTGCGGGCTTCCAGTTCGTCTTTCTGCGTGGCAAACGTGCGCTCCAGGTCCACCTCTTTACGTTGGAAAGCAAGCTCCAGCTCGGCCTGCTGCTCGCGGATGCTTAGCTGTGCCTCGCGCGCATCGACATCCAACTGTTGGCGCTGCGCTTCCTCACGCCGTGCAAAACGACGCTTCATCAACAACCAATACAACACGGTGCCGAGAACAGCACCGAGAACAAAGCCCACGATTTGATCAAAATTCATTGAATAACTAATGCAGAGCCACTTCAACGGTTGGGGCGAACCGGAAGCGACGGACCTCTGTAGCCCGTGCCTTTGGGGTATAAGGCAATTAAAATGAAGCGCTTAGATAGTAGGCTCGCTCGGTGATTACAAGGCAAAGTTCAGTCCGCACAACAAGCGACCCTACTTTCGCTCGGTCAACCACTGCACGACACCAGCGCAATCGCGGCAATTCAGGACCTGCTCTTTCTCCAGCCAACCCTTGCGGGCGATGTTCACGCCGGCTCCGAAAAAACCGAGCCCCTCGGTCGTGTGCGCATCCGGATTAATCGAACACATCAAGCCCCGTTCGGCAGCCCGTCGCCAGAGGCGCCAATCCATATCGAGCCGCCGCGGGTTGGCATTGATCTCAATGATCACGCGATTCGCGATCGCCGCATCAATCACCTTTTGCAAATCGATCTTGTAGGGCTCGCGCCTCAAGAGGATGCGCCCGGTCGGGTGCCCGAGCATCGTCGTCGCCGGGTGCTCGATCGCTCGAATCACACGCGCCGTCATTTCCTCCTCCGACTGGCTAAAGGACGAGTGCACCGACATTACCGTATAATCCAAAGCAGCAAGTGTCGCATCTTCCAAGTCGAGCGAGCCATCCGGCAGGATGTCGCATTCGATCCCGGCAAAAACATGTACCGGGGAAAGCCCCGATTCATTAAATGCCTTAATCTGCGCCACTTGCTTCAACACGCGCGCATCATCCAAACCATTGGCCTGATAACTCGCCTTGGAATGGTCCGCGAGGCCCAGATAGTCCCAGCCCAGCGCCTCGGCTGCAGCCGCCATCTCCTCGATCGACGCACGCCCGTCCGACGCGGTGGTATGGTTGTGAAACACGCCGCGAATCTCCGAGCGGGTCACCAACGTCGGCAGCTTGCCCGTCTCCGCGGCCTCGAGTTCGCCCAGCCCCTCACGCAGCTCAGGAGGAATTTCCGCTAGCCCAAGAAATTCGAACAGCTCCTTCTCAGATTCAATCTTCGTATCCACAAGCTCACCGTCCAATTTCCCGTTTTCAGCATTTCCGCTTTCAGCTTTTCCGCTAAAGCCCCACTCGCTCAAACTATAGCCGCGCGCCAACGCCCGCTGACGCATGGCGACATTATGGTCCTTCGACCCGGTAAAATGATGCAGCGCAAAGGCGAACTGCTTCGCCGGCACCACGCGCAAATCCGCCTGCAGACCGCCCTCGAAGCGCACGCTGGATTTCGTTTCCCCGTGCGCCGTCACCTCGCTGACGGCGGGCTGCGTGACAAACCAATCCATCACCGGGCCAGGCTCGGCCGAGGCCACGATAAAATCGAGGTCGCCCACGGTCTCGCGCAAACGCCGCAGACTGCCCGCCACTTCAGCGTGCTCGACCTGCGGCAAAGCGCGCAGCCCCGCGAGGATCGGCTCGGCCACTTCACGCGCCGCCCACCAGAGGTGCCGCTGCGCATAAGCCGCCCGATTCGCGATCCCAGTCAGAATTTTCTCGGCCGACTTTTTACCAAATCCTTTCAGCGCCTCCACCTGCCCCGTCTCACACGCGGCCTTCAGCGCATCGATCGACTCCACGCCGAGCGCATCATGTAACTTCTTCACCTTCTTCCCGCCCAAGCCCGGAATATCCAGCATCTCGATCAATCCCGGCGCGACCGAAGCGCGAAGCGCGGTGTAATACTCCAACTCGCCCGTGGCGTGCAGTGTTTCAATTTTTTCCACCAGCGCCGAACCGATCCCCCGTATCGAGGCCAATCGCCCCGCCTCAATGACCTCTGCGAGATCGTCTTCCATCGTTTCCAACGCACGCGCACCGGTCGAATAGGCCCGGATTTTGAAAGGGTTCTCCCCCTTCAGTTCGAGAAGAACCGCAATGTCCTCCAATACATCGACGATGTCCGCTTTGTTCATCGCTAATGAACAAGAGACTAAATGATTCAGAGGCAAGTATCGTTACCAAATAAGCTCCACGTCATAGGCCGACAAAACCCGATCCTTCGAAAGTAGCGGCAACGCCATGTTTTGAGCGGTTGCAATAATCGCGCGATCAAATGGATCCTTGTGGTGCATTGGCAGTTCCGTGGATTGATAGAGCATCGCATCACTGAGTTCAACTCGCTCCAGCCCCATGCGCTGCACGCACGATGGTATATACTCTTTAGGTGACGCAGGCAGCGGCAATTTCCCGATACTATATTTCAAACTGATCTCCCACACCGAAGCCTGGCTGTAGTAGAGTTCATTCTCCGTCGATTCGATAATCTGTCGAACCGCACGTGATAAAGAATCAGAGTCGAGCCACGAAAATAATAATACATTCGTATCCAACAAATATCTCACAGCCCGAAAAGCTCTCCCACCTCTCGATTCGTTTCCGCACTATCCCACTCAACACCCAATTTCACCCGCCCATCGTCAAAGCCAATCGGACGTTTCGCGTTCACCAACTCAGACGTCTTTTCCGACAATGGACGGATCTCCGCAACCGGCTTATTGCGGTCACAAAGAATGATCGTTTCCCCTGCCTTCGCACGCTTCACATAGCGGGATAAATGAGTCTTTGCCTGATGTATGTTAACCTTCAGCACAATTAAACTAAGTCATATTAGAGCTACTTAGTCAAGCCGGACTGTTCTTCCAATTTCGCCACGCTGTTTACGATCAGCATCTCCATCAGCTGACGGTCCACTTTCCCACGTTCGTCGAGCGGCAACAGCGGTACCTGAATCATTTGCTTGGGGATCTTATAATTCACCAAATCGGCTCGCAGTTCCTCTTCCCACTTTCGTTCATTACTCTCCACTCCGGAGGAAATATAAAAAGCGATCAACTTTTGGCCCCACTCCGCATCCGGCCAGCCAACCACCAATACCTGCTCCACCGCGCCAGTATCCATAATCGCCGACTCCACCTCATGCGGATCGATTTTCTCCCCACCGCTAATAATCAAGCGGTCGCTTCGCCCCACGATATGCAGTCGCCCGACCGAATCAAAATACCCTTCATCATCGGTCAGAAAACCATTCAGCGTAATGCCACTGCGCCGCCGGTGATAACCTTTAAACATGGAATCCCCGCTAATCTGTATGCGCCCCGTCTGATCAACCGAACAAACTTCTCCGTCTTCGCCGATCACTTTAATCAGCGAATGACTCAATGGGCGACCGGCATTCGTATTCCCCGCAAGAAACTCATCCGGTGGCAGCGCGGTGACCATCGCCGCGGTCTCCGTCATCCCATAGCTCAACACCACCGGCAGTCTCAACTCGCGCGCCTGCGCCTCCACAGAACACGGCACAGGCGCCCCGCCCACAAAAATCGCCCGCAGCGCCATCAGTCGATCCGCGATCCGTTTCTGAGCCATCAACCGCTGGAGCTGGGTCGGCACCAGCGAAATGCACATCGAGCCCACCTCAAAATCGGGAAATTTACCGGACTGAATATCCTGAAAAGCGGGAAATGCAATCCGCCCTTCGGAAACAAAAGAACGGACCAGTTGCATCAAGCCACTGACGTGAAAAAGCGGCAGCACACAGCAGGAATTGATCGGCCCCGGCCCGATGAATGAACACAAGCCCTCGCACGAGGCGGTCAGCGTCTCCCAGCGGTGGATCACAAATTTAACCCCACCCGAACTGCCCCCGGTGGGAACCAAAATTGTCGCGGGCTTGGGGTTTCGAATCCCCGCCCGCGCTTGGGCCGAAATCGGGGAATTCCCAAAGATGACGGCCGGATTTACCAGGCGCACCACCTCTTCCCACTCCAAACGCCGCCACTTCGGATTCGCGACAATCACTGGCACGCGCATGTAAACCGCGGCAAAAAAAGCGGACGCAAAACGCAAAGGGTCACGCTCCAGAATCATCACGCCCCGCGCATACGCGTCGTCCCCGGCGACTTTGATTTGCGTCATGCGCCGCTGCACACGCTTATAAAACGCCGGGCCAGACACACCCTCAATCCAGTCGCGCTTAAGCGCGTTCAGGTCGAATGGAGGAGCTGTTGCCATAACGTTTCAGGAGAAAATACGCCACGCTCTGCGGAGCGGATCGTAGAAGTGGAATGCAGGATGCACAGACTATCGGCAAAAGCATCCAAAGTATCAAATCCTATCACCCGATTTAGCCCAGGTAATTGATCGGCCAGATGCAGCGCGTTCTCCAAACCAACCTGCGTCTCGAACACCGAAGACAGCACCACCTGCCGGGCAACAGGCCGCAGACGCTCGATCAACCGGCGATCATCTCCGGCCAATGCGGGCTTCACCACCAGCGGCCCGGGCCAGGCGCGCGCCTCCAGCCAGCGCAGACCATCCGCGCCATGCAAGGACTCATCCAACGCGATCGGAATCCCCGACGCTTCACTACAACGCGCCATCACCGCTTCCTCGCCCACGGCCAATGGCTGTTCCAGATAGTCCACGCGCCCGCGATGCGCCTGCAAAAAACTCAACCAGCTTTCGAGGCACTCAACCGACAGCCCGCCATTCGCATCGAGCCGCAGGCGCGCTCCCTCCGGCAGCCGCGTCGCGAGTTCACCAAAAATCGCCTGTTCGGCCTCGACCGGTTCGACGCCGATTTTCCATTTAAAGGTCTCGTAGCCCTGCAGCACTTTTTCAGACGCCACCGAAAGCGCGGCGCGCCCGGCAGGCAGGAGTGCCGCCACTTTATAATCCCGCGACGGCGCACTGTCCTCCCGGAACGATGCCAGCGCACTGCTCACCCCGAACGCACAACAGGGCAACGTCGCCAGCGCGTCCACATCCCCTGCCAGTTCAGGCGCATCCGCCAGTCGCTGCAGAAACGCTCCGGCGGCCTCGACCGTCTCGGTTCCAAACTCCGGAATCGGCGCCACTTCGCCATAACCCACGCCCGATGCAGCCTCCACCCGGACGATAAAACCCGCTCGCACCGCCCACGTTCCACGCGCGGTTCGCAGCGGTTTGACGAACGATCTTTGATACGGTTGGAAAAAAAAGCGGCGGCCCATTTGCCCCAAACTGTCGTTTCTACTTGAGAAAAGACAATCTTTTGCTGGATTCAGTCCATGAAAGCACCCGCAGCACCCAGTCTCGAAGATTTCTACCTGTCCGCCGATAAGTTCTTCTATAACAACTTACCGACCGGGCTCACCTACGACGACGTCTCGCTCGCGACCCTCTACTCCGAAGTGCTGCCGCGCCAGACGGTCCTCGCGACCCGCCTCTCCGACGCTCTGGAACTGCAGATCCCGATCATTTCGTCGGACATGGACACCGTGACCGAATCGAAGATGGCGATTCAAATGGCGCTCAACGGCGGCCTCGGACTCATCCACTACAACATGAGCGATGAGGACCAAGTCAAAGAAGTCGCCCGGGTGAAGAACCACATTCACGGCTTCATCCAGGAACCGATCAAAGCCGGCCCCGATCAAAAGATCGGCGAAGTGCTCGAATACATCGATTCACGCGGCTTCGGATTCAGCACCTTCCCCGTCGTTGATGCGGACAACAAGCTGCTCGGCCTGCTGCCCGGACGCGTCGTCAAACCACGCTATGCGGACCGTCTCGTTTCCGAGGCCATGACACCACGCGATCAGGTCTACACATTGACCGAAAAGGAAATCGGCCAAGATCCGATCAAGACAGCAGACGACTTTTTCACCAAACATCTCGGCATCCACAAGCTGCTCATCGTGGACGACGAAGACCGCCTCCGCGGACTCTTCACTCTGAGTGATATCGAACGCATCGGCGACGAGTCCCACAAATCAGTCAAACCCGCACGCGACGAGGACTTCCGTCTGATGTGTGGTGCCGCGATCTCCGCACACCGCAAAACCGATGGCTCGCTCGACCGCGACCGTATCATCACCCACGTCGGCCAGCTCGTCGACGAAGGCGTCAATGCCGTCGCCGTTTCCACAGCACACGGGTTCTCCAAAGGCGTGGGCGATTCGATCCGCATGCTGCGCGAACAATTCCCCGACCTCACCCTCATCGCGGGTAACGTAACCAGTGCCGCTGGCGTCGAATACCTCGCCGACGCAGGCGCCAACTCGATCAAAATCGGCCAAGGCCCCGGCTCTATTTGCACCACCCGCATCGTGGCCGGAGTGGGTATCCCACAGATGACCGCACTGTACGTCGCGTCGATCGCCGCCCGCAAGAAAGGCGTCTCCATCCTCGCCGACGGTGGCATCACCAAATCCGGCGACATGGTCAAAGCCCTCACCCTCGCCGACGGCGTCATGTGCGGCAGCCTGCTCGCGGGTTGCAACGAAGCACCGGGACAGATCATCGAGATCAACGGCAAACTGTATAAGCAATACCGCGGCATGGGCAGTAGCGCCGCCATGAGAGACGGCTCTGCATCCCGCTACGGGCACGACCGCAAAGACATCGCCACCAAGGCCGCAGCGGAAGGCATCGAAGCGCTTAAAGAATCCGCGGGTTCCCTCTCCGGCGTGCTCCGCGAACTCGTCGGCGGCATCCAGTCCGGTATGGGCTACCTCGGCGCTTCCAAGCTCGACGAGCTTCGCGCCAACGCCCGCTACATCCGCGTCAGCCCGGCCGGCCAGAAGGAATCCGCCCCGCACGACGTCATCACCGTCAAAACCAGCGACCAAGGAGCAGACAGTTCTAAGTAATTAAAGAACTGACCGAACTCACATTTTCCGCTTTTCAGGTTTTCCGCTTTTCAAAACAATGCTCACTCCATTTTCCTCCCAACTCATCGCCGATACCGGCATCTCAACCGGCGACGAAGGCAAAGGCCGCGTCATCCTCGAGATCGTCAATGAACTTCGCGATATCACCGGCCGTCAAGACGCCGTAGCCGCCGTCATGAAAGTCAACGGTGGCTCGAACTCGGGGCACACCGTGGCGGGCCTCAAGCTCAACCTCCTGCCCGGCGGCGTCGCCGACCCGCACGTGCCGCACCTGCCAATCGGTTGCGGCGTGGTCGCCGATCCGCGCAAGTTCCTCTGGGAAGTTGCCTACGCCGAGCAAAACGGCCACATCGCACTCAAACGTCTGGCGATCGACGAGCGTTGCCTCGTATCCGACGTCTGCCACCGCCTGCTCGACCTCGCCTTCGAAGACTACCGTGTGCATGTCCTCAAAGACGAACCGCGCGGCTCTACCGGTCGCGGCATCACCCCCGCTTACCTCGACGAAGTCGGCCAATTCCAGATTTTCTACGCCGACTTCTGCGGCCCAAAGGAAGTCTTTGCAGCCAAACTCCGCGCCCGCGCCGACCGCGCGCTGCGCATCATCGAGCACGTCTGCCAAGTCGCCCCCGAGCGCTGGGCGAGCCTATTCGACACACTCACTGGTGCCGAGACAAAGGCCAACAAAGAGATCATCGACAGCGGCGCATTCACCGAGGCGGAGTTCGACTTCAGCCTCTTCGCTGGCGCCGAACCCTTCACGCTCAATATCGACGCACTGATCGAAGCCTACTGGGCAGGGGGTCAAACACTCGCGCCACAAGTCTGCGACGTACGCGAACTGATTCTCCGCGCGCAAGACGACGGCAATTACATCATCGGCGAATTCGGCCAAGCCTACTGGCTCGACAAGCGCCACGGTTTCGCGCCCAACGTCACCGCATCCCACACCTTTACGCCCGAGTTCTTCCAGTCCGCCGGCATCCCCGCACAGGCGATCCACAACGTCGGTTGCTGCAAGGCCTACGACACCAAGGTCGGCACCCACGTCTTCATTTCCGAAATCGACCTCGATCACCCGCTCAGCAAGCAGCTGCGCATGATCGAGTTTGGCGCCACCACCGGTCGTCAACGCATGGTCGGCTGGTATGACGCCGTCGAAAAGGGCGACGCCCTGCGCTACGGTGGCTATCAAGACCTGGTGCTCAACAAGCTCGACGCCCTCAGCCACAGCGGCGACTGGCAAGGCGACCTACAGATCTGCATTGGCTACCAAGACGCCGAAGGAAAGGTGGTCTACCACGTGCCACGCGACGACACCTACCGCCGCACGCTCAAGCCCGTTTACAAAACAGTGCCAGGCTGGAGCGAAGACATCTCCGGCGTGCGCAGCTTTGCCGACCTCCCCGAGGCCGCCAAGAACTACGTCGCATGGATGCTAAAGGCCTTGGTCGACGTCGCCAACCACGGCGACCAAAACAAGAACAAGATCCCGAACCTACGCTACATCGGCGTCGGCCCCGAACCGAGCCAGATCATCAAAGACGTGCCGGCGGTTGAAGAGCTGCTTAAACTGGCGAAGTAACCGCAAAGAACCACCGAAGACATCCAGCCAAACAGCATTCTCCGATGTCCCTTTCCGAATACAACTCTTCGCTCACACTTAAAAGGCTTCAAACCAAGCCCGAGGTGCAATATTTGGAGCATAAGGGACGGGATCAGAAAGCCACGAAAGTAGCGAATGAGTTAATTGGCATGTTGAACGCAGGTGGAGGCACGCTGGTGTATGGAATGGCTGACGATGGCACGGTCGAAGAGTTGCAGGATGATTTTGATCCGGAAGATTTGGATGCGACGATTTGCGAGGAATACCGCAAGGCGATGAGCTACACTGGTAGTTTTGAACAGTTGGCGGTTAAACGTAATCTAGCGCGGCGCAAAGAGGGGCAGCTGATCTATAAAAACTCTGCGATCCTGCTCTTTGCTGAAGATCCGAGCCAGTATATCAACAACGCAGCAGTGCGCTATGTCCGTTATCGCGGCACTGAGCTAAAGTCGGGCACTTATGGAATTCCGACCGTAGGAATCAAAGAATAAGGAAAAAAACACCCAGAATAAGGAAAAAGAACTACGCGGTTAATAATCAGCGCCTTAAGATTCTTTTAGCGCATTTCCTCATCACTAAGACAAAAAGCACCCAAAATAAGACAAAAGGCCTAAGCCGCCTCTTTGGATGACAGCCGCCCACACCCAGCCTAACCACGCAAACAAGCTCAACCGAACCAATCCATGAAACCAAAAATCATTGCGGCCTGTGAGGCCTTCTCCCTCGGGCAATCCGCCAAAGCACTGCCACATATCGCCGACGAAGCGGAGTGGCACATCGTGGGCGACCACATCATCGTCGGCAAAGCGGGCATCGAAAATACCTGCGCGGAAGCCGAAGCGGAGGGTAACCCGAATTTCAAAAACGTTCGCACCATCGAAGGTAAATTTCATGTGGTGGTCGAAGGCAACGACCTCGATTCTGATATCCACTACTGCGACATCTACACCATCGAAGAAGACATGATCTACGAGATCACTTCCTACTGCCTGGCGAGATTCGATGAAGATAAGGAAGAAGCAGAGGCGTAGCGCGAACGCCTGCGCGTTAATCGCGAATAAATCAGAGTTGCCTTAATTGTTTCTATACTTTTCCGGCATCCACCAACTGGTATCAATAACAGGTGTATCCTGTGGTATTACCGGATTGACCAACCGGATAAGCCGTCGATCATGCAACCTGGCTTTTCTGATCGATTCCGAATAAGTTTGCTGAAACAGCCGCTTATAAGAGCCATCGTTAATAGACATCTGCAGACCTTTCTCAATTAACACAGCCAGTTCCGGACGACTCTTACTAACGAAAAAATAAACAGGATGCGGATAGAACAACATAATATTATCGGCGATCACTAGATCGCCTGAGTATCGATCGAGCTCGTCCCAGATTTCACTAACACCTCGATGGAAGTAATCAAACCTGCCCCCAATCAGCATGTTAAACAAATTTTCATATTTCGGACTAGTAACGACTTTTAGATTATTCTTCCGATACACAGGCAAGTCTCCCCAGTGAAGACCGTGCCCCGCAACATAGGGTCGAAGGTCTTCTAAACTATTCACATTGCCGATTGTTGAATTCATCGATGGTTTGATTAACAGTAATCTAAGACCGAGAATGCCCTGATAAATTGGAATCCTTATCGGAATCATAGATGCCTCGAGTTTTTCAGATGTGCTTCTGAACTCTAGATCGAGATCACCATTGATTACTTTATACTCACCCCTGGCTTCATTAATTCCCAGCGGATTTTCCTGATAAGGACTGGTTATTTCGTAATCAATATTTAATTTGCTCAACGCTAGGTCCAGTAAACGTAAACCAAATTCATACCTAGCCTGAACCTGATAATGACTGACTGTAATCCTGTCCTCCGCCATGACGACTGGAGATAACAAACACAGACATACCAGACATATTGTTAGCTTTGAATCTGCCATTTAATTGTGTCGGATTAAATTAACCATCTGTTGAACGACAGGGGGCCTGTACCTATTGGCATCCTGCTCTTATAACATCTCAATGCAATGGCAAACCATTAACTCGATTGATCTATACTTTGAGTATGTCGATCTCCAATAATCACAAATCCCTCAATATAAGCGATCCCCCTCCTCATACAGCAAACAGAGTGCCTGAATTGAAGTCACTTCAATCCACCAAAAAACTGCCCGTAAGAGACCGGCGCCCTATTCGCCTCATTTTATTTTACTCTTCGTCATTTACCGGGAAAACACCGCTCTTAGCCTAATGCGGCGGCTGTTCTATTCGGATAGGGGCGCCCTCCGTGTCGACCGCGAGCAGTTTAGAAATCACATAAAAATCCAAGATTCTCTGCTATGTTGATCGCAATGCCAGCCCCTCCCGTATCGGTACCGGACGACACGGCTTGCGCCGCCGTAGCGCTGTGAAGGCATGAGGTCGTCCCTCCCAAAATCCAAAAGCAAATCCATCGCCCCCAGCATTCATCATTGCCTGTCCCGTGATTGCTGCACCATCGATTCATTTCATTTCCCGATTCGCCTAGCTCATCCCCCTGCGTCTGGGCTGACATAAAGACAGAACTCAATGCATCTGCGTCATGTTTGGTAACGTAAAGCTTCGTAATTTCGAGAATTTCAGATCTACGACTCGCCCTGATAGCTGAGCACGATGCGGCGGCTGTGCGGGCGGGCACGGTGCTCCCAAAGGAACACGCCCTGCCAGGTGCCGAGGCAGAGGCGCCCGTCGACGAAGGGGATAACTTCCGCGGTGCGGGTCAGCGCCATCTTGATGTGGCTGGGCATATCGTCGGGCCCTTCGTAGGTGTGGGTAAAATCCGGATCGTTCTCGGGCACGAGGCGATCAATGAAGCGTTCGAGATCGCGCCGCGCGGACGGGTCGGCGTTTTCCATGATCACGAGACTACAGCTGGTGTGACAGCAGAAGACGGTGACGGTGCCCTCCCGCAAGCCGGACTCGCGCAGGCCGGCGGCAATAGCATCGGTAAATTCCTCGGTCGATTTGCCCGGGGCGGTGACTTGTAGCTGTTTGGTGTAGGTAGGCATGGATGAGAATTAAAAGTTAGTCATTACGAATTGAAAATTCAATAATGCGTGCGAGCTTGCTCGCGCTCTCAGTTTCCCTAGCGTTACGCTTTCATGCCGAGATTTCTTCGAGAGATATTGATCATCGCCGCGCTCACTACACTTGGCGCTGCGTTCTCGTTGTCCAGTGGACTGGCTCCCTTGCCTTGGGTGGAACCGGAACTGACGGCAGGAGAAATACGGCTGGTGGATGCGCGCGTGCTGGATGTACTCTGGATCGATGCGCGCGGCGAGGATGCCTATAACCAAGGGCACATCCCGGACGCGATTCGATTGAACGAAGACAATTGGGACGACGGCATTTTCATACTAATGGATGCATGGCTCGGCAATCCGCGGCCGATCATCGTGTATTGCGGAAGTGCCAGCTGCGGGACGAGCAAGCGCGTGGCCGAACGCCTGCAGGAAGCCTTACCTGCGGCCGAAATTTACAGTTTGCATGGAGGCTGGGACACATGGGTGAAATGAAGCAAAAATCGCTCTTTGTTCTGGTCGCACGTCTGGTATTGGCCGGTGTCTTCGTGATGGCCGCACTGCCGAAGATTCAGGATCCGGTCGCCTTTGCGACCTCGATCGGCGGTTTTCGCGTGATCGGACCAGCGCTCTCCGCATGGGTCGCACTCTGCCTGCCGTGGCTGGAACTGGTAACCGGGCTCGGGATCCTCCTGCCGGCAATCCGCAGAACCAGCAGTGCCCTGATCGGCCTGCTCCTCACGCTGTTCATCGGCTTGCACGTGAGCGCATGGGTGCGCGGGCTGGACATAAGCTGCGGCTGTTTCGGTGCCGAGACAGGCGAAGTGAGCAGCGATTATCGATGGCTCATTGTACGCAACATCGCCCTGCTGCTCGCGGTCGCCCTCGTGCTCAGACAGGATTTAAGGAACAAAAACGGAGCACTTCGTTCATAATGAACGGCTTCCCGCTTGCTACCCGCACGCACGCAAATATCTCTATCACCCATCATGTTGAAACGCCTGACTCCTTTTTTCTTAGCGATTACTGCATCCGCCCTGTTGCTGCCGCTCGTCGCCAACGCCTCACGCCTGGAGTGGGATCGCACCGAAGCACGTATTGAGCTGAAGCCGGGCGAAGAAGACGCGCGCGCCAAATACATCGTCACCAACAAGGGCGAAGAGGCGGTGCGTATCGCCCGCCTGAAAACCAGTTGCGGCTGCACCGGATCCATGCTGGATCGTAAAATCATTGAGCCGGGCGAATCCACCACGATCACCGGCACCTTCCATAAGGGTAAGCGCCAAGGCCTGAATCATAACAAACTTCAGGTCTATCTCGACAACCAGCCGGATCCGGTCGCCACACTGCACATGATCGTGCAAGTGCCGAAGCTCGTCGAGGCCCAGCCTCAAATCGTCTATTGGAATCCCAGCACATCAAAAACCGAGCGCCGCATTCGTATTACTCTGGACAAGCGCTACGTGGATGAAATCCGCAGCATCGACTATGATCGCGACCTCCTCTCGGTGGTCGAAGAAACCGACCCCGACGGCAAAGCAGACCGTATCCTCCGCATTCGCCCGAAATCCTTTAAGACACAAACGCGGGAAACCGTCCTAATCAAAGCACGCGGCAAGGATGGCATAACCGCCGAGGCACGCCTGCACGTCTTTGTGCAGCCTTAGCAGCGAAGCTGCAGCACAGAGTAGAAATGTGCGAATGTATGAATGTCGGATTCAAGCCCACATCAGACTTTTACACCTTTCAACCTTCAACGCTTCAAACTTTCCCACAGCGACAAAGTCGCTACTTCCCAAGATCATATTGATCGATTCGCTTGCGCAGTGTGGCGCGGGTCATCCCCAGAAATTCAGCGGCTTTCACTTGCTTGCCGCCGGCCTCTTCGAGTGCCCGCTTGATGATTTCACGCTCGGCGTGCTCGAGGATGTTATTCCCATGCTCATCCCGAAGCTGCTGATAGACCGCACCGAAAGGATCGCCCAGCCGAGCGCCCACAACCGCTTCGGCGGGCGGCGCGTCGGCGTGCGGCACTTCCACCGATCCGACTGATTGCGCGCGCTCTTCGATATTGGAAATGGCCTCTGCCGGGAACGGCGAACGCGTGAGCAATCCGGAATCGCCGACGGCGGACACCATTTCCTGCGGCAAATCCTTGATCAAAATGGTATCGCTCTGCGCCATCACCGCACTGCGATAGACCAAATTTTCCAATTCGCGCACATTGCCCGGCCAATTGTATTTAGAGAGGACTCCGAGCGCTTCGGGCGAAATCGCCTTGGTGCCGGCCTTGCTGTCGCGCGCCAGACGCTTGAGCACAAAGTCAACCAACAGCGGCACATCCTCCATGCGCTCACGCAGGGGCGGCAACTGTATGCGCACGACGTTCAGACGATAGTACAGATCTTCGCGGAAAGTCTTTTCCTTCACCATTTCCTCGAGTGGCTTGTTGGTCGCGGCGAGCAGTCGCACATCGACCTTAATCGTCTCGCTGCTACCGACCCGCTGAATCTCACCTTCCTGCAAAGCGCGCAAAATCTTGGTCTGCGTGGCGAGGGCCATATCGCCGATTTCATCGAGAAAAATCGTGCCGCCGTCACACAGCTCGAACTTGCCGATGCGCTGCGTCGTCGCGCCGGTGAACGCCCCCTTCTCATGACCAAAGAGCTCACTCTCAATCAAATTATCCGGAATCGCGGCGCAATTCACCGCGATATAAGGCTTCTGAGCGCGCAGACTGTTTTGGAAAATCGCGCGGGCGATCAACTCCTTGCCCGTGCCGCTCTCGCCGGTGACCATAACCGTCACATCGCTCGCAGCGACCTGACCGATCATTTTAAAGACCGTCTGCATGGCAGGCGAACTGCCGATAATGCCCCCTTCGATCTCCTCGGCGCTCACGCCTTCAGCCTGCTCGCCCTGATTCGCACGATCCAAATCGCTCGACGCCGCGAGGGCCGCTTCCGTCAGCGAAAGGATTTTTTTCAAATCAAAAGGTTTCATGATGTAGTCGAACGCGCCGAACTTCATCGCCTCAATCGTCGTCTGCGTCGTGCCATAGGCAGTCATCAGAATGATCATCGCATTCGGATTCGCCCCACGCAGATGCTGTAGCGCTTCGATTCCGCTCATTCCACCCATTCGGTTATCCAGAAGGATGACGTCCGGCGCATGCTGCTCCGCCATCTTCAGACCTTCTTCTCCGCTGGCAGCTTCAATGACGAAGTAATTACGTCCCGAAAGGACGCGCTTTAGAGAATAACGAAGATCATCGTCATCATCGATGACAAGTATGGTGGGTGTATTTACTGAGGAAGCCATGACTACTGAATGACGGATAATGTGCAAAGCACTTAGAGCTATAGCAAGAAGGATGCACATTTGAAGAAATCTTATAACTGCCCCTTCTCCGATGCTTAAAGTCGCCATCCGACACGGCGAACGGCAACACGCGCAGAATACTATCGCCTTCTAAAACTTCCACTACATTAATTACGGTCCGATGATACGCGCAGGCAGATCGACCGAACCAGACAAGCGGGCAGGCTTTGCTTTGGTAGTGGCACTTTCCCTCATGGCGCTTCTGGTGCTATTGCTACTCTCGATGACCACATTGGTACGCGTCGAGACCCTGGCAGCGAACTCCAACCTCCAAACCCTGCAAGCTCGAGAGAGCGCCCGCCTCGCACTGATGCTCGCGATCGGCGAACTCCAGAAACACGCCGGCCCCGACCAACGCGTGACCGCCCGCGCGGACATTCTAGGCGACAGTAATTTCGCCCCATCCGCAAAATTCTGGACCGGCGTGTGGGACACCAGCAACCCAAACGCCGCACCACGATGGCTGGTATCGGGCACCAATACCGCCCCGAACAACCTGGCTGCCAACTTAATGCAACTCGTCGGTTCCGGCTCGGCGGGTGCCGATCTCACGCAACATGTCTACGCGCCGACAGTCGAAGTCCTCGACGCAAATGGTCAGGCCTCTGATCAAATCGCGTGGTGGATCAGCGATGAAGGCGTCAAAGCGAGCATCGGCCAAATCCCCCTTCACCTGCGAACGCATCCAAACTTCGTAGCCGACACCACAATGCCCGCCTTGAGCACCATGCTCAGCACTTCTCAAGCCTTGGAAGACCTCTTTACTGGCTATGATCGATTCACCTCAGGCGATGCTAAAAATCTGAATCGCATTACCAGTCTCAAACAATTGATCGGACAAAATGACTTCAAAGAACCCAGTCAATGGGAGCTCTCGGCGGAGAATAGCTTTCATGTAATTACGCCTTTTAGTCTTGGTGTGCTGGCCAGCGTATTGCCCGCCCCCAACGGGGGCTTAATGCAGGACCTCTCCCTCTTCCCCGGATTGATCGGTACAGAATTCGAAGCGATCATCGAGCGCGCAGCAGCAACCGCTGAAGAAAAGTCGACTGCCACCACGTCGCTCCAAGCACTGCGACAATTCACGGAACTGCGCGGATTAGACAACCTTGGCACCCTAACCGACGGTCAGATCGCGGAGCCGATCACGCCGATTCTGTCCAACCTCATGATGGCCTTCTCGGTTCACTTGGACACCGCATCCGACAACCGGCTGTATCTGCGAATGCGCTTCTTTTGTGAATTATGGAACCCTTTCACAAGCAGCTTAAAAATGAAGGACGCCGACGGAAACCCACTGGAGCTGGAACTCGAGATCTATGGTCTACCCACGGTCAAAATCACCAAAGGATCTGACACCTCATTCAGCAGTGTACTGATTAACCTACAAAACATCATCGGCAATGATTCCGGCGATCCGGATTCTCCGATGATCATCACATTAAAACATGGAGCCGACGAGGATTGGCTGCCGGGGCGATCCAAAAACTGGACGGGCGTGAACGCGGATGAGCTCGCGGGGCGCTCTCCCTATGAGTCGATCGTTACGGACTCAAAAGTATGGAGGCGCAATGATCGGACCTTGGGCGGCGCACGCGGCATCGATACACAGATCGATCTGCCCGGAGATAGTAAACACATCCTCAACAGCGACGAAGAAAGCTTACTTCAAATCAAACTCTATGCGAAAAACCCAGCACTGAACCAAACCACCCTACTGTGCGATTTAGAAAACATTCGCTACGAGTCGATGTCGGTCCCTGAACGATCAGCCACCAGCAAAGGCGTCAACTTCGGCTACCACATCGTCCTTCGCGGTCCACACCAGAGCGCCGATGATCCGGAATTCTTTCGTGGACTCTGGCTAAGAGACCACGATCCACGCAATCCCCGGCCACATTTCTACACCGATTGGAATTTGGACGTCGATCCGTCCGCTCAAGCCGGGAGCCCCTACGTTCCTGTGAAGGACGGCATCGCCACTTTATTAAGTCCACTCCCCGAAGAGATCCATGAAGGTGGCGCTATTAATTTCCCCATATTTCGTCGCCTCTGCGACCGCAGCAGCCCTCACCTTGACAAGCTTTGGCAAGACGCGCCACTGTTCGAACTCCCCCGCGAACGCCCTCTCTCGCTGGCGTCCTTACAGCATCTGTATTTCCACAACGAACGTCCGAATAAAGTCGGTAACAGTTGGGGCGACCAAGGACCCATCAATACGCTACAATGGTTTGACCGTTACTATTTTTCAGGCGTCAGTCGAACCGACACAGCGGAAGACTACGACTCCACAGCAGGCTTACCGAGCCCGATGCTTCTGGCCTATCAATTTGAAGATCCCTCGGGCACAATCACTCGCTGGCAGACAGCCACATCAGACGACGCAACCCAATCGCGAGAACTCGCTCAAGAGTCCTTGGTGATGCATCGCTTCAACCTCAACTCCACATCAGTCGCAGCATGGAAAGCGGTGCTTGGCGGATTGAGAATCCACGAATGGGAGTATCTCGACTATCCGAGCAACACCTCTGACCTCTCTTCACTCAGCGTGAACCAAGACTCACGTGCGCGCCTGTTCTCCCGCTTCTCGCAATCCTTGGGGGAGACGTATAAAGCGCCGCAGACGCCATCCCTTAAAGGAGAAGAACCCATCGCACCTTCTGCCTTTTATCGTAGAGGTGCACGCTATTTTGATGCAGACGAAATCGAAGCACTCGCCCAAGAGATCGCCCGGCGAATCAAGCTCAAAGGCACTCCCTTTCAATCAATGGAAACATTCCTGTCCGAAGAATCTCCTGGAAATGGCAGTCTGCTGGAACAAGCGATTGCGACGGTCTTAGCACCCGAGGGACGTCAACGATGGGATCATCAGTGGGAAACCGAGGGCACGCGCGGACCAGAATCCGAGCGTATTGATATCGATCATTTCTCTCCAGGCTTCCTCACGCAGGCAGATGTGATGACAGCGATTGGCCCCATGCTCTCACCTCGATCCGACACCTTTATAATCCGCGCGCGGGGGCAGAGCATCTCAAAGCTGGGCATCCCCACAGGATCTGCCACCATCGAAGCGACCCTGCAACGAACACCGGAGGCGGTCGATTCCACTGCCGCAATCAATCAACCAACCGAACGTAAACTCAAACTCATCTCGATTCGGTGGCTTTCTGACGACGAAGTATGATCTCACACCTACAGATAATCCGCAGCATCCTGCTCCTCAGCTTTGGGGCGTCATCTTTCGCTCAACCGCTACGCGAAATTGAGTTTTCAGTCTATGGGCAGTATCCAGTCCGCGGCATCGAATACGCCCCCATCAGCGATGCTGCCATCGAAGCTGGAGCGAAAGCAGAACCGCCAGTCAGCATCGAAACACATTCACTCGCACGAATGGGGCCACACATCTTCAAGGGCGGAAATCAAATCTCCTTTCATGATTCCACGAGCGCAGAACTCGTCGCGCAGGTCAACTTAACCGACAAGTCTGACCAATGGCTACTCATCTTCGTCAAGAATCCACGCCATAAAGAAGACCCGACCAACAACTCAAAATACCTGATCTATCCGTTTGACGACAGTCGGCGCAATCTACCCAAAAATGGGTTAGTCTTTCTCAACATATCCGGAAAAGAACTGGATGGCCTGCTTGAAAACAAACAAGTCAAGCTAAGTGCAGGAGAGTCCGGCAGCTATCGCGTACAAGAGAGCTTGCCGATCAACTTATGGGCGCGTGATTTTAGCGGTGAAAAACTGTTGCCGGCGCTCATTAAGACCTACCATTTCACTCCCGATCATCGCTACCTGATGATTTTCTTTCCACCGGTTCTGCGCGGCTCGGTCGACCTAGACGTCCGATTCCTCAGCGAAGCAGTCGAGTAACGACCGCCACGCACCTACAACGCGCGGTACTTTTCCCACAGATGGGTGAACGACCAGGCGAAGTCGCGCGGGCGCGCTTCGATCCAGGCGTTCAACTCGTTGAGATCGATCCACTTGCCGTCACTCACTTCCCCGGGATCGAGCGTGAAC
>ERZ1046740.933-NODE-933-length-22145-cov-7.668719_pt1 | contig 22145 bp, 15 predicted proteins | sample MGYA00383093_ERZ1046740 | MGnify/ENA primary metagenome ERZ1046740 (study PRJEB29581, sample SAMEA5548363) | metagenome | biome: marine; feature: coastal; material: water | depth 25 m | study: Short-term variability in the microbial, nano- and picoplankton... | reverse complement strand
TATAGGTAAAATTCAAAAAGTTGACATTCAATACTATCAAGGTTGGATTAACCCAATTATTCATGATAAAAATCAGCGAAATATAGTTTGGCGTCTCGATCCTGAGAAGTCTGGTGTTAGTTGTTGTATAGGTGATATTGGGACTCATGCTTTTAACTTGGCCGAGTATCTTACCGGGTTAGAAGTGAAGTCGGTGTTAGCTGACTTGAACTATCTTTATGACGATAATACGCTTGACATTGATGGAACGGTACTGCTCCGTTATTCTAAGCATGTTAAAGGTGTTATAAGAACAAGTCAAATTGCAACTGGAGAAGAAAATGCGTTTCAGGTAAAAATATACGGAACAAAAGGAGGTCTTAAATGGGAACAGGAAAACCCAAATTATCTTTACTTTTTAACAGACGACAAGCCTCTACAAATTTTAAAACCAGGGCACGCTTATAATAGTGAAATATCACTTGATGGCACTAAATTGCCGCCCGGTCATCCAGAAGGTATTTTCGACTCGATGGCTAATATCTATCTTGGGATAGCAAAAGCTATAAGACAAGAACCCTATAATTTAGGTGAGTTTCCTGTGATGAGGGATGGGGTTCGTGGAATGAGATTTATTGAACAGTGTGTGTCTTCTCATAAGGCCGGGAATAGTTGGACTAACTTATAAAATTACTAAAACTATGAAGACAATAAAAGGGCCAGCGGTTTTTCTGGCACAATTTATAGGAAATGAAGCTCCGTTTAACAGCCTTCAAGGTTTGTGTAAATGGGCAGCAGATCTCGGATATAAAGGAATTCAAATCCCAACCTGGGAAACTCGTTTAATAGACATAGAAAAAGCAGCAAAGAGTAAAACTTATTGTGATGAATTAAAAGGGACCGTTCAATCATACGGACTTGAGATTACAGAACTATCAACCCATTTACAAGGACAATTAGTAGCGGTTCATCCGGCATATGATATTATGTTTGATAATTTTGCACCTGATAACTATAAAAACAATCCAAAAAAACGTACCGAATGGGCCATTAATCAGGTTAAAGCTGCTGCTATAGCTAGTAAAAACCTTGGGCTAAATGTACATGGAACATTTTCAGGAGCACTCTTATGGCATGCGGCACATCCATGGCCGCAACGACCAAATGGTTTGGTTAAAATGGGGTTTGAAGAATTAGCTAAAAGGTGGTTGCCTATCTTAAATGTGTTTGACGATAATGGGGTAGATGTTTGTTACGAAATACATCCTGGAGAAGATTTACATGATGGTGTAACTTTTGAGCGGTTTTTAGAAGCTACGGGAAATCATAAGCGTGTCAATATTCTTTATGACCCCAGTCATTTTATTCTGCAACAGTTAGATTATATAAAATATATTGATTACTATCATGAATTCATTAAAATGTTTCATGTGAAGGATGCAGAATTTAATCCGACTGGGAAAAGTGGAACTTTTGGTGGATATCAAGATTGGGTAGACCGTGCAGGTAGATACCGTTCTCCTGGAGATGGTCAAATTGATTTCAAAACTATTTTCTCTAAACTCACCCAATACGGTTGTGACCTTTGGGCTGTTATGGAATGGGAATGCTGTATTAAGTCACCCGAACAAGGGGCAAATGAAGGGGCATCATTTATAAAGAATCATATCATACAGGCAACAAATAAAAAATTTGATGACTTTGCAGGATCTTCTTTAGATAAGGAAAAGTTAAAGAAAATATTAGGAATTTAAACGTAAGTATCGTGAAAAAAATAATTATTGTTATTATAGTATTTATTGTTGGTTATTTTGGATTTCAGTATTTTTTCAATAAAGAAAAAACGAAAGCTGAAGAAGCAATAGGTCAACTTGTAGAAGAAAAAGATAAAGACTGGGTATCATTATTTGACGGTAAAACTTTTAAAGGTTGGCATAACTATAAATCAGATTCCATCTCCAACCAATGGCAGATTGTTGACAGCGCTATGGTGTTTACTCCACATCCAGATAAGCCATCAGGAATAAATAACTTAGTGACAGATAAGGAGTATACCAATTTTAAACTTTCTATTGATTGGAAGATTTCTGAAGCTGGAAATAGCGGAATTTTTTGGGGTGTTTTTGAGGGGGGAGATTTTAGTGTTCCTTATCAAACGGGACCAGAAATTCAGATATTAGATGATGAGAGGCATCCTGATAAGGCATATTTAACTCATAGAGCGGGTTCATTATATGATATGATAGCACCATCAGAGGTTACTGTTAAAAATGCAGGTCAATGGAATACTTGTATCCTTGAAATTAACCATTCAAACAATAGCGGTAAAGTATGGTTAAACGGCATATTGATTGTTTCGTTTCCGGTTCATGGGGAAGAATGGAATGCTTTGATAGTCAATTCAAAATTTAAAGATTGGGGCGGGTTTGGAATCTACAGAACTGGAAGATTGGGTCTGCAAGATCACGGAAATATTGTTTCTTTTAAGAATATCAAAATTATTGAACTTTAAGAAATACTTGATAATTAATTACTTATTAACTGTCCATTTTTTGGCTACTTGAATGAAATATATAAGTAAATGACAAAAATGTATTAACATTCTCTTAGCATGTTACTATATATTTGTAGTAATGAAATTTAATACGAAGAAATAGTGAATAATAAAAAAGCATTTTACTTCCCAATTTTCGTATGTCTAGCTGAATCATTTAACGAAGATAATTGAATTTAAGATTTAACTATTTATAAATGTTGTTTATGCTTGAATCAATGTTGTTTGTATAATTTTTTTTAAGTCAAGCTATAATTCTTATAATTTTCGAATGAAATAGAAAGTTTATTTATAAAGAAAATAATGATTAAAGATAAACTAGTCTTAATGTTTGAAATATTTCATTAAAAACAAAAGTGAGAATAAGTAATAGTTCTAAGGTAATTTGATATTGAGATAAAAGCAGTAAAGAGTATTATTAAATGTGTAAATTACGTTTAAAAATAACAAAAATACACTAAAACGCAACTAAATCTCGAATAATGTATCTAAATAGCAATAGGGTGATATTGTATAATATATTTCAATGAATTAAAATAGACAAGGATTACGTATTATTTTTATATATTTATGAAGTTTTTGATAAAGCATAATAAAATTGTTTTATCATTTTAAAGTTAAATTATCAAATTTATTAATTAAAACAGATCAACTAATCAATTATCAATTTATGAAACATTAATTTATGAGAAAAATTTATTTATTCAGAAATTTACTATTTTTAGTAAGTTTCTTGTTATGTGGTTACACATATGCACAGAGCGTTTCTGGAACAATTTCAGACGCTAATGGTCCATTACCAGGAGCAAGTATTTTGGTAGAAGGAACAGTCAATGGAACAATAACGGATTTTGACGGAAATTTTAACTTAAACAATGTTGCGGCAGATGCTGTATTAACAATTAGTTATATAGGTTATATTTCTCAAGAAGTTAGCGTTGGAGGACAAACTTCAATTAACGTAACGTTAATTGAAAATGCAAGTCAATTAGATGAGGTAGTCGTTGTTGGTTATACCTCACAAGTAAGAGGTGATGTAACAGGTGCCATTTCTTCTGTTGATGTAGATGAAGCTTTATCTGTGCCTGTAGTAAATGCTTCTGAAGCTTTACAAGGTAGGGTAACAGGGGTAACTGTTACTAACAGTGGGTCGCCAGGTTCAACACCAAAAATTAATATTCGTGGTTTTGGTACAACTAACAATACCAATCCATTATATATAATTGATGGCGTACAAACTGATGATGCAGGTATTTTAAATAACATTAACCCAGCAGATATTGAGCAGATGAACGTGCTTAAAGATGGAGCTGCTGCAATTTATGGAGCAAGGGCTTCAAATGGTGTTATAATTATTACCACAAAAAGTGGAGGTTATAATATGGATAAAGCGAAGGTTAATTTCGACTTCTATACCGGATATCAAAAAATAACGAACGCTCCTGGAGTATTAAATGCCGATCAACATGCTCAAATGTTGTATCAGAGTTATGTTAATGATGGAATAACACCCGTTCATGGACAATATGACCCTTCTGGCACAGGAACATTTTCAGTGCCTTCGCAGATTCAAGGATACAGAAGAGTAGTGTCTTATGATCCTATTGTTTACAGTGCGCCTGGTGAGTTTTCTGCTACAGTAAAACCAGGAGGTACAGATTGGTTAGATGCTATCACAAGTGATGCTCCTATGACAAATGTTTCACTTTCTATGGAAAATGGTGGTGAGAATGGTAAATATTTTATGTCTGTTGGTTTTTTAGAAAGAGAAGGACTTTTAAATCATACAGGGTTTAAAAGAATTAGCACGCGTTTAAATTCTGAATTTAAAGCTTTGGATGGTAAACTTACTTTTGGAGAGCATGTAAATATTTCGTTCTCTGATACTAATTCAGGCGAAGAAGAAGCAATTGAAAACACTTATAGAATGACTCCATTATTGCCAGTAAAGGATGATAGTGGATATTTTACAGGGGTTGCGGGACCTGATTTATCAAATACAAGAAACCCTGCTGCTCAGCTATATCGTGCAAGAAACAATTATAACAAGCGTTATGCGGTGACAGGAGATATTTATATGTCATACAAAATTTTGGATGAGCTAAAATTTAAAACTGTACTTGGTGGAGGTTTTAACACATGGGATGGTAGATTTTTTACAGCCTTAGACCCTGAACACGGAGAGCCAATTTCTCAAAGTACATTGAACGAACAGGATCAAACTTCTTATAATTGGATTTTTACAAATACCTTAAATTATAATAATTCTTTTGGCGACCACAAAGTGAATGCTCTTGTGGGTATTGAAGCATTGAAGAATGGTGGAAAAGGAAAAGGTGTTTCACGAAGTGGATACTTATTTGAAACTCCAGACTTCTATTTATTAAATAATGGTTCGGGTGCGCCAAATGTAGATTATGCTTATGACGGTTGGAGCTCATTATGGTCAATCTTTGGGACTGCTAACTACAACTTCCAGGATAAGTATTATGCAACAGCCACATTACGTAGAGATACTTCTTCGAGATTTAAAGGAGATAATCAATCAGATTGGTTCCCGTCATTTAGTGCTGGATGGGTTATAAGTAATGAAAATTTCTGGAGTGGAGATTCCTTTATTGAAAGATTAAAGGTGAAAGGATCTTGGGGACAATTAGGTAACCAAACACTACCATCATCTAACCCAACAATAAATATCTACAGCCTAAGTGAATCACTTGCTAACTATCCATTTAATGGTAATGCGGCAAGTATCATGACAGGAGCTTTATTATCATCTGTAGGAAACCCTGACTTAAAGTGGGAAACATCCGTTACTACTAACTTTGGTGTTGAATTATCAATGCTTAATAGTAAATTAAATGTAACTGCTGAATTCTTTAAAATTGAAACTAAAGACTTAATTACTCGTGATTTTGGATTAATTAGTTCAACTGCTATTGATGCAGGTGCTCCTTTAGTGAATCTAGGGGATGTTGAAAATAAAGGTTTTGATTTAGCAGTTAGCTACGGAGATGAAACGGAAAGTGGTTTTTCTTACGATTTGAGCTTTAACTTATCACATTACAAGAATGAAGTAACAAACTTGATAAATGATGCCCCAGTTAATGGAAGAGGTGATTTAAGAACAGGAGCTATTACACGTACCGAGGTAGGAGACGAAATGTCTTATTTCTATGGTAGAGAAGTAGAAGGTTTAGATAGTAATGGACGTATGATCTTTGCTGATGTTAACGGAGATGGATCAGTTAATGATGATGATAGAACTAAGATTGGTTCTCCGCATCCTGATTTTACATATGGTTTTAACGCAAGTGTAGCTTATAAAGGGTTCGACGCACAAATATTCTTTACAGGATCTCAAGGAAATGACATATTTAATTACAGTAAGTTCTTTACTGACTTTGGAGGTTTCGTTCAAGGTAATAGAAGCGACAGAGTGCTAGATGCATGGACACCTTCAAATACCGATACAAATGTTCCTGCAGTAACTTTATCATATCCTTCAGAAGAATCAAGTACAAACAGTTATTTTGTTGAAGATGGTTCATATTTGAAATTGAAAAACTTACAAATAGGATATACATTACCTACATCTGCATCAGATAAAATTAAAGCAGAGTCGGTTAGAATATATTTACAGGGAACGAACTTATTTACAATTACAGATTACCAAGGATTCGATCCTGAAGTAGTTGCATATGGTAACTTAGATTTGGGAATTGATAGTCGTCTTTATCCAATTTCTCAGGTATTCTCTTTAGGTGCTAACATTAAATTTTAAAAAACATGAAAAAAGGAATATATTTAATAGCCGTGGTATTCATACTATGTTTAGGTGTAGTGGCCTGCAATGATGAATTTACTGAGTCTCCGGCAGTTGGTGCATTGAATGATGATGCGCTAAAAAATGAGACTGGAGTCAATTTATTATTAACCGGAGCCTATGGCGTTCTAGATGGTCAGTATAATAGTGGCTATGGTAACTATTGGGGTAGATCACCTGATAACTGGACTTGGGAAGTTGTTGGTCCTGACGCACATAAAGGAAGTACCGATGATGATCAACCTGAATTAAAAGAAGTTGAATTAATGAACTGGGGTACTAATAACGGCTTCTTCTATGCCAGATGGGGTGTTATATTTGCTGGGATTAATAGAGCGAATTCTGTAATAGCCTTGATTAATTCAATTGAAGAAGGTGATTTTTCTGCTCAACTGGCAGAAGCAAGATTTTTGAGAGGACATTTTAATTTTGAATTGCAAAGAATGTGGGGTAACGTACCTTACATCTCAGAAGAGAATTATGCGAATACAGAGTTTAATCAACCGAACTCAGGACCGATTTGGGATCAAATTGAAGCAGATTTTGACTATGGGGTAAATAATTTACCAAACTCTCAGGATGTTGCAGGGAGACCAACTTCGTGGACTGCTAAGTCTTACCTTGGGAAAGTACATTTATATCAATCAGATTGGTCTCAGGCTGCTACTTTGTTAAACGATGTTGTAAATAATGGACCATATATATTATTAGATGAGTACGTTGATAATTTTACATCAAGTGGAGAGAATGCAGGAGAGTCTATTTTTGCAATACAATTTGCTGCAGATTCTGGTCAATCATATAATGGTAATGAGCCAGGGACATTGAACTTCCCTAACCCAGGACCATTTGGATCATGCTGTGGATTCTACCAACCAACTCAGGATTTAGCTAATGCATTCCAAACTGATGGAGCAGGTTTACCATTGTTAGATACCTATAATCAAACAGATATAGCGAATGATTATGGTGTTAACAGTGCAGATCCTTTTACCCCACATACGGGACCTCTTGATCCTAGAATTGATTATACTGTTGGACGTAGAGGAATTGACTACAATGGTTATGGTGTAAACGTTGGTAAAGACTGGATACGTGCAGGATTTGGTGACATCTCAGGACCATATTTAGCAAAAAAGAATGTTTACCAAAATGGTGATACTGATAACGTTGGTACAGGTGGCTGGGGTCAGCAATTGTCTGGTATAAACTACCATATTATACGTTTTGCTGATGTATTGTTGATGGCCGCAGAGGCTGCAGTTGAAACTGGAGATGTTCCAACGGCATTAGCTAATGTGAATCGTGTTAGACAAAGAGCTAAAAATATGACCTATGTTCAGGCTTCAGGTGGTGGAAATGCTGCAAATTATGATATTGAGCTTTATGGCTCTTTCCCGAATCCAGATTATGCTAGAAAAGCAGTACGTTTTGAAAGACGAGTGGAGTTAGGTATGGAGGCACATAGATATTTTGACATTAGACGATGGGGAGTATCAGTTCAAGTAATGAATGAATACTTCACAAATGAGTCCAGAACTATTGGTAATTTCGGTCAAAAAGTAAGCCCTTACACGGCAACTCATGATCTTTTCCCAATTCCATTAGGAGCTATAGATTTAAGTGGTGGAGCACTTTCGCAAAACCCAGGATTTTAATTAATTTAAAATCATTATAAATAAAAAAGAACAGTGTAATTTTATTACACTGTTCTTTTTTATTTAAGTCAAAATAACCTATTTTTAGTCAAATAAAATATGATGATATGAATCGAATATATTTACTTATTTGTGTTTCAATTTTACTTTATTCGTGCACAAAAAACACCAACGAAAGTAAGTTGTTTAGTAGATTAAACGCAAAAGATACTGGGATTAATTTTTCAAACAACCTTCTGGAGAATGACTCGTTGAATTATTTCACTTATGCTTATATGTACATGGGTGGAGGTGTTGCAACAGGTGACATTAATAATGATGGCCTTAATGACTTATTCTTTACTGGGAATATGGTGCCAAATAAGTTGTATTTAAATAAAGGGAATTTGAAATTTGAAGACATCTCTGAATTAGCTGGAGTTGAAGGTGACCAAAGATGGTTTACAGGTGTTACCATGGCAGATGTTAACAATGATGGATTTTTAGACATTTATTGCTCAGTAGGAGGTAAATTTAACCCGAAAGGGAATATGTTATATATAAATAATGGTGACAATACTTTTACTGAAAAAGCGGAGGAGTATGGATTGGCTGATGTTGGAAACAGCGTACAGTCCACCTTTTTTGATTATGACCTTGATGGTGATTTAGATTTATATGTTGCAAATTATCCGCCTACAAATTTTTCTGCACCAAATACTTATTACAGATTTAAGATTTACAATGCAAATGACATTGAAACCGATAAATTATTTAGAAATGATGGAGGTAGTTTTACAAATGTAACCGATGAAGCTGGATTGCGTTCTTTTGGATTGACATTGAGTGCAACCGTTGGTGATGTAAATAAAGATGGTTGGCCAGATTTGTACATCTCCAATGACTTTAGTACTCCAGATTATTTGTTCGTAAATAATAAAAACGGAACATTTACTGAATCTGTGAAAAGTGTAACAAGACAAAATGCCTTTTATGGTATGGGTGTTGATATGGCCGATTTTAACAACGATGAATTGATAGACATTCTTCAAGTTGATATGAACGCTCAAAATAACAGACGCTCAAAAGCAAATATGGCCAGTATGAATCCTGATTTGTTTTGGAGTACAGTCAACTCTGGATTTAATTATCAGTATATGCAAAATATGCTACAATTAAATAATGGAATGCTAAATGATACCCTACCTGATTTTAGTAATATTTCTAGATTAGCTGGTCTCTCTTCTACTGATTGGAGTTGGGGCCCCTTATTTGCTGATTTAGACAATGATGGTTGGAAAGATATTTTTATTTCAAATGGGGTGAGACGAGAAATTAATTCTAAAGACTATTTTAACAAACTTAAAAAGAAAAGGTTTAACAAGGATAGTACTTTGGCATGGGTTAAAAAAATTCCTTCAGAAAAAATTGACAATTTTGTATTTAGAAATAATAAAGACCTAACATTTAAAAAAGCAAATGAAGATTGGGGGCTTGTTTATAAAGGATTTTCAAATGGATGTGTGTATGTAGATCTTGATAATGATGGGGATTTAGAAATAGTGACAAATAATGTTGATGATTACGCTTCTGTATTTGAAAATACAAGTGCATCAAAAAATAATCATCTGACCTTAAAGTTCAAAGGTGCAGAAAAAAATAAATTTGGACTCGGAGTAAAAGCCACCGTAAAAGCAAATGAATTGAGTCAATATCAAGAAATGACTTTAACTAGAGGATTCCAATCTTCAGTAGCTCCACAGCTTCATTTTGGATTAGGACAAGCAGCTGTTGTAAATTCAATTAAGGTAATATGGCCTGACGGAAAAGAGCAAGAGTTAAATGATATTGCGATTAACCAAATTCTTGAAATCGATTATGTCAATGCTACAGATGCAATTAACAAGGAAGTTGTTGATGTTGTCAAACCACTTTTTGAAACTGAAAATGATGAAGGTATTGTAGCGAAACATAAACATGTAGAAAATTTATTTAACGATTTTGAAGATGAAATTTTACTGCCTCATAGAACCTCTATGTTTGGACCAGGTTTGGCTGTTGGCGATTTGAATAATGACAACCTTGAAGACTTCGTAGTTGGAGGTGCATCAAGCAATCAAGCTGGCGTTTATTTTCAAACGAATCAAGGATTTATAAAACAAGAAATTGAGGATTTGAAGAATGATGCAGGATTTGAAGATTTGGGAGCGCATATTTTTGATGCCGATGGAGATGGTGATAATGATTTATACATGGTGAGTGGAGGGAATGAATTTAGTTTATCTTCTGAAAAACTGCAGGATAGACTGTATATCAATAACGGAAATGGTTCATTTACAAAATCTACAACAGCACTTCCAGAAATGATAACTAGTGGGTCTCGGGCATACAGTCACGATTTTGACAAGGATGGTGATTTAGATCTTTTTGTGGGTGGTAGACTAGTGCCTGGTAATTATCCACTTCCAGCTAGCAGTTATATCTTAGAGAATATCAGTGTAAAAGGAAAGCCTGAATTTATGGATGTTACCCATAAAATTGCTCCGGATTTAAAAGATCTTGGAATGGTTACAAGTGCCATTTGGACTGACATTGATAATGATGGGTGGACTGATTTAATAGTAGTAGGTGAATGGATGCCAATTACAATCTATAAAAATGAAGAAGGACGATTCAAAAATATTTCTAAAAAAATGAATGTTGATGATACTACAGGGTGGTGGTTTAGCATTCAAGAAGGAGATTTTGACAATGATGGTGATATGGATTTTGTGGCTGGAAACCTTGGGCTTAATTACAAATACAAAGCAAATGCCGAAGAAACATTTGATATTTATTTAAATGATTTTGATGATAATCAAACGAATGATATTGTATTGAGCTATTATAATGAGGGAGAGAAATTTCCACTTCGTGGAAGACAATGTTCTTCTCAACAAATGCCTACTATAAAATCGAAATTCAAAAACTATGAACAATTTTCTTTGGCAACTCTTGAAGATGTTTATACTGAAAAAGAATTGAACAAATCATTGCATTATCAAGTGAAATCATTTGCAAGTGTATACTTCGAAAATAAGAATGGAGAATTTGTGATTCATCAATTGCCAAATTTGGCTCAATTTTCAAGTATTAATCAAATTTTAGTGAAAGATTTTGATAAAGATACAAATCTAGATATCCTTATTGCTGGTAATTTATATAGCTCTGAAGTAGAAACGCCAAGAAATGATGCAAGTATTGGTTTGTTTTTAAAAGGTGATGGTAAAGGTGATTTTAATCCAATTGAAGGACCTGAAAGTGGATTGTTTTTAGCGGGAGATGTAAAAGATCTAGCTACTATCAAAATAAAAGGAGAAGAGTATTTAATTGCAGCTAAAAATGATGATTATTTACAATTTATAAGAGTAAATAAATAGTATAAAAGTTGCCCTATGTTTAGAATGAACAATAGCTACATTATTTTAAAACACCCACAATTGTGGGTGTTTTATATTAAAATTAGACAAATTAAGGTTGTCTTTTAGTGTTTTTAACTATTTCTATGAATCAATTCGCTAAAGTCCAATAAATACCAATAATTAAAGCGAATAAGCCTCCAGTAAGTCTAATCCCTTTAAAAAAGGTTTCGTTGTGCTCTTTTTTGGATAAATCTGAAATCCGTCCAACTACCATTGCAAAAGAAATCATTGCAATTAGAGTTCCTGTAGCAAAACCAATGATGTATTTTGCTGAATCAATTTTAGTGGTAAATCCAATTACGGGTAAAAACAGTAAAAAATGAGCTATTCCAGCTAATCCATGGATAAAACCAACTGAGGTTGAAGCAACAATACCTTGTTTTAAATTTGGATGTGTATGGTTGTGTTTTACTTCAGATTGATGATGATGTGAATGTTTGTGTATTGCAGGGTTTTCTTCAGTATGAATATGAATATGTTTATGGTTGGTTTCTTCTTTAAAAATTTTAAATAAAATCCAAATTCCTAAGATTATTAATACAATTCCAACAAATTGTTCACTGTGTTTAGAAATTTTTTCAATAGGAATTAAATCTTTAAAAAATAAAAACAAAACACCAATAGAAAGCATTCCTAATAAATGGCCAATACCCCAAAATAAACCAACTTTCCACGCTTTTTTCTTGCTTTCAATGGCAAACGGGGTAACAGCAGCCAAATGATCGGGTCCTGAAATTACGTGCAATAACGCTGCTATTATTCCGGCAAATAAGGGGAATGATAATTCCATAATAATAAATATGAGTGTCAAAGATACTTTATAAGAAATTTATATAAAACAAAATTAGCTTAAAGTATCCTCAAGAAAACTCAAATCCAAATTTGTAGTGTTCTTCCCCTTTTTTATTGCAATATAACTGTTTACATTACCGAGTTCTGAGATAAGTGAGAGCTTTGTTTGTACAAAAGTTTCGTAAGCGTCAATATCGGCTAATACAATTTTCAATAAAAAGTCGAAATTACCTGAAACTTGATAACATTCTGTGACTTCCTCAAAACCGTTCACTTGTTTTAAAAAATTTTGCAAATAACTGCGAGTGTGGCCTTTCAACTTCACTCCAATAAAAATGGTTTGCTTAAGCCCTATTTTTCGCTCATTTAATAAGGCTACATATTTATCTATATATCCTTCCTTTTCTAATTTTTTAATGCGTTCAAAAACTGGTGTAGTTGAAAGATTCAATTTTTCAGCTATTTTTTTAGTTGTAATTCTACAATCATTCTGAAGAATTTCTAAAATTTTTAAATCTATCCTGTCTAATTTTGATTTCATGCTAGAAAATTATTTGGCAAGGTAAGTATGATAAATGTCATAAAAGAATAAAAGTACATAAAAAATATAATATATAGAAAAAAAATCTAATTATAAGAACATATATAGTGATAAACAACATAATTACTTCTTAGTTTGTAAATTTGTTATGAATGTTAACTTCTTGTAAGTGTTAAATTTATTACGAATGAAAGCTACAATAAAATCAATAAAATCAATTTTCAAACCATATTTAACTGTAAAAAATGGTTATAAAGGGGGAAAGGTAATTTCTTCAAAAAGTAAAAATAAAAAAGTATATAAACTCTCCTCCAATGAGAATCCAATTGGGATTTCTCCAAAGGCAATGCAATCAATTAAAGGCTCTTTAGATAACTTGCATTTGTATCCAGACACTACAGATATCCGTTTAAGAGAAGCTTTAGAAAAAGCATACAATTATGATTTAGATAAAGATCAATTTATTTGCGCAGCAAGTGGATCAGAGCTCATAGATTTAATTATTAGAGCTTTTGTAAGAGTAGGCGATGAAGTTGTTATTTCTACACCTTGTTTTGTGCCTTATAAAATGTTTTCACGTTGGTCAGGAGCAACTGTAGTTGATGTGCCTTTATTTAGTTATAATTATGGATTAGATGTAAACGGAATTTTAAATGCGGTTACTGACAAAACCAGAATTATTTTTTTAACAAGCCCTAATAATCCAACAGGTTCTTACATTTCAAAAGAAGATTTTGTAAGTTTAATGAGGCAATTACCGACTGATATTATAGTTGTATTTGATGAAGTTTACTGGCATTTTGCAGATGTAGAAGATTATGTTAGGGCATTACCGTACATTTCAGATTACCCAAATTTAATAGCCATTAATAGTTTTTCCAAAACTTATGGATTGGCATCATTAAGGGTTGGTTATTCGTATATGGATATTGAAATTGCGGCCTATCTAAGACAAATTTGCAAGCCATTTTTAATTACAAAACTATCTTTAAATGCTGCAATAGCCTCTTTAGATGATGATGAGTTTGTTAACAAAACTTTGAGTATAATAAAAAGTGAAAAAATCTATTTAGAAGAAAATTTTAAAGCTTTGGGAATCATTTTTTACCCTACTCAGGCAAACTTTTTCTTAATTAATCCCCCAATTGCATCGAAGGAATTTGTTCACTTTTTGAATGAAGAAGGAATTGCCGTTAGACCAGTAGACAATTTTGGTGCTGCTGGAAAAGTTAGAATTTCAATAGGAACCAGAGAGGCCAATGAAGTCTTAATTCAAGCACTTAAAAAGTTGAAAGTAATTTCATTTAATTAATTGCTGAAATGCAAAAACTAAACTAAAAAAAATCATATAAAATGGCACGTTATCATACTTTAGGGAAAATCCCAAGTAAACGACATACTACGTTTAAAAATACAAAAGGAGAACTCTATCAGGAAGAGCTTTTTGGAACAGCTGGTTTTGCTGGAATTTCATCTCTTTTGTACCATATTTATCCACCAACTGTTGTAAATGAAGTGAAGAATTTAGGTTCGGTTGCTCCAGCAATTGGTGTTGAAAAAAATATGAAAGCTTTAAGTTTTAAAGGATTTTCAATTCAACCTGAAGAAGACTTTTTGGAGAGTAGAAAAACTTTATTTGTTAATAACGATTTACATATTGGATTAGCGGCTCCAAAAGGGTTTTCTAAAAATTATTTTTACAAAAATGCTGATGCCGATGAAATGCTATTTATTCATAAAGGCTCTGGAAAATTAAAAACTTGCTATGGCTCTTTAGAGTTTAAGTTTGGGGATTATGTAATGATTCCAAAAGGAGTTATTTATCAAATTGATTTTAATACTGATGAGAACAGAATTTTGTATGTAGAATCTTTCGAACCAATTGTTACTCCAAAAAGATACAGAAATAATTTTGGACAATTATTAGAACACTCTCCATACTGTGAGCGCGATTTTAGATTACCGGCTAACTTAGAAACTATTGCTGAAAAAGGTGAATTTATTGTGAAAGTGAAAAAGCAGGGAAATATGTGGGAATATGTATACGGGAATCATCCATTTGATGTGGTTGGTTGGGATGGATTTCATTATCCGTATGCCTTTTCAATTCACGATTTTGAACCAATAACAGGAAGAGTCCATTTGCCACCACCAATTCATCAAACCTGGGAATCTGCTGGTTTTGTAGTTTGCAGTTTTGTTCCAAGATTGTATGACTATCACCCAAAAGCCATTCCAGCCCCTTATCATCATTCAAATATTGATTCCGACGAGTTGTTGTATTATGTAGATGGTGATTTTATGAGTAGAAATAATATTGAAAAAGGTCAAATTACATTGCATCCCGGTGGTATTCCTCATGGGCCACATCCAGGAGCAATTGAACGAAGTATTGGTAAAAAAGAAACACAAGAGTTAGCTGTAATGATTGATCCATTTAAGCCACTATCAATTACCAAAGAAGCTCTAAAACTAGAAGTTGAAGATTACTATAAATCTTGGAAAACAAACTAAAAAAAATTAAAAATGTCAGCAGAAATTAAAAACTTAAAAGATTTACAAAACACAGAATATTCATTAACGAAATTATTTGATGACGCGGAAGATTTTCTTCCGTTGTTAGGAACAGATTATGTGGAATTATACGTTGGAAATGCCAAGCAATCTGCCAATTATTATAAAACTGCTTTTGGTTTTCAGTCTGAAGCATATGCTGGGCTAGAAACAGGATTAAAAGATAGAGTTTCATATGTGCTAAAACAAGATAAAATAAGATTGGTTTTAACAACCTCATTGAAAAAAGGAGGTGAAATTAATGAACATATTAATACACATGGAGATGGAGTAAAAGTTATTGCTCTATGGGTTGAAGATGCAACAAAAGCCTGGGAGGAAACTACAAAAAGAGGTGCAAAATCATATATGAAACCTACTCGTGAAGACGAAGATGGAAACGGTTATATTATGCGTTCAGGGATACACACATATGGTGATACCGTTCATATTTTTGTTGAAAGAAAAAACTATACAGGATTATTTTTGCCAAACTACAGAAAATGGGAATCACAATATAATCCAAGTTCGGTAGGATTAAAGTTTATAGATCATATGGTTGGAAACGTTGGATGGAATGAAATGAATAAATGGTGTGAGTTTTATTCTAAAGTAATGGGCTTTGCTCAAATTATTTCTTTTGATGACAAAGATATTTCAACTGAATATACTGCATTAATGAGTAAAGTAATGTCTAATGGTAATGGAAGAATTAAATTTCCAATTAATGAACCGGCTGAAGGGAAAAAAAAATCACAAATTGAAGAATATATTGATTTTTACAATGGTTCGGGAGTTCAGCATATTGCAGTAGCAACAAATGACATTGTAACAACAGTATCAGCTATGAGAGATAGAGGTGTTGAGTTTTTATACGTGCCAGATAATTATTACGATGATTTGTTAGAACGGGTTGGTGAAATTGATGAAGATGTGGAAGTTTTAAAAAAACATGGTATATTAATAGATAGAGATAATGAAGGCTATTTATTACAATTGTTTACAAAACCTGTGGTAGATAGACCAACTATGTTTTTCGAAATAATTCAGCGTAAAGGGGCTCAATCATTTGGAAAAGGGAATTTTAAAGCATTATTTGAAGCTATAGAAAGAGAACAAGAAAATAGAGGAACCCTTTAAATTATAGATAGTGAATTCTAAAACTAAAATAGAATTAAATGATATAACTAAAAGGTTGCCAAAGCATTTATTAAAATTTATTGTAAAGCAACCTTATGAGGCATATACAGCTCAAAACCATGCTGTTTGGAGATATGTGATGCGATTAAATAGGGCCTATTTAAAAAATACCGCACATAAATCTTATATAGAAGGATTATTTAAAGCAGGGATTTCAACAGAGAGTATTCCTAAAATGGAGGGGATGAATCGGATTTTAAAAGAAATTGGTTGGGCTGCAGTTCCTGTTGATGGATTTATTCCTCCAAATGCTTTTATGGAATTTCAGGCTTACAACGTTTTGGTAATTGCTTCCGATATTAGAACTATAGAGCATATAGAATACACACCAGCACCAGATATTATACACGAGGCTGCAGGGCACGCACCTATTATAGCAAACCCTGAATATGCCGAATATTTGAGAAGATTTGGAGAAATTGGAAGTAAAGCAATTTCTTCTGAAAAAGATTATGAGTTGTATGAGGCAGTAAGGCATTTGTCAATTATTAAGGAAGATCCTAATACCAAGAATGAAGAAATTGAAAAAGCTACAAAAGTAATAAATGAAATACAAGATGATTTGGGAGAATTATCTGAAATGGCTCAAATTAGAAACCTGCATTGGTGGACAGTTGAGTACGGTTTAATAGGCAATTTAGATTGTCCAAAAATATATGGAGCAGGATTGTTGTCTTCAATAGGTGAAAGTAAATCGTGCTTACGTAAAGAAGTTAAAAAAATACCTTATTCAATAGAGGCTGCAAATGTAAATTTTGATATTACAAAGCCACAACCGCAATTATTTGTTACACCAAATTTTGCCCATTTAAGTTTTGTTCTTGAAAAATTTGCAAATAAAATGGCTTTAAGAAAAGGCGGTTTAGAAGGAGTGGAAAAATTAATTAAATCAAAAAATATTGGAACTATAGAATTGAGTACTGGAATTCAAATTTCAGGAAAATTTACCAATGTAATTAGCTTTCAAAATAATCCAATTTATATTCAAACTATTGGTGAAACGGCTTTAGCATCCAGAGATAAAGAATTAATTGGACACGGAGTTAATTGTCATTTAGAAGGTTTTGGGAGTCCTGTTGGAAAGTTGGAAGGTATTAATTTAGCTATTGAAGATATGTCCCCAAAAGATTTAGAAGTTTATGGTATTTATGAAGGTTTAACTACACAATTGGTTTTTGAAGGAGGAATTAAAGTAGTTGGAAAAATTATTACAGGTAAAAGAGATTTACAAGGTAAAATTTTATTAATCTCTTTTAATGATTGCACAGTTACTTATAAAGACGAAATTCTTTTCCGCCCAGAGTGGGGCGTTTATGATATGGCTGTTGGAAAAGAAATTAAATCAGCCTTTTCAGGTCCAGCCTCAAGTGACTCTTTTGAAAATATTTTTGAGGTTCCCAAAGAAAAAACACATAAAATTACTTATTCAAAAGAAGACAAAAAATTATATTCGTATTATTCTGAAATTAGGAAAATTAGAGATTCTATTACGTTAGATTTAAAAAAATTAGAGATAATTTTTAATATAGTTTCAAACGAATATAATAATGAATGGTTGCTGCTATTGGAAATTTATGAGTTGGTATATCATTTAAAAAGTAATTTCACTAAAAAAGTTATGAGTAAGTTAGACGAATTAAAAGCAAATAAAAAATATAAAAAACTAATTGAAGATGGAATTAATTTACTATCTGAACAATACATAAAATTGAATTAAAAATATGAAAACTTGGTTATCCATCCCGAAGAATTCGGATTTTAGTATTTATAATATTCCCTTTGGAATTTTTTCTACTTCAGTGCAACAAAAAAGAATTGGGATTGCAATTGGTGAATATATTTTAGATTTACACGAAGCTAGTAAACTTAATATTTTTAAAAATTTAGTCTTAGAAAAAAATATTTTCATTGCAGATTATTTAAACAATTTTATTTCATTGGGAAAAGCTTTAACCTCTGAAGTTAGATCTGTTATTCAGAAAGAATTATGCGATAATAATTCAGTTTTAAAAACGAATACTAACGTGTTTCTTCTTCAAAACGAAGCTAATATGCATTTACCTGTTTTAATTGGAGATTATACCGATTTTTACTCGAGTATAGAGCACGCAACTAATGTAGGTATGATGTTTAGAGATCCCGAAAATGCCTTATTGCCTAATTGGAAACATATACCTGTTGGTTATCACGGTCGTTCATCTTCAATTATGGTAAGTGGTAAAAATATTCATCGACCAAAAGGACAAGTACTTTTACCAAATAAAACTTCTCCTGTATTTAAACCTTCTGCAAGAGTTGATTTTGAATTGGAAATGGGATTTATTATTGGTAAAAAAACAGAAGTTGGCGATTCAGTTTCTACTGAAAAAGCTGAAGATTATATTTTTGGGAAAGTATTGTTTAACGATTGGTCTGCAAGAGATATTCAAAAGTGGGAATACGTTCCATTAGGTCCGTTTTTAGCAAAAAACTTTGCTTCATCAATATCACCATGGGTTGTTACAATGGAGGCATTAAAACCTTTTAAAGTTCAAGGTCCAGTTCAACAACCTAAAGTATTACCACATTTGGCATATGGAGGATTAAAAAATTATGACATAAATTTAGAAGTGCTAATTCAATCAGAAAAAGGCAAAGAATCCGTTGTGAGTAAGTCAAATTTTAAATATATGTATTGGAATATGTCACAACAGTTGGCACACCATACAAGTAACGGTTGTAATATAAATGTAGGTGATTTATTGGCTTCAGGAACCATAAGTGGAAAAACCCCTGATTCTTATGGCTCAATGTTGGAATTGTCTTGGGCAGGAAAAAATCCTATAAAATTGGATAATGGAGAAGAACGTACATTTATTCAGGATTTTGATACCGTAATTATGAGAGGTTATTGTGAAAAGGAAGGAATAAAAGTAGGTTTTGGGGAGGTTAAATCTCAAATATTACCAGTAAAATAAGATATGAAAAATAGTATTTCAATAGATCCAAATACACTGTCAATAGCAAAACTGCATAGCATTTTATTAACAGCTGTAGCACCAAGGCCAATAGCGTTGGCAAGTACGTTAAGTGCTGAAGGGAATGTAAATTTGAGTCCTTTTAGTTTTTTTAATGTCTTTAGTGCAAACCCACCTATTTTAATTTTTTCACCTGCACGAAGAGTAAGAGATAACACAATAAAACACACATTAAAGAATGTTGAAGATACGAAGGAAGTAGTAATTAATATTGTTAATTTTCCGATTATTGAACAAGTTTCACTGTCTAGTACTGAATATGCTGACGGAGTGAATGAATTCAAAAAATCTGGGTTAACTGAAGTTTCTTCTGAAAAAATTAAGCCCCCGCGAGTAAAGGAATCTCCAATTTCATTTGAATGTGTAGTTGAGAATATTATTCACTTAGGAAATGAAGGAGGGGCAGGTAATTTAGTAATTTGTAAAGTTGTTCAAATTCATATAAATACAAATTGTTTAGATATGAATGAAAATATAGATACTAAAAAACTTGATTTAGTTGCTCGATTGGGAGCAAATTGGTACGCACGAATTACTGAAGATTCTTTGTTTGAAATTCCAAAACCTAATTTAACAAAAGGTATTGGGGTTGATAAACTTCCAAAACACATTTTTTCAACATCAATACTTTCAGGAAATAATATTGGTAGACTAGGAAACTATGAAAAAATCCCAACAACTGATGAATTGGCTGAAATTAGGAGTTTACCGGAAATTAATGAAATACTTCATAATTCGGATATTCAATTAAAATTAGAGCAACTTCATAAGTTGGTTAAATTTCATTTGGAAAATGATAATTTATATTTGGCAATAAAATTTTTATTTTGCATTGAATAGTGTTTTTTAAATGCTGTAAATTGTATGTGAAAAGAATTTTTAGAATACAAAAAGAACGGAAATTTTAAAAATTGCTATACTTCTAATTCTTAAAAAAAATATTGAACTGTTTTCCGAACGTAAATAAAGGAAATATTGAAGTCAGTTAATTCATTTTTATCAATTATTTTAAACGTTCATAGATTGAAAATATACGTTTATAACTCCAGATGCCCCTTTCATAAAATACATATTTAAACGTATCTAAAAACATAATTAATAGTATAAATTTGTTTGGACATAGAATGAGTTTATACTCAGTTGAAGTGTTTTTTTAAAACCATCTCTTATTGGGGTTAATAAGGGGTGGTTTTCGTTGAAATACGTTGTGGTGTTAACAAAACAAGGTGCTTGAGCTAAGAAATTTATTAAAGGATACCTTTTCAATAATTTTATTGTAAACGCTTATTGGTTAAAATTAACCGTTTGTAGTTATAGGGAGCCCTTTTATAAAGTACTTACTTATACGTGTTTGAAAATAAATTCTACTTCGTAAATTTATACTACTCGCAGATGCTGAGATTTTTTTAAAGTGAGTAATATCAATTGAAATTATTAGATTTTCTATTTATGTCGAAGGTGATTTCAAATAGGTAGTTTGTGTAGGTTAATGAAATTAAGTTAAATATTCAGAAGTTCCCAGTGAATGAGTTTAAGAAATTCATTTCAAAATGTTTTTTATTTAATATAGTAATACGTCATATTTTGTCAATAAACGAATTTAATCTTTTAGGTAATTCTAAAAAAATTACAATAGTTTGGAGTAGAGGTACTTTTTTAGGCACTCATATTTCAGAAACAGAAACGTTAAGTTGTTATTCAGTTTGTATGTTTTTTGTTGAATGTGTTTATGATATGAATAAAAATATTGTAGAGATTAGAAGTTTTGAATCTGGGCAAAGATTAAATAAATATAAATCTAACTTATAAGCGGGAAATTAAATGTTTTCTTGTTTTAAAAAAATATTTTCAAACTATGAAAAAAACTCGAATCCGAGATAAAAACTTCGAACAGGCATTGATCGATTTAGGGCATGATGATGTTTTAGATGGATATGTTTTAACAGATAACATAAAAAATATTACGGAACTTAATATTAATAGTAAAGACATTTTAGACTTAACTGGAATTGAAGATTTTAAAGCTTTGATTGATTTAGATTGTGATGGAAATCAGCTAACAAGCATAGATATGAGTAAAAATAAAGATTTGGCTAGTTTATGGTGTGCTAATAACCAACTCTTGAGTTTAGATGTAAGTAAAAATAAAGCTTTGGTTAATTTATGGTGTTGGAGTAACCAATTAAAAAGCTTAGATTTAAGGAAAAATACTGCTTTAACTGTTATATTTTGTTGGGATAATCAGCTTAAAAATATTATCATAAATAACGATCAATTACAGATTGGATTTGGAACTTTAAAAATGGACGATAATGTTGAATTGGTTTCAGAACTGAATAAAATGAGAATAAATAATAAGTAAGCTGTAGGACACTAATTATTTTAACTCATAAAACTCGAAGTCAATTAAAAATAGATGCTTTAAAACGTTTTTCTATTGGAAAAAATATTCGAGTATCTACTATGTGTACCGATTTATGATTTTCAAAGGTTGCTGATTCAATGTTGACTAATAATAAAAACAAGAAATCCGTAACTACCTCATTAAAAGTTTGTTACGGATTTTTCATGTACTCGAGATGGGA
>ERZ1046740.932-NODE-932-length-22233-cov-18.824601_pt1 | contig 22233 bp, 18 predicted proteins | sample MGYA00383093_ERZ1046740 | MGnify/ENA primary metagenome ERZ1046740 (study PRJEB29581, sample SAMEA5548363) | metagenome | biome: marine; feature: coastal; material: water | depth 25 m | study: Short-term variability in the microbial, nano- and picoplankton... | reverse complement strand
TAGCATTAAAGTTCCATTTTTTACCAACATACATAAGGGCACTATTTAGGTTAAATTGAACTGCATTGTTTGCTTTTGTTAAATTAAAACCTAAATCTACATTTCCTTTAAACCTGCTCCAAAATTTTGTTCCGGATTCTTTAACTTGCGACAGGTTTTCGAGATTTGTTTCAAAAACAGCTCCTTTAGTATCTCTTATTTCTAAAATATTGGTCTTAGTGGTTTTTGCTGTACCAAGATAATGCTCACCATTTAATAACAATATTACAAAAGTTTGATTAAGGTAAATTTCAGAAACTTCCTTAAACTCAATCTTAAAATCCTTATCACTGTAGGAAGTTTTCATAGTTAAGACACCATTTAACAGTGTTTTAATCTCCCCTACAAGAACATCATTGTTTTTAAATTTTATAGAATCTTTTTGAGAGAAGCCACAAAATCCCATAAAAAAAAATAGAATAAGGAATAGTTTGTTCATGATAAATTTTAATTGTCAAAAATAATTATAATTTTTTATCTCAAAGATTCTAATGCAGCTGCAATTACGCTCTTACTATTCCCAACAAAAATTTGATTGTCATTTATTAAAATCGGTCGCTTCAAAAAAGTATAATGTTCTAAAATTAAATTTTTAAAGTCTATTTCAGTTAAATTTTTAGTGCTTAATTTTCTTGAAGTATATAATCTTGAACGTTTGTTCACTAGATTCTCATAATTACCTATGTAATTATATAATTTTTCCAACTCTTTCTCATTCACAGGATTTGCTTTTATCTCCTGTTTTACAAATTCTTTTGAAAGATTTAACTCCTTTAATATTCTTTTGTTACTATCGCAGGTAGAAAGGTAATATACTTTTTTCATCATAAAACTAACCTCATAATAAATTTCTATATTTATATTGGTTCACCATCCGTAATTACTAGTTCGTGACATTGTTTTAAATATGCTTGTTGGTTGTCATACAAGCTTTCATAGAATTCTTGTGAAGTTGCCTCATAATTTTCATCATCCCAATCCATATCATCAAGTGGGTTTACAATATCATTATCTTCCTCACTCCACATACAAGGAGTGCCATCACGATCTTTCTTGATTACAATAGCGCCAATAGGACTGTAGGTCTCATCTTCATATGTAACTTCAATTGCTACATTTTCATCTAATTTAACACACAAGTTATACAAATGAATAAAAAATTCTTTTGGTGGATACCAAGCAGATTCAATTGAAAATTCTCCCTCCCCTTTAACATCATACAAAGTGGTCCATTTAGAACCTAGATGTTTTAAAGACCAATCATTCATTACACCACCATTTTCACCTCTCTTAACATCGTTATAAAATGCAGTAGCAAATGCTGGAATGGAGCCGTCACTATCGTTGTTTTGTACTTTCTCAATCATTGAGTCAATAAGTTTAACCGATTGTTCGTTACCTTTAATATTTACGAAACTTTTTAAGTTATTAGCCATAGTTTTTATTTTAAAACAAACATAAGAAATTAAAAATTTACAATTGATACAAATTTGATACACTTTATTTTTAAAATAAATATCAAATTATACGATTATGGAGTCTCTAAAACGGTTAAATAATTATATTTGTTTTTAAAATTTATAGAGATGAAATTTAATACAAAAACAATTCACGGAGGGCAAGAACACGATAAAGCTTATGGCGCTGTAATGCCTCCGATTTACCAAACTTCAACTTATGCTCAAAGTACTCCAGGGGGTCATAAGGGCTTTGAGTATTCTAGAACTCACAATCCAACTCGTTCTGCTTTAGAAAAAAGTTTTGCTAGTTTAGAAAATGGAAACTATGGTTTGGCATTTGCTAGTGGATTAGCTGCAATTGATGCAGTGTTAAAATTACTTCGTCCTGGAGATGAGGTTATATCAACAAACGATTTATATGGAGGATCCTACAGATTATTTTCTCAGATTTATGCAAATTTTGGAATTAAATTTCATTTTATAGGAATGAAAAATGCTGAAAATATTGAAACGTTTGTAACAAAAAATACGAAATTAATTTGGGTAGAGACTCCGACCAATCCCATGTTAAACATTATAGATATTAAAAAAGCAGCAAGTATCGCAAAAAAGCATCAAATTTTGTTGGGTGTAGACAATACTTTTGCAACACCTTATCTACAACAACCTCTTGAACTAGGTGCTGATATTGTAATGCACAGTGCTACAAAATACTTAGGTGGTCATAGTGATGTTATTATGGGAGCTTTAGTGGTTAAGAATAAAGAATTGGCGGATCGTTTATATTTTATTCAAAATTCTAGCGGTGCAGTTTGTGGTCCACAAGATAGTTTTTTACTGCTTCGGGGTATAAAGACACTGCACGTTAGAATGGAGCGTCACTGTATTAACGGAAGAGCTGTTGCAGAATACCTTGAGAATCATCCAAAAGTTGAAAAGGTTTACTGGCCAGGGCTTAAACACCATACCAATCATGAGGTTGCAAAGTCTCAAATGAAAGATTTTGGAGGTATGATATCATTTACCACAAAAGGGAACAGTTACGAAAAGGCAAAAAAAATAGTTGAAAATTTAAAAATATTTACTCTTGCAGAAAGTTTAGGTGGTGTTGAAAGTTTATCTGGCCATCCAGCAAGTATGACTCATGCGAGTATTCCAAAAGAAGAGAGAGAAAAGACCGGGATTGTTGATTCTTTAATAAGATTGAGTGTTGGTATTGAAGACAAAGATGATTTAATAGAAGATTTACGTCAGGCAATTGGTTAATTTTCATACAATATTAGTATGTTTTTTAAAATTAGGATATTTCTTTTATTTTTAAAAAATATATAGCAATTTTTAGATAAGGCTTATATTTGCAAAAAAAATAACACTAACTGTTTTAATAAATTAATTTTATGAATAATAGCATAAAAGATTTCATTTCTAAAGTTGAAAAAATGAATCCGAACGAGCCAGAATTTTTACAGGCCGTTACTGAAGTTGCTGAAGTAATTATTCCTTTTATAGAGGAAAACAAAGAGTACCAAGGAATCAAATTACTAGAGCGAATGGTGGAGCCAGAACGCGTTCTGATGTTTAGAGTTCCTTGGACTGATGATAGCGGAGAAATCCAAGTAAATAGAGGTTACAGAGTTGAATTTAATTCTTCGATAGGACCTTACAAAGGAGGATTACGTTTTCATCCAACAGTGAATCTTAGTATATTAAAATTCCTAGGCTTTGAACAGGTCTTTAAAAATAGTTTAACAACTCTTCCTATGGGAGGTGGAAAAGGAGGATCAGATTTTAATCCTAAAGGTAAAACAGATGCTGAAGTCATGCGTTTTTGTCAAAGTTTTATGACAGAATTGTCAAGACATATTGGTCCAAATACGGATGTTCCTGCTGGAGATATTGGAGTTGGAGGAAGAGAAATAGGATTTTTATTTGGACAATATAAACGTCTAAGAAATGAGTTTACAGGTGTTCTAACAGGGAAGGGGCTTTCTTACGGAGGCTCACTAATTCGTCCTGAAGCCACGGGATATGGAAATGTTTATTTTGCAAAAAACATGTTAGCAACAAGAGGTGATTCTTTTGAAGGAAAAACAGTTGCAATATCTGGATCAGGAAACGTGGCTCAATATGCTGCTGAGAAAACAATAGAATTTGGAGGGAAAGTAGTAACCATGTCTGATTCAGGAGGCTATATTTATGATTCAGAAGGATTGAATGAAGAAAAACTAGCTTTTGTAATGAACCTGAAAAATGTAAAACGTGGCCGTATTAGTGAATATGTTAATCAATACCCAGCTGCAAAGTATTTTGCAGGCGAGCGGCCATGGAATATAAAATGTGATATTGCCTTACCATGCGCGACACAAAATGAAGTTGATAAAGAAGAAGCTCAGTTATTAGTCGATAATGGCTGTTTTTGTGTTGGTGAAGGAGCTAATATGCCTTGTACCCCTGAGGCAATTGAAGTTTTTACAAATAATAAAATTTTATTTTCACCAGGAAAAGCTTCTAACGCTGGAGGTGTTGCAACTTCAGGTTTAGAAATGTCACAAAACTCACTTCGTTTGAACTGGACTTCAGAGGAAGTGGATACTAAATTACACACGATCATGAATGATATACATGATGCTTGTGTAAAATACGGGAAAGATGAAACAGGATATGTAGATTATGTCAAAGGTGCAAATATTGCAGGATTTGTTAAGTTAGCAGATGCAATGATCGCTCAAGGTGTAGTTTAATATTCTTTATTACTAATATTAAGAAGGTTGCCAATTAGAGGCAACCTTTTTCTTTTTAAATCTAATTCAAAATAAATAGTATTTTAGCGTGTTATACTTAAAGAGTGATTATTCTTATGAAGCAAATAATAAGTATTATAGTATTGACTCAGGTCTTTTTTTTACAGGCACAAAACTTTGAGAATAGTTGGACAGGTTATTTTTCCTACGTGTCTGTAAAAAGTATTTCCCAGGGGAATGATAAAATTTATGCTGCTGCGGAAAACGCAATATTTACCTATGATTTATCAACTCAAGAAATCGAAACGGTTTCAACAATAAATGGTCTGTCAGGAAAAGAGATAACAACTGCCTACTACAGTGAAAGTTTTGGACTTTATATCATAGGTTACAAAAATGGTTTAATAGAAATTGTTATTGATGGAGACGATAATATTTTAAAAGTAGTTGATATTTTAGAAAAACTAACGATTCCTCCCGATAGTAAACAAATAAATCATTTTTACGAATTCAACAGTAAGCTTTATATTTCTACAGGTTATGGTATTTCTGTTTATGATTTAGATGCTTTAGAGTTTGGAGATACATATTATATAGGAAGTTTAGGTAGTCAAATAGCTGTTACACAAACCACGGTATATGGAGATTTTATATATGCTTCCACCTCTAGTAATGGTATAAAAAGTGCATTAGTTAACGATGAAAATATTATTGATTACGAACAGTGGACTACAAATTTATCAGGAGGATATAAGGGAATTCAAACATTAGGGAACGAGCTTTATACGCTAAATAATATGAATGTTTTGTTTAGACTAGACCCTAATTTAGAATTTATAGAAATCGATAGTTTCTTGGCTAATATTATTGATTTTGGAGTCCAATCCAACATCTTAACAATCACAACAGAAAATTCAATTGAAGCATACCAGGAGGGCTATGGCGAACCATTAGCTACAGTTGGAAATTTAAATTACGATTACACCTTACAATCGGGATACTTTTATAATAATACATTTTATCTAGGAACTACTACTTTAGGAATGCTAGTAGTCCCTGGAACCTCTCAAGAAGCTTCACAAGTTTTACCTGCAGGCCCTCTTTTTAACCAACCTTTTTCTATTGATGCTTCGCCGGGACAATTATGGGTTACCTATGGAGACGTAGATTTAACCTTTAACCCTTTCCCGTTAACAAGAAAGGGAATTAGCAATTTTAAAAATGAAGCTTGGAAAAATATTAAATACGATTCGCTTATTGATCAATTAAGAGTTGACGATGCAAATGATTTGGTTTACGTAAAGATAAATCAAAATAATCCATTTGTAACTTATATAAGCTCATACCAAAAGGGTTTAATCAAATTGAACGGTCAGGACCCTTTTATCTTGTATAACGAAACTAATAGTCCGATGGATATCCCAAATGGTAATGAAGCATTAGGAATTAGGATATTTGGATCTGACTTTGATAGAGATCAAAACCTCTGGCTAGTTCAATCAAGAATTGATGAGGGCCTCTTAAAATTAACACCTGACGGTCAATTTCAAACCATTGATATTTCTAACATCATTGATGCTGAAACTGAATTAGCATTAAGTAAATTAGCAGTAAGTCGGGTAGGATATGTGTTTTTTGGAGCTGTAGATAGTGGATTAATAGGATACAATCCAACTACAAATCAATTTAATAAAATTGGAGAAGGGCTTGGAACAGGTAACCTACCCACAACAGATATTAAAGCACTAGCTTTTGATAATCAGAATAGACTATGGATAGGCACTCGAAAAGGTTTGCGTGTACTCTATAGCATCGGAAGTTTTTTTGAAGATGGAGCAGAAACAGATGCTCAACCAATTATCATATTAGAAGATGGAGTTCCTCAAGAGTTATTGTTTTTGCAATCAATTACAGATATAGAAGTAGATGGCTCTAATAATAAATGGATTTCTACCGCTACGTCCGGAGTATTTTATTTATCATCAAATGGTCAAGAAACCTTATTACGTTTCACTTCAGATAATTCTCCATTACCTTCAGATAACGTATTAGATATTGCAATAGATGACTCAAGTGGCAAAGTTTATTTTGCAACTAACGATGGATTGGTTGCCTACAACGGAACTTCAACAGCGCCTGAAGATAATCTTGAAAATGTTTATGCTTTTCCAAATCCAGTTAGACCAAACTTTTCTGGTAATGTGACCATAGATGGGTTAACTGCGAAAGCTAATATAAAAATAACGGACATTACTGGAAATTTAGTTTTTGAAACTACCTCTGAAGGAGGTAGTGTACAGTGGGATACAACTGCTTTTGGAAAATACAAAGTAGCCTCTGGGGTTTACTTAATTCTAGTGACTTCTGATGATAATTTACTAACTAAAGTTACTAAAATTATGATTATAAGATAATGGTTATTACTACAAAAGCTATTGTGCTATCCTCTTTAAAATTTGGAGATTCCGATCTTATAGTAAAATGTTTCACTGCCTCTTCAGGTCTTAAAAGTTATTTACTTAGAAATATATTAAAATCTAAGAAAGGAAAATTAAAAGTATCACTATTTCAGCCCTTAACTATTTTAGAAATAGAAGCTTCCCATAAAAACAAAGGAAATTTGGAAAGAATCAAGGAAGCGAAAGTTTATTGTTCATACCAAACATTGCACACTCAGATTATAAAAAGTAGTATGACTATTTTTATTGCTGAAATATTAGTAACCGCAATTAATGAGGAGGCAGAGGATATTGATCTATTTAACTTTATAGAAGAATCGCTATTATGGCTCGATCAGTCGGATAAAATATTCAATTTTCACATACTTTTTTTACTGAAATTAAGTATGCATTTTGGTTTTTATCCAGATACTGATACCGTAGAAAAACCATATTTTAATTTGATGGAGGGAGTATTTCAAGATTTAAATAGCGATAAATATTCTGAAAGGAGCCACCGGGTAACAAATTTAAAAGAGTTTTTCGGCATAGATTTTGATAAATCATACGAAATAAGTCTCACAAAAATGGAACGTTCGGATCTATTGTCTTTGCTTTTGAAATATTATCAATTACATTTGCACGGTTTTAAAAATCCCAAGTCACTAGTAGTCTTAAATCAGATATTCGAATAAGCATGAAACTGCTATCTACAATTACCTTCCTTTTTGTTTTCTCGTCAGTAATTCAAGCTCAAACTATTCAAGTTTTAGATGAGGAAACTAAAAAACCTATTGCTGGCGTTGCTGTATTTAATGACTCAAAGTTAACTACTGGGATAACAGATATAGATGGAAATATTGATATTACAAATTTTTCAGAAAATGAGGGGATTACTTTTCAGCATATTTCGCATATCAATCGTTTTTTAACTAAAAAAGAAATTATTTCATCAGGAAATACAATAATTTTAAGCCCAGCTGCCAGTTCCCTTGATGAGGTGGTATTATCTATCTCTAAATTTGAACAAAATAAAAAAGAGATTTCTCAAAAAATTTCTAGTATAACAAGTAAGGATGTCCTGTTTACAAACCCTCAAACTTCTGCTGATTTATTGGAAAGAAGCGGTAATGTATTTATACAGAAAAGTCAATTAGGGGGAGGTAGTCCAATTATACGTGGCTTTTCAACCAATAGATTACTCATAGCCGTTGACGGTACTCGATTTAATAATGCAATATTTAGAGGCGGAAATGTACAAAGTGTAATTTCAATTGATCCATTTTCGATTGAACGTTCCGAAGTTATTTTAGGTCCAGGATCAGTTGTCTACGGTAGCGATGCTATAGGTGGTGTAATGAATTTTTATACTAAAAATGCAAAGTTTTCATTCAAAGATGGCGCATCTGTCTCAGGAAATTTTACGACAAGGTACGCTACCGCAAGTTCTGAAAAAACAGGTCATGTCGATTTAAATTTAGGTTTAAATGAATGGGCATTTTTAACAAGCATATCATATACTGATTTTGGAGATTTAGTTATGGGAAAATATGGCCCAGATGATTATTTGAGGCCTGAATATGTGGCAACTATAAATGGAGAAGATGTTTTAGTTATAAATAAAGACCCGAGAAAGCAGGTATCCTCAGGATACAAACAAATAAACGCAATGCAGAAGATTCGATTTATGCCTTCTGAGAACTGGGACTTTAATTTGGGATTTTTCTACACTACTACTAGTGATTATCCAAGGTATGATCGTTTGATACGAAAAAAAGAAGGTCAACTAAGGAGCGCTGTATGGGATTATACCCCTCAAGAATGGATAAATGGTAATTTAAGAATTACTCACAAAGGATCTTCTCTTTACGACAAAAGTATTTTTACCTTATCTTATCAAAACTTTAAAGAAGGAAGAAGAGATCGAGATTTTGGAGATACAATTCTGTATGAAACAAAAGAAAAAGTTAACGCCTACACCTCAGCATTAGATTTTATTAAAAAATTTGGAAAAAGTAAATTGTTCTATGGATTAGAATATGTGTATAACAAAGTAAATTCTGTAGGGAAACAAACCAATCTTGATGATGGAGCTACCTCAGAAACTTCTCCTCGTTATCCCGATGATTCTAATTGGCAATCTATGGCAGCCTATGTAAGTTTGCAATCCAAAGTAGCTGCGAATCTCTCTCTTCAAGTAGGACTGCGATATAACCATATTTTACTTTATGCTAACTACGACAATCCTTTTTATGATTTTCCATTTATAGAATCAGATATTAATACTGGTGCATTGACTGGAAGTATAGGATTTAACTGGCAAGCAAGCGAAATTTTAGGTTGGAGATTTAATCTTTCAACAGCCTTTAGAGCACCTAATATTGATGATGTGGGAAAAATATTTGATAGTGAACCAGGCTCTGTGGTGTTGCCAAATCCAGATTTAAAACCAGAATATGCATACAATGGAGAATTAGGGGCTGTCCTAAAACTTGGGAATAAAACCCGTATTGATGTTGCAGGTTATTTAACTTTTTTAGAAGATGCTTTAGTAAGAAGAGACTATAACATAAACGGCCAAACAGAGATTTTTTATCAAGGAGAATTAAGTAATATTCAAGCCATACAGAATGGAGGAGAAGCACAGATTTACGGTTTTGAGGCAGGGATTGAAGTAAATTTAACGAAGAATATTCAGTTCACTTCTCAATATAATTATACTGGAGGTCATCAAGTTGAAGAGGATGGAAGTAAAGTGGCCGTTAGGCATGTTGCTCCACAATTTGGTAATGCCCATTTAGTTTGGAAATGTAAAAAATTAAAATTGGATGCATATACCGTGTACAATGGTCAATTTGATTATGAGGATCTTGCCCCAGAAGAGCAAAACAAGGCTTTTTTATATGCTTTAGATGAAAATGGAAATCCATACTCACCTTCCTGGTATACATTAAATTTTGGAGCTCAATATCAATTTACAAAAGCATTACAAGTAAATGCTACTTTAGAGAATGTTACCAATCAAAGGTATCGTACGTACTCTTCGGGAATAACAGCAGCAGGAATTAATTTTATTGCAGCTGTTAGTTATCAATTTTAAGATTTAAAATAGTTTGAGTATTCGTTTAAGTGAATATTTAACTCAGAAAAACTTTTCTTACAAACTACTAAATCTGAAGTCTCTAAACCATCAAATAAATCTAAAAAAGGGAAAAGATAATTGTGTAATTGATTGTGCGCTTCTCCTTTCATGGTACATTTTTCAAATAATTCGGTAAAATCTTCCTCCAAACCAGCTTTTAAAATTACATATGCTTCTAAGTTTTCGGAATTATTAAAAAGACTCATTCTTTTTTTCATTTTTTGAATTCCTTCTGTAGTTTCAGGGTTAGCCAACCAAAGCTCACCATTGTTTAAGGAGACAGTACCATCGATATTTTCATGAGATTCTTCGGGTTCTATAACATCAGTTGTTTCTTGCTGAACTTCAATTGTAATTTGATCTTTTTCTGGTTTTTGTTTGCAAGAAATTATTAAGACAAAAGAGATAATTAATAAGAAAGATTTCATAAAATGAGATTTATTTAAAAGCTAAAATAAGTTTTAAATTCAGTTAGATCATTTTTTAAATTAGTTTCTTTAAATGTATTCAAATCAGAAATTCGAGAATCTGACTTCACTTTTAAACTACGCATTTTTATATTTTGAGTTAAATAAGTAAGTTCCAAATTAGGGTATATTTCTTTTAGAGTTGCTACAATATCATTAACACTATAACTACTCTCTACAAAATTATAAACGTCTGGTTTTATAGTATTAGTTAATGCAAAATTATTTAAATGATTAGTCAATCGATCAATATGAATAAAAGATCGCATTTGATTTCCGTCACCAAATATTCGAATATGGTTTCTAAAGTTCGCTTCGAACATAAATTTATTTATCACCGAATCAAAACGCATACTTTTACTATAACCATAAACATTGCCAAGACGAAGTGTAAAAACATCTATTGCTTTATTATTTAATCTAGCTACGTGTTTTTCAGCATTTAGTTTTGAAATTCCATAGAACGTTTTTGGATTTGGATTAGTTGTTAAATCAACATCTTTTTCTGAAGCACCATATACAGAAACACTACTTGAATAAATAAACTTCGACACATTACTGTTTTCAATAAGATACGTTAATTCTGCAGTACCCCAATTGTTAGTTTGATCGAATTCATGAGGATTGTGTTCAGCAAAAGGAGTTGTTACTTTTGCTGCTAAATGATAAACTACATCTGCTTTATCAATTTCAGTTTTTAATTTCCGTGAGTCTAGAATAGTCCCTTTAACAAAACGAACTTTACTTGAATTTAATTTAGATCTCCCTAAAAATAAATTATAGTTGTTGCGACTAAAATCATCGTAAATTACAATGGATTTAATAAGTATTTCTTTTTCTAAAATATATACCAATTCAGTTCCTATGTAGCCTGCCCCACCAGTTATTAGAATATTCATTTTATTAAATCTTTATGCAATCCACATTCTGTTTTATTCTGCCCAAACCATCGAGCATTTCGTTCGTCATTGATATCAAATTTTCGAGTACAAGGAGCGCAACCAATACTTTGGTAACCATACTTATCTAAAGGGTGCTCGGGTAAATTATATTTTAGACGGTATTCGTATATCTGTTTTTGATTCCAATCTAACATTGGATGAAACCGCATTGTTTGAAAAGGAGCTTCTTGTTCTGTTTTCATTTTATTTCTCACTGCACTTTGATTGGCTCGTACTCCAGAAATCCATATATCATATTGCATTAAAAAAGGCTCTAAAGGTTGAGTTTTATTTAAAAGACAACACAAGTCAGAATCTGATGTATAATAAAAATGACCTTCCTCATTTAATTGCTGATTTTTAGAAACTTGAGATTGGACATCAATGATATTGATATCTAACAAATTACTAATGTCATCTTTAAAAGTTACTGTTTCAGGAAAGTGAAATCCGGTATTAATAAATAATATGTCAATATCAACTTTTGATTTACTTATGATATGCAATAGAGGTATGCTATGCGTTTGAAAAGAAGAAGTAACAAAAATTTTTTTATTTAACTTTTGATATCTATTTAATTGTTTATAAATTTTATTAACTGTCATGAGGGAGCTTTGAATAAAGTGATACTTCAAAATCAGTTTTTTGGTTATTTTTTTTTGAAAATGCAATAGCTCTCTTTTTTTGTAAAATATTGGCGGGAGGTTTTATATGATAATGCCTAAGATCGTGCTCTATTTGACGTTTACTGCTAAAGCTTGAAACTCTTTTTAAATATCCAATTACCCGTGTTGCATGATCTACATTTATCGATTGGCATTTTGGACATTTTTGAAGTGTTTTTTTATCGATATGACTACAATCATCACATATAGTTATTTTAATATTAAAACAAAAATAATTACATCCAGCTTTAGCAGTAGCATTTAATAAGTTTAAAAATCCTTTTTTATTTGGAGTTTCTTCAAGGTTAAGATGTAGTGCTGATCCACCATCTAAATATTTTATATTCTCTTGACCATGTAAAATAATTTTGTCTAATGAATTTATATTCTTGTCCTCTACGACATAAAAATATGAATTATAACAATCTCGAGGTACATATAAACCATCCGAGCGATCCCATTTTGCATTTTTTACACCTAAATTTTCAGCAGGAACAAATTCGGTATTAAACATATAGCCATAATTTTTTTTAGCGACTTTATTTTCGTCATAAATGATTTTTAAATAAGTATTTATAAATTTTTTATAGGAATCGTTATTTCCTACATCAATTCCTTGACTTTCTGCAGCTTCAACCATGCCGTTTATTCCAATGGTTAAAAATTGTTTGTCTAAACTTATGTATCCAGCTTTATAAACAGGAAGCAGACCGTTGGCTTCGTAATCTTCAATTAGTCTGCGATAAGCTACCTGATATTTATGTACTTTTTGAACTTCTTCTTTTAAATTCGCGCCATTTTGAATTAGGCGATTCATATTTAGAGTTATTACGTTTATGGATCCTGTTGCAACCCCTCCAGCACCTAAAGAGTAGCTGAAGGTATTATCGCTTATTTCGTTGCGTAAACGACAACACGAAGCTAAACTGTCAGCACTCTCAGACTGATAGATAAAAAATGAATTTCCTTCACTTAATTCTTCCGCACACATATTAGCAAAATCTTGATCTACAGGTCTTCCTTCTTTTACTAGCATCGCAGCAGTAACTACCGGGAAAGTGAGTACGGCTTTTGTTCGCTCTTTATTAAACCATTTCATGAAAAATATCTGTAGTTTTTTTAAATCATTCCATTGTGGTTTTATCGAGTCTGGAAAAACAAAATTTTCGAACATACTATTGAAATAACTTTCATCATATAAAGAGATATTCCAAAACACCGACTGATACCCTCTAGCCGCAGCAGGCTGGTTAATAGCATAGACTACATGCTGTAAATGGTTGGCTATTAAATCTGGGTGTATTTCTAGATAATTTTCTCCATAATCTATTTTAGCAAAATGATCAAAATACATCAAAAATTCAACCGTTGCTAAGGCCCCTGCAAATTGAGAGCTTATCGCAAATACGAGATTTACAAATTCTCCACAATAACTTTCTAAGTGTTTTGGAGCCCTACTTTCTCCTCCTAACTTTGTTAAACCATCAATTAAAAAAGGATACATGCTTATTGAAACGCAATAAGGTTTTAGAGAAGTTTCATCATGGACATATATTTCGTGAGCCTCTATTTGACGCGTATATTCATTTGCGAGTTCTTCTCCGTAAAGTAAGTTAATCTGCCTTTTTATAAGAGTTCTATTGACCTGAATATTAATATCTTTATTCAATTCAGCTTCCATTGTAGCAATGTTTTTGGAGGTAACATTGGCATTGGCATCTACCTTGGATCCGTCTGCTGCATTTGAAGAATTTATATAATGGTCTATGAAATCTATTTTTTTTGAAACCTGTTCGGAAGTTAATCGTATCATATATTTTAGTTTTTACTGAATAAATAATTTAGTTTTTGATTGCTTGCTACTTCGATAAATAATTGATTGGTGTTTTCACTTTCAAGACCCCCAAATTCCTTTTTCCATTTCCCGGTTTTAAGGAAGGTTAAATGTTTTTTAATTTCGTCAGAAATAAATTCTTCACCAGTATAAAGGCAAGTTTTATAACCGTGTTTATTTGCAAGTTGAAGCATAGTAATTAGTTCTTTTTTATGCCATTCGCCACCCATAAAAAGGACACAAGTAGCTTGGTCTTTATATTGTATTATTTTGTTGAAATAAGCCTCTAATGATAATTTTGTTCCATTGTTCTCTTTCCAAAGAAACGGAGAATGACATCCATTGCATTGAAGTTTACAGCCAGATATTGAAAAGCAAAGACTAATCTCTCCCGGTACTTCTTGAAGTACTACTTGAAAATCGAAATAAAACATAAATAAAAAAAGACTAATTTGTCTTTATAAAGATATGTCTCCATAATAATAAAAAACAATTATTAAAAATGAGTTATTAAAAAGGTTATTAACAGAGTCAAATTTGATTTTAAATTAGCTAAGAAATATATTCATGCAAGTGGCTACAAACGATTGTAAATAACTATAAACGAAAGTAAGTATGTAACTACCTACTAAACATTTGAGATGGTAATATGTTTGCCCTGTTGAATCGAACAAATGACATTCAATATAATTAAAACCTTATCTTATGAATACGTTAAGAAACAAAGTACAGTTAATTGGGAACTTAGGCAATGATCCAGAAATTATTAATTTGGATTCTGGAAGTAAACTCGCAAAATTTAGTATTGCCACCAACGAATCTTATAAAAACCCACAAGGAGAGAAAGTAGTTGATACTCAATGGCATAATGTAGTTGCTTGGGGTAAAGTAGCTGAAATTATAGAAAATTATGTTACTAAGGGCAAAGAAGTAGCTATAGAAGGTAAATTAACTACTCGTTCTTGGGATGACAAAGAAGGAGTAAAGCGCTATACTACCGAAGTAGTTTGTAATGAACTTTTGATGTTGGGAAATAAATAAGCTAATTATCAATTATATAAGACCGTTTAAATAGCGTCTTTTTAACCCAAAATAGTTTGTGGATAAAAGACATGGGGAGTTATTTTAAACGGTCTTTTTATTTTCGTTAAAAAAGGATAAAATAGTCTTTTAATGTTTATATTTGCAATATAAATAATATTATTATGGAAATTAACGAAAATAGAACGGTAGCACAACTGGTCTCTGAAAACATTAAAACCTCCAGTATATTTAAAAAACATGGAATTGATTTTTGTTGTGGAGGAGGAATATCATTAAAAAAAGCTTGCGATAAACATAAAGTAGACTATGCTTTATTAAAGCGAGAATTGACGGTTGTGAATGAAATCCCTAACAGTAATTATGACTATAATAATTGGGACTTAAATTTTTTAATAGACCATATAATTCATAAGCATCATTCTTATGTTGAGCAAAACTTACCTATTATACTTCAATTTGCTGAGAAGGTTGCTTCTGTACATGGACATCATTATAAAGAAGTCGTTAAAATAAACGAACTGGTAAAAAATGCTTCAGAAGATTTGTTAGCTCATTTAAAGAAAGAAGAAGTAATATTATTTCCTTACATAAAACTATTATCTAAAATTCGAAAAGAGCAGCTCACTAAAAACGCTGTTGGTAACATAGAAAATCCAATAGCTGTATTAGAGAAAGAACATGAGACCGTTGGAGATACTTTTAAAATCATCTCTGTTTTGACTAATAACTATATCCCACCAAAAGGGGCTTGTAATACTTTTAAGGCTTTATATGCTAATTTACAGGAGTTCGAACAAGATTTACATCTGCATGTTCATTTAGAAAATAATATTTTACACCCAAAAGCTATTGCTTTAGAAAAAGCGATAGCTATTGATTGTTGTTAATTATATAATTCAATACTTTTCTCATTAAATGAACTCGATCAACACCTCTAACGTTATGAGGGTGCATTGGGTAATTGAAAAAATCGACTTGAATCTTATTTTTCACAAATTCTTGTAGTAAGCTCATAGAATGTTGAGGTACCACAACAGGATCAACACTTCCAGTAATTTCTAATAATTTACCATCAAGATTTTTTACATAATTATGGATTTTTGATTTCTCAAATCCTTCTTCGTTATCTTGCCAACGATCCATGTAGCGTTCACCATACATAATCTCGTAGTATTTCCAATCAGTTACGGGGCCACCAGCAACGGCTGTTGTAAATACACCAGGATGTCGCAACATCAATGAATTAGTCATGAACCCACCATAGCTCCAACCATGAACAGCCAGCCTATTTTCATCAACGAAAGGCAACGATTTTAGGTATTTAACTCCAGTAAGTTGATCTTCCATTTCTGCTTCTCCAACTTGTCGATGAATTACACTTTCAAACACAAACCCTCTATATGCTGATCCCCGATTATCTAATGTAAAAACCACATAATTTTTTTCTGCTGCCATCCACTGCATCCAAAGATTAGAGCCTCCTAGCCAAGAATTAGTCACCATTTGTGCGTGTGGACCACCATAAACATATATTAGTACCGGATATTTTTTGTTTTCATCAAAATTTGCAGGCTTTATAATTCGGCCATATAGATTTGTTCCATCCTCTGATTTAAGAGTTATTAACTCGGTAGTTCCCAATTGATAATCTTCAATTGGGTTTTTGGAGGTGTAGATAGTTACTTCTTTCCCACTTTTAGTCGACTTTCTTTTTACAACTCTAGGATCTTCCATACTGGAATAACTATCTAGAATATATTTTCCATCCGAACTTATTTGGACGGAATGACTTCCTGGTTCACTAGTTAATAGTTCAGTTTTAGCATTTTTTAAATTTATTTTATATGCTTTGGTTTCTCTACCATCATTTCCGGTACCTAAAATAATAACATTTTTTCCACCTTCGTCAAATCCAACAATACTTTTAATGACCCAATTAAAATATGTTAACTGTCTTTCTTTAGAGCTATTAATATCGTATTTGTAGATATTCATAAATCCGTCACGCTCACTCAACCATAAAAATTCAGAATTATTACTAGGTAAAAAAACTGCAGCATGTTCTGGTTCCACCCATTTATCGTTTTTTTCCTCAAAAAGTGTTTTTATTTTCCCTCCAGTATCAGCATCGTACATATTAAACCACATATGATTTTGATCTCTATTTACCTCAGCTAAAAAAATATATTTTTCGTTTGGAGACCAAGAAAGGTTGGTTAAATAATGTTCGTCTGAAGTATCGATATCTAGGTAAATTACCGACTGAGTTTTCATGGAAAAAACTCCGACTTTAGCGATTTCCGAAGCCATTCCATTCATTGGGTATTTAATATTATTAATTATTGCTGGAGTTTGTGTTATATCTACCAAAGGATAATCAGTAACGCTAGACTCATCCTTTTGATAAAATGCTAAATAATTCCCTTTAGGGCTCCAAAAGGTGCCTTTTATAATTCCCATTTCAGAACGAGCTATTGCTTGACCTGAGACAATGGCTTTGTTTTTTATTGAAGTAACAACAATCTTAGAATTACTTTCAGTAGCTACAAATAAATTATTCTCTATGGTGTAAGCTAAGGCATTAGTCGAAGCATTATACTCCTTGTTCTCAGCTTTCGGAGGATATTTAATTTCACCAGACTTTTTTTTAATGATATAATCATAATGGGCAATAACATTATTATAATCAAAAGTTACTTTGTCAGAGGTGATTTTTTCAAACGAATAAGGCATTGATTTTAAATCTGGAAAAGACTTTTTTAAGTCATCAAAATTAAAAAGGACGGGGCGTTTTTCTAAATTATAATTTACAGAAACCATGTTGTTTTCTGTAACAATAAATTCGTCAGCTCCATCGATCCATTGTAAAGATTTACGCTCTGGATAAAGACCTTTGTAATACCCTAATACAGCATCCTCAAGATTTAAATGTTTAATTTCTTGAGCGCTTATTATAGTAACAAAAAATAAAAACACTACGCTAATTAATTTTTTCATAATAATTAAGAATTTAAAAATCAAATTTAAGGTAAATAATAAATATCTTATTTAGAGTAAGCTTAAAGTATTTTTACAAATCCATAAAATTTATAATTAGGATAAAGAAGTCTTTTTTTTTATATTTGAAATAAAAACCATGTTATCAAACGCCTGCCAATATGCTATAAGGTCTGTATTGTATTTGTCTATACATTCTACTCATGAAATAAAAATTGGAGTAAAAAAAGTAGCTGAAGAGTTAGAAACTCCACAACCTTTTTTAGCTAAATTACTACAACAGCTCGCAAAAAGTAATTTAATTTCGTCTGTAAAAGGTCCCAATGGTGGATTTTATTTGACAGAAAAAAATTTAGAAAATTCACTCTGGGATATCGTGCAATGTATCGATGGCGGGGATAAATTTGACAATTGTTTTTTAGGTTTATCTCTTTGTGATGACAGTAATCCCTGCCCTGTTCATTTTATAGTTACTCCTTTTAAAGATAAATTACTTAACGATTTTAGAGATAAAACACTTGCTCAATTTACTAAAGAAATAATCACAACCCGAAGAGTTCTCTCATTGAAAGATTATAATGTTTTAGAAAAAAAATAGTTAGACATTATTTATGTTGAATAAACAAATGCTTGATCCTAAAAGTATTGTCGTCGTAGGAGGATCAAATGATGTAAGAAAACCAGGCGGTAAAATTGTAAAAAATCTTGTCAGTGGTAATTTTAAAGGGGAGATACATATCGTAAATCCAAAGGACACCAAAATACAAAGATTAAAAAGCTATCCTTCAGTAAAAGTTATTCCTAGTTCAGATTTAGCGATTCTGGCTATACCAGCTAAATATTGTTTAGATGCAATAACCTCCTTAATTGAAGAAAAACACACCAAAGCATTTATAATAATCTCAGCGGGATTTGCAGAGGCAGGAGCAAAAGGTAAAGAAATAGAACGTCAGATAGTTTCAAAAATAGAAAGTATAAATGGATGTCTAATAGGGCCAAATTGTATTGGGGTAATCAATCATAATTTTAAGGGAGTTTTCACAACACCAATTCCTAAATTTTATTCAGATGGATGTGATTTAATTTCTGGATCAGGTGCTACAGCAGTTTTTTTAATGGAGGCGGGAATGTTGCTTGGTGTAAAATTTGCAAATGTATATTCTGTAGGGAATGGAGCACAAACGGGTGTAGAGGATATTTTAGAATATATGGATTTGAATTATGAGCATCAGACAGATCCTCCTATAAAACTTCTTTATATTGAAACTATTTCTAATTCAAAAAAACTACTTAAACACGCAGCATCATTAGCTAGTAAAGGAGCTCGAATTGCTGCAATAAAAGCAGGAAGTACACTTGTGGGAAGTAGGGCTGCAACTTCTCACACGGGAGCAATAGCTTCGTCAGATATAACCGTTAGAGCTTTATTTAAAAAAGCAGGAATTGTCTATTGTAGTAGTAGAGAAGAACTGTTAAGTGTCGCTTCAATTTTTAATTATAAAGAACTTAAAGGAAAAAATATTGCAATTATAACTCATGCAGGAGGATCTGCGGTAATGCTTGCAGATGAATTATCAAAAGGTAAAATGGGAGTGCCTCAAATTAAAGGACCATATGCCAAAAAATTACTCTCTTTTTTAAATCCAGGATCTTCTATTAATAATCCGATTGATTTTCTTGCAACGGGAACCGCAGACCAATTAGAGATTATTATTGACTACTGCGAACACAAATTTGATTTTATTGATGGAATGATTGTAGTGTTTGGTAGTCCAGGTTTATTTGATGTTGAAAATGTATATAATTTATTGAGTATAAAATTTGATGAATGTAAAAAACCCATCTTTCCAGTATTACCTTCTGTAGTTAATGCTCACAAAGAAATTAATGGATTTTTAAAAAAAGGGAATATTAATTTCCCCGATGAAGTTGTTTTAGGCAAAGCATTAGCTCAAGTTTTTAAAACTCCAAAACCTATTATTACAAATATTGAGTTGCCTCAGATTGACAGAAAAGTAATTAGACAAATTATTAATCAATCAAACAACGGCTATTTAGGACTTTTAGAGACAGCTAAATTAATTGACGCTGCAGGAATACCAGGAGTTTATCAATTTTTTGAAAGCGACAAAGAAAAGTTTCTATCTAAATTAGAAAAGAAACTATTTCCAATAGTTATGAAGGTAATAGGTCCCATTCACAAGACAGATGTTAAAGGAGTTATCTTAAATATAACTTCTTTGAAAAAAGCAGCAAAATCTTTTGATGAACTTATGAAAATAAAAGATGCAAGGGGAGTGATAGCACAACCCATGATTCAAGGACTTGAACTATTTATTGGGGTTAATAAAGAAGAAGGGTTTAACCCTACTATCGTTTGCGGATTAGGAGGTGTTTTTGTTGAAATCTTAAAGGATATTTCGGCTGGTTTAAGCCCATTGTCAAAAGTTGAAATAGGTAAAATGATTTCTTCATTAAGAGGATATCAAATGTTAAAGGGTACAAGGGGGAAAAAGGGAGTAAACATTGAAACTTTTATAGACATTATTCATAAAGTCTCTGCGCTTGTTGAGGTTGCACCAGAAATCATTGAAATGGATATGAACCCATTAATAGGAACAGATAGAGAATTTAAGGCTGTTGATGTTCGCATACGAATCGCCCATTAAATTAGTTGTCATTTTTAACTTAGCCTCCAATGGAAATCATACTTCTATTTTGGGAATGTAAATCGGGTTTTTGAAGTTTTTCAAGGGTATCCATTCCTCCTCGAATTTTAAATTTATGCTGTATTGCTCTTTGGATAATAGGCGCTATAAATTTTCCTTCACGAAGCGAAGAAAGTAAATCAGCTTCTGAAGCCGAAAATAAACAGTTTTTTAATTTTCCATCTGCGGTCAAGCGCAATCGATTACAAGTGTCACAAAAAGGATTCGTAACTGAACTGATAATAGCAAAACTTCCTTTAAAACCTTTTATTTTGTAATTTTTAGAAGTATCATTTTCGGCATCTTTAATTTTTTCTACATTTTCATTTGAAAAATGAGAGGTTACTTCTTTTAGAATTTCAGCTAACGACACCATTTTTTTTAAATCCCATTTGTTCCCATCGAAAGGCATAAATTCAATAAAACGAAATGAAATTGGAAGGTTTTTAGTTAAGTTGATAAAGTCTATAATTTCGTCATCATTAAATCCTTTTATTAGTACAGCATTTATTTTTACATTAAATCCCTTTTCAACAAGCATTAATGTATTCTGATAAACTTTTTCAAACTGATTTCGACGAGTAATAGTTTTAAATTTACTTTTCGATAAGGTATCTAAACTAATATTAATATTGTTGATGTTAAATTTTATTAAATCATCGATATATCTATCGATTGTAATTCCGTTAGTCGTGATGGCAAGTTCAACAGGTAGTGAAGCTAATTTCTCAAGAATTATAGGAATATCTTTTCTTATCAAAGGTTCTCCTCCTGTTAATCTAATTTTTGTAACACCATTTGTTACAAATACCTTAGCAATTTCATAAATCTCATCGTAGTTCATGATATGAGATTTTGGAGAAAGAGGAATGCCTTCTGCTGGCATACAATAGGTACATCTAAGATTACACCTTTCTGTAAGAGATATTCGTAAATACGTATGATTTCTTTTAAATTGATCTGTTAGTATGGGTTGTTTTTTTTCCATTAATCGTGTCGTGCACCTTTTAAAATTCTAAAAACGTGTAATACGGCTGGAAATATAGCATCCATAGATTCTTTAGCTCCTTTAGTAGATCCTGGTAGGGCTATAACTAGAGTATTTCCAATAGTCCCAGCAATACTTCTTGAAAGCATTGAATAAGGAGTTCTATCTTGTCCATAAGTTCGAATCGCTTCTTCTATTCCTGGTATTCTTCTATCTAATAAAGGTAACAAGGCTTCAGGTGTTACATCTCTTTTAGATAATCCTGTTCCACCAGTATAGATCAATAGATCAAAATCCTGATTTTGATATTGAACTGCTTTTTCTTGTATTATTTTATTTTCGTCAGGAATTATTATATAATCTGAAATAGAAACGTCACATTCCTTCAGTTTTTTTATAATTGCTTTTCCTGCTTTGTCTTCTTTTTGCCCTCCTGAAATAGTATCTGAACAAACAATTACTGCAGCAGTTATGTCATTTCTAAAACGATCTTTAAAATCAGATTTTCCTCCCTTTTTCTCTAACAATTTAATTTGAAGTATTTCAATTTTTTTATCAATTGGCTTTAGCATATCGTACATGTTTAAAGCAACTACGCTAGCTCCATGCATTGCTTCTACCTCAACACCTGTCTTATAAATAGTTTTTACTGTAAAAAGAATTTTTATGTCTAGATTATTTATTTCATATTTTATTTCTGTAAATTCAATAGGTATTGGATGACAATCAGGCAATAGTTCTGGAGTTTTCTTAACCCCTAATAAGCCTG
>ERZ1046740.929-NODE-929-length-22278-cov-5.100976_pt1 | contig 22278 bp, 25 predicted proteins | sample MGYA00383093_ERZ1046740 | MGnify/ENA primary metagenome ERZ1046740 (study PRJEB29581, sample SAMEA5548363) | metagenome | biome: marine; feature: coastal; material: water | depth 25 m | study: Short-term variability in the microbial, nano- and picoplankton... | reverse complement strand
GTCATCTTGTGGTTCATCCGGAATTGAGGCTGAAAGAGCGTCGTGTAGGGCATGAGGGCGTGCTGGAGGGTCGGCATCTTGTAAGGCAAGGATACCTGCGGCCATAAGACCTGCATTGGCAGCCCCAGCAGAGCCGATCGCCATCGTGGCGACTGGGAAGCCTTTGGGCATCTGGACGATTGAATACAGGCTGTCGACCCCGGAAAGTGCGCGGGTCTGGACTGGCACACCCACCACGGGAATGCGGGTTTTAGACGCCATCATGCCCGGCAAATGTGCTGCCCCGCCTGCACCTGCGATAATCACCTGTAGCCCGCGTTCTGCCGCTGTCTTGCCATAAGACCACAAACGATCGGGCGTGCGATGCGCTGACACAATCTTTTTTTCAAATACGATACCCAACTCTTCGAGAATGAGAGCTGCTTCTTTCATGGTGGACCAGTCCGATTGACTGCCCATGATGATTCCAACCTTGATGTTCGTCATTTTGCCCTCGTCAGAAAGAGCGGGCACTATAGCGGGATCATACCCCTAGGCAATGATATCCGGCGTCAGACGATCTTCGATTAGGGCGATCATGTCTTTTAGTCGCAGTTTTTGCTTTTTAAGGCGCTGAATCGTGAGTTGGTCAGCCTTGCCACGCTCGGTAAGGGCATGAATCGCCTCATCTAGGTCGCGGTGCTCTTGTTTGAAAACTTCGAGCTCAACCTGTAGCACGTCATCGTTTTTCATCGACAGGTCACTGGGCGCGTTCATAGGGGATTTGTCCTTCAGGAGTCGCCAAACAGAATAGCCTGTCAAAAACCCTGTGCAAAGCCCTTGCAGTCAAGCAAAGGCTTTCCCATATTCTAAGAGCGGGTTGCCAGAATGGGACCCAAAACTGGACTGTCGCTTTAACCAAGGACGTGTCGATGACAAAGATGACTCTGGGTTCCTACCCGCATATGCTGGGCTTTGAGCAACTTGAACGCCTTTTGGAACGTACCGCGAAATCAGGCAACGAAGGCTATCCCCCTTTCAATATCGAACAGACGTCAGATGATTCTTACCGCATTACTTTGGCGGTGGCCGGATTTCGTGACGAAGATTTGTCGATCACGGTCGAAGATCGCCAATTGGTGATACGAGGTCGGCAGCAGGTCGATAGCGACGAGCGTATTTTCTTGCACCGCGGTATTGCAGCGCGCCAATTCCAGCGATCTTTCGTGCTTGCGGATGGCGTTGAAGTCGGCGAAGCGGCCATGGAAAACGGGTTGTTGCATGTCGATTTGACCCGCGCTCGTGCCGAGATCGCCGTGCAGACAATCCGCATCAAGAAAGGATAAGCCATGTATGAAAAGTTTGATTTTGGGCAAGACGAAAATTCCCGCATCGTTTACGTGCGAGAAGTGGCTGTGTCTGATTTACCTGAAGACGTGCAAGAACAGGCCGAGGGTGTAGATGTGCTTTATGCTGTGCATTCTTCTGATGGAGAACGGCTGGCATTGGTGAAAGAACGTTCATTGGCGTTTATTCTTGCGCGCCAGAACAACTTCGCGCCCGTCACAGTCCACTAGGCTGTCGATACTCAAATTTGCTGACCAAAACAAAGTGCTTCTAGGCTCTGTTGTCGTCGTGAAAGAACGCGCGTATGACCGCGGGAGTCTGATAGGTGAGAAAAATGTCCGACCACGCTCCTGCCGTTGCTGTATTGCCTTATGGCAAGAAATTAGGTTTCCGGCCCGAGAGGCTGCCTCTGAATGAGGTGGTCTGGCCACTTGGCCAACCTGATCGTCTGAAGGGCAGGACTTTGCGTGACCTCGCATCTGATGACCACTTGTTGATCTTCCCCTCTGGTACAGCGCACATTCGGCCATCCTTTGGTACGAATGCTAGGGTGACTATGATGGTGCTAGAGCCCGCTGTGCTACATGGCAAGCATCTCGAGAAATTGAAACGCTCGTACCGCAAATTTTTCCGCGTTATGAGCGCGAATGAGGACTTCCTGAAAACTGTTCCAAATGGTGTATTCTTACCGCACGGGACAACTTGGGTGCCTGAATGGCGCAATTTGGATTTAAAAAAATCCCGGATGCTGTCGTTGATAGCCTCGTCAAAGCGAGATCTTGAAGGACATATTCTGCGGCACGAGATGGTTGAATGGGCCGAAGGAAAAGGGCTCGAAATGGATGTGATGGGGCGCGGCTACAAGCCTTTTGATACCAAATCAGATGGCCTTGCACCATATCGGTTCTCTGTGGTGATTGAGAATGTACAGGAGCCAAATTATTTTACCGAAAAGATTATTAATGCGATTTTGTGTGAAAGCGTGCCAATTTATTGGGGATGTCCAAACATTGATCGTTTCATGGACACAGACGGCATGATTATTTGCAATTCTGCTGACGACCTGCGTAACACGATTGCCTCAGCTTCGGTTGCAGAATATGACCGACGGCTTCCAGCGCTAAAGGCGATCAAAGAAAGGGCGGCCTTTTGGGGAGATCTTGAACAACGCGCGGCCAGAGCAGTTTTGGAAAGCCACGATAAGACTTGACAAAGGCCGCCTTGAGAAGGCGGCCTTTGGTTGTCGTGTTTGCCTATGTTAGCGCGCGGCAATCAATCCCATGCTTTCCAGCTTAAGGATGACTTGATGCGCACAGTTGTCGACTTCGACATTTTCGGTTTCGACACTAAGTTCGGGGTCCTCTGGAACATTGTAAGGGTCTGAAATTCCAGTGAACTCTTTGATCTTCCCTTCGCGCGCCAGCTTATAAAGACCTTTGCGGTCACGGCGTTCGCATTCTTCTAGGGTTGTCGCAACGTGTACTTCTATAAAGGCACCAAATTGTTCGATGTCTTCACGCACTGCGCGGCGGGTAGTGGCATACGGTGCGATCGGTGCACAGATAGCGATACCGCCATTTTTTGTGATTTCAGAGGCCACATAACCAATGCGCCGAATGTTGAGATCGCGATGCTCTTTGGAAAAACCCAATTCGCTCGACAGATTTTTTCGAACGATATCGCCGTCCAGAAGTGTCACAGGACGACCACCCATTTCCATCAGTTTAACCATCAGAGCATTTGCGATGGTGGATTTTCCAGACCCGGAAAGACCGGTGAAAAACACTGTGAAACCTTGGTTTGAGCGCGGTGGCTTTGTGCGACGCAGCTCTTTCACCACTTCTGGAAAAGAGAACCACTCGGGAATCTCAAGACCTTCGGCCAGACGACGGCGCAACTCTGTGCCCGAGATGTTCAGGATGGTGACATCATCTTTGTCTTTGATCTCGTCCATGGGTTCGTATTGGGCGCGTTCCGCAACCCAGACCATGTGTTTAAAATCGACCATTTCGATGCCCATTTCGTCCTGATACTTGCGGAACAAATCTTGAGCGTCATAGGGGCCATAGAAATCTTCACCGGCCGAGTTTTTACCGGGGCCGGCATGGTCACGACCCACAATGAAGTGGGTACAACCGTGATTGGCGCGGATTAAGCCGTGCCAAACTGCTTCACGTGGGCCGGCCATACGCATCGCCAAATTCAAGAGCGACATAGAAGTGGTCGATGCTGGATATTTGTCCAGAACAGCTTCGTAGCAACGCACGCGGGTAAAGTGATCAACGTCACCGGGTTTGGTCATGCCAACAACGGGATGGATCAGCAAGTTGGCTTGTGCTTCTTTCGCAGCCCTGAACGTCAGTTCTTGATGTGCGCGATGCAGTGGGTTGCGCGTTTGAAACGCAACAACTTTGCGCCAGCCAAGTTTGCGGAAATAGGAACGCAACTCGTTCGGCGTATCACGGCGACCACGGAAATCATAATGGACTGGCTGCTGGATGCCGACAACTGGACCACCAAGGTAGATTTTGCCAGCGGTGTTGTGTAGATAGTTGACCGCAGGGTGAGTATCGTCATCTGCCCCAAAAACCATCTCCGCCTCGCGGGCCTTGTTTGGCTCCCAGCGATCTGTGACAGTCATAGTTGCTAGAATAACACCCTCTTGGTCACGTAAGGCAATGTCTTGACCCAGTTCAACTGAAGCGGCAAATTCTTCCGATACATCCAGATTGATCGGCATTGGCCAAAGCGTGCCATTCGCAAGGCGAAGGTTTTCTACAACGCCGTTGTAGTCTTCTTCGCTTAAAAAACCTTTGAGCGGATTGAACCCCCCGTTCATGAGCAATTCGAGGTCGCAAATCTGGCGCGGAGTCAGATCGTGGCTGGTCAAATCTCCAGCTTCAGTTTTTAGCTTCTGTGCACTTTCATAAGACACATATAATTCGGGAACTGGGGCAAGGTTGGATATGATCATACTTCTACTCAGTTAATTAGGTCGTCACAGGAATTGGGATGGCAAGATTTCCCGCGCTTTTGACTCTTGTCGGCCCTGGCTGCAAGCATGAAGCCTTTGTTTCGTCAAAATCCGGCGAAAGTGACGCGGAAATGCTTCATTCGGGAACAAGGTTCCCTGTTCGGTATCTTAGCCGGATATCTGTCTTGAATAAGACCCGTCATTGGCTCCGTTTTAGTCCAATGTCCCGGATGTGATGGCGTTAAGCGTTTCCATTATCTGGGTTCCATCAATCACAGGTAACGCCAATATGGGCAAGGCAACGCCGCGTAATGTGAGTTCGGTAAACGTCAAGTGTGCGCTGTCATATCCTGCAGTGTTGATTAGATCTTTGGAAAGTAGGGCCTCGACTGCCAGTTCTTTGGTCTTCGCTTCTAATCTGCTGGTAGCGTTGACCGTGTCGCCGATGATTGTTCTAGGGGCATTTTCAGCGGCCCCGATTTCGCCTAAAACCAAATCGCCTAAATGTACCCCCATACCGATCCGAACAGGGTCAGCCTTTTCGATCATTAGAGCTTCATTGAAATCTCGTAAGGCGGAGCTGATTCCGACTGCTGCAGCGAGGGCGGCACGCGCAGAAGCTTGCTCTGTGTCCAGTTCGAACACTGCCAAAAGCCCGTCGCCGAGATACTTGTCGACACTGCCGCCAGCAGAAGTAATCGAGGGCACAATCGCGTCAAAAAAGCGGTTCAACAAGAACACCACATCGTAAGGTAACTGCCCAGTGGTGCGCGCCGTAAAACCACGCATGTCTAGAAACAATATCGCCAGACGTCGTTCTTGCCCAAGGCTTTCATGTGCGCGTGCCTGCCTGCCATCTGTCCTGAACACCCGCATCACAGTTGCCGCATTTGTCGGGCGCAGTTGACAGGCCAGTCGCGCATTCGGTGGCGCGTTGACTGCTTGCAAACTAGCCTGTTCGTCGGTGCTTGGAGGGTGCATGAACTCGGCCCCCTCTTCGATTATCACGCGGCAGGTGGTACAGCGACCGCGACCGCCGCAAAGCGCCATGTGGGGCACCCCTGAGGCGCGCGACATTTCTAACAAGGTCATACCACGTTGCCCTGAAATCTCTGGGCCATCAGTGTAGCGAATGCGCAATGCTCCGCGTGATCCCAACACTCGACGCCCTAAAAAAATTGTTGCCGTCAGGGCCAGTAACGCCCAAAAAATAGCAAGCCCGCCATTTGTGATTTCTTCCAATTGGGCAAAGGTCTCGCGGCTTGGAAACTGGTATTCTTGGCGCAGAGCGGATCCAGCCTCTGGATCCCACAAAAGTGCTTTTTGTGCGCGCCCTTGAACCATAAGCCCAACCATGGCCATCGTGGGAACTAGGCAGGCAGTGGCAATCAAAACAGGCATGGATTTGAGCCACCACGTCTGACCACGCAACCAAAAATGCAGCCCAATACATCCATGTGTCCAGACCACTAGCAACAGCAAGACCTGCTTCCATCCGCTGGACGTGTCCCATATGAAACCACTGATATACCCCATCTGATCGTTTACACCGAATTGGCTAGACGCCACGCGGGTGTGCACAAAATGTACCATGAGAAGGAGGGGAATCGTCAGCCCCAATGCTATCTGGAAGCCTTCCCAGAATGACATTTTCAGTGTGCGACGGCGAGCAAGCCTGTATAGAGCTAGCCCTGCATGGGTCAGCAACGCAGAATACAAGAGCAAACCGCCAAGCGGATGCCGCGTCACCACCTGCCGCCAGTCTTGGGCGTGCTCCATCAATTCGAGCGAATAGAGCCCCAGTGCTATGTTTAGAAGGTGGAAGAACACATAGGTGAACAGCACTAAGCCAGACGCAATGCGCAGCCTTGTTCGCAGATTGCCTCGCCAAAGCGAACTTGCCATCTAGCTCTCCGTTCGTGGTCCTGCTGTCAGACTGAGGGGCACGACGCCTTGGGTCAAGGCGCAGTGGCTGCACGCCTTGTCACAATCAAGTTTGTTCGTGAGCTATTGTTCGCCAAGGCATATGGTCACAAATCGCGTGAAAACGCCTATTACTCTTGTTCCGCCAAGAACCGCTCGGCGTCTAGGGCCGCCATACAACCCATTCCCGCCGAAGTCACAGCCTGACGGTATTTGTGGTCAGTAAGATCGCCTGCTGCAAAAACCCCCGGAACCGAAGTTTCAGTGGTGCCCGGTTTTACATCGACATAGCCACCGTTGTGCATTTCGAGCGTGTCTTTGACCAACTCGTTGGCGGGCGAGTGGCCAATCGCCACAAACACACCTGCACAGGGAATTTCGCTGATCTCGTCAGTCTTCACATTGCGAACCTTTACGCCGGTTACGCCCAGTGGGTTTTCGTCACCCAGAACTTCTTCCAATGTGTGGAACCATAGAGGTTCGATTTTGGGGTTTTTGAACAGGCGATCCTGCAGAATTTTCTCTGAGCGTAGCTCATCACGACGGTGAATAAGGGTGACTTTTGATGCAAAGTTCGTAAGGAACAGGGCCTCTTCCACGGCGGTATTTCCACCACCGATGACCACAATTTCTTTGCCGCGATAGAAGAAACCATCGCATGTGGCACAGGCGGACACGCCAAAGCCTTTGAATTTTTCTTCGCTCTCAAGCCCCAGCCATTTGGCCCGTGCACCGGTCGCTAGGATGACTGCATCTGCTGTGTAGATTGTGCCGCTATCACCTTTTGCAGTGAATGGGCGCTTGGACATGTCCAAGTCCGAGATGATGTCGCCAATGATTTCGCATCCCATCGCTTTGGCGTGGGCCTCCATACGCACCATCAGGTCGGGACCTTGTACTTCGGTGTCACCCGGCCAGTTTTCCACTTCGGTTGTTGTGGTTAGTTGGCCGCCCGGCTCAATACCCTGTACGAGAACTGGTTCTAACATGGCGCGGCTGGCATAAACGCCCGCAGTATACCCGGCAGGGCCGGAGCCAATGATCAGAACTTTGGTGTGTTTCGTGTCGGCCATTGGGGCACCTTCCGTTTTGCGAGCGTGAGTCAGGTAGGGGATATAGCCATCCCGAACGCAATGGAAAACCCCGCAGACGCACCAAATATTTAGCCGCCCATTTGGGCTGCGTAGAAATTGTTGGAAAATGATGTTGCGCTAACGTGAAATATTATTGCGCGTCCGGTAGGTGGTGCTATAAGAACCGCAAATCCTACAGGGAAAAATTGCTATGCCCAGCGCGCGTCTTGATCCGATTGATCGTAAAATTTTGGCCGAACTTCAAGCCGATGGGCGGATGACCAACGTAGAGCTGGCAAAACGAGTCGGGATTTCCGCGCCACCTTGCTTGCGTCGTGTGCGCACATTAGAGGAAGCTGGATTTATTCGTGGTTATCACGCGGATGTGGATGCACGTGAACTGGGTTTTGAGGTTCAAGTTTTCGCGATGGTCGGGCTGGTCAGCCAAGCCGAAGCCGATCTTTCGGTGTTTGAAGACCGATGCCGTGATTGGTCTCTTGTGCGTGAATGCCATATGCTAAACGGCGAAGTGGATTTCATTTTGAAATGCGTGGCGCCAGATTTGTCGACTTTTCAGACCTTTCTGACCGAAGAACTGCTGAAGGCTGAAAATGTGGCCAGCGTAAAGACATCACTGGTGATCCGAGGGGCCAAAGATGAACCCGGCGTGCCTTTTGACGTTCTTGAAGATCGCCTCGCTCGGAACGCTTGATCGAAAAATTCTTCTAAAAATGCAACAGGGCCGCTTTGGAAAAACCAAAGCGGCCCTGTTTGCTTGGAGGATCCCCGAATTGCCAGCCTTAGGCGGCTTTCTTTTCCAGCACCGGGTTATTACGCTTGGCAATAAAGGCGGCGCGGCGTGCGCCACGAGCCCATGGCATAGCTGGTGTAGTTGCTTCTGAGGAAGCTACGATAGATTTGATAAAACGCTGTTTGCTCGACATTGTCTGTCTCCTAATAACAGTGCTCACTTCCGGAACACTTTGTTTCTTGCCTGGAGACTAATCTCGCTGCGAATTGGGGCAGAGATTGGGCAAGAAAGGTCTGATTTTGCGAAAATACTCTGATCTTTTGCGGGCAAACTGCCCTAAAGACGGATGGTGGAAATCAATCGGCCATAGTCTGCTTCGCCAGCATGTGTCGCGCGGCGGTATGAAAAAAAGCGGTCTGGACTAGCGTAAGTGCAATGGCGCACCCATTCGGCGTCCCGCACGCCTGCACGCCGTAGACGGTGTAAACCATAAGACGGCAAGTCGAACATCATGCGATCGCCTTCTCCGCCTGCGAAGAATCGGCTGTTTTCAGAATCTTCTGTTAAGAAATCGTCAAAGAACTCGGCCCCAACCTCGTAAGCCTGCTGGCTGATTGATGGACCAACGACGGCGACAATTTGATCGCGCTGGGCTCCAATGGTTTCCATCGCGTCCAAAGTTGCTTCTAAAACGCCATCGCGTGCCCCGCGCCAGCCTGCATGGGCCGCTCCAATCACACCAGATGCGCGATCTGCAAACAAAACTGGCTGACAGTCTGCTGTCAAAATCGCAAGGACTAAGCCCGGAGTGGCCGTTACCAAAGCGTCAACCTTTGGACGGTCACTCTCAAAAGGAGCTTCGACAATAGCAACGTCTGCTGAGTGAATTTGATGAACTGTTACAAGTTGAGATACTGGCGCATTCATGGCCTCAGCTACGCGTGCCCGATTGATCTGTACCACTTCGCTTTGGTCAGACGAGCCCGTCCCACAGTTTAACCCTTGAAACACACCCGATGACGCCCCGCCTTTACGTGTAAAGAATCCGTGGCGAAAAGGGGCAAGCATGTCTGAAGTCAGAATTTCTAATGTCATGTCTCACATCCCGGAGGAGGCGTGCCGCCTTTAGGAAACAGCGCCAGAACTTTGAACAGGTTTCCCATTTCTTGCGGGTGCGTCAAGCGGTGATGTGCTGCAATGTGAGCATCAAGTGGCTCACCGGACAGCGCTGCGGCCAACGTTTGAGCGCGTTGCGTGATCCCCAAACGCTCAAGAAACACACCCTGAGGGGTCAACTTGCTATAGGCAGAAGGGGTGGTTAACGCCAACGCTTCAAAATCCACATGCGCTGTGAGATCGGTTTCGCCGGGCGTCTCGAACGGCGTGACATGCGCGTGCGCTTTTAGGGCCTGCAACGTGTCACCCAAAGATCGCCAGTCCCCATAATCGATGATCAATGCTACGCCGCCGTTTTGTTCGATTCGTGTCCCTATGGCATTTGTAATGGGCCCTGCAGCCGGACAAATCTCAACCATATCCCCATCATTGGTGTCTTCAATTCGATGGGACAAGACGGGCACAGGCGCGTGACCACCAAGGCCAGCGAACAAAGCGCCATCGTGCTGACTGATCTGTTTTTCGCGCCAGCCCTCCCGATCCCTTTGGAACTGGCGGATTGGAAGGGCGTCGTAGAATTCATTGGCTACCAGAAACAGCGGTTTATCTTCTGGAAGGTCATCGACTGTGTTGTGCCAAGTCAGGTGATCCCCCAAAACTTCCTGTTGCTTGGCGCGCAACGTGGCTGAGGCTTCTACCAAATGCACATCAGCCGCATCCACAAAGCCCGGCACGGCCCGAGTCACGCGCAAGATATCAGCCATCAGCGTTCCGCGTCCCGGTCCAACTTCTGCCAGAGCAATTTTTGCTGGTGCGCCTTGGTCGATCCACGCTTGGGCGAGTGACAAGCCAACCATTTCGCCAAACATTTGCGATATCTCGGGGGCAGTGATGAAATCGCCCGCCATGCCAAAGGGGTCGCGGGTTGCGTAGTAGCCATAGTCAGGATTGAGCAGGCACTCAGACATATAGTCGGCTACGGTCATGGGGCCGTCAGAGGCTATACGTGTCATTAAAACTTGAAGCAGATCAGACATGTTTGGCGCGCAGGATAAGCCAAAGGCCACCAAGGATCATCGGTAATGACAAGACTTGGCCCATAGTGAGACCATAGCCACCGATATGATAAGCAAGTCCAAGCGGATTACCTTCAGTGACAAACTGTAGATCAGGTTGGCGAACAAATTCGACCACAAACCGTGCAAGCCCATACCCAGCAAAGAACGTCCCAGACACACGACCCGGAAATTTCAGAGCATCACGTTTCCACGCCATCCACAAAAGTACGACGCCAAGTACGACGCCTTCTAGTAAGGCTTCATAGAGTTGCGACGGATGGCGCGCACAAAAAACGTCCTCTGGCAGTCCGCACTCCTGTGCGTAAAATCTAGGAAACACGACTCCCCATGGCAGATCGGTCTGTCGCCCCCATAATTCGGCATTGATGAAATTGGCAATGCGTCCCAGCAAAAGTCCCGGCCAGATGCCCAAGGCCATGGCGTCAGCTGTAGACAGTTTTGGCAGCTTTTCCCTGTGTGCCACGACCCAAGCCGCAACGATGACCCCCAGAAGGCCACCGTGAAAGGCCATGCCGCCCTGCCAGATTTTCAGAATGTCTGTCGGATTGGTAAGATAGTCGCCTGGCTTGTAAAACAGCACATATCCTAATCGTCCGCCAAGGATGACCCCAAGGATGACCCACGTCAGCAATTCTTCACATTGGCGCGGTGTCATCGGCGCACCAGCAGGTCCCCAAAACTTAGGACGCTTTAGCGTTGCAACCACGATGCGCCAACCAATGACGATGCCAACGATATAGGCCAAGGCATACCATCGCAGGGCAAAGTCCATACCAAACAAGTTGACTGAAAAAATGTCAGGCGAAACATCGGGAAAGGGGATCATAGCAAACATGCCCCCAAATGGCCGCGCTGATGGGGCAAAGTCAACCATTGTGCCCGTGGCTTTTGCACCCCATATAAAGGGAACACAAAAAGTGCCGGAGAGACCCATGCAGACCCGCAACAAGATTATGGACGATGTTTCGCAACTGATGACCAACGCCATGGGCGTGGCGCAGGGCGCAAAAGGCGAAGCTGAAAACGCGATGAAATCTCTGATGGATCGTTGGTTGGCTGATCGTGACTTTGTAACTCGTGAAGAATTCGACGCAGTGCGCGCTATGGCGCAAAAAGCCCGCGAAGAAAACGAAGCTTTGAAAGCCCGCATCGAGGCTTTGGAAGGTAAATAACTCTCGGGCGCTTTAGTGCCCATTCTTCCTCTGGCTCCAAGTTTCCCGGGGTGTGCGCTGCGAGGCGCGAAGGACAATATCCTTCATTCGCGTCACGGACCTGCTTCACATCCGGCTCTCGTTTTGGGGCAGGCGACGAAAGCAAGTTTATGAGCAAAGATATTTCCACGACCTTCACCACCAAAGGTTTGACCAAAGTTTATGGCGAAGGTCAGGCTGCGGTTCATGCATTGCGCGGGGTCGATTTGACGATCCCCAAGGGTGAAATTGTTGTTCTGCTTGGGCCCTCTGGATCTGGCAAGTCCACGCTATTGAATATCATTGGCGGCCTGGATCGTGCCAGCGATGGTGTGGCCAAGTTCGAAGATCAGGATCTGACCGCCATGTCAGATCGCGATCTCACGCGCTATCGTCGCGATCACGTTGGTTTTGTGTTTCAATTCTACAATTTGATGCCATCCCTTACAGCGCGCGAGAATGTCGAATTGGTGACTGAGATCGCGGATGACCCTATGGATGTGGATGAAGCTTTGCGGCTTGTGGGGTTGGGTGAACGAATGGATCATTTCCCTGCACAAATGTCAGGCGGTGAACAACAGCGTGTCGCCATCGCACGCGCCGTTGCTAAGAACCCAACAGTGTTGTTTTGTGATGAGCCGACCGGGGCATTGGATTCAAAAACTGGGCGGGCTGTGTTGCACGTGCTGGATGATGTGAATACCAAGCTTGGCGCGACTGTTATGATCGTAACTCATGCAGCCGCCACCGCTGCAATGGCACATCGGGTGATACATTTTGCGGACGGATCTATTCGCCGCGTTGAGACAAACGAAAAACGCCTGAGCCCAGACGAGATCGAGTGGTAGCCGCATGAGCCCTCTGGATCATAAGCTTTGGCGCGACCTTTGGCGGATCAAAGGTCAGGCAGCCGCTATTGCTTTGGTGGTTGCCGTCGGGGTTATGCTGCTTGTTATGATGTCAGGTACGGTTAACTCGCTGACAGAAACACGCGATACATATTACGAGCGTTACCGGCTTGCCGACATCTTTGCGCCAGTTACACGCGCACCTCAGAGCATGCTGAACACTTTGGCATCGATCCCGGGTGTGGCCTCAGTTGAAGGGCGTATTCAGGGTGGTGCATTATTAGACATCGAGGGGCAGGCTCTTCCAGTGCGCGCTCAGGCTTTGTCTTTGCCTGCCTATCGTGCGCCGCGGTTGAACGAAATCTATCTCAGCGGTGGTCAGATGCTGACGCCCGGTCGCACCGACCAGGTAATCTTATTAGATAGTTTTGCCCGCGCGCATGATTTGCAATTGGGAGATCACCTTTCGGCAACAATGCATGGTTCTAGGCGCAGTTTCGAAATCGTTGGCTTTGCCATGGCGCCTGAGTTTCTATTCACCACGGCGCCCGGGGAATTTGTACCTGACGATGCGCGTTTTGCCGTTTTATGGATGAACGAAGATGCGCTAGCCGCGGCCTATGACGTCAAAGGCGCCTTTAACGAGGCGCTTATCTCGCTTGAACGCGGCGCGCGTCCCGAAGCGGTTCTGAGGGCAGTTGATGGCGCGTTGGATCGATACGGCAGTCTTGGGGCGTATTTACGTGAGGACCATATGTCTGATCGGTTTATCTCGGAAGAAATTAGTGGCGTTCAGGCGACATCAGTTGCCGTGCCACCGATCTTTATGGGTGTCGCCGCTTTTCTTTTGTACATTGTCATCACGCGTTTGGTTCAGGCCGAGCGCGAACAGATTGGCCTAATCAAAGCATTTGGATACACCGATTGGGAGGTCTCCCTACATTATTTCAAAATGGTTCTTGTGATTGCGGTCGCTGGTGCTGTCATGGGGTGCCTTATGGGGATATGGGCTGGGCGGGCAATGGCAGGACTTTACCAATCCGTTTACCATTTTCCGTTTCTAGTGTTTCGCGTTGACCCGGTGAGTTTTGTCATTGGTGTTGGGGTGTCAGTTTTGTCAGCTTCGGCGGGCGGATTACTGGTGCTGCGTCGTGTATTCTCGCTCACGCCTGCTGTTGCAATGCGCCCCCCCGCGCCAATGGATTTTTCACGTAGCGGGGCGATAAATGAGCGTCTCAAAGGATTGTTGGATCAACCTAGCCGAATGGTTTTGCGGCGGATTTTCCGCAATCCGGGGCGCATCATGGGGTCTGTGCTTGGCATTGCCGTTGGCATGGGGCTTTCTTCGGCGCAAATATCCCTGATGTCTGGCTTTGATGATACATTGGACCTGACCTTTGGTGTGATTGACCGATCTGATGTCGCTGTCAGCTTTTTTGAACCAATGCCTGCTCGAACGGCTTTCGATTTGGCGCATCTGCCGGGGGTCATCGAAGTCGAGCCCACAAGAGGTGTCGGAGCTGTGTTGCGCAATGGGCCGAATTCATACCGCGGGGCCGTCACTGGCCTTGTTGCGGATGCGCGTTTGAATCGTGCCGTAAACAAAGACATGAGCGATATCACCATGCCCGAGAACGGTATCGTTCTGGCTCGAACATTGGCAAATATTCTTGAAATTGAACCGGGCGAAACTTTGCAAGTCGAAGTGCTGGAAGGCAAACGGCCCGTGCTCGAAGTCACCGTCGCGTCCATCGCAGAAACGCTTTTGGGATCACCCGCTTTCATGCGCATGGATACTTTGAACCAAAAAATGGGTGAATGGGGGCGAGTGTCTGGTGCATACCTACGCGTTGATAGTGCACAATTGTCTTCATTGTATGAAGCAGTAAAGGAAACCCCAACCGTTGCCGGAGTGGCAAGACGCGAGGATTCGCGTGCTGCTATGCAAAAGCTAATGGATTCGGGTGCCGGAGCTATTCGGTACGTGATGGCGGCAATTGCTGGTATCATCACCTCTGGGATCGTTTATAACGCCGCACGCATCGCTTTTGGGGAACAGGCGCGAGATCTGGCAAGCTTGCGCGTGATTGGTTTTACCCGTGGTGAGACAGCCTTTGTTCTGTTGGGTGAATTGGCAATCGTCGTGATGTTGGCCATCCCTTTGGGTGTCGGAATAGGATATTACCTGTCATTCTTGATTGCGGCTGGCTTCAGTACCGATTTGTACCAGATTCCGACAGATTTTCGCGCCGACGCATTTGGTACCGCGGCCGTGGCAGTGGTATTGGCCTCGGTAATTTCCGGCTGGCTTGTGAAACGAGATATTGACAAGGTCGACTTGGTCGCGACCCTTAAGACGAGAGAGTGAAGCCCATGGCAAAGAAACAGTCCCGTCGATTTTTGACATTGCTCGCGGTCGGTTTGGTTGGGGTCGGATTGACGGCTGCCTTCTGGCCAAAACCTACATTGGTAGATTTGGGCAAGGTGCGCACCGGCTCAATGATGCAAACTGTAGATGAAGAGGCACGCACACAGGTTCGCGACCCTTATGTGGTTTCGACCCCAATTGCCGGACACTTGTTGCGCGTCGATTTGCAGCCGGGGGATCACGTTGTTAAAGGCGAAACTGTTGTCGCGCGCATGATGCCAGCCAACCCGTCGGCGCTGGATGTGCGTACTCGCGAACAGGCGCGTGCTGCCATTGCTGCTGCAGAAGCGGCTCTGCGTGTTTCCGAAGCGGACCTTAACAAATCTGTCGCTGACAGGGACTATGCACGAACTGACCTAGAACGCGCGAAATCTTTGTTCGAAAAAGGCAATATACCCCAAGCAACTCTTGATAGAGCCAATAGCCAAATGCGGTCGGCGGATGCCACTGTGGATACGGCACGGGCTGCGATTTCCATGCGTATTGCTGATCTTAACAATGCAAGGGCGACTTTAATTGGGTTTGACGATGTTGGGCATTACACGGGTGCCGGAACCTCCGAGGCCATTGACCTGCCTTCCCCGATCACCGGGGTTGTGCTTCGGGTGATCCAGCAAAGCGAAACCATCTTACCTGCAGGCGCACCTATTCTTGAAGTCGGTGATACCGGCTCCGACCTTGAGGTGATTGTCGAGTTGTTGTCTACGGATGCAGTTCAAGTCGATGCAGGTGACAAAGTGTTGATCACCAGTTGGGGCGGTGATGAGGACCTGAACGGGACGGTCGAACGCATCGACCCATGGGGTTTCACCAAATACTCGGCGCTGGGCGTGGAAGAGCAACGTGTCAACGCCGTAATTCAATTCACTGGCTCGCCGGAGAGTCGCACAACTTTGGGCCACGGTTTTCGTGTGGAGACGAAGATTGTGGTTTGGGAGGCAGACGAGACAGTGATTGCACCATCCAGTGCTCTGTTTCGCGACAATGGCGCGTGGGCGGTATTTGCGGTTGAAAACGGTGTTGCGGTTCTTAAACCGGTTGTGCCCGGTCGTAACAATGGGATTGATGCTCAGATTGTTCAGGGACTGAAAGCAGGTGAAACGTTGATCTTGTATCCATCTGCGGGTCTTGCCGTCGGAGCCAAAGTGGCGTCGCGGACGGCGCAATAGTCTTTCGACAGTTTACATGCGATTTCTTGATGAAATGTACTTCCATTGATCCTTTGGCGGGGCAGGTCTCTCTGCTGTGTTCTTGCTCCGACTAACCTAATAAATGAACTGCATCTGTGGACAACTTGTTGTGTCCGAGGGTGATTAATCCACAACTTATTGCGTTATCCACAAAAATTTAGCTTTACAGAACGCCCTCAGCACACCACCATATCTAGTAAGGAAGGCGAAAATATACGCTTTCTATAGAGCAGGCACCAAGCGCTGGGGGCGCTGCCATTCCCTCGGCGCAATAACAGAAATGAGGTGGGGCCATGGCACTGTCAGAGAGTTTTCTGGAAGAAGACATTCATCCAATTGATATCGTTGAGCACATCGCGGAGTCCCACGACTGGAGCTTTGATCGGATTGCGGATGATCAAATCGCAATGGCTGTCGAAGGACAGTGGCGGACGTATTCAATAACGCTCGCTTGGTCCGCCTATGATGAAACTTTGCGGCTGGTCTGTTCTTTTGAGATGGAACCGCCCGAAGATAAAATTCCACAGCTGCACGAAGCGCTCAATGCGGTAAACGATCAATGCTGGGCCGGGGCTTTTACCTTTTGGAAGCCGCAAAAATTAATGATCTATCGCTATGGTCTGGTGCTGGCAGGAGGGCAGGTGGCCTGTCCAGATCAAATTGACACGATGATCCAAGCGGCCGTTCTAAGCTCAGAACGGTTTTACCCTGCTTTTCAGCTTGTTGTATGGGGCGAACGTTCCGTCGACAACGCGATGCAGATTGCCATTGCAGAAGCCTTCGGACGGGCCTAGCACAGGTCTGTGTCTTTCGGCTAAATTGGGTGGCTCATGAAAAAACTTTTGGTCTTGGTGAGCCTTAGCTCTTTTTTTGGTGGTCTTGTTTCCATTGTGTGGGCGTTTCAGGATCACGGCTCAGATGTGGCTAACGCAGATGCAATTTACAAAGGTTTCTCGGCAGCGACTGCCTTTAGTGGGGTGTTCGCAGTGACAGCCGGGCTTTTTGCAGTGCTCGCCGTAAGAAGTTCCAAGTCTAAACAATCAGGATAAACCCGATTGCCCCCATTGTGTTTCAACCTTTAAGGTCGGCTCAACACAATCGGAGACATGTGATGACCACATCAGAAATTTCGGAACGCGGTCTTGTGCTTCTTGGCTGCGGCAAGATGGGGTCGGCCATGTTGCAAGGCTGGCTGTCCGAAGGTTTGCCAGCTGATTCAGTTTGGGTGCAAGATCCTGTTCCAAGTGAATTTGTCGAGCAATCTGGTGTACACATCAACGAAGTTCTACCAACGTCACCAGCGGTTGTTTTGGTGGCAGTCAAACCGCAAATTATGGCCGAAGCGCTTCCGGTTTTGCAACCGATGGGCAATGGGGAGACGTTGTTCATATCTGTTGCCGCTGGCATCGGTATTGGCCACTATGAAACGGTTTTAGGAGCAAAAACTCCAATTGTACGCGCGATGCCAAATACGCCAGCCGCGATTGGTAAAGGCATTACCGCCATTGTTGGAAATACTCAGGCGGACGGTGCCAACCTGGCTTTGGCTGAAAAGCTACTGAAAGCCATTGGACAAGTTGTTCGTCTGGATGACGAGGCGCAGATTGATGCTGTGACGGGAGTCAGTGGATCTGGTCCAGCCTATGTATTTCATTTGATTGAGACACTGGCCGCCGCAGGAGAAGCGCAGGGGCTTTCGGCTGAAATGTCGATGACGCTGGCCAAGGCAACCGTTGCGGGCGCGGGCGCATTGGCGGAAGCGGCCGAAGAAACACCATCCCAATTGCGGGTGAATGTGACCAGCCCAAATGGGACAACACAAGCTGGGCTTGAGGTTTTGATGGACGAAGAGACCGGGTTGTCTCCGTTGATCCGCAAAACCGTTGCCTCCGCGGCGGATCGTTCAAGGGAGTTGGCCGGTGGGTGAAATTGATTTTAACGATTTCTTGAACGTAGATATTCGTGTGGGAACAGTTGTTCAGGCTGAGCCTTTTTCAGAGGCACGCAAGCCTGCGATCAAGCTTTGGGTTGATTTTGGCGAAGGTATCGGTGTCCGAAAAAGCTCGGCTCAGATCACCAAACACTATGAGCCAGATCAGCTGATCGGCAAGCAGGTTTTGGCGGTGGTGAATTTTCCAGCCCACCAGATCGGAAAATTTATGTCGGAAATACTTGTGTTGGGGTTACCGGATGAAAACGGTGAAGTGGTCCTAATTGGTCCTGATCAAGCCGTGCCCCCGGGAGGGCGAATGCATTGAAGACTTTGTTTGTTACTCGTCCGTTGCCACAGGTTGTCCTCGACAATTTGCAGTACAATTTCAAAGTGTCGGTGCGCGAAAGCAACTCACCGCTAACTGATGACGAATTGCGGCAAATATTGCGAGATTACGATGCTGTTCTGCCAACCTTGGGGGATATGTTTGCGGCGCATGTGTTTGCTGATGTGCCTAACCCTCGATGCCAAATTCTTGCGAACTTCGGTGTCGGGTTTAACCACATTGATTCTGTAGCAGCAGCCAAGGCCGGGATCGCCGTGACCAACACGCCGGGCGCCGTGACTGATGCCACAGCAGATATTGCAATGACGCTTATGCTGATGAGCGCGCGACGGGCTGGAGAGGGTGAAAGGTTAGTGCGTTCCGGTGAGTGGGCTGGTTGGTGCCCGACCCAAATGCTCGGTATGCATTTGTCAGGAAAAACGGTTGGAATTGTTGGTATGGGGCGCATCGGCCAAGCAGTCGCGCAACGCTGTTACTTTGGCTTTGGAATGCGGGTTAGGTTTTTTAATCGCTCGCCGAAGCTTATGGAGTTTGACACCGTCCAACACGAAACAATTGAAGAACTGGCCGCAAAAGTCGACGTTTTGGTGGTCTCGGTTCCTGGAAGTCCGGAAACGCATCATATCATTGGTGAAAATGTGTTTCGGGCAATGCAGCCACACAGCCATTTTATCAACGTCTCAAGGGGCGACGTCGTGGATGAGACAGCACTTGTTGCGGCTTTAAGAGACGAAGAAATAGCAGGTGCCGGGCTGGATGTGTACGAAAACGAACCAATAGTGCACGAAGCACTGAGAACCATGGAGAATACAACGCTGTTACCGCATCTGGGTACGGCCGCATTAGAAGTTCGCATCAATATGGGGCAAATGGCTGTGGCAAATTTGATTGCCTTTGCCGAAGATCAGGAATTGCCTAACAAGGTCAATTAGGTGTGTCGCCAACCACTTCACGCCAGTGCCGTCGGCAAAGCGAGACATAGGTTTCATTGCCTCCGATCTGAACCTGTGCACCTTCTCTCATGGCCTTGCCATCAGCATCCTGTCGGACAACCATTGTGGCCTTTTTCCCGCAATGGCAGATTGTACGGACTTCGCGCATTTCATCTGACAACGCGAGCAAGGCAGCGGACCCGGGGAACAGTTGTCCCTGAAAATCCACGCGCAAACCAAAACACATCACGGGCACTCCAAGATCATCGACCGCGCGAGCCAGTTGCCAAACTTGATCCGTTGTCAAAAACTGGGCTTCGTCTAAGAAAACGCATGCAATTTCGCTTTGTCCGAGACGAGATTGAATTTTTCTAAAAAGATCATCTTTGGTGTTAAATGTGTCTGCCTCAGAACCAATGCCGATCCGTGATGCAATCCTGCCATTCCCAGCTCGATTGTCGAACTGAGCAGTGAGCAGATAGGTGCTCATGCCTCTCTCGCGATAGTTATGCGAGGCCTGCAAAAGAACGGTCGATTTGCCAGCGTTCATGGTTGAATAGTTGAAGTACAGTTTAGCCATGGCCGCGTGATAGGCCCTGTGCCCCAATTAATGCAAGAGAAGAAAGATAACAGGGGCCCGGGTTAGCCACAAACACAGCCATCCCGGATCTGCTGGCACACCGATAACTGCCTTCCCGAGACTAAGCTCTGGGGATGATGGAAAGCAAAAAACACTCGTACTCAATCCAGCAGAAAGACCGGCGCTAAAAATGCAGAACCGGGCCACCCCCTTATTCGAACGCCTTTACCGAGAGAGCAGGCATCCGGTTGCCCGCGACACTTCGCGAACACTTTACAAATGACATTTCCCCTTCAACCCTTTAAGGGGAAACGACCGTTTGATTTCCCCGCATGGGGACGCCGTGTTTGGGGGACATGAGTATGGCCGTTGTTGGCTCTTATCTAAAGAAGCATTCCGAAGCCTTGGTAAAGGATGTAGGAATTGAGGCCGCGTGCGAATTGACTGGCAAGTCAAAGGCCACTTTAGGCCGGTACTATTCACATAACGATGAACATGCAGATCGGTTCATGCCGATTGATGCGGTTGCTGCGTTGGAAGAGGCTTCCTCATATCCACATGTGACGTCAGCCTTAGCCGAGTTAAAAGGTATTAGCCTGTCTTACAACGAAAGCCGTAGGAACACCGAAGACCGTGAAGGCGCGGTAAACTCCGATGTGATTTTGTTGAGCCAACGGTTTGCTATGCTGATGGCCGAATACAATCAATCCATTCAGGATGGCATCATCACAATGAATGAAGCCAAGAGGATGTTAAAAGAAACGTCCGCTTTGCAACATGTTCTGATTGAGATGAAGATGCATCTGGAAGACGAAACCGTCTAAATCGTTTAAAAAAACTTTAATCCAGCCGTGTTATGGGCCCGATTGTATCGGGCCTTTTCAATTGCAAAAATGTGTTGCTGCAGTTTTATCTTAGTGTTTACGCACAAGGATAGATCCTACCGAATACCCAGCCCCGAATGAGCAGATCAGCCCATGGTCTCCCGGTTTTAAGTCTTCGGAATTCTGCGAGAATGCAATGATTGAACCAGCTGAAGAAGTGTTGGCATAATCTTGAAGAATATTAGGTTGCTCGCCTGGCTCTGGAGCACGCCCCAAGACCTTTTTCCCAATAAAGTCGTTCATCGTCTTATTGGCTTGATGCAGCCAGATACGTTTCAGGTCGTCGCTGGTTATACCTTCTTGGGACATGTGATTGCGAATATGTGACGAGACCAGCGGCAATACTTCTTTGAAAACTTTGCGGCCATTTTGCATGAATTGCATATCGCGACGATCTTCCATGCCATTTGGCCGTGAGCGGCGCAGATAGCCGTTGTTGTTGCGAATATTGTTGGAAAACTGCGTCGCGCAACTGGCCGAGAGGATTTCGAAATAATCGCCTTTGGCATCCTCTTCGCGTTCGATGACCGTGGCAGTGGACACATCCCCAAAGATGAAATGGCAATCTCGATCGCGCCACTCAAGGTGGGCAGAGCAAATCTCTGGATTGACCACGATGGCTTTCTTAACGGACCCAGAACGTACCATGTCTGCTGCAGCCTGAATTCCAAAGGTGGCCGAAGAACACGCAACGTTCATATCAAAGGCGAATCCTCCAGCACCCAAAGCCTCTTGAATTTCGATAGCGACCGCCGGATAAGACCGTTCCATATTGGAGGCGGCGCAAATCACCAAGTCAATGTCTTGCGCATTTGAACCAGCTTGATTCAAAGCTTTCTTACATGAATCTACGGCCATTTCGGCCATCAATGAAATGTCAGTGTCGGCCCGTTCCGGAAAAAGCGGATGCATGACTTCAGGGTCTAGAACACCTTTTTTATCAATAACATATCGCTGTTCAATGCCGGACGCCTTGAGGATAAAATCGCTCGAGGAATGTTCAATCGGCTCAATTTCACCGGCCGCGATAGCGTCGGCGTTTTTTGCGTTCACCAAGTCGGCGTATGCGTTAAAAGTTTCGACCAGTTCGTCATTGGTGATGACCTGTTCAGGGGTGAATACGCCGGTACCGGTGATGACGGGTTTGAACATAATTTGCCTCGGGTTTTTGGTGCGGTCTAGCAAGCACTATTCTGACAGGAATGGTCAAGGGTTGCCTTTAGGGAAAGTCGGTTTTGCACCCTTTATTTTCTTGCGATAGGACGTGATTGTGGGATGCAATTTGGGTTTAGGCAAAAGGATCTTCTGGATAGCCTACTCCGGCCAGATACAAACCTTGCGGTGGGCTAACGGGCCCACATGCGGCGCGATCGCAAGCGACCAATGCCTCGCGAACGCGCTCTGGCGCCCATGCTCCGGCGCCAACCCGTTCCAAAGTGCCTACAAAGCTGCGTACCTGATTGTGTAAGAAGGACCGCGCGCGAACATGAAAGTGGACTTCCGGGCCCCAGGGGGTCTCGACTTGTTCAACACGCAACTCATCCAGCGTTTTCATCGGGCTGGCTGCTTGGCAAATGGAACTGCGAAAGGTGGTAAAGTCGTGGTGTCCGATTAGGTGGTCAGCACCTGTTTGCATAGCTTTCATGTCAAGTTCGTTGTTGATCCGCCAAACCAAACCCGCCTGATGGGTAGCAGGTGCGCGCCG
>ERZ1046740.928-NODE-928-length-22278-cov-5.887459_pt1 | contig 22278 bp, 20 predicted proteins | sample MGYA00383093_ERZ1046740 | MGnify/ENA primary metagenome ERZ1046740 (study PRJEB29581, sample SAMEA5548363) | metagenome | biome: marine; feature: coastal; material: water | depth 25 m | study: Short-term variability in the microbial, nano- and picoplankton... | reverse complement strand
AATTCCTCTTCCAATTCATTTAATTGAATTTCAAGCTCTAGTTTTAACAATTCAACTGTATGACTTGCAGAATGTTTTAAAATTTCTGAAACCCCTATAAACCTTGGTTTATTATCTTCAATAACACAGCCTAAAGGCGAAATTGAATTTTCGCAATTTGTAAATGCGTAGAGTGCATCAATGGTTTTATCGGGTGAAATACCATTGGGTAAATGCACTAAAATTTCAACATTCGCGGCAGTATTATCTTCAATTTGTTTGATTTTAATTTTACCTTTATCGTTTGCCTTTAAAATAGAATCAATTAACGACGAGGTAGTTGTTCCAAAAGGAATTTCATTGATTACCAATGTTTTTTTATCAAGTGTAGCTATTTTTGCTCTTACACGAACCTTTCCTCCTCTTATTCCATCGTTATAATTCGAAAAATCCGCAATTCCACCGGTTAAAAAGTCTGGAACCAGTGTGAAATTTCTTCCTTTTAAATATTTTATGGAAGCGTCAATAAGTTCGTTAAAATTGTGTGGTAATATTTTTGTTGAAAGTCCTACTGCAATTCCTTCAGCCCCTTGTGCAAGTAGCATTGGGAATTTTACGGGTAAATCTACAGGTTCTTTTTTTCTACCATCATACGATGCTTGCCACTCGGTAGTTTTTGGATTAAAAACAACATCTAATGCAAATTTTGACAAACGCGCTTCAATATAACGTGATGCTGCTGCGCGGTCTCCGGTTAAAATATTCCCCCAGTTTCCTTGCATGTCAATTAACAAATCTTTCTGACCTATTTGTACCATAGCATCTGCAATAGAAGCATCACCGTGCGGATGATATTGCATAGTATGCCCTACAATATTTGCTACTTTATTGTAACGCCCATCGTCCAAATCTTTCATAGAATGCATAATTCTACGTTGAACAGGTTTAAATCCGTCTTTTATTCCAGGAACTGCACGTTCTAAAATTACATACGATGCATAGTCTAAAAACCAATCTTTATACATTCCCGTTACCTTAGTAATGGTTTCTTGGTTTCCGAACTCTTCGTTTAATTGTTCATTGTTTTCTTCTTGCATATTATGATTCTTCAACTATGTCCAGTTCAACTTTTAAGTTTTCAATAATAAATTTTTGTCGGTCAGGTGTATTTTTACCCATATAAAATTCCAACATTTTATCTATGGAAGTTTCTTTATCTAACATTACAGGATCTAAACGAATATCATCACCAATAAAATGAATAAATTCATCGGGTGAGATTTCTCCTAAACCTTTAAATCGTGTCATTTCAGGCTTTCCTTTTAACTTTTTAATAGCTTGCTTTTTTTCTTCTTCAGAATAACAATAAAATGTTTGTTTTTTATCGCGAACTCTAAATAAAGGAGTATCTAATATGTATAAATGGCCTTCTTTAATTAATTCAGGAAAAAACTGTAAAAAGAAAGTAATTAATAACAAACGAATATGCATACCATCTACATCGGCATCGGTAGCAATTACAATGTTATTGTAGCGCAGATTTTCCAATCCATCTTCAATATTTAAAGCTGCTTGAAGCAGGTTAAACTCTTCATTTTCATACACTATTTTTTTACTCATATTGTATGAGTTTAATGGTTTACCTCGCAAACTAAAAACTGCTTGTGTGTTTACATTACGTGATTTTGTTATAGAGCCACTCGCCGAATCTCCTTCTGTTATAAACAACGTACTGTCAAGTCGGTTTTCTTTCTTCATATTGTTCAAATGCACTCTGCAATCACGTAATTTTTTATTGTGTAAACTTGCTTTTTTAGCACGTTCGCGAGCTAATTTTCTAATTCCAGACAAATCTTTACGTTCCTTTTCAGCCTGTAATATTTTCCTCTGAATTTTTTCAGCAGTATCAGGATGTTTGTGTAGGTAATTATCCAGATTGGTTTTTACAAAATCATTGATAAATGTTCTTACTGTTGGCAAACCTCCACCCATTTCAGTAGACCCTAATTTTGTTTTGGTCTGACTTTCAAAAACAGGTTCCATTACCTTAACGCTAATGGCTGAAACAATGGATTTACGTATATCGGAAGCTTCGTAATTTTTGCCAAAAAAATCTCTAACTGTCTTTACTAAAGATTCTCGAAAAGCATTTTGATGCGTTCCTCCTTGTGTTGTATGCTGACCATTCACAAAAGAATGGTATTCTTCGCTATATTGAGCTTTGCTATAAGTAATTGCAACTTCAATATCATCTCCTTTTAAATGTATAATAGGAAACAGCATAAATTCGTCAGCAATGTTTTCTTCTAGTAAATCTTTTAATCCGTTTTCTGAAAAATATTTTTCGCCATTAAAAATAATTGTCAAACCAGGGTTTAAATACACATAGTTTTTAATCATTTTAATCACATATTCATTTCTGAATTTGAATTTATGGAAGATTGATTTATCAGGTGAAAATGATATTTTTGTTCCTTTTCTTAGGGATGAATTTTGAGGTTTTTCTTCAAGAGTTATCGTTCCTCTTTCAAATTCAGCAACAACAGTTTGTCCGTCACGAATGGATTGCACTTTAAAAAAGGAAGAAAGCGCATTTACTGCTTTTGTTCCTACCCCATTTAAGCCGACAGATTTTTTAAAGGCTCTGGAATCATATTTTCCACCGGTATTCATTTTAGAAACTACATCAACAACCTTACCTAAAGGAATCCCACGACCGTAATCTCTTACAGTTACCAAATCATCTTTTACCGAAAGTTCAATGGATTTTCCTGCACCCATTACAAATTCGTCAACTGAGTTATCTAAAACTTCTTTTATTAAAATATAAATACCATCATCAGGTGATGAACCATCACCTAATTTTCCAATATACATTCCGGGACGCATTCTAATATGCTCTTTCCAATCAAGAGACCGGATATTATCCTCGGTGTATGCTGCCTGTTTAACCATATAAACGCTATATAAATTTTGAAGAGTTGCTAAATTAACATTTTGAATTAAAATACAAAAAAAAGCCTGCTAAAATAATTATTAACAGGCTTTCTTTTATATTGTTTATAATATTACACGTTAAATCTGAAATGCATTACATCACCATCTTTTACTATGTATTCTTTTCCTTCAACTCTCATTTTACCTGCCTCTTTCACTTTAGCTTCACTTCCGTAATGAACAAAATCACTAAAAGCTATTACTTCAGCTCTAATAAAACCTTTTTCAAAATCGGTATGAATTACACCTGCAGCTTGCGGTGCTGTATCACCAATGTTAATTGTCCAGGCTCTTACTTCTTTCTCTCCTGCAGTAAAATATGTTTGTAAATTTAACAGCTTATACGCTGCTCTAATTAAAACCGAGGATCCTGGCTCTTCCAATCCTAAATCTTCTAAAAACATTTGACGTTCTTCAAAAGTTTCTAACTCAGTAATATCAGCTTCTGTTCCAACAGCCAATACAATTACTTCAGCATTTTCGTCTTTCACAGCATTTTTAACCGCATCAACATAATTATTTCCGTTAACAGCAGACGCCTCATCAACATTACATACGTATAAAACAGGTTTATCGGTAATAAATTGTAATGGTTTAATATATTCTTCGCGTTCCTTTTCTGTAAAATCAATTGCACGTATCGATATTGAAGCCTCCAATGCAGCTAAGGCTTTTTCCAAAACATCCAATTCTTTTTGTGCTTCTTTATTACCTGTTCGAGCTGTTTTTTTAACACGTTCCAGTCGTTTTTCCAACGATTCTAAATCTTTTAATTGCAGCTCAATATCAATGGTTTCTTTATCTCTAACAGGATCTATGGTTGTATCAACGTGTATAATATTATCATTATCAAAACAGCGCAAAACGTGAATAATAGCATCTGTTTCTCTAATGTTTGCTAAAAATTGGTTTCCTAAGCCTTCACCTTTACTCGCTCCACGAACCAACCCTGCGATATCAACTATATCAACTGTTGCCGGCATAACTCTCTCGGGGTTTACCAATTCTTCTAATTTAGTTAACCTGTTATCTGGTACATTTACTACACCAATATTAGGTTCAATAGTACAAAATGGAAAGTTTGCACTTTGCGCTTTTGCATTTGATAAACAATTAAATAAGGTTGATTTTCCTACGTTAGGTAATCCTACAATTCCTGCCTTCATAATTTAAAATTTTGCGGTGCAAATATAGTATTTAGTTTTGGTTATGTTTAAAGGAATTATAAATTTAATTCAGCTTTAATATGCTTTTTGTTTAATCTTTTTTGTTTTAAGTTGAACATTTATTATATTTGATAGTACAAAAGTATTTTAATAACAAGTAAAATGAAGCGTCCTATAATTCTTATTGCAGCATTATTTCTGATATTTTCTTGCACTCAAGAAGAAGAGGAAATCTATATAATCAAAAGTATACAAGATTCAACACCTTCAAACAATAGTTCACAGACAGAAAGCACTTATTTAGCACTTGGAGATAGTTATACCATTGGACAATCTGTATTAGCTGAGGATAGTTTTCCTTTTATACTGGTCAATGATTTAAACAACACAGGTAACTCTTTCACAGCGCCAAAAGTAATTGCTAGAACTGGATGGACTACAAAAAACTTAAAAACTGCAATTTTTGATGAAAATATTCAACAAAATTATGACCTAGTTAGCCTTCTAATAGGTGTTAATAACCAATACCAAGGAGGAAGTGTTGCTGAATTCAGAACCGAGTATACTGAATTATTGGAAATGGCAATAATGTTTGCAAATAATAACCCCAGTAACGTGATAGTCCTCTCTATTCCAGACTGGAGTATTAGTCCGTTTGGACAAAATTCTGATCAAGTTATTATAGGACAAGAAATAGACGATTACAATGCAGTAAAAAAAGAAATAACACTAAACAAACAGGTATCTTTTATCGAAATAACAGAAATAACAAGACAAGCGGAAGGAAATGAAGCCTATTTTGCTTCAGATCAATTGCATTTTTCCGGGTTAATGCATCAACTATGGGTAGATGAAATTCTAAAGTATAAATTTGTAAATTAATAAGTTAACTAATTATTCTCTGTGTAAAAAACGTTGTTTTGCCAATAAAATTTCTTCGTCTTCTGTATTTTCTTCATCAGGCACACAACAATCAACCGGACAAACCGCAGCGCATTGAGGTTCTGTATGGAATCCTTGGCATTCAGTGCATTTATCAGTTACAATAAAATAAAAGTCATCTTCAAATGGCTCTTGTGCTGCATCGGCATTTACTTTGTTTCCATTCGGCAACACTATATATCCTTCCAATGCTGTTCCATCAGAGTATTTCCAATCTTCCGCAGCTTCATATATAGCATTATTTGGACATTCAGGTTCACAAGCTCCACAATTTATACATTCATCGGTTATTATTATGGCCATAATTTAATTTACATTAATTTTGTGGCAAATATAAAAATTTTAACCACGAATGAATTTTAATCAACGTATTGAAGCTTTTGTTAAATTAGGTGAGTTTTTAACTCAATTTTCGGCTGAAAGAATGGTAAAAAAAGAAGATTCTGAATTTAATAATCTATTTTTTGATGCTTTTAAAATGCAAATTGAGCGCTCACATGAATACAATGGGTGGTTTACAAAAAACAATGTTTTAAGAGCGTTTGAAAGCTGGTCTAATACACTAACAGAAAGCAAGTTAAACAAATGGACTTCATCTTATACTTTCAATGAGAATAAACCTAAAACAGTTGCTGTAATTATGGCAGGAAATATTCCTTTAGGTGGTTTTCACGATTTTTTATCAGTTTTAATCAGTGGTCATAATGTTAAGGTGAAGCTTTCTTCAAACGATCCATATTTTCTTCCATTAATTGCTAAATTTTTAGAACATTACAATGAAGATTTTAAAGGGAGAATAATCTTCAACAAAGAAAAATTAACTGAATACGATGCAGTAATTGCAACTGGGAGCGATAATACAGCACGTTATTTTGAGCATTATTTTGGAAAATACCCAAACATTATAAGGAAAAACAGAAATTCAGTTGCCATACTAACTGGTAACGAAACTCAAAAGGAGTTAAAATTACTAGGTGAAGATATTTTTCTATACTTTGGACTGGGTTGTAGAAGTGTTTCAAAAGTGTTTGTTCCTAAAAATTATAATTTTGACGATCTTTTTAATGCTCTTTATAAATTTAAAGAAATTATTGAATACAAAAAGTACGAAAACAACTACGACTACAATAAAGCCGTTTTTTTAATGAGTCTTTTCAAACTAAAAGAGAACGGTTTTTTAATGTTAAAAGAAGATTCGCAATACGCGTCACCTATTGCTACTCTTTTTTATGAATATTATGATGATTATAAAAAACTATTAAAGAAACTTCAACAAGATAAGGAACAAATTCAGTGTGTTGTGAGCAACGAAAACGTTGTAGATTTCGTAAAATTAGGCAACTCTCAAAAGCCAGAATTATGGAATTATGCCGATAACGTTGATACAATTGAATTTTTACTAAAATTATAGGTTTTTTTTTCGTTAATATTTTAAGGCTATTAATCTTTTTTTATCGAAATTTGTATTTGTTAAAAACAAACTATTAACACCATGAAAAAATACAATTTTAGTGCAGGACCTTGCATTTTACCGCAAGACGTACTTAAGAAAGCTTCAGAAGCTATTGTAAATTTTAACGGCATTGATTTATCGTTAATTGAAATTTCTCACAGAAGCAAAGAATTTATTGAGGTAATGGAAAATGCTCGTAGTTTAGTGAAAGAATTACTAAGTCTTCCAAAAGGATACTCTGTGTTATTTTTACAAGGTGGCGCAAGTCTAGAATTTTTAATGACTGCCTACAACTTGATGAAAGTTGATGGTAAAGCTGCTTATTTAGATACAGGGGCTTGGAGCTCAAAAGCCATTAAAGAAGCTAAATTATTTGGTAACATTGAAATTTTTGCCAGTTCAAAAGGTGAAGGTTACAATTATATACCAAAAAATTACAAAGTTCCATCGGATACTGATTATGTTCATATAACATCTAATAACACTATTTTTGGAACGCAATTAAAAGAATTTCCAAAAACAAGTGCTCCGTTGGTTTGCGACATGAGTTCTGATATATTTTCGCGAGAAATTGATTTTTCTCAATTCGATTTAGTTTATGCTGGTGCTCAAAAAAATATGGGTCCGGCGGGTACTACCGTTGTAATTGTAAAAGATGAGATTTTAGGGAAAACAGGCCGTACTATACCATCAATGCTTGATTATCAAGTACATATTAGTAAAGACAGCATGTTTAACACTCCGCCTGTGTTTGCTGTATATGTTTCTATGCTAACATTACAATGGTTAAAAGATTTAGGAGGCTTAAAAGAAATTGAAAAAATAAACAATGCAAAAGCAGCCCTGCTATATAACGAAGTAGATAGAAACTCTTTGTTCAAAGGTTTTGCTGCCGTTGAAGATCGTTCAGATATGAATGTTACATTCAATTTAACTGACGAAACGCACAAAGCTGTTTTTGACAAACTTTGGAACGATGCAGGAATTAGCGGAATAAAAGGTCATAGATCTGTAGGTGGTTATAGAGCAAGCATATACAACGCTATGCCAACAGAAGGTATTCAAGCTTTAGTTGATGCAATGCAACAATTTGAAAAACAAGTATCATAAAAATATAAATCAAAACACATGAAAGTATTAGCAAATGATGGTTTGGCCCAAAGTGGCGTAAGAGCTCTGGAAGCAGCCGGATTTGAAGTTGAATTAACAACTGTTGCACAAGATCAACTTGTTAATTATTTAAATGAAAATAATATTTCAGTACTTCTTGTAAGAAGTGCCACAAAAGTACGAACCGATATTATTGATAGCTGTCCATCTCTAAAAATTATTGGTCGTGGTGGTGTAGGAATGGATAATATTGATGTTCAATATGCTCGCGAAAAAGGTTTACACGTAATTAACACTCCTGCAGCATCATCACATTCAGTAGGTGAACTGGTATTTTCACATTTATTTGGAATGGTACGATTTTTACACCAATCAAATAGAGAAATGCCTTTAGTTGGTGATTCTAATTTCAAAAGTTTAAAAAAATCTTTTGCCAAAGGTGTTGAATTAAAAGGAAAAACTTTAGGACTTATTGGCTTTGGACGTATTGGACAGGCTACTGCTAAAATAGCACTTGGCTTAGGAATGAAAGTAATTGCTTTTGACCCTTTTATTGATGAAGTAAATTTAGAACTTGAATTTTATGATCACCAATCAGTTATCTTCAATATCAATACCATTAGTAAAGAGGAAGTTCTTTCTCAATCTGATTTTATTTCATTACACGTTCCAGCGCAAGAGGATTATGTAATTTCAACCAAAGAGTTTGAATTAATGAAAAACACTGCTTGTCTGGTAAATGCAGCTCGCGGTGGTGTTGTTGATGAAGTAGCTTTAGTAGAAGCATTAAAAAACAATGAAATTGCAAAAGCAGCATTGGATGTTTTTGAAAATGAACCAACACCAGAAATTCAATTACTAATGAACCCTGATTTATCGTTAACACCTCATATTGGAGCTGCTACCGGTGAAGCTCAGGATAGAATTGGAACAGAATTAGCTGAGCAAATTATTGAGATTTTAGGATAAGCTCAAAAAACACATATTAATTAAAAGGATGCTAAGTAAGCGTCCTTTTTTTTGACTATATCTCAATTTAGACGTATATTTGAAGGTGTAATTTATTGATTTAATAATTTTTATTATTATTGAGTATATGGCAATAATTAAACCTTTTAGAGCAATTAGACCAATGCGCGACAAAGCTGCTTTGGCAACTTCACGATCGTATGACGCTTATTCAAAAAAAGAAATAAAAGCGGTCTTAAATTTTAACCCTTATTCGTTTTTACATATTATTAAACCTGGTTTTACACAAAACTTAAAACTGACCGGTGAAGAACGCTTCAAATTAATTCGTAAAAAATACCTCAATTTTAAAAAAGAAAACATCTATTGCAAAGATGAAACACCTCATTATTATCTTCATGAAAAAACATATGGTAACGATATTTTTTGGGGAATTATAGCCGTTGCACACGTAAAAGATTATCAAAATAATACTATAAAAAAGCACGAAGACACCCTTAAAGAACGTGAAGAACTTTTTGGAAATTACCTTGGAATTACTGGGTTTAATGCCGAGCCTGTACTGCTTACCTATCCCGAAAGTAAGTACTTAAATGCTGTTTACAAGAAATACAAAAAAAAGCGTTCTGAATATGAATTTTCAACGCACACAAAGCGCTTACATAAATTTTGGATAATTGACGAGCCTTTGGACATTGAATTTATTGAAGAAGAGTTTAAAAAAATGAATGCTGTATATATTGCTGACGGACACCACCGAACAGCTTCCTCTAATTTTTTAGCAAATAAACGTAAAAAAGAAAATCCGAATCATACCGGAGAAGAGAACTATAACTACTTCATGACATACTTAATTTCTGATTCCAACCTTAAAATATCGTCATTTAACCGCTTTGTAAAAGACTTAAACGGACTTTCAAAAGAAGATTTTTTAGAAAGACTTAGTGAATACTATCGCATTGAAAATAGAGGTAGAAAAAAATACAATCCTTCTAAAAAACATCATTTTACAATGTATATGGATAAGGAATATTATTCTCTTTATCTAAAAAAAACCGATTATCCAATTAATAATGCCTTATCTGATTTAGATACACATATTATTCATAAAACCATTTTAAAACCAATTTTAGGAATTGAAGATTTAAAAACAAATTCCAGAATTAAATGTTTACCTGAAATTCACAATCCCAAACAACTTAAAATAGAAGTTGATTCGAAACTTTACAAAGTTGGGTTTGGTTTATTTCCGGTTTCTGTAAATCAATTAAAAGCTGTTGTAAATGAAAATTTACGAATGCCACCTAAAAGTACCTATATTGAACCTAAGTTAAGAAGTGGTTTAACCATTTTTGAGATTGATGAATGATTTATTTCAATTATATTTGTAATTGTTTTTAAATGAATGTATCATAAAATATGAGTATTGCCAAAAATCTTGAAGAAATTCAAAATTCAATTCCTAATAATGTTGCCCTTATTGCTGTTTCAAAAACAAAACCTGCTTCTGATATTTTAGAAGCATACAATGCGGGTCAAAAAGCGTTTGGAGAAAATAAAATTCAGGAAATGGTTGAAAAACATAACCTGCTTCCAAAAGATATTGAATGGCATATGATTGGACACTTGCAGCGTAATAAAGTGAAACACATGGCTGGTTTTGTTCATTTAATTCACGGTGTTGATAGTTTAAAAACACTACAGGAAATTAACAAACAAGCTATAAAGCATAAACGCGTTATACATTGTTTATTGCAAATAAAAATTGCAAAAGAAGATACTAAATTTGGACTTTCAGTTTCAGATGCTGAAAAATTAATTAATTCCGAAGATTTAAAATCTCTTCAAAACGTTCATATTGAAGGTTTTATGGGGATGGCTAGTTTTACCAGCAACAAACAAGTAGTTCAACAAGAATTTAAAACATTAAAAACTGCCTTTGAAAAATTAAAAAAATACAAAACCCTAAATTTTAATCCTGGCATACTATCTATGGGAATGAGTGGCGATTATCATATTGCTATTGAAGAAGGAAGCACCATGATAAGAGTGGGAAGTTCAATTTTTGGCTTAAGAAATTACAGTTAGTGTACGCAATTTTAGACATAGAAACCACCGGCGGAAAATACAACGAAGAAGGTATTACCGAAATAGCCATTTACAAGTTTGATGGACATCAAGTTGTAGACACCTTTGTAAGTTTGGTAAATCCTGAAAGAGAAATACAACCTTTTGTTGTTAATTTAACAGGCATAAATAGTCATATGCTTAGAAATGCTCCTAAATTTTTTGAAGTAGCCAAGCGTATTGTTGAAATAACAAATGATTGCGTATTGGTAGCTCATAATGCAAATTTTGATAATAGAATTTTAACTACAGAATTTAGAAGACTTGGTTTTGACTTCAACAGAAAAACTTTGTGTACTGTAGAATTGAGTAAAACCCTTATTCCCGATCAACAAGCTTATAAATTAGGAAAACTATGCCGATCACTTGGAATACCTGTATCCAGCAGACACCGAGCTGAAGGTGATGCCTTGGCAACCGTACAATTATTTAAACTGTTACTGAATAAAGATTCCGATAAGAATATTATAAAACAGTCTATAAAAACAGAAAACGGTCGAAAATTAGCGCCAAAACTTCAGGGAATATTAGATGAATTACCTTCTAAAACAGGCGTGTTTTATGTTCATAACAGTGCGCGTACCATTATGTATATTGGGAAAGGTAAAAATATTAGAAAATCTGTAAATCAGCTATTCTTAAGAGATTCTAAAAATGCCCAATTATTACAAAAAAAAGTAGTTTCTGTTTCCCACGAAGAAACAGGAAACGAATTAATTGCTCATTTAAAATATGCTGAAGAACTACTTATTCAAAAGCCTGTTTACAACAAAAAGAGACAAAATAGTTATACCAATATTAATTTTAGTAATCAAAATTTAATTGTTATTGACAAAGGAAGGTTTGTTGGTGAAAAATCGGTGATTTTAATTGAAAATAACGAATTTAAAGGGTTTTGCTATACCGATTTAAGTTATCAGGTTAACAATATTGATGTGTTAAAAAGATTGATTTCACCTATGAAAAATTCAAATTTTAACCGGTTTACTATTAAAAAATATTTACAAAAAAATACGGTAGAAAAGTTAATTAGATATTAAAACAGTTTCAATAAATTAATGTAATTTCATTTAGTAAAAACACTGAAGTTTTTATATTTATAAAAAATACACCTTGAACACAACTAATAAAACACCAAAATGGAAACAAAAAATTCATGAAATTATTTATGAAGCCGATACCAAAGAGGGAAAATGGTTTGATATAATTCTAATATTCGCTATTATAGCAAGTATTGTATTTGTAATGTTAGAAAGTGTTAAAAGTTTTGATGACAAATACCATAATTTTTTAAACATTGCTGAATGGGTAATTACAATTCTTTTTTCAATAGAGTATATTGCTCGAATTGTTTCAATAAAAAAACCTTCAAAATATATTTTTAGTTTTTATGGAGTTATTGATTTATTGGCAACCATACCTAAATACTTATCATTAATTTTTGTAGGAACCCATGCATTAGTTGCATTAAGAGCTTTAAGGTTGTTGCGCGTTTTCCGTATTTTAAAACTAGCTCGTTATTTAGGTGCTTCAAAAAGATTAATTGTAGCATTAAAAAACAGTCGAATTAAAATAGCTGTGTTTTTATTTGCCGTATTGGTTTTAACCATTATTTTAGGTACGGTAATGTATTTAATTGAAGGTCCTGAAAATGGATTTACCAGTATTCCACACAGCATGTACTGGGCAATTGTAACCCTAACCACTGTTGGCTATGGCGATATTTCACCACACACGCCACTAGGTCAGTTTCTAGCAAGTATTGTAATGATTTTGGGGTATGGTATTATTGCTGTTCCTACCGGAATTGTAACTTCAGAAATGACTAAAACCAATTTATTGCAAAAAACATCTAACACACAACATTGCCCAAATTGCTTAGAAGAAAACCATATTGATGATTCAGAATTTTGTCATAATTGCGGAGAAAAATTAAACAATGACTAACTATTTAATTTGTATTGTTGGAGCTACAGCAATTGGAAAAACAGCGCTAAGCATACAACTTGCACAGCATTTTAACACTGAAATTATTTCCTGTGATTCACGCCAGTTTTATAAAGAAATGAGTATTGGAACTGCTGTACCTTCAAAAGAAGAATTAGTAGCGGCAAAACATCATTTTATTCAAAACCGAAGCATTTTTGACAATTACAGTGTGGGGCAATTTGAAAAAGATGCTTTAAAAAAATTAGACGAACTGTTTAAAACTCACAATATAGTTGTAATGGTTGGCGGTAGCGGTCTGTATACCAATGCAGTTATAAACGGATTGGATTATTTTCCTGAAGTTTCACCTGATATCAGAGAAAATTTAAACAAAGAAATTGAAGATGGAAATATACAACAACTTCAAAACAAGCTAAAAGAACTTGATGAAGAAAGTTATAATTCCATTGAAATTGATAATCCGCACAGATTAATTAGGGCACTTGAAATATGTATTGGTACGGGTAAAACTTATTCGTCATTTAAAAATAAACCCAAAGCAAAAAGAAATTTTACACCTATTAAAATTGGCTTAACTGCTGATAGGGAAATTATGTACAACCGCATTAACCAACGAGTAGATATTATGATGGAAAATGGCTTGTTGGAAGAAGCTGAAAATTTATACAAACACAAAAACTTAAACGCCTTGCAAACTGTAGGCTACAGAGAACTGTTTGAATATTTTAGCGGAAACTGCACATTGGACTTCGCAATTTCAGAAATCAAAAAAAATACACGGCGCTTTGCAAAACGACAAGTTACCTGGAATAAAAAAGATAAAGACATTTTATGGTTTGATTTTCAAACTCAAATTTCAAAAATTTTAACTAAAATAACTTGTATTTTAAACCTTGAATAACACAGAACTAAAAGAATTTTTAGATGCGAAAGTTATTGAATTCAATAACACTAAATTTATTGAAAGTGATCCAATACAAATACCGCATCGCTACTCTTTAAAAGAAGATATTGAAATAGCTGGATTTTTAACTGCCATCATAGCTTGGGGTAATAGAAAAATGATTATTAAAAATGCAGCGAAAATGATGGAACTCATGGGGAATACTCCTTATGATTTTGTAATGAATTATAAAGAATATCATTTTGAAAGCTTTAACAATTTTGTACACAGAACATTCAATAGCAACGATTTAGCCTATTTTATAACAGCTCTTAACCACATTTACAAAAGGCACAATGGCTTAGAAACCATTTTTAAAACCTACGCAACTTCCAATTCTCTTCAACCAGCAATTCACCAATTAAAAAAAGTATTTTTCGAATTACCACATCAAACACGAACTGAAAAACATATTTCAGATCCTTTAAAAGGTTCAGCAGCAAAACGAATTAATATGTTTTTACGTTGGATGGTTAGAAGTGATAAGGCAGATGTTGACTTTGGAATTTGGAACAGCATTGCTCCAGCTCAATTATCATGTCCGTTAGATGTTCATTCAGGAAATGTAGCTCGAAAGCTTGGTTTATTAACCCGAAAGCAAAACGATGCAAAAGCTTTGCTTGAATTAGATACAAACTTGCGTAAAATGGATAAAACCGACCCTGTTAAATATGATTTTGCGTTGTTTGGTCTTGGCGTATTTGAAAAGTTTTAAGTTAAATATTGCTCAACTAATAACAACTACTTCGCGCTATATCTATGAGTTCCGCTGGAATTTATACTATCATCTTTACACTATAATAGCTCTCAAATTTAATGAGATTCTGAAACAATACTTCGACAAGCTCGGCATGACATCTTCAGAATAACACTTCCAAATCAAATACTGTATAACAGCTTTATTTTAAATATCAATAAAAACCTAACTATCTTGAATAGTTTGGCGCCTCCTTGGTTATGGTTACATTATGAGGATGACTTTCACGCATACCTGCTGATGATATTTTTACAAATTGTGCTCCTTTTTGAGTTTCAATGTCTTTTGACCCGCAATAACCCATTCCGGCTCTTAAACCACCTACAAATTGGTGCATAGTTTCAAATAACTCTCCTTTGTACGGCACTCTGCCCACAATTCCTTCAGGAACAAGCTTTTTAATATCGTCTTCAACATCTTGAAAATAACGGTCTTTAGACCCTTGTTTCATAGCTTCTACAGAACCCATTCCACGGTACGATTTAAACTTTCTTCCTTCAAAAATAATGGTCTCACCTGGCGACTCTTTTGTACCAGCTAATAACGAACCTAACATTACACTATCAGCACCGGCAGCAATTGCTTTTGGAATATCACCTGTATAGCGTACACCACCATCGGCAATTACCGGAACACCTGATCCCTTTATTGCTTTAGCTACTGAAATAATGGCTGAAAGCTGAGGAAAACCAACACCAGCAACTACTCTAGTTGTACAAATTGACCCAGGTCCTATTCCAACTTTTACTGCATCAGCACCTGCTTCTACTAAATATTTAGCTGCTTCACCTGTTGCAATATTTCCAACAACAATATCAATTGCCGGATATACTTTTTTAATTTCTTTTAAAATAGTTACCACTCCTTTTGTGTGGCCATGTGCGGTATCAATAATTAAGGCGTCAACCTCGGCTTTTATAAGTGCTTCAGCTCTTTCAAATGAATCACCTGTTACCCCAATGGCAGCTGCAACTCTTAAACGTCCGTATGTATCTTTATTTGCATTTGGATTTTCACGAACTTTTATAATATCTCTAAAAGTAATTAAACCTACCAGCGTATTGTCTTTTGAAACAACCGGCAGTTTCTCAATTTTATTATCCTGTAAAATAATTTCAGCTTGTTTTAAAGAAGTGCCTGCTGCAACGGTTACTAAATTTTCGGAAGTCATTACCTCCTCTATTCTGCGTGTAAAATCTTTTTCAAAACGTAAATCTCGGTTAGTTACAATTCCAATTAATTTTAAATTTGCATCTACTACCGGAATTCCTCCAATACCATATTCACGCATTAAATTATTAGCATCTAACACTGTCTGATCTTTTGAAATAGTCACAGGTTCAATAATCATACCCGACTCTGATCGTTTTACTTTTTTGACTTCGGCAGCCTGAAATTCAATAGGCATATTTTTATGTAACACACCAATACCACCTTCTCGTGCCATAGCAATTGCCATATCCGATTCGGTTACGGTATCCATAGCCGCGGAAACAATTGGTACATTTAACGTAATGTTTTTAGTAAACTTACTTTGAATACGCACATCACGTGGTAAAACTTCTGAAAATGCGGGAATTAGTAAAACGTCGTCGTAGGTTAAACCTTCACCTACAAACTTTGAAGAGTCTGAAATCATATTGCAATCAACTTAAAAATTAATTGCGAGCAAATTTACAGTATTTATTTGAATAATACATTTAAAATTTAAAACTTTACTTCTTTACAATTAAAATTTGATAATAAATTGTAAGCGTGGCAGCTATAAAACTCAATGTCATTAAAACACCTGAAACAATTATAATATACTTGACCCAGGTTAGGCCACTCCAAAGAAAATAAATGCCTCCAAAAGTAAAAATTACCGATAAAAATGGTTCAATCATTAATAGATATTTCCATTTTTTATTTAGTGATGTTGTAGAAAGTAGTACTGCTAGTAGAAAGAATATTACCGATAACGAAAGTATGTGATTGTGCACAATAGATAGTATTTCGTGCTTGCTTTTTTTAAATTTCATTATATCCGCATCTTCATCAGCTTCATTGCCTAAATAGTGCATTTCTATGCCTGAAGGCTGCATAGAAGTTGTACTGTTAACAAAACTTAAACCACCATAAAAACCAATACTTAGTGTAGCTACAAAAATTAATATGGTTATTTTTAGTTCTTTAGGAAATTGATGAATACTACCGTGAATTTGCATTAAATAACTTGTTTTTGATGTAATATACTTACCGTTTTCAATACTTTATTGACTTGTTTGGTAAGTGATTTTGCCGATAATGTAGCTCCTGAAATTCCTGCAATATCTTTTTGAAAAATCAACATCTTTTCAGTTGATTTTCCACTAAATTGTTTTAACCAACGTTTGCTACCAACTTCAGCCCCATGTTCTTCACGATACACTAAAATTTTCACTTTTGAAACTATCAAATCTTGGTTAAAAATAACAATAAAGTCGAAATAATCAACTTTTCCATAGGCTTTACCAACATAATAGAAACCTTTTAATTGGTGATTATGACTAATTTTCACAAAATTGTTATCTTCTATATGTATAGGAAGTATGGCATTTATTTCACTTAAAACTGTAATGCTTTCGGTTGTATACGATTCAATATTAAAAACCGATTTTACTTCTTTTTGAATAAGAGCCTGCACTCTTTTAGAAGTAAATGCGGTAGTAATAATAAATAAAATTAATATAAAACCTATTTTTTTCATTTCAAATATTTAAAATTAATTGAACTTAAACCTAAACACTTCGACAAGCTCAGTATAACAAATGTATATGTTTATACTTCAACTAGAGCTGTATCACATAATAACTTTACTATTATTCTGTCAGCTTAAGCCTGTCGAAAAGTGTTTATTTTTTTCTATATCTCACACTTCAACAAGCTCAGTGTGATAAATAGTTTTCTTTACAAATCAATTATTAAAACCAAACTGCAACTCCTGCATTTAGTTGTTTTGAAGTATCACTTCCGGAAACTTCATTATTAACCAATTGATAATCTACCTTGAAAGCTGCACCATCAGCAACTTTATAATTTAATCCAACTATTAATTCGTTTTTGTCAAATGCATTATTTGCTACCAATCCACCTTCTGTTGAAGCGTGTGTGTTGTATTTTTCATAACGTACAAAAGGGATTAACACCTCTTCACCTTTTAATTTAAAATTATAAGCTCCTTCAGCGTAAAATCCATTTAATTTAGAACCTAAATCTTTACCTGTTAAAGCATTGTACTGTTCAGTATCTCTTAGGTTGGTTGTAATATACTGTGCTCTGAAATTAAAATTATTTACTCTATAACGAGCATCTAACCCTAACATTGCAACTCCTACCTGCGATCCGTCAATGCTGGTATCATCGGTTTGTGTTTTTCCAAAATAACCCGATACTCCCACGCGTAAACCTCTAATACCATAATAATCTAACTTTGTCGAAAAATTTGCATTACTTACCACTGATTCTGCACCTTTTTGACGTCCTTTTCGTAAACCATCCGATCCACGAAGTACTCCTGCTCCACCAACATACGACTTAAATCCGTTAAATATGTATGCCTGATATTTTAACGAAGCATTGTCAATATTTCCTGAAATACCTACACCCATTTCTCGCCAGGTTGTTGGGACAATGTATTTATCTACATTTGGACGTTCAACACCATAAAATGTTGTTGGCTCATGGTATTCATTAATAATACCCATAGGCACTAACATTAAACCAGCTAATACATTTACATTGCCTGCTTTATATTTTAAATAGGCCTGTTCAACATACACTTCCTTTACGTGCTCATATTCAATTTCGGTTAAAAAACTTACTTTGTCGTTGAACTTATACCCAAAAAGCACTACCATTCTATGAACATCAAGTTTACCTGCTGCTGAACCATTTGGCTCATTGTAGTCAATTTGTGCATACCCTCCTAAAGTAACTCCTTTTGGCAAGCCATCTTTTAATAAACGATTTCCTGAGTTTTCTATTTGCTCTTGCGAGTACATTAAGGAACTTACCAATACTGCTGCTAAAACTAATTTTATTTTTTTCATTTTTTATTATTTATATTATTTTTATTTAGACTCATTTTAAATAAGGGTCAAATGTATAAAACTAAAATCGAAAATAAAAGACTTATTTAGAATAATTATAAATAATATTTTTATCAAAAAAATATTTATACCGTTCTTTATTAAAAAACATTTTTATAAATCAAGAAATACACACAAGTGGTAAAAAACCTCATAAGCACTTATCATAATATATTGACGGTAACTTCTGCGGAAGCGAGACTCTTTTTAAAGTGAAGTTAAAAACAAGATAAGATACCTATAGAAGTTTATCATGAGCTCAGACGAAAGGCAGGTATGATAAACATTACTCAGATATGACAAAAATTACCTTAGTATACTAATTTTTAAGTGAAAATTTTAAGGGCTTCATTATAAGCACTCTCAAAACTCATAGCGTGAATATTTGTAATGGCTTTTTCTTTGGTAAAGTATGAAAGTAATTTTTCAGTAGGCATATTACCTGTTAAATCATCTTTAGCCATTGGGCATCCGCCGTATCCTTTAATAGCACCATCAAACCTTCTGCAGCCGGCTTTGTATGCTGCATCTACTTTTTCAAACCACGCACTTGGGGTAGTATGTAAATGCGCTCCAAACTCAATGGTTGGATATTGTGGAATTAAATTTGAAAATAAATAGTTGATAATTTCGGGAGTTGAACTGCCAATAGTATCAGAAAGTGAAATAATTTTTATTCCCATAGCGGCTAGCTTAGCTGTCCATTCTGCAACCAAATCTAAATTCCACACATCTCCATAAGGATTTCCAAACCCCATAGATAAATACGCTACCACTTCTTTATTTGTTTTTTGGGAAATATTCAGAATTTCGTTTAAAATTTGAACCGATTGATTGATGGTTTTTCCGGTATTTCGCATTTGAAATATTTCAGAAATAGAAAAAGGATAGCCTAAATAAGAAATTTCTTCAAATTTTGAAGCTTCATTTGCTCCACGAACATTGGCAACAATAGCCAATAATTTGCTGCTGGTATTGCTTAAATCCAACAGGTTTAAAACCTGTGCCGTATCGCGCATTTGCGGAATGGCTTTAGGCGATACAAAGCTACCAAAATCAATGGTATCAAAACCCACACGCAACAATGCATTTATGTATTGTGCTTTTGCATTTGTAGGAATAAAATGTGATGTTATGCCTTGCATGGCATCGCGCGGACATTCTATGATTTTTACTTTTGTCATTCTTGCATCAAATATACAATTATGATATTAATATAAAACATGCAATTCCGATAAAAACAAGCACCTTAGCCCATTTAATATTGGCATTCATTTTTGGATGATTTTGTATGTAGTTTGAAAAATATCCGGATGAAATTGATACTATTGAAAAAATGAGGAGTGCCTGTATCATAAACAATGCTCCTAAAACATAAAACTGCATCACCGTATTTTGCGTATCGCTGTATAAAAACCCTGGGAAAAAAGCCAAAAAGAAAATGGATACTTTTGGATTTACAACATTCATTATAAAACCTTGTTTGAATAAACTATACAGCTTTCTTTTTTCAACTTTATTTTGAATGTTAATCTCCTCAGAAGAAAAATAGCTTTTAAAAGCCAAATACAGTAAATACGCTGCTCCAATAATTTTTAATAACAATAATAATTTTGGTGACTGATTGATAAGTGCCGATACCCCAAAAGCTACCAAGGTAGTGTGAACTATTATACCTGAAACCAAGCCAAGTGATGCTACAATTCCGTATTTTTTACCATTTGAAACACTTTGCAGCAATACATAAATAATATCAGGCCCGGGCATAATTGTTAATGCTATTGAAGCACTTATAAATGATATGAGAATTTCGTATTTCAAAAAAATAAGTTAACTTTTTAAAAAATATAAAACTTATTAAAATTATTTTTTACAACAATATTTAAGTCCCGTTGTTTAATGTAATATAAATTATTCATTAGCTTTTTATACTGATTTCCTACTGAACTTTCATCTGGGCGAATTACCGGTATCCAAACAGTTAGACTTGGTTAACAACATTTTGTAAAGAATAATATGGTAATTCTTGTTTTAGCTATTTTACAAATTTTATTTTTTTTAGAAATTGGAGTTTAGCATTTTATTAGATTCGTAATAAAACTCTAATATACACTATATTTTAAACTCTATAAAAATATAATCTTATATTTTATTTGTTGAAAGCGTGCCATTTAAATATACATAAATTTAAATTTTAATATTTTTTATATTATTGTGCTTGTTGTTAATAAATGAAGTATTTTTGAATTGCTATGAAAAATTTAAAACAACTACCTGCACTACTTTTAAAAAAGACTGTACACCGAAAAGATGTACAATTAATGGTATATTTTGATTATAACAATTTTATTATTCAAAAACTGAAACAGCTTAAATTCACATGGAGTGCAACGCACAAGGCATGGTACACCCCATTTAACGAGAAAGCTATTTCAGAATTAAAAAAAACTTTTGGAAACAGTGTTGAGTTTAATTTAGACAGTTCATTATTTCAACAAAAAGAGGTGAAACTGTATAGAAAAAAAAGAAATCTTTCAGAAAAAAGCAAAGAAATAATTAGGCTGTATGTTAAATATTTGAAAGGTAAACGCTACAGTGAAAGTACTGTTAAAACCTATTTTACTTTTATTGCCGATTTTATTGATTACACTAATAGTAAACCTTTAAACCAATTATCAAATAAAGATGTTGAGCTTTTTATTGAAGATGTTTTTGTGCCAAGAAAAATGAGCATAAGTAGTCAACGACAGTTAATAAGTGCCATTAAATTATTTAAAGCTTTTTATCCGGAATGTGCTATTGAAGATGTAAAATTACAACGACCAAAGCGAAGTAGAATTTTACCCACAGTTTTATCTAAAGAAGAAATTATTGATTTATTACGTTGTACCAAAAACTTAAAACACAGAGCCATTTTAGGAATGATTTATTCGGCTGGATTACGCATTAGTGAGTTAATTAATTTAAAACTACACCATATAGATATTGACAGGCGACAAATTATTGTAAAAAGCAGTAAGGGACGCAGAGACCGACATATTATACTTGCCGAAAGTATAATTCCATTACTTATGAATTATTTAAATAGTTATAAACCAACATGTTATTTTGTTGAAGGTGTTGAGGAAGGAAAAAAATATTCAGCTGAAAGTGTTCGTAGCTTCTTAAAAAAATCGGTTAAAGCAGCCAGAATAACTAAACGAGTTACGCCTCATACCTTGCGACATAGCTATGCTACCCATTTGTTAGAAAACGGTATTGATTTACGATACATTCAAGAACTACTTGGACACGCAAAACCTGAAACAACTATGATATACACGCACGTTAGCAAAAAAGATTTATTACAAATTAAAAGTCCGCTAGATATGGCCTTAAAAAGTTTAATTAAAAACAAGCCACACACAACTTATACAAGTAATAAATTATCGGATAATTATTAAGGCACTTTTATAAACTTCTACTCCCCTCTTTATAAGTAGTAACACCACGTTTAAGCCAACGTTTTATTCTAACACAAGGCTGAAAATTTAAATGGTACTTTAAAATATTACGCTTAGGGGTTAATTTTTTAGGATCTTCATTTGCTTTACATTTAAAACCAATTTTAAACTTACCAATATTTTCTAAATCAACAATTTTACCATCCTCTAAATGTTGTTTTAGTTTTTCACCTAAAGCCATTAATACAAATTTAACATCAATAGTACTTAGGCTGCACTCTTTACTAATTTCATAACTTATTTTATTTACATCAACAGTACCTTTATTTACAG
>ERZ1046740.925-NODE-925-length-22293-cov-4.703391_pt1 | contig 22293 bp, 19 predicted proteins | sample MGYA00383093_ERZ1046740 | MGnify/ENA primary metagenome ERZ1046740 (study PRJEB29581, sample SAMEA5548363) | metagenome | biome: marine; feature: coastal; material: water | depth 25 m | study: Short-term variability in the microbial, nano- and picoplankton... | reverse complement strand
AATTCGACGACTCCCGCCTGGCAGTCAATCTGGCGCAGACCGCCGAAGCGCACGGCGCGGCGATGCTGAACTACTGCCGCTGTGTCGGATTCTTCAAAGAAGACGGAACCATCCGCGGCGTCGAGATTCACGACCTCGAAAACGACACACGGTTTACCGTGCAAGCCAAAGCGGTCATCAATGCGACAGGCGTCTACGTCGATGAACTCAGACGTATTGATAATCCGGATACGCCGCCGATCATCGCAGTCAGCCAAGGCATCCACATCGTCCTGCCGAAGCGCTTCCTACCGGGAGACGCCGCAATGATGATCCCCAAGACGGCCGACGGACGTGTGCTCTTTGCCGTGCCATGGCATGACCATGTCGTGGTCGGCACCACGGACACACCGCTGGATTCGAAAAGCATCGAGCCACGCGCACTTCAAGAAGAGCGCGATTTCTTGATGACACACGCCTGCAAGTACCTAACTAAAGACCCATGTGACAGCGATGTATTGAGCGTTTTCGCCGGCCTGCGCCCACTGGTTCAATCCGGCGACTCGTCGGATACCGCGGCGCTCTCGCGTGAACACAGTATCCTCGTCAGCAGTAGCGGCTTAATCACACTGACGGGCGGCAAATGGACGACCTATCGCAAGATGGCGGAGGACGTGATCGACCAGGCGCAGACACTGGCGAAGCTGCCTGCTCTCGATTGTCCAACCGCGACGATGCCCATTCACGGATCAACGGATCGCACGCCGAGTCACAAGCATTTGGAGCCGTATGGTGCGGATGCCTCCAACATCGAAGCACTCATTGAGGATAGACCGGAACTCGCCGAAAAATTGCACCCGGAGCTGCCTTATCAGCAAGCCGAAGTCCTCTGGCATGTGCGCAATGAAATGGCACGCACAGTGGAAGATGTGCTGGCACGGCGCACACGTGCGTTGTTTCTCAATGCCAGAGCATCGATCGAGGCCGCGCCTGTAGTGGCAGAGATTCTGGCCGAAGAATTGAAACGAGACGCGCTGTGGCAGAAAGCGCAGATCGCCGAGTATACTGAATTAGCCAAAGGCTATGTGTTTACCAATGCTGCGAGTGTTGGTGCCGAAAGGAGCGAGGGCGACTCCCCCTCGTCGTGAGTCATTCGTAACTCTGTGGGCGAGTCGCCCACCCTCCTTTCAGGCAACCGAAGTGATGCTTCTTTTTGTAGGGCTCGAGCTTGCGCGATGCCGCATCGGGATCGTGCGACATCTAACTTTAGACGTGCGGCACTCCGCAATCGGAGGCCCTACCTAAATACGATCTACCAACTCGCGCAGATAATGGTAGCCCAACAGATACCGCAATTGACTAGCGCGATAAAGACCGCGGCACTGCCCATGTCTTTCGCCTGTTTCGCAAGTGGACGACGCTCCAAAGAGATATCGTCCACCACTGCTTCGAGCGCAGAGTTCAAAATCTCGACAATCAATACGAGCAGCACACTGCCGATGAGTATCAGTCGCTCGATGGTGCCGAGTTGAAGAAAGAATGAGCTAACGATCAATATGCTACCGACAATCACCTCCAAGCGAAAGGCAGCTTCTTTCATTGCATAGCCGAGGCCCGCAAACGAACAAGCTGCAGCCTTTAAGAGGCGCGTGCTTCCGGTGTGTTTGTGGAGGGAGGGATCGTCGTCGTTTGAACTCATATCGAAAACCGATTGAGACAGTTTCAGGAAAAACTTACAGACAAAAAAGCCGGAGCGTTTCCGCCCCGGCTTTTGAAAAGTTCGTTGTAAGAAAACTTACTTGGAGAGCTTCTGTGCGCTTTCCACCAGTGCGGCAAAAGAATTTGCCTTCAGGGCAGCACCGCCGATGAGACCACCGTCGATGTTTGGCTGAGCGAGCAGCTCATCCACATTTTCCGGCTTCATCGAACCACCGTAGAGGATGCGCACCTTGTCCGCAGCTTCTGCGCCGATTAGACCAGTGAGGAGGCTGCGGATTTCCGCATGCACTTCTTCGGCCATTTCAGGTGTTGCAGTCTTGCCTGTGCCGATCGCCCATACTGGCTCGTAGGCGATGACCAATGCGTCCGCAGCGTCCGCAGTCACACCAACAAGTGCGCCTTCGAGCTGAGTCTTGATGACTTCGTTGACCTTACCGGCTTCACGCTCTTCGAGTGTTTCACCGATGCAAACGATTGGCTTAAGGCTCGCAGCCAGTGCAGCAAGTGTCTTCTTGTTGACGATCGCGTCGGTCTCACCGAAGTATTCGCGGCGCTCGGAGTGTCCGAGGATGACGAACTTGCAGAACAGGTGGCGAAGCATCTCAGCAGAGATCTCACCGGTGTATGCACCGGAAGCTTCGAAGTGCATGTTTTGTGCACCGAGAGAGACATTGGAGTCGTTGACCACTTGAGACACGGCTTCGAGAGTCGTGAAAGTTGGGCAAACACAGACAGATACGTCGGTCTGTGGACCAACGATGCTGACAACGTCTTTAGCGAGCTCGGCACCTTCGGCCGAGTTCAGGTTCATTTTCCAGTTACCTGCGATGAGGTATTTGCGTGCTGATTTACTCATAGTTTTAAAAGAAGTTAGAATTTAGAATGAAGAAAGATAGAAAGAAACGATTTAGATTGTGTCGAGTGCGCTCACACCTGGAAGCTCTTTACCTTCGAGGAATTCGAGGGAGGCGCCACCGCCGGTGCTCATGAAGGTGACCTTGTCGCCGTAACCAGCCATTTTGATGGCCTTCACGGAGTCGCCGCCACCGATGATCGAACAAGCTTCGGAGTCCGCGATGGTCTTGGCGACAGCGAAGGTGCCCTTGTTGCAAGTATCGATTTCGAAGATGCCCATCGGGCCGTTCCAGAGAACGGTCTTGGCATTTTTAACTTCTTCGCTGAAGAGCTCGATACTCTTCGGGCCGATGTCCACGCCTTCCCAGCCGTCTTCGATGTTACCTTCGAAGAATTTGGTTTCGCCCACGGTGCCTGCACCGAAATCGAGATCCTTCACCCCTAGGTTGTCGACAGGAAGGAGAAACTTAACGCCCTTCTCTTTCGCCTTAGCGAGTGCTGCCTTGGCCGTTGGGATGAAATCGGGCTCGCTGAGGGACTCGCCCACAGTGCGGCCTTCAGCGAGTGCGAATGTGTAAGCCATGGCACCACCGATGATGATCGTGTCGGCCTTTTCGAGGAGTGCGTCAATCACTTTGATCTTATCGGAAACCTTCGCGCCACCAAGAATCACAGTGAGCGGACGCTCCGGGTTGTTGGTCTTATCGCCGAGGTATGCGAGTTCCTTCTCGATGAGAAGACCGCACACACAAGGTGAAAGGTGCTTCGCCACACCCGCAGTGGATGCGTGCGCACGGTGTGCGGTGCCGAAGGCATCGTTCACGAAGGCATCGGCAAGCTTGGCGAGCTGTGCGGCAAATTCCGGATCGTTATCAGTCTCACCCTTATAGAAGCGGACATTCTCGAGGAGCGCGACTTCGCCGTCAGCAAGCTTGGCGACTTCGGCTTCAACTTGTTCACCGATGCAATCTTCGATGAATGTGACAGGCTGTCCGAGCTGGGCTGCCAGTTCTTCAGCGACGGGTGCGAGCGAATATTTAGCGTTTGGCTCGCCCTTGGGACGGCCCAAGTGGCTGGAGAGAATCACCTTCGCGCCTTGAGTGACGAGGTGCTGGATAGTTGGAAGTGCTGCAACGATACGGGAATCGTCAGAGATCACACCGTCAGTCAGAGGGACATTAAAGTCACAGCGGACGAATACGCGTTTGCCGGAAAGATCGACGTCTTTGATAGATTTTGTGCGAGACATGTTTAAAAGTGGTGAGTGATGGTGAAAGTGAGAGTGATGATTGTGCCTGCCTTCAGTCTGCAAGCAGAACTTCGCCGGTTTGTTTTTTGCCTGAATTCGCGCTAAAGCACGGACAGACAAAAGAAAGGCCGCCGCAAGCAGAGTATCCGTAAGTGGAAAACCTGTTGCGGCGGCCAGAAAATCAGCAAGTGATTAACAAATTCTTAGAGGAACTTGGAAACCTTCTGGACAAGCTCAACAACGCGGTTGGAGTAACCCCATTCGTTGTCGTACCAGGAAACGAGCTTGAAGAACTTATCGTTCAGTCCCATGCCGCTGCCTGCATCGAAGATCGAGCTAAGCTCGTCGTGGATGAAGTCAGAAGAGCAAACTTCGTCTTCGGTGTAACCAAGGATCCCCTTAAGCGAACCTTCGGATGCTTCCTTCATCTTTTCGCAGATTTCTGCGTAGGATGTACTCTTCTCTGTTTTCACTGTAAGGTCTACAGCAGAAACAGTTGGAGTTGGAACGCGGAAAGCCATTCCAGTGAGCTTACCTTGAACAGCAGGAAGCACGAGGCCAACAGCCTTCGCAGCACCTGTTGTGGAAGGGATGATATTCAGCGCAGCTGTGCGGCCACCCTTCATGTCCTTGGGAGAAGGACCATCAACTGTCTTCTGAGTCGCTGTGTAAGAGTGCACTGTTGTCATGAGACCTTCTTCAATGCCGAAGTTCTCGAGGACCACCTTAGTGATCGGAGCCAAGCAGTTTGTTGTGCAAGATGCATTGGAGATCAGAGCGTCGTCAGCTGTGAGCTCGTCGTCATTCACGCCGATAACTACAGTCTTTACGCCGTCGCCCTTACCAGGAGCGGAGATGATCACCTTCTTAGCACCTGCTTCGAGGTGACCCGCTGCTTTTTCGTCTTGAACGAAAAGACCTGTGGACTCGATGACGATGTCAACGCCAAGCTCCTTCCAAGGAAGGGCTGCGGGACCTTCGCGAACAGCGAGGGTCTTGATTTCGTTGCCATTCACTACGATGACGTCGTCACCCTTAGTTTCGACAGTGCCCTTGAAGCGGCCCTGTGTCGTGTCATACTTAAGCAAGTATGCGAGGTTTTCAGCAGGGACGAGGTCGTTGATTGCAACAACTTCGATCTCGCTGCCGAGAAGACCCTTTTCAACAAGGGAGCGAAAGACCAAGCGACCGATGCGGCCGAATCCATTGATTCCGATTTTTGTAGCCATTTTTATATGTGTTTTATTTTCAGTTTGAGATGAAATTTCCGAAAGGAGGCACTAGTAGTCAGGTTCGCTGCTTTAGCAAGAAATAATCGTTATCACTGCATAATCACTGAATAACCACTGAGTCATCACCCTTCGCAATCAACAAGATAAACTAATATCAACCCGTCAAGCCATAAGTTTAGCTAAAGTCAGTTTTCTTTCGGACCAAACGATTGGCCCCGCTGAGATGCGAAACCGCTTGACAATAAAGCACTAAAAAGCGTCCTTCCGCCCCACATTCAATGGCCTCATGGAGCTCAGCGAGTCGCAGTCTCTATAAGAAGCCTTGTTCAACAATGCGCCACATGCTAATCTGTTGCTCAATAAACCGCCTTGAATGCTCATACATATGAAAATTAAAAACTGGGACATCTTTCTGTTTATCATCGTCTACCACATTCTGATTGTGGCGTTGATACCTGCTGCCATCTCCATCGCATCGTGGCCGGCAGCCATACTCTTTTTGATCACCTATATAATAGGAGGCATGTCGATCACTGTCGGCTACCACCGCCTCTATGCCCATAAAGCTTACTCCGCGAATGCTTTCTTTGAGTGGTGCGTGCTACTGGGCTCCGCTCTTTCAATGGAAATGTCGGCACTCAAGTGGTCGCATGATCACCGCATCCACCACAATCACGTCGACACGGACAAAGACCCCTACTCAATCAAGAAGGGATTTTGGTATGCACACGTGCTGTGGCTGTTCGATTATCAGCGCGACTATGACGCATCGCTGATTCCCGACTTACTCAAGAATCCGCGCGTGGTCCTACAGGACCGCTACTACGGCGCCTTCGTCGTCGTCGTCAACCTCGCCGTATTTGGCATCGGCTGCCTGTTTATGGGCCCGCTCGCTTCCTTTTACTTCGGCGTGCTGCTGCGCATGGCAATGATCCACCACAGCACGTGGTTCATTAACTCGCTGTGCCACACGATCGGCTCGAAGACCTACGCCCGCGAGCTCAGTGCGGTGGACAACGCGGTCCTCGCCCTGCTCACCTTCGGCGAAGGCTACCACAACTACCACCATGCGTTCGCTGCGGACTACCGCAACGGCATCCGCTGGTATCACTTCGACCCGTCCAAATGGACCATTTGGATCTGCTCCAAGCTCGGCATGACCGGAAAGCTCCGCGTCATCAACGACATCGCGCTACAAAAAGCACTCGTCCTGAAAGACAAGAAGATGATCATCAATCATCTCGGCGAAGAGATGGACGATCTGGCCGCCGACTTGAAATTAAAGCTGGAGGAGGTTTCCGCGCTCTTCGAGGAACAAGCCGCCGCGATCATGCTCAAAGCCCGTGAGCTCAAACAAGCCAGCGCGGAGCAGCAGAAGACCATACAAAAAGAAATCAAAACCCTTCGCGCGTCCCTTAAAGAAACCTGGGCTGAGTGGGTCGCATTGACCCGTCAAGCGGCGAAAGATTACCAGTTGGCGCACTAAGCGGACAAACTGCCACGACAAGGCGTGGTGCATGTGTTCCGCCTGCTTGCTGCAAAACTCACACGAGTGAGGGCGACTCGCCCTCGTTGCTATCAACACAGGCTCAACGTGAGCGAGTCGCCCACACTCCTATCACTGCCTGGTAACGCCAACCTACGACTGCACCACCCAGAGCCCACAGCCCAACGGCGGAAGGTGCATGGTCTTGTCCCCGACCGGGATACGTGCTGACTCCAAACCATGCACCTTGAAGCGGTCATGGTCAGCGATTTGCAGCGCTCCACTGAAGCACCCCACATCGCAGGTAATGCTGGCATATTCCAAATGTGGATTGATCGCGAAAATCAGCTGCGGCGCGTCGAGACTGCGATCAGCGTTAAAGATCGCGACTGTCGCACTGGATCCCTCAGCCACAAAGAATTTCAGATAGCCGTCTTGCAGCGCGCCGTCGTAGCGCAATGCGCGTCCGAGCTCGGAGCGACGAAACGCAATCCAGTTGCGAAAGTAGCCATGTGTGCCTGAGTAAACCAGACGACGATTGTAATCGAGCGCATTCACATCGCCGCGCTGATAGGTATTCGAAATCCCGAGCTTCGAGCGCATAAAGTCCTGCCCTTCGGCCAACATCGGCACCCCGAGTGAGGCAAACAGCACGGATGCCATCAAGTGCGTGCGACGGCGGTCCAGAAGTGTCGGATCCGAGCCGTCCTGCTCGGCACGTTCAGTGATTCGGTCCATCCAGCAATGATCATCGTGCGACTCCGTGTAATTAATCGTCTGCGCCGCAAATCGGCTGCTTGAAGGCGATCCGGCCAAGAAATATTGGATTAAATCCTGATTGCCCTTCCCGCACACGTATTTCGCAATCGATTCGCGGAAGCCATCATTCCAAGAGGCAAAACCAGTCTCCTTCAGCTCGTCCTGGATATGCCCGCGAAAGCTCCATGGTTCGGCAATCAAGATCACCGAAGGCTTCACCTTCTTCAACTCGACCTCGATCTCGCGCAAAACCTCGATCCCGATGAGTTCAGCCAAATCAAAGCGAAAACCATCCACATCATAGGTTTCGATCAGGTGCGTTAAGCTCTCAATAATGAGCCGACGCGCCATCGGCGTATCGCAGCGGAGGTCATTCCCACAGCCACTCCAGTTGAGCAGATCATTCGCCTCATCCACATGGAAATAATAGTACTTATCAACGAAGAGCAGGTGATTCGGCTCACCGACGTGATTATAAACCACATCAATAATCACCGCCATCTCCTGATCGTGAAAATCCTGGACCAAGCCGCGGAACTCCTCGATCTGGGACGCCTTCTCCGGTTCCAATGCATAGCTGCTTTCCGGGGAAAAATAATTCACTGTCATGTAGCCCCAGTGATAGTCGTCGGAATGACGATTATCAAACTCCTGGACCGGCTGAAGCTCGATCGCATTGACTCCGATCTCCTGAAGATAAGAGCCTTCGGTCTTGAGCCACTTACGTAGGCCGGAATAGCCCTGTCGCTCCTGTGCAGTCAGCTTAATCGGCGCATGGGCCGCGAGATCGCGAACATGGCCTTCAAGGATGACAAGATCCTGCCAACCAGGAGGCGTGAACGGTTCCTTAACCTTCTGCAGACGCTCCGGTTCAACCACGATTGCCGGCCCACGATGTCCTAAGCAGGCCTTCGCGTAGGGATCCAGCACTGAAAATGAGCCATCGAAATGAGACGTCCCTTCATGACTCTCTCCCTCGACACGAAACGTATAAAAACAGCCGGCCATGTTCTCATCGAGCGCCACCTCCCAAGTCACGCCATCGACGCAGGACATCGGCAGTAGCGCCGCATCGGATTCATCTGCCTGCTGACCATACGAAAGCTGCACACCCGTGGCGCGCGGAGCGAATAGTCGAAAAGTCGTGCGCGATTCCTCGACAATCGCGCCGAGTGGAAGATCAGTCGAAGCGGTGGTCAGAAACTGAGTGTGAGGCAGCTCATGCACCTCTTCGTGCAGCGCATCGCGCCAGACGATTTTTTCATTACCGACGGGGACATAATCAGCCGGCGTGCGGAAACGAAAGATATGCTTTCCTGTTTGCGCAGGGTTAAATTCAAAATTGGAGACGCCATCGACGCAGCGCACCAGATTCGGAGCACTATCCGGCACATCCAGCCACTCGCCATCTTGCGTGACGAACTTGAACCTGAAAACTTCTCCGGCAGGAATATGCTTCAACGGCACACTGACCTCAAAGGTCGCCCCGGGCTCATCATTCAAGGGCACGAGTTCCCACTCCGGTTTTCCGATCGCGTCACTCCATTCGTTAAATTCCGCTCCCAGATAGACGCGCACCTTCCGGTCCATCAATTGCGGGTAACGCTTCGATTGCAGCGCAAAAATCCAACTGTGCTTTCTACGAAAATAGCGGCAATAGCGTCCGCATTCTTCCGGGCTTAGACGATCCAGCGTCCGCAAGTGGAGATTATTCGGCCCCAAAGAAAGCGGCGGCATCACCTTGGTGTCCGTCCAATCCGAAGACAGCAGAACCAAACCGGAATCTTCCGACTTCCAGAAAGCATGTGAGATATGTTTAACTGATTTCACCATATAAATGGGGTCATACTTCAAGTAAGTTCTCTCACAGGGCAATCCCCTTTCCACCTGATTATCATTTTCGACAGTCCGCCGGACACACAGCGCGAGTGAACGCGCTCCAGAGAACCATATTCCGATCGCCCCGCGGGTGACCATCGATGGATAGTTTTACCGGGCAGGGCTTTGACTCGTATTGACGCCACGCGGAGAGAGCGTTTTGGTCGGGCTATGAAAAAAATCCTCGTAGCCCTGTCTGGAGGCGTCGATAGCGCGGTCGCTGCTCTTTTACTGAAAGAACAGGGCTATGACGTATCTGCTGCCTACATTCGCACATGGATGAACGAGGAAATGCCACTCGCCGACTGCCCGGCGCAGCAAGACATTGAAGATGCCCGCGCGGTCGCCGCACACCTCGGCATCGATTTTGAGATCGTCAACCTCGTCAATGAATACCGCGAGCACGTCGTCCACTATCTGGTGGAAGGCTATAAAAACGGGATCACCCCCAACCCCGACATCATGTGCAATCGGGAAATGAAGTTCGGCATTTTTCAGGATTATGCGCTCAACCATGGCTTTGAGGCGATCGCCACCGGTCACTATGTGCGCAAAACGGAAAATGCGGATGGCCGCTATGATCTGGTGCAAGGCGTGGATAAAAACAAAGACCAGACTTATTTCCTCGCCATGGTACGTCAGAAACAGATCGCCCGCGCCCTCTTTCCGGTCGGCGAACTGGAAAAGCCACGCGTGCGCGAACTCGCGTTGCAGCATCAACTCCCGAACGCGGCCAAAAAGGACAGCCAGGGCATCTGCTTTCTGGGCGATATGAATATCAATCGCTTCCTCGAATACTACATTGAGGACAAACCCGGCGACATCGTGAACTCTGAAGGTAAAGTTCTGGGTCAACACCGCGGCTTGCACCGCTACACCATGGGCCAGCGGCGCTGGATCGGCGTGCCCTCCAATACAGACAACGAATGCTATGTCGTGACCGGCTTCAACATGGAGCGCAACGAGCTCATCATCGCATTCGATCAACCCGAATCACCCGGCCTCTATACGAGCGAGGTGGACGTTAACGGGATCAGCTTCGTCAACCAGCCGATAAGCCGGGACTGTAAGATCCTGGCCAAGCCGCGCTACCGCGATCCTTCCCAGAGAATCACATACACACCGACCGGCGGGGACAGCGCACATGTTGTCTTCGACGAACCGCAGCGCGCACTGGCGTCCGGACAGATTATCGCCTTCTACGATGGTGAGGTCCTTCTCGGCGGCGGCTTCTATCGCTAGAAGCGCCCTGCCTACAATCCGTAGGCCGCCATGTCGATTGCCATGACGGACAGACTCACCCCGGACAACTCCACCCAATCTTCGACGCCGTAGCCGGTGCCCCCTAAATTATAGCTCTCTAAAGCCTCGTCGTAACTGAAGTGGCTATTGCCGGTCAACTTCGCGTCATAACCGGCGACAGCACCGTATACACGACCGAAACTACCGCCCCCCTTGAGCTCCACGATCGCATTCGGCGCGTACACCGCTGCCGCAAGGTACCCATTGCCGTGAATTTTCAGTGTCTTCGCGCCCTCCGTGGTATTCGTCCCGAAAATCAGCAACTGCTCCGGCTTCTGACTCGCGTTCAGAATGCCGTTCCCTCCCAGGCTCAAATTACCAGCCGCATAAATTTTCAAGCTGGCTGAATTCGACAAATACACTTTCGCCTTACCAGCCATACTCATGTCCCCCTTTACAACAATTGTCACGTCACCATTGATAAACAGGGATTTCTTACCAGTCATTGACCAGCTATTAATCAAGTATTCGCCACCCGAAATAGTTCCGGAAGTCGGCAACGAGGTTAAAGGAGCACTCAATGCCGGTGCGGTTACATCGGGAAATTCGGCATAATAATCCGTTGTAATACGGCTGTCATCGACCACCCCGGGACTTCCATACTTCGTAATGGACCCGTTTCGGCCAACATCCGGATACCCGCCTCCCGTCGCAACATAGCCATAAATATCGCCATTCCCAACATCAAGGGCATCATTCTCGACGGAAATCGTAGCGACCGTGATTTCCGAGTTAATATTGCCCGGGCCGTAATTCCCATCTCTTGAATCGTAACTGTCAAAGGTCACATTGTTACCATTCAACACGACCCCCTCCTTGGAATTAAAGCCATTGATGAAAGGATAGAAACCACTGGCAAGTTGAACCCGGATTTGCTTCTGCGCCTGCCCGAGCATGTGCCCGTGGACAATACCTTCGGAATAAACTTCCGGGCTAGTCGAATCCGCCGCAATAATCACAATCCGAATCTCTCCGGTCAGATTTTCTCCCAAATCATACCCCGGATAGGAGCGCGACCAATATGTATCTCCATCATCATCTGTTCCGGTATTCCATTCGCTTCGGTCACCATCACGCAGTGCATCCAACGCCAGATCCAGCCCCCCCTCAGCCAGATTAAAGCTAAGACCAAACAGATAAGATCGTGTTGAAAGCCGATACTCCGACGAAGACAGGAAGAGATAACTCCCCATCACCATCATGACGACGAATGAAAAAATAATAGCAGTCAGCAAGGCCGAGCCTTCCTTGCCGGACTTGATAGCGGTGTGTTTATACTGCGAAGCTGGTCTCATAACTCTCTCCTTTCTTAATCATTTGGTAACTGACCGATTGCGCATCATAAAACGCGCGGAAATGATATAGTCGGTCACATCCGTCTCAGAGATGTCACGCACCATCACTGCATCGATTCGCACACTTTTAACCGACAGCAGCAACGATTCAGTGTCATAGTCGAGTCTCGTCCCCAACGGATCGAAAAAACCAAAAGCGAATTGTTCCACCCCATCCAAGACCACTTCATTCGAATTGAGATTTCCATCCTTATCCCGCTCAATACGGCTAAAAATACTGGCTGAATCATCATAGGTATATTCAACAGTGCTCCCGTCGTAAAAATCGCCATCCGGATAAACGATCAGCAGCGTTGTTTCTTCCGTCTGTGTGATATCTTCCGCCGCACGGATGTCGCGCGAATACAGTTCCAGTGCTTTACGGCTCTGCCCGCTCATCTCGGTGTAGCCCGCCACACTTTTCGAACCCGCAGCAAAGACAATAAACGTGCTCACAACGGAAGCCAAGACGATCGTTGAAAGAGTCGTCGCAACAACCAACTCCACCAAGGAGAAGCCCTGCACACTGGATCTAGTTGGAAGAGATCTCATAGCCTAAATCGTCCGGTAATAATAATCATTCACACCACCTTGGGTAAAATAGGTCAGGCACTTCAGCGTCACCGCCTTCTGCGATTGAGTCGTATAGGTCACGCTTAACTCCACACGTGCCAAGTCGTCTTCCTCGGCGATGATTGCCCGCTTGACTGTATAAGTATCATACGCCGAAGTCTCGAACTGAGTATCAATATCGATTGTCGCGCTGGCAGGTAATGCCTCGATCTCCTCCCATGACAGCGTGCGCAGACTCTCGATTTCACTCTGCAAGAGCTGGGAAACACGTGTGCGGTGACGCGAAGAGTCGACCAGCTCAAAGCCTTGTCTGACCCCGGTCAGGCCACCTGCAATTACCATCGTGAAGATAGTCATCGAAACGATCACCTCAACCAAGGTAAAACCAGCCCTGCCACTCTGTCGTTTGCCCATGAAGCAAAGCTACTAAATTGAGATGAACGATCAACCCTAGACCGTGCAACCATTAACAATAAACAAGTATTTTACAGCCCGAAGTGCACTGACATCACTCCCTCTGCTTCACATTAAAATGATTTCCAATGCACCACCGAAACATCTCCAGATCGACAAAGCCACGCCTAGGGAAAATACTTCGCAATGGAAAACTGGGCGGTCTCGAACGTGACATTCGTCAAATCGACCCACTTGATCACACTATACAAACCATCGGCCATTTCGTAATCCCCCAACGCTTCATCATAGCTAAAATGACTATTGCCGGTGAGTTTGGCATCGTAGCCGACCACCGCACCATAGACACGACCACTGTTGCCACCGCCCTTCAGTTCGACCACCGCATTCGGCGCATACACCGCGGCCGATAGATAGCCGTTTCCATGTATTTTAAGTGTCTGCCCGCCTTCCGTCGTATTCGTGCCAAAGACCAATAACTGCTTCGGCTTCTGGCTCGAATTTAAAATGCCGTTTCCACCGATGCTGACATCCCCCTCCGCATAAATCTTCAAACTGGCATAAGGCGCAATGGTCATGGACGCCTTGCCACTCAAAGAGAGATCCCCTTTTACCACCAAAGTCACATCGCCCGTAATCGTAACCGCCCCCTTGCCGCTCAATGACCAACTGTCGATGAGGTACTCCCCTCCGGAAACCTCACCTGACTTTGGAAACGATTCAGACGGGAACGTCATCGTGGGCGCAGATACGTTCGGGAATTCAGCATAATAATCTGTCGTAATGCGGGTTTGATCAATCACTCCCGGTTTGGAATAGGAGGTAATCGATCCATTGTTTCCCACGTCCGGCTGCGCTCGTCCGGTGGCCACGTATCCATAGATATCAGCATTACCGACCGCGGCGGCATCCACTTCGACCGCAATCGTGGAAACCGAGATTTCGGAATTCACATTGCCCCCGCCGTAGTCTCCATTCCTGGAATCGTAACTATCCATCGTTACATTATTGCCGGACAGAATGAAGCCCCGCTTCGAATTGAAACCATTGATAAAAGGAAAATGCCCCCGCGTCAGATCGACCTTAATTTGCTTCGTCACATCGCCTGCCGTATGCCCCGCAACGGTCCCTTCGGAGTAAATCGTCGGTGTCGCGGACTCCGCACGTAAGACCACGACACGAATCGTCCCGGTCCCCCCGGAAGAAACATCCAGGCCGTTGGTAAATGTCCGCGTCCATGTCGAGCCATCCACGCGCCAGCCGCTGCGGTCATCATCATTGAGCGCATCCATCGCCTGATCAATTCCGCCTTCGGCGAGTGCGAAACTCGCCCCCATCATAAATGAGCGTGTCGCCATACGATATTCCGAAGATGCCAGATACAAATAACTCCCCATCACCATCGTCACGACAAAGGTCGTGACCACCGCGGCAAGAAGGACGGATCCCTCATTCCCGCTCCGGCCCCATTTATTTACCTGTGTGTTCCGTTGCATTGGCTTGGTTCCTCGCATTTAAATTCAAATCAATTCCGCATCATAAAGCGGGCGGAGATAATGTAGTCGGTGTTTTCGGTCGTCACCACTTTACGCAGCAGCTCTGCATCGAGCTGCACACTCTTGGTCCAAAGATCCACTGATGCCACGGGCCCGGAGACCGCAGCGAAATCACTTCCCGGTGTTTGATAAAACTCCAACTTCAACTGACGCACACCACTCAACAGCACGTCCCGGGAGGTCGTCCCGTTGTAGGTTTCCACCCGAACCAATTCCGCGGCCTCGGACCGGTAACGATAGCGCACCTGCCGCGTGCCATAATACGCCGGGTAGGCTAAATCGATGCCGGATTCGGTATACACGATATTATCGGTGCTCTGCGCGTTGGAGACTTCCAAACTCTCGGCCGCTCGAATATCACGCGAAAACACCTCCAATGCTTTGCGGCTCTCACGACTCATTTCCGCGTAATCCCCGACACTCACAGCGCTCTTGGCAAACACAATAAAAGTGCTGAAAATGGAAGTGAGTATGATCGATGAAACCGTCACTGAGACCATCAGCTCGACCAAGGTAAAAGCACGTAACGAAAACCGCGGCGCCTTAATTAATGTAGTAGTCATTCACACCTCCCTCCGTAAAATACGTAATGTAACTCACCGCATGCACACGCGCCGAACGACCGGACCACTCCACATTCACTGCAACTTTCATCTTATCACCTCCGAAGACTTCGGTCGCAACCGATCCGGTATACGTGCCCGAACCAAACTGATCGCGAATCTGCTGGTTAAACTTCGACGTCAACTCGTCATTCGTCAGCGACGACAGAGTCGCCCATGGCAAAGTTCGAAGCAGCTCCAGCTCGCTTTGCAAAACCTGAGAGCTGCGGGTGTAGTGCCGGGAGGTATCGACCAATTCAAAGCCACGCCGCACGCCAACGATCCCACCGGCAATAACCAACGCAAAGATCGCCATCGCAACTATGACCTCAATGAGAGTAAATGCTTCTTTTCGCTTGGTGGAATCGTAAAAAGACATATGAAGACGATCATCAAGAAACCGAATCAACACAAGCCAATTGCCCATCCGAGGGCCCTGTAAAGCGCTAATAATCAACTATTAACAAATAATTACCACGCAGTGAAGTCTTCTATTTAGAGCGACTACGTTATGCTACAAGTGCATTTTGAGTGGTAAACCTCATACATATTCAATGTCACCACACAAACTCATCTCATGGAACGTCAACGGGCTCCGCGCCGTCCTCAAAAAAGGTTTCGAAGCGTTCTTGGAGTCCGAACAGCCAGACGTCCTCTGCCTGCAGGAAACCAAGATCTCCCGGGATCTCGTCGAGAATTTCGCCTTTCTGGGGTATCCGCACGCCTATTGGAACTGTGCTGAAAAGAAAGGCTATTCCGGTACCGCTATCCTGAGTAAAATCGCCCCACTCTCCGTTCACTATGGCTTGGGAATCGAAAAGCACGACAATGAGGGCCGCGTCATCACCGCGGAATTCGAGGACTATTTTCTGGTCACCGTCTATACGCCAAACGCGCAGAACCATGACGAGAACAAACGCCCACGCCGTCTGGACTACCGGACCAAAGAATGGGACGTGGACTTCCTCGCCCACGTCAAAGCGCTCGAAGCGACAAAGCCAGTCGTGTTCTGCGGCGATCTCAACGTCGCCCACAAAGAGATCGACCTGACCAATCCAAAACCAAACCGCAAGAACGCCGGCTTCACCGACGAGGAGCGCGCCCGTTTCGACGCGATACTCGAAGCGGACTTCGTCGATAGTTTCCGGCACCTGTATCCAGACGCGACCGAACGCTACAGTTGGTGGTCTTATCGCGCGGGTGCCCGCAAACGAAACATCGGGTGGCGGCTTGACTACTTCTGCACCTCAAAAATACTGACCGAACGGTTCGCCGACGCACGAATATTGGATCAAGTCGAAGGCTCCGACCACTGCCCGGTGAGCCTTCGACTCAAATAGACATACTCCAATACAACCACATGTTAACCGCTCAAAATAAGGCCGATTGCATCGCCAGTTTAGGCGAAGTCGCACTGATTGAAAAAATCGGTGAATGGCTCGGCCCGGTCAATCCGCCCGCGCCGGCTGGCATCGGCGATGATTGTGCGGTGCTCGAACCTCCGGTCGGGGCGAAGCAAATCATTACCACTGACTCCGTCAGCTACGGACAACACTTCGACGACAGCATCTCAGCCGAAAACGCAGGCGCCAAACTCATCAAGCGCAACCTCAGCGACATCGCTGCCATGGGCGGCACGCCCGGCCCGGCGGTCCTTGCCCTGCTCTGCGGTCCGGATGTATCGATCCAGTGGATGGCAGGTTTTTTCAAGGGCGTCCGCGTCGAGTGTGAACGCCACAACGTGCATTTGGTCGGCGGCGATGTCAGCAGTCTCCCCGAGGGCAATTTTTCCGCGGTCCTCACGCTGACCGGTAGCGCCCCTGCTCCCAAGCTCCGGCACAGTGCTCAGCTGGGCGACCACATCTATGTCACCGGCACACTCGGCGGCAGCATACTCCAAAAACACTACGCCTTCGAACCGCGCTTGAGCGAAGGTCAATGGCTGGCCGCACATCCGGCCTGCCACGCGATGATGGATCTCACCGACGGTCTGGCCAAAGATCTCCAATCCATTCTTCACGCGGACAGTTCCGCCTCGCTTCATCTGGATGCGATACCGATCTCAACCGCGGCGCAGCAATACGCTCAAAGCTCCGGCCGCTCCGTACTGGAGCACGCCTTCTGCGATGGTGAAGACTACGAACTGCTGTTCACCCTCAATGCCGACGAAAACCTGAAAACCTTCGAAGCGGACTGGGCAAAGCAATTCCCCGACATCGAGCTCAGTTGCATCGGCCGCATTCAAGAAGCCTCTCCGAAAGGCCCCTTTATCGATGCCCGGACAAACACAGCCTTGCCATGGACGCACGGATTTGAGCATTTGAAGTCTTCATGAGCACATCCGGGTCCAATCTCCTCCAACAACTCCGCCAAGGTATCGTCACCAAATCCGCCGACGAAACCGAACGGATCGCGCGCGCCTTCGCGCCGCTCGTGCCCGAGAACCAAGTCCTTGCCTTTCACGGCGACCTCGGCGCAGGCAAGACCACCTTTATCCGTGGGCTCGCGCGCGCATGGGAGATCGTCGAGCCAGTCACCAGCCCGACCTTCAATCTGTATACACTCTATCAAGGCAGTCGCCAGCTCGTGCATCTCGACGCCTATCGCCTCGGCTCGGGCTCCGATCTGGACGCCCTGATGATCGACGACTTCCTTACAGCCCCCTGGTGCCTCGCAGTCGAATGGCCCGAGCGCATTGCCGATGGTCTGCCCGACGATGCCTGGCACCTGTATCTCGATATTGACGCGACGACCGCGCATCGCATCCGTCTGGCTTAGCGCTTCACCCGCCGACGCAAGACCCGCCTCGCCATGGTAAAAACGGACTTGGCACTCTGAGCGGAAACCTCCGGCCCAAAGCGCAAGGCTTCCAGCTCGCCGCGGACCTTGTGATATGGCTCCAGCTGCTGCACATCGCCACCGTTGATCTGCATCTCCTTCTCCTGGATGCGACACAAATACCGTGCGGCCTGCCTGCGCACCGGATCCAGCGCCTTGGGGCGTTTCAACAACCGGAACAACAGCCCCAGCCACCAATAGCGCGCGCGCCAGCAGTAAAAAGCACTCAGACCGAGGCCCAGCACCACGGCTCCACGCATCAAATTGCCACGACTAAACGGTCGCGCAAACCACTCGCGGATCTGCTCTCCGTAGCCGCGCAAGCGCGCTGAGATCTCTTTAAGGAACGCATCCCCGACATCCATCATCGTCGTGGCCATCTCAATCTGATCTGTCTGATCGAAATTAACAATGCGCCGATACCACTGAATACGCAGACTATCGATCCAGGCAGTCAAGCCCGACTCAAACCCGAAATTGGCGGGCACACGCAGATCCGGATCACTCGGGCTGGCCCCGGGGGTCGGATCGACCCGCAACCACTCTTGCGAGTTCGCATCATAGATTTCAACCCATGCATGTGCGTTGCTGTTACGCACTACGAAAAACTCCTCCACCGTATTCCAGCCTCCACCGACAAAGCCGACCACCATGCGAGCCGGATAGCCCGCGTCACGGGCCAGAAGGACAAATGAACCGGCAAACAGCTCACAGTGCCCGCGGCTCCCGTCAGTCAACCAACCCACAACCGGGTCCCCCGGCCCATGCGTGCCATTCGGACTCAGCGAATAGCGGAAGTTTTGCCGCAAATAATTCGTGACGATCTGACTATAACGCGCCGCCGTCAAATCGTCCTCCACGCCGATCAAATCGCGGTTTAATCGCTCCAATCGCTCACGATCCCCGGCCTCCAGTTCCAGCTCCAAAGCCGTGAGTGGATAAGCCACGCCATCACCATCCGCCGCTTCAAGGTGCCCGTTAAAGCTCGCATACGCTTCGATCTCCACCTCCGAAGCAGGCGCGCGTCGTCCCCATTGCAGGTCCTCGATTTGATAAGAGAAAACACTCTGCTTAACCGAATCGAGGCCGACCAAATGCAAATCCGGCAGCCATTCCAGGTCCTGAAACGCAGTGAAACGCATCGCATGAAAAGCGCCCGGCAAGGGCAAATACTGGCTCACCCCACCCTCAAAATAAAAGGTCCAGAGTTCCGCCTTACGGCTCTCAAGCGGCACGTACCACCGCTCCCATGCGGGTAATTCCCGCCGTTTGGCATATTCGCGAAACGGACGCGTCCGCAACTGGTCCGACAGCCGGTAAGCCCCGGCGCCATATTTATCCAGTACCAACATACGCCAATACGGGGTGGAATCCATCGCCTCAAAAGACGGCACATCCACCCGCAACGCGACACTGTGATCCTCCAGAATCTCGGACACGGCCCCGAGTTTGACATTGTCACTAAACCCGGACCGCGGCTTCGTCTGGATTTGCAACAGCGGGATGGCTTGCTCCAGATTGAAACGCGGAATCAACACAAACAACATCGTTGAAATGCTGACGACAAAAGCAAACAGCACGCCCCCCAGTACCAGTACACGCATGTCAACGACACGCCAAACCCGCGGCGGCAATCGCCCCCAGCTGAACTGTTGCCATGACGGCAGGAAACCCGCCACCTCGGGCCCGCGGTCCAATAAGCAAACGACAAAAAGTAACGCCATCGCAACCGGAGTGAACAACACGATTTGAAAGGCAAACAGTAGCGACACCGTCAACGCGCCCGAGACCACGACACACAACAGGCACAGCAAGAGTAATTGTAGATCCTCACGGCGACGACGCGGCGCAAGTGTCCGGTAAACCAACAACAGGATCACCATGCGCATCAACGGCGGAAAGAAATTGGACATGCTTAAAGCAAAGTCCGTCAGTATGATAAGAAGAATCAAGGGGCCGGCCAAACGCCAGACAAAGGCTGGAATCGCCACCACCCAGTTGGGTTTGAGAAGTGCAACGCACACAACCGTCGCTCCCAGCAGAAGGAACAGCTCGCTCTGCAAATCCAGTGCGCTTAGTGCCCACAATGACAGCAACGTTAACAACCCGCCGACCAACCACTTTAGTTCATGTAGATCCTCAGTGGTGAGTCTGCCCCGCTTGATTCGCTTCGACATAAATCGCGATTCCACTCTCCCCGCATGGACGAAACGTGATTCGATTGGAACGCAGCCCCGAGACCGGCGTCACCGTATCGGGCTGTCGCTCGAGAAGAGCCAGTAAATCAAAAAAATCATGCAGCTCATGGATACTGCGCACGGGGATCGATCCAGAGTCACCGACCGCCACCGACTCCAAGCGCCCAAGATGGAAAAGATCATCCGCAAGTGAACAGGCGAGCGAACACAGCGTCTCAAACTGTGCCGCATCCCAGCGTGCCGCATTCGGGTCGATATATAGGTGATAGCCGCTCTCCCCCTCTTGGGCTAGCTGCCGGATCATCAACTTGCGCATACGGGCCGTTGCCTTCCAGTGCACCAGTCGCGGCGGATCGCCTCGCTCATAAGGTCGAATACTCAGCAAATCATTTCCCATCCCCGAGTTTCGCCGCGAGGCCCCGGAAGCGATGCGCTGCCCACCCGGCGAGGCTTGAAAGGTATAGTCAATGCGTGCAGGCCAGACCAACACCGCTTCTTCCGAAGCAGTTCCCACCGTCTTTTGCAAAAAGCCGAATGGAAATTGCGACTCCACCCCCGACAAGCGCAATTGAAAGCGCCCCCGCTGTTGCGGCACGAAGGTCCACTCCTGCTTGGTTGATTCGCCCGCGCCCAAAGCCTGCGGCATGTAGAGCCGCTCCTCTGCCCCGGTCAGTACAGTCTCGACCCGGAAACAAATACACATTGTCGGGAAGAGTGACTTCCCATTGGTCAAATTCACCTCCGCCATGCCCACCTCGCCGGCCTTTAAATGCGCCGGTGCATGCAGCGACCATTTCAGCTTTCTGAAATTGATTAACGACAGGATGCCACTCAACACCAAGCTGCTGAGCAGTAGCGATAGCGTCAGAAACAAAATGTTGCTCGCGGTATTATATGCCGCAAGGCCAAGCCCCAATGCCACCACAATCAAACACCAACCCGTTAGTGTCAGGCGCGTCTTCAGAATACGAACCGGCAGTAGCTGACGCAAAAAAAGCGGCAGAAAGCGCGTTTCCTGCTGGCGTCCCGCAGCAAAAAATTCCGGATCCGTCCAGTCGTGCCAACTTCTCAGCTCTTCATTCGGGTTTGCCATATTGACCGACTTCGCTCCGATCAAGCGGGCTCAGGTGTTGCATCCAGAATCTCGACCAACAGTCCCTCAATGGAACGACGCTCCTCCAACGGATCGGACATCGGCTTGCTCAGGGCGAGGCGATGGCTGAAGACTGAAACAACCAAGTCCCGCACGTCCCCCGGCAGTACAAACGCGCGCCCATGCGCCAGCGCACGTGCCTGAGCCGCAATCTTCAGTGAAAGCGTCCCGCGCGGACTTACCCCGGAGCGAAATGCACGTTCCTCGCGCGTCGCGTGCACGATCCGAACGATATACTCATAAACAGTGTCCTCCACATATACCGCGCGTACATACCCCTGTAGTTCGGCCACTTCTTTACGCGAAACCACTGAATCCGCCTCCAAGTGGTCATAGTGCAGGCTCCCGTTCTTTAAGATATCAAGTTCGTATTCACGATCCGGATACCCCATTTCCATTCGCATTAGGAATCGATCCATCTGGCTTTCCGGTAGAGGAAACGTGCCCTCGTAGTCGACCGGATTTTGCGTCGCGATTACCATGAACGGTGGCGGCACGGTATAGGTCTGCCCATCCACAGAGAGCTTGCCCCGCCCCATCACTTCGAGCAGGCTGGACTGTGTCTTCGGTGTCGTTCGGTTGATTTCATCCGCAAGTACGATATTGGCAAAAATCGGCCCGCGCTTAAAAGTAAACTCACGCTCTTTCTCATCATAGATCGACACGCCGATAATATCCGAAGGAAGCATGTCGCTGGTAAACTGAATACGCGAAAAAGAGCAATCGATCGAGCGCGCGAGGCAGTAGGCTAGGGTCGTCTTCCCCAGTCCGGGCAAATCTTCGATCAGAATATGCCCGCCCGCGAGTAAGCAAGTGATCACCTTATCGACGGCTTCCGTCTTCCCCCGAATGGTGCGTTCAATGTTACTGCGTAAGCGCTCGACGGTCTCAAGTGCTCGCGGGGCGGGAATCACGACTCCGGATTTCATACACTCAAGCATGCGATCCGCTGGGCAATAAGCAACAGGAAGCAGTCTATTCGGGAATTTAAATTCTCCATTTTTACGGAACTTTAACGACTCGCCACAAAACGTTACCTTACGGCTGAAAACCCTCGACAGTTCAAGCCATAGAAAGCTTAATCACCCCACACTATACTCCGAGCACGGATGAAAACTGTATCTATCATCGAAGAAGAAGAAATCCGTCGGAACCTCTGGTCCACT
>ERZ1046740.924-NODE-924-length-22313-cov-54.430722_pt1 | contig 22313 bp, 21 predicted proteins | sample MGYA00383093_ERZ1046740 | MGnify/ENA primary metagenome ERZ1046740 (study PRJEB29581, sample SAMEA5548363) | metagenome | biome: marine; feature: coastal; material: water | depth 25 m | study: Short-term variability in the microbial, nano- and picoplankton... | reverse complement strand
CAATGGCAGTGGAATTTTTGGACCATATTCGTATGCGTATGATTGAGTTTCAAGAACAAACCGGACATATGTTCAATCTTGAAGCGACACCTGCAGAAGGCACAACTTATCGTTTTGCCAAAGAAGACATGAAGCGTTATCCAAAAATTATTCATGCAGGTACACAAGAAAAGCCGTACTACACTAACTCATCTCAACTACCTGTTGGCTTTACTTCAGATCCGTTTGAAGCTTTGGAAAGGCAAGATGAATTACAGGCTAAATATACAGGTGGAACAGTGCTGCACTTATATATGGGTGAGCGAATTAGCAGTGGAGAGGCTTGTATGAAAATGGTGAAACGTTCATTGGAAAACTTTCGACTACCTTATATCACCATTACGCCAACTTTTTCAATTTGCCCGACACACGGCTATCTTGAAGGAGAACATGAGTTTTGTCCAAAGTGTGATGAAGTGCTATTGGCCAATAAAAAATTAACAACAACTGAGCAGGAGAATCAAGATGAAAAATCAAAAAGTATTATTAACCAATGAAGAGCGTCAAGTGTGTGAAGTATGGACCAGAGTGATGGGATATCATCGTCCAGTCACCAGTTTTAACCCTGGTAAGCAGTCAGAGCATGCTGATCGGGTTTGCTTTAAAGAGCAAAGAATAAGTTAGCATGAGTATTAATGTTGGTGGTTTTGAGCCGCTAACGACCATTGATTATCCGGGCAATTTAGCCTGTGTGATTTTCACACAGGGCTGTCCTTGGCGGTGTCGATATTGTCACAATCATGATTTAATTCCAGCTGATAAAAAAACTGAATTCTCATGGAATGAGATACTAAGTTTTATTAAATCACGACAAGGGTTGTTGGATGCGGTAGTCTTTAGTGGTGGTGAGCCGTGCTTACAGGCGCAACTTGTTGAGGCAATTAAACAGGTTAAGAGGCTAGGGTTTAAGGTTGGCCTACATACGGGCGGCGCCTATCCGCAGAAGCTAAGGCAGTGTTTAGATTATGTGGATTGGGTGGGTTTTGATATTAAGCATTTGCCGCTTCATTATGAAGAGGTGACGCAAACACCAAAATCAGCCGAAAAAGCTTGGCAATCTTTGGATTTTTTGCTATCTTCTGGTGTGGATTATCAATTGCGCATTACCAAGCATCCAATGTTGATTAATGATAAGCAGCTAAAAGGGCTAAAGGCCCTAATGAAAAATACCTATCATAGTGATTTGGTCGTGCAGGATTGTACTATCAACAGATGCTTGGATGAAGCGCTACACATTGTTTAGGCGAAAAAAAAGGCGCTTTCGCGCCTTTTAAGAAACCATGAAAAGACTAGCCTTTCATTTGAGCAGCTACTTCATCTGCAAAGTTTTCTTCTTTCTTCTCGATACCTTCGCCAACTTCAAATCTAATGAAAGACTTAACTTCTGCATTGTTTGATTTAGCAAGTGCACCTACTGTTGTGTCAGGATCCTTAACAAAAGCTTGACCGTAAAGTGTTACTTCGTTAACAAACTTTTTCATACGACCAACAATCATTTTTTCAATGATGTTGTCTGGCTTGCCAGATTCACGTGCTTGCTCAATAAAGATTGCTTTTTCTCTTTCAAGTAGTTCAGGATCAAGTTGATCTTCAGTTACACACTCAGGGCGTGTAGCAGCAACATGCATCGCAACATCTTTAGCCAACGCTTTATCACCACCCTCTAAGATAGCTAATACCGCAATACGCTCACCATGCTTGTATGCGCCAATAACACCAGTATCTACAGTTACTGTTTGTACACGTCTAATTGAAACGTTCTCACCCACTTTAGCAATAATGTCTTCTCTGGCTTTTTCTAAAGAGTCGCCATTGTCTAATGTTTGAGTTAAAAACTCCTCAATGTTCGCAGGTGTTGTTTTAAGTGCTAATGCACCTAGTGTGTCAACAAAACCAATAAACGCATCGCCTTTAGTTACAAAGTCAGTTTCAGAGTTAATTTCTAAAATTGTTGCTGTTTTATTGTCGTCACTGATATTTACTTTAACCAAGCCTTCAGCAGCAACACGGCCTGCTTTTTTAGCAGCCTTGGCAGCGCCAGATGTACGCATAAGGTCAATTGCCGCCTCCATGTCGCCACCCATTTCTGTTAAGGCTTTTTTGCAGTCCATCATGCCTGCGCCAGTTCTTTCTCTTAGTTCTTTAACTAAAGCAGCTGTAATTGCCATAATTATCTCCTATGAATTTATTCGTTAATTATGCAAGTTTTGCAATAATGTCAGCTTTAGTGTCTTTGCTAGCAACTTCAACACCTTGCTCTTTAGCAAGTGCTACCAAGTCAGCTTTTAACATAGCGTTAAGATCTGTTTTAGCAGGCGCTGCTTTAACTTCTTCTTTTACCTCTATTTTAGCTACTGGCGCTGCTTTAACTTCTTCTTTTGCAACAGGCGCTTCAGCTTTTTTAGCGGGTGTTTTTTTCTTAACATTTGCTTTTTTAACTTGTACGCCTGCTGCTGCTTTTGCTTCTAAAACTGCATTAGCAATTTCTCTTGCGTAGTAACCGATTGCTCTAATAGAGTCGTCGTTACCAGGTACAACGTAATCAATGCCTTCAGGATTGTGATTAGTATCAACAATACCGATAATTGGAAGGCCTAATTTTTTAGATTCTGCAATAGCGTTTTTCTCATGACCAATATCGATCACGAATACAACGTCAGGAATGCCACCCAAATCTTTAATACCACCAAGGCTACGCTCTAACTTATCCATTTCACGAGTCATCATTAGCGCTTCTTTTTTACCGAATTGAGTAAAGTTTTCTTCTGCTAAAAATTCAAGATCTTTAAGACGCTTGATTGATGCTTTGATTGTTTTGTAGTTAGTCATCATGCCACCTAACCAGCGATGATTTACATAAGGCATGCCACAACGGATAGCTTCTTCTTTCATGATATCGCTTGCTGCACGCTTAGTACCAACAAAAAGAATTGAGCCGCCTGCTGCTGCAGTTTTTGATGCAAAATTAAGCACATCATTAAACATTGGTAATGTCTTTTCTAGGTTGATGATATGAACACCATTACGAGTACCGTAGATATATTTGTCCATTTTTGGGTGCCAGAAGCGTGAACGGTGACCAAAGTGTACACCTGCTTCAAGCATTTTTTTCATTGACGTTTTTGCCATTTTTATTTCTCCGTGGGGTTGTTAAAGTGCCTTTTTAGCACCTTTCTTCCACAACTCCTAACAATCAACCCTTTTATTAAGGGCACCCTGATCGCTATGTCGAGTTGTGTGATACATTAAAAAAAATAACAACAAAGCTTAAAATTAGTAAGCTCGATGTTATTTAAACGTTGATTTTTATTAAAAACCAATAAAAAGAAATAATTATACCTAAATTAAGCTAGGGAGTTATAAATTATGTGGCCACCCCTGGTTAAATATTAAGCGTTTTTGTTTGTTTTTTTTGTTATAAATAGTGATTGTTTTTAGGGTATAAATCTATATTGAGAGCTTGGTAAAAAAGCCATAAAATTATAAAAATAGTTACGATTATATCGGGGGATAAAATGAGTAAGTATATTGCTTGGTTGGCATCAGTGGGCATCAAAGATATCAATATTGTTGGTGGCAAAAACGCATCATTAGGAGAGATGATAGGCGCTTTGTCAAAACGCGGTGTTCGTGTACCTGGTGGCTTTGCTACTACGGTTAAAGCATTTCAAGATTTTTTATCTCATAACAATCTTAAAACCAAAATTGACAACATATTGACAGAGCTCGATATTAATCATATTAATGAGCTTAATGCTGCAGGTAAGCAGATTAGACATTGGGTTCTCGAAGGGGAGTTTCCTCAAGAATTACAAGACGACATTATTCAGGCATATCAGCAGCTTAAGAGCGAATTAGGAGACCGGGTAAGTTTTGCGGTGCGCTCCTCTGCTACAGCGGAAGATTTGCCTGAGGCATCTTTTGCAGGGCAACAAGAAACCTATCTAAATGTAGGCTCAATTGACGAGGTGTTTGACTCTATTAAAAAAGTCTTTGCATCGCTTTACAATGATAGGGCAATCTCATATCGTGTTCACCAGCAGTTTGATCATGAGGCTGTGTCATTATCAGCAGGTGTGCAACAGATGGTACGTAGTGATATTGCTGCTAGTGGTGTGATGTTTACATTAGACACAGAGTCAGGATTTAAAGAAGTGGTTTTTATTACTTCAGCTTACGGTCTAGGCGAGACTATTGTGCAAGGTGAGGTTAATCCAGATGAGTTTTATGTCTATAAGCCCGCCTTGGAGCAGGGTAAGCATGCAATTCTTAGTCGTAATTGCGGGTCAAAAAAAATCAAAATGGTTTATGCTGATAAGCAGGCACAAGATAATGTGCTCATTGAACCTGTCCCAGAAAAGCAGCAGAAAACCTTTAGCCTTAGTGATGAACAAGTACAAGAATTGGCACATTATGCTGTACTGATTGAGCAGCATTATGGCAGGCCGATGGATATTGAGTGGGCATTAGATGGTAACAACGATCAGCTGTATATCGTGCAGGCACGTCCAGAGACTGTTAAAAGTCAAGAGAATAATTTAGCCCAAATTGATCGTTATCAACTTAAACAAACAGCAAATATTTTGCTTGAAGGTAGGGCAATCGGGCAGCGTATTGGCGCAGGAAGGGTGAATATTATTCATGATATTGCTGATATGGATAAAGTCAAAGAAGGTGACATATTAGTTACTGACATGACCGATCCTGATTGGGAGCCAGTAATGAAGCGTGCAAGCGCCATTGTAACTAATCGAGGTGGGCGCACTTGCCATGCGGCAATTATTGCACGTGAGTTAGGCGTGCCGGCGATTGTAGGAACGGGCAATGCCACTCAAATTCTTCATACAAACGATCTGGTTACGGTCTCTTGCGCACAGGGTGATACTGGTCATGTGTATCAAGGCTTACTTGATTTTGAACACCATAAAACCCAAGTGGATAATTTGCCGAAAATTCCACTTAAGATTATGCTTAATGTTGGCAATCCAAGCAGGGCTTTTGACTTTTCTAACATTCCTAATGACGGCGTTGGGCTTGCTAGATTGGAGTTTATTATTAGCAATACCATCGGCATCCACCCGAAGGCGTTGTTAGAATTTGAACAGCAGACTAAGGAAATTCAGCTTGAGATTACTCGTAGAACGTCTGGCTATGCAAGTCCAGTTGATTTTTATGTAGAAAAATTAAGTGAAGGTATTGCTACTATTGCAGCAGCTTTTGCACCTAAACGTGTAATTATTCGCCTGTCAGATTTTAAATCAAATGAATACGCTAATTTATATGCAGGTAGCTTGTATGAGCCTAAAGAGGAAAACCCTATGCTGGGTTTTCGTGGTGCGGCGCGTTATATTTCTGAAGATTTTCAACCGTGTTTTGAGCTAGAATGTCGCGCTATACGCAAGGTTCGCCTTGACATGGGGCTGAATAATGTAGAAATCATGATTCCATTTGTGCGCACGTTAAACGAAGCCAGTGCTGTGATTGATTTATTAAAAGCCAACGGACTAGAAAGGGGAAAAGATGATTTGCGCATTATTATGATGTGTGAGCTACCTGTCAATGCATTATTGGCAGAGCAATTTTTACACTATTTTGATGGCTTTTCTATTGGTTCAAATGACATGACACAGTTGACACTAGGGATGGATCGTGACTCTTCTTTGGTGGCACACGAGTTTGATGAGCGAAACTTGGCCGTTAAAACACTGCTTAGTATGGCAATTAAAGCGTGCCATGCACAGGGAAAATACGTGGGCATTTGTGGGCAAGGGCCGTCTGATTATCCAGATTTTGCCGCATGGTTGTTAGCACAAGATATATCTAGCATTTCTTTAAACCCTGATTCAGTGATAGATACTTGGCAACAGCTGGGCAGTGCTTCAAGATAACCATGCAAAGATGTATCTTTTTTATCTCTGACCGCACAGGAATTACAGCAGAAACATTGGGGCGCAGCTTGCTAACACAGTTTAGCGATATTGAATTTCATACCATCACACTGCCTTTTGTTGATGATATAGACAAAACCCAACAGGCGGTTAAGCAGATCAATCGGCGGTGTATATTAGACGGCGTACCTGCACTGATTTTTAGTACCCAAATTGATCCTCAATGCCGAAAATTGCTAGCACAAAGCCAAGGCGAACTGTTTGATTTTTTTGACACCTTTATCTTAAAAATGGAGAGACTATTGGGCATAGAATCTTCACATACTATTGGGCTGACACACGGTGGACTATCTAGTGATAACAACTATTTAGATAGAATTAATAGCATTGATTTTGTGCTAAATAATGACGACGGCATCAGTACGAAAAACTATGATAATGCAGATGTTATTTTATTAGGCGTATCTCGTTCTGGCAAAACACCAACTTGCTTAATGCTGGCGCTGCAATACGGTATTCGTGCTGCTAATTATCCATTGATTGAGCAAGACTTACACAGTGAAAAACTTCCCAGCGCACTAAAAAAACATCAGCATAAATTATTTGGGCTGACAACAAACCCTATGTTATTGCACAGAATTCGCACGCAGCGCAAAAGCAACAGTCGTTATGCAACCCTATCTCAATGCAAAAAAGAACTTCGCTATGCACAAGATATGTTTAGTGTTAATCACATATCATTTATTAACACCAGCCAAATATCTATTGAAGAAATTGCCTCGAGCATTGTTAGTCAAGCAAATCTAAAGCGCCGTCATTAGCAATTGTACTAATTAATTATGCCTTGGCAAGCTCGGCACGCATAGCATCAATAGTAACCTTGTAATCATTTGTGTTAAAGATTGCTGAGCCTGCTACAAAAGTATCTGCGCCCGCTTCTGCAACCTCACGAATGTTATCAATTTTAACGCCACCATCAATTTCTAGGCGAATATCCTTGCCACTTGCATCAATCAGCTTACGCACTTGACGACATTTTTCTAATGTGTGCGGAATGAAAGACTGACCACCAAAACCAGGGTTAACTGACATTAATAGAATCATATCTAGTTTGTCCATTACATTTTCAAGAACATGTAATGGTGTTGCTGGGTTGAATACCAAGCCAGCTTTACAGCCTGCTTCTTGAATCATGCCTAGGGTTCTATCGATATGCTCAGAGGCCTCAGGATGGAAAGTAATGTATGAAGCGCCAGCTGAAATAAAGTCAGGGATTAATCTATCAACAGGCTTAACCATTAAATGTACATCGATTGGTGCCGTTACGCCGTGGTTCCTAAGGGCTTCACATACTAGTGGACCAATGGTTAAATTTGGTACGTAATGGTTGTCCATGACGTCAAAGTGAACAATATCAGCACCATCGCGTAATACGTTGTCTACTTCTTCACCTAGTCTGGCAAAGTCTGCTGCTAAGATTGATGGCGCAATAAAATTTTCTTGTTTCATGTTTTTCTCCTAAATTTAATATCTTGTATGGGGTTATTTTACTTAAAAGTAAGTAGGCTTTTTCCAGTCATTTCGTCGGGTTTGTCAATATCCATCATGTCAAGTAAGGTTGGCGCAATATCAGAGAGTGCACCTTCACAAGGTTCGGCAATATCAGCCTCTCTAGTGCTGACAAATATTAACGGCACAGGATTGTTGGTGTGCGCCGTATGAACTTCATGTGTTTCTGGATTGACCATTTGCTCTACATTGCCATGATCTGCAGTAATAAGCATTTCAGCGCCGGTTGTTTTGATCGCCTGATAAATGATACCTAGACAAGTGTCTACAGTTTCTACCGCCTTAATAGCGGCATCTAATTTTCCAGAGTGACCAACCATATCTGTATTAGCAAAATTACAAATAATTAAGTCATATTTCTGACTTTCAATATTTTCGGCTAATTGATCTGTCAATTCGAAAGCACTCATTTCAGGTTGTAAATCATAAGTTGCGATATCAGGAGACGGAATAAGTACGCGATCTTCACCGTTAAATGGTCGCTCAACACCACCATTTAAGAAAAAAGTGACATGTGCATATTTTTCCGTTTCAGCGATTCGAAGTTGCGTCATGCCAAGATCTGCTAAATACTTCCCAAGCACATTGTTTAATTTTGATGATGGGTAGGCAACAGGTAAATTAAAATCTTTTTTATATTCAGTTAGACAGATAAATTCCGTTGGAATAAAGGTTCCGCGTGAAAATCCTTGAAAGTTTTCATCTGCAAAAGCCTGAGTTATTTGGCGTGCGCGATCTGCTCGATAGTTCATAAAGATCATGACATCGCCTTTGTTTATTTTGGTTGGCGCATTGATTGTGGTAGATTGGATAAATTCATCTGTTTCGCCACGTTCATAGGCAAGATCAATGGCGTCTATGGCGGTTTTTGCTAAAAATTTTGCCTTGCCTTTGGCGATAAGCTCATAAGCACAACGCACACGTGACCAGCGATTGTCTCTATCTAGTGAAAAGTAACGACCAATAATACTGGCAATTTCACCAACGCCTAGTTCAGTGATTTTATCTTCTAGTTTTTGAATGTATTTTTTGGCGCTTTTTTGCGAACAATCTCGTCCGTCTGTAAACATATGTAAATAAACATTTTCACAATTGTGCTTTTTAGTCATCTCCAGCATGCCGTGAATTTGTTCTTCATGAGAATGTACGCCGCCATCGGACAATAGACCCATAATATGAACAGCTTTATTGTTCTCTTCAGCATACTCTAAAGAGTTTTTTAAAACAGGATTTCTAAAGAAGTCACCGTTTTTAATTTCATTGTGAATACGCGTAAAGTCTTGCTTGACAACACGGCCCGCGCCAAGATTTAGATGGCCCACTTCCGAGTTACCCATTTGTTCGCCAGGTAGCCCAACTTGTTTTCCACTGGTAAGGATTAATGAGTGCTCAAACTGTTTATTAAACTTGTCCCAAACTGGTGTTTTTGCCAATGCAACTGCATTATTTTCTGTAATTTCTGAATGGCCCCAGCCGTCAAGAATGAGTAATACTTTGGTGTCTTTTTTAGATTTCATAACTTTTGGTGAGCCTCAATAATAGGCGTTAAACATTGAATAAGAAGTGTACCACATCTCCATCTTGAACGATATATTCCTTGCCCTCAGAGCGTAATTTTCCTGCTTCTTTAGCGCCTTTTTCACCGCCAAATTCAACAAAATCATCAAAGGCAATAGTTTCAGCACGAATAAAACCTTTTTCAAAATCGCCATGAATTTTTCCAGCTGCTTGAGGTGCACTATCTCCAATGTTAATCGTCCAAGCGCGAACCTCTTGTACGCCAGCAGTAAAATAGGTTTGCAGTCCTAATAATGCATAGCCTGCTCTGATTAAACGATCAAGGCCAGATTCTGTTTGCCCCATATCATCAAGAAAATCTTGCTTTTCATCGGCATCTAGTTCAGATATTTCAGCTTCAATATCAGCACATATTGCCACTACTTCAGAGCCTTCAGATTGTGCAAATTTTGTTACTTCATCTAAGTGAGGGTTGTTTGTAAAACCTGCTTCGCTGACGTTAGCCACATACAATACCGGCTTAACAGTGAGCAGCTGGAAGCCGCGTAGCAGTTTTAGCTCTTCATCATCAAAGCCAAGGCTTCTAACGCTATTTCCTGCCTCTAATGCCGGCAATATTTTTTCCAGAAGCTCTCTAAGCGGAACACCATCTTTTTGCCCAGACTTTGTATTTTTGATTGCTTTTTGCATGAGTTTTTCTACAACAGCCAAATCGGCCAAAATTAACTCAGTGTTGATAATTTCAATATCATCTAGTGGTGATATTTTTCCAGCAACGTGGATGATGTCATCATCTTCAAAACAACGAACTACATGAATGATGGCGTCTGTTTCTCGAATGTTAGTTAGAAACTGATTGCCAAGCCCTTCACCTTTGGAAGCGCCCTCAACCAATCCGGCAATATCAACAAATTCCATGGTAGTTGGTAGAATTTTTTCTGGGTTAACGATTTTAGCAAGCGCACTAAGGCGCTTGTCGTTAATTGGAACAATGCCAACATTTGGTTCGATGGTGCAAAAAGGGTAGTTTTCTGATGCAATGCCCGCTTGAGTTAGTGCATTGAACAGGGTTGATTTTCCTACGTTTGGTAGTCCAACAATACCGCATTTAAATCCCATTTTCTCTCCTTGTAGATTTCAGATTGTTTTATAAATTAACAGTCTTTATCCTTGTGTGTGTAAATTTTTCATGGCTTTATCGATCTCACCTTTAATAATATCTTCGATAACTTGAAGCGCATCTACCATAGCATTTTGAATGTTTTCTAGCTCGACCTTATTGGGCGCATGTAATACAAAATCAGCTACTTGCGTTTTATTGCCAGGATGGCCAATGCCAAGACGAAGTCGATAAAAAGCTTTAGTATTAAGCGCTTTGATAGTATCACGTAGGCCATTATGACCGCCGTGTCCGCCTTCTGCTTTTAACTTAGCGGTGCCTGGGTCTAAATCCAACTCATCATGAACAACCAAGATTTCATCAGCCTCAAGCTGATAGAATTTTGCCAAAGCCTGAATAGACTGACCTGAGCGGTTCATAAACGTATTAGGTTTTAACAGACGAACGGATAATCCGGCAATAGTGACTTGCGTCACATCGCCGAAAAATTTAGTTTCTTTTTTGAAAGTGGCCGAGTATAAATTGGCCAGTGTGTCACAAAACCAAAACCCAACATTATGACGATGCGACTGATAGTCTTTACCTGGGTTTCCCAGGCCAACAATCAGTTTTATGGTCATAATGGCTTAACTTAAAAAATATTACTCTTTTTCTGCTTCTGCTTCAGTATCATCGCCAGCTACTTCAGTTTCAGGTGCAACTGGTGCGTCGTCTTCAACTTCTGCCATTATCTTAGCTTCTTGAACAGCAACAACACTTTGATCGTGTGCTTCAATATCACCATGTGTTAGAGCGGTAATAGTAACACCTTTAGGCATATCTAGGCCCGTAAGACTGATATGGTCACCTAAAGCTAGGTTAGAGATATCTACATCAATTGAAGTCGGCAAGTCAGCCGGTAAACAAGACACTTCCACTGTAGTAACAAACTGATTAAGGATTGCACCCAGACGAATACTCTCGTTATCATCAGCACCCAAAAAGTGTAATGGAATGTTAGTAACAAGCGCTTGCTTAAGGTTAATGCGTAAAAAGTCTACATGAGTAACAATATTTTTAGCTGGGTGACGCTGCAAATCTTTAATGATTACTGGCTCTTTTTTCTTACCAACCATTAAATCTAGAACTGAAGTGAAAGACTCTTCTCTTTCTAAAAGGTGTGTAATTTCGTGAACATTTAAAGTAATGTTGCTTGGCTCTTTGCCGGCGCCATAAATAATTGCAGGGATTTTTTCAGCATGACGTAGGCGGCGGCTCGCACCTTTACCTTGATCGTCACGTTTTGTTGCGTTGATTGTTAAACTCATGTTTGTACTCCATAAAATAAAAAAAACACCATAATAAGGGTGTCACTTAAAAATATATTTTGCGACCAAATATATCAAGGGATTGATTTTACATTAAATGAAGCGCTATTGTGGTGCTATCTAGATTTGACCCAGAAGATTAGAGCGATTAATGCACTAACGCCACTAGCGAGCCATAGAGCATTGGTAGCAAAAACACCGCCTAGGATAAGTAGAGATCCTGCAAAAATTGCAGAAGTTTGCTTGTTAGCATTGTCTTTAAGCTGATCAACAATTTGGCTGGTTTGTTGAGAGTAGAGTTTGCCAATGTCTTTCATTTTGTTGAGCTGTTTGAGTGCATTAATTGTTAATGCTGGCAACTCAGGGATATCCTTTAGTAACTGAGGCGCATCTTCTTTTAGTTTTTCAAATGTATTTTTCACGCTATATTTCTCTTTCATTAAGTCTTCTAAAAAGGGTTTGGCTGTTGACCAAAGGTCTAGTTGAGGATAAAGCTGCCTGCCCAGTCCTTCAATATTTAACAGTGTTTTATCTAATAATAACAGTTGTGGCTGGACAGTGATGTCAAAATTTTTGGCCTCTTGAATAAGGTCGAGTAATACTTGCCCAAAAGATATTTCCCCCAAAGGTTTATCAAACATCGGTTCGCATATTTTTTGAACCGCCACTTCAAAAGCTTTTTCATCAGTATTAATACCAACCCAGCCAGAGTCAATATAAACTTGAGCCACTTTTTGATAATCCTGATTAAAAAAGGCAAGAAAAATATCAGCCAAAAAGTCTTTATCGCCCTCAGTAAGCGTGCCCATAATGCCAAAATCTACGCCGATATATTGCCCTGTGTCAGAAACAAAGATGTTGCCCGGATGCATGTCAGCATGAAAAAAGTTATGCTTAAAGACCTGAGTAAAAAAGATGATAACACCTTCTTCTGCCAGGCGCTTCATGTCGATATTATTCGCTCTGAGCGTGTCTATTTCGCCAACAGGAGTGCCATAAATTCGTTCGGTAGTCAGTACGCTAATGCCACTTAGCTGATGATAAACCCTAGGAATGTAAAGCAGGCTGGAGCCTTTGAAATTTTCTCTAATTTTGTCACAATGTCCAGCCTCAATACGCATATCGAGCTCATTGCTAATGATTGTTTCAAATTCTTTAACAACCTCCAGTGGGCGAATTTTTTTTGCTAACGGGTGTTTGTTGACTAATTTTGCCAATGAATACATGAGCTTGATATCACGAGCGATAAGCCGATCAATATCGGGGCGAACCACTTTAACAACGACCTTTTCTCCGGCCAGAGTGGTGGCCGTGTGAACCTGAGCAATAGACGCGCTTGCAAGCGGACGCTCATCAAAAGTAGAAAACAAGTTTTCAATTTTATCACTCAGTTCTTGTTCAATAATAAGCCTTGCGTTTTGCGTATCAAAAGCAGGGCAGCTGTCTTGTAGCTTTTTTAACTCTAGACTAATATCATCAGGAAGTAAGTCTGGTCTAGTGGATAGTGTTTGACCAAATTTAATATAAATAGGACCCAGTTCTTCAAGTGCCAAGCGAATTCTTTCACCTCTTGAATATTTTTTAACCGGAAAATAATGCCAAGGAAGCAAATAAACCAGTGGTTTAAAACTTTTTAACAAAGGCGTCGATAGGATGAGCGAGTCTAGTCGGTAGCGCATTAACACTCGTGAAATTTTAAAAAATCTAAACCAGCTGCGCATGATTAATGGTGTTTATTTTTGTGGAGTTTTGACACGCTTGGGTTGATGATTAAATCGCCCAAACTGTCTTTCAGAGTATCAAATATATTGTTTGATTTTTGAGCAGTCTGTTTGATTTTTTTGGCTATTTTTCCGACCTCATGAGCTACAATATCGCCCGTATATTGAGACAATGCTTCTTCTAAGTCGATATCAACCGCTTCTAGCATGTCGACTAATAATTGAGCAGTTTTAACATCGCCATGAATTTTGATTTTGTCTTGTCTGAGGAGTTCGGTCAAATCTTCACCCTTGAACAGTGCAAAAAATACGCTTGATTTCAGTTCGATATCAACGTCAGCGGATTTTGCTGTATCACTAACGACAAAAATTCGCTCATTAGTGCAAATAAAATTAACGTCTAATGGTAAGTCTTGTAATGAAAATTGGATAATTTTTGAGTCTAGCGGCGTGGTATCGATTGAACCCGTCTGGATTAGAAAATTTAACGCCTGCTCGAGAACAAAATGCTGCATGATGTAATATTAAACTTTAATGCCTTTATGTAGTGCAACAATGCCACCAGAAAGGTTGTGATATTCACAAAAACCAAAGCCCGCATCTAGCACCATGTCTTTTAAAGTTTCTTGATCAGGGTGTTTACGAATAGATTCCGCTAAGTATTGGTAAGACTCTTCATCATCAGCAATTATGCCACCTAATTTTGGCATAACATTGAATGAGTAAAAATCGTAGAATTTTTCAAGTAATTCAGAATCCGTTTTTGAAAACTCAAGGATGAGTAGGCAGCCACCAGGTTTCAAAATTCGATTCATTTCGCTTAAGGCCTGGTCTTTATTGGTTACATTTCTAAGGCCAAAAGCAATTGAAATACAATCAAAAGTGTTGTCTTCAAAAGGTAAATACTGAGCGTTTAGCTGTACAAATTCTACGCCAAAAACCCCTTTATTGATTAAATTTTTACGTCCTTCGCCAAGCATAGCAGCATTGATATCTGACAAAATAACTTGTCCAGATTCACCAACTTTTTTTCGAAATTCAATGGCCAAGTCGCCAGTTCCACCAGCAATGTCTAATACTTTATCGCCTGTTTTAACGTTAGAAGAGGCTATGGTGTAACGTTTCCATAAGCGATGCATGCCAAATGACAAGACATCATTCATTAAATCGTAATTGCTGGCAACCGAATCAAACACGCCTTTAACAAGGTTTTGTTTATCTTTGGTGGCAACATTTTTAAAGCCGAAATGTGTGGTATTTTCCATAAGTATTATTTGTTCGGATAGCTTCTGGCTGCACTACCAGTATAGATTTGCGTTGGTCGGAAAATTCTATTGTGCCCTACTTGCTCGTGCCAGTGTGCCGCCCAACCCGCTGATCGAGCCATGGCGAAAATTGGTGTAAAGTGCTCTTTTGGTATTTTAAATATTTCTGAATATAATATGCCAGAATAGAAGTCTACATTAGGATATACGCCTTTTTCAGAAAGCAATTCTTCGCAAACTTTTTCTACCTCTAAGGCAGTTTCAAAGCGTTTTGATAATGTGATATTCGATTTTTTAATATACGCTTCGATCATTTCTTGTAGGATTTTTGCACGAGGATCTTTGGTTGAATATTCACGATGCCCCATGCCCCAGATGACTTGTTTATTTTTTAGGCGATTTTCAATATAACCACGTGCGTTTTTAGCATCGCCAATTTCATCCAACATAGTAAGAACGTCTTCATTTGCGCCACCATGCAGGGATCCGGCCAAGGTTCCAACTGCTGCAGAGATTGAGGCAAATGGGTTGGCTAATGTTGAGGCAGTTACCATAGCTGAAAAAGTACTGGCATTGATAGTGTGCTCAGCATGCAAAATCAAACAAGCATCAAATAACTGAACAATATCCTCATCTGGCTCCTCACCAAAAGACATGTATAGAAAATTCTTGGCATATGACATATTTTTTCTTGGCGGAATCGGGTCGTAACCCGCACTAATTCGAGCCCACATTGCCACCAAGGTACTCATATTCGCAATAATTTTGGTCAGTGCGCTTTGAGTAAAAGCCGAGTTCGGGTTTTCAGCGCCAGCATCTGGATAAAAAGTTGCCATAGCGGCAATGGCTGTTTGTAGTACGTCCATTGGGTGGCCATTGGCAGGCAACGTCCACATCATTTGTCTAATATTGCGCTTAACTTCATAGCGCTTGTGTAGTACACACTGAAAGATCTTTAAATCTTCTGCGCTAGGCAATTCGCCATCTCTAAGTAGCATTGCCACTTCTTCAAAAGAGGCATTTTTAGCTAGATCTTCAATAGAGTATCCGCGATATGCTAGAACACCTTTTTTTCCATCAATTGATGAAATAGCCGATTCTGTTGCTGGAACGCCTGCGAGACCGGGGATATATTCAATCATAATTTGCCCTCTTACTTGTTATACTGAAAAAGAAGATCCACAACCACAGGTGGTTTTAGCATTTGGATTGTGAATAATGAAGCGCGACCCTTGTAAATCTTCAAGATAATCAACCGTTGCGCCAATTAAATACTGATAACTCATCGGGTCAACCACTAGTTGTACACCATCTTTTTCAACACCAGAATCACCCTCCTTGTGTTCTTCATCAAAAGTGAAGCCGTAAGAGAATCCCGAGCAACCACCGCCAGTGATATAAACCCTTAGGCGTAAGTTGTCGTTTTTTTCTTCATTAATAAGGGTGGATACTTTTTTAGCAGCGCTATCGCTGAAAATAATATCGGCCTCTTCAAGTTGTAATTCTTCGCTCATGATGTTTCCTATACTTAAGGCAGTAGGCCAACAGATTCTAAGCCTGATTCTTCATCCAGTCCAAACATAATGTTCATGTTTTGAATCGCTTGACCTGATGCACCTTTAACCAAATTATCAATAACAGATGTTATGACCAGCTTGCCACCAAATGCTTTTTGTGCAGCAATTTGGCAGAAATTACTCGATTTAACATTGCGTGTTTCGGGAATGATGCCTGCGCCAAGAACGGTTACAAAATTTTCATCTTTATAGGCATCTTCAAGGATTGATTGTACATCAACGTCGCTATCCAATAAGTCCACATAAATTGTGGATTCCATACCTCGGATCATTGGCACTAAGTGTGGCACAAAGGTTAGCCCAATAGGTTCGCCACCTGCTAGCAAGCTTAATTCTTGCTTAATCTCTGGATAATGACGATGACCACTAACGCCATAAGCCTTAACAGACTCACTTGCCTCACATAATAGCATTGCTTGGTTTGCACCACGTCCTGCACCACTAACACCTGTTTTAGAGTCGACAACAATGTTTGACAAGTTGATTAAACCCTTTTCAATTAAAGGCTTAAGTGCCAATAAAACAGTGGTTGGAAAACAGCCTGGATTGCCAATTAGTTGAGCATTTTTGATCTGCTGACGATTGATTTCAGAAAGTCCGTACACTGATGATGCAAGCATGTCATCTTGGAAATTTTCCAAGCCGTACCATTGCGCATATTCATCTTTATCACGCAGGCGAAAGTCTGGGCCCAGGTCAATTACCTTTATGCCTTTACTGACAAAAGCACCAGCAGTTTTCATGGCAACTCCGTGCGGCGTTGCAAAGAAAATGACGTCACACTCATCTAAAATCGCATTGTCAGGCGCTGTAAAGGCTAGATTTGTTTGCCCTGCTAAAGAAGGAAAAAATTCACCAACAAGTTGTCCTGCTTCTGAGCGAGAGCTAATAGCAATCACTTCCACATCCTTGTGGTTGTGGAGTAATCTTAACAGCTCAACACCGGTATAACCAGTGCCACCAATAATGCCAGCTTTAATCATAATATCATTAATTATTTAGTGAGACTCTCCAAGCATTTTTTCAAGGTAGTGAATGTTCATGCCACCTTTTTGAAATACTTCGTCTTCCATGATCCTTCTTTGTAAAGGGATGTTGGTTTTAATGCCGTCAATAACCATCTCATCTAAGGCGTTTTTCATTTTGGTAATGGCGCCAAGTCGCGTATCAGCAAAGGTAATTAGCTTGCCAATCATTGAATCGTAATGAGGCGGAACGGTATAGCCGTTATAAACATGCGAATCTACACGCACACCTAAGCCACCAGCCACATGGTATTGGGTGATTTTTCCTGGAGACGGCATAAAGTTATTAGGATCTTCAGCATTGATACGACACTCGATCGCATAGCCTTTAATTTCTACATCGTCTTGTGTAAAGGATAATTCTTGCCCGTCTGCAATCAAAATTTGTTCACGAACAATATCAATACCTGTAATCATTTCAGTGACTGGATGCTCTACTTGAACACGAGTATTCATTTCAATAAAATAAAACTCATTATTTTCAAATAAAAATTCAAACGTACCTGCGCCACGATAGTTAATTGCTTTACAAGCCTGAGCACAAACCGAGCCAATTTTGTTACGAAGTTCTGATGAAAGACCAGGTGCTGGCGCTTCTTCCACTACTTTTTGATGACGACGCTGCATAGAGCAGTCACGCTCACCAAGATGCACAGCATGGCCGTGTTCATCGGCAAGAATCTGGATTTCAACATGTCGAGGCGTGGTTAAAAATTTCTCCATGTAGACTTCTGCATTGCCAAAAAAACTCAATCCTTCAGATTTGGCAAGTTCAATTGCAGCCAGTAAATTTTCTTCTTTTTCTACCACTTGCATGCCGCGACCACCACCACCACCAGAGGCTTTAATAATAATAGGCAGGCCGATATTTCGAGCAATTTCCATATTTCTAATTGGGTTTTCGCCTAAACCACCATCAGAACCTGGCACACAAGGTACACCAGATTTTTGCATGGCCTTGATTGCCTCTACTTTATCGCCCATAACGCGAATATTTTCAGCTCTTGGACCAATAAAAATAAAGCCGCTTTCTTCAACGCGCTGTGCAAAATTAGCACTTTCTGATAAGAATCCATAGCCAGGATGAATGGCATCTGCGTGGGTTACTTCTGCTGCAGCAATAAGCGCCGGAATATTTAAATAGCTGTCTGCTGAAGGGTGTGGGCCGATACAAACAGCTTCATCTGCTAGACGCACGTGTTTAAGATCTTTGTCCGCTGTTGAATATACAGCGACTGTTTTAATGCCTAGTTCTTTACAGGCTCGTAAAATCCTAAGTGCAATCTCACCGCGATTAGCAATTAGAACTTTTTGAATTTTATTCAATGTCATCATTTAATAACAACCAGTGTTTGACCAAACTCCACAGCATCACCATCTTTACACAAGATTTCAGTTACTGTGCCTGACTGATCTGCTTCAATTTGGTTCATGATTTTCATGGCTTCAACGATACAAATAGTGTCACCTTGATTAACGTGTTGTCCAACTGATACAAAAGCATCAGAAGTTGGAGAGGCTGAGCCGTAGAAAGTGCCGACCATTGGTGATGTGATTGGATGGCCATCAACCGCAGTAGGTGCGTCAGCTACCTCTACAACGTTTGTAGCAGCTATAGGTGCTGCTGCAATGGGTGCAGCCATCTGTGCAGGTGCCGCCATAGGCGCATCACCATAACGAGAAATACGAACCGAATCGTCACCCTCGACAATTTCAATTTCTGCCATGCCAGATGTTTCTAATAATTCCATTAATTTTTTTACTTTACGAATGTCCATTTTTTACCCCTTTGATTTGATATGTTTGATTGCTGCATTCAGTGCAAATTCATAGCCTTGTGCGCCAAAGCCAGAAATTACCCCTTGTGCAATGTCTGAAAAATAAGATTTTTTACGGAAGTCTTCACGTTTGTAGACGTTAGATAGATGAACTTCTGTAAATTCAATACCTACCGCTAACATAGCATCTCGCAAGGCTACCGATGTGTGCGTGAATGCCGCTGGATTAATAATAATATATTTTGTGCCATTACTGCTCGCCGCATGTATTTTGTCAATTAATCCTACTTCAGAGTTATCTTGATGATGCTCTAATTTTATTCCAGCTTTAGTTGCTAGACCGGTGAGATGATCGACGATATTGTCTAGCGTTTGAGCGCCATAATGATCAGGCTCACGAGTGCCGAGCATGTTTAGATTTGGGCCATTTAATAGCAAGATGTCCATAACGCTTAACAAAGTTCAAATAAATCTGATTTTACCACCAACATCACGCATGTTCGTCAGTTTTGAGTGACTTTTAGCGACCAAGTATTGACTTTATTTAACCTTGTTTAGGTGCTCTATAAAGCCCTGAGCATTGATTTCACCAACAATACGTTGCGATCGATCTTCAATACCATTTTTAAAGAACAAGATTCCTGGCGGTCCTACGATATCAAACCTAGCCATAAGCGCCTTATCGATAGCATCATTTTTGGTAACGTCCGCTTGTAAAGAAACAACGTTTTTCATGGCGGTTACAACTTCATTATTGGCAAATACGAAACGCTCAAGCTCTTTACAAGAGATACACCAATCAGCATAAAAATCTAGCATAACCAACTGGTTGTTTTTCTTGGATTTTCCCAAAACTTGATCAAGGTCGTTAACGCTTTTGATTTTTTCAAACTGTATATGCACTTGTGATTCTTGCGTGTTATTTGCACCCCAGCCCGATAGTGGTGCTAGCATGTCGCCACCGCCACGAGCAACCAAGCCCCAAAGTAAAATACCGTAAAACATAATCAATAGACCAATTGCTTTAAAGATACGGTGCCAAGCATTTGGCGTATCACCAAGCTTGTTTAAAACGCCCATAGCAATTGGTGAAATGCTGAATAATGTTGCCCATAAAATCAAAGACACTAAGTCTGAAATAATGCGATCAAGTAACCAAATGGCAACAGCAAACATTAGTATGCCAAAGATGTATTTAACATTATCCATCCAGCCGCCGGCTTTAGGCAGCTTGCTTACACCAGCACCGATTAATAGTAGTGGTGCGCCCATGCCCAGGCTCATGACAAATAAAGATAAGCCGCCTAATAGTGCATCACCTGTTTGTCCAATATAGATTAACGCACCTGCTAATGGCGGCGCCACACATGGCCCTACAATCAGTGCTGATAAGAAACCCATAATAGCAACACTAATTAAATGTCCGCCTTCTTGTTTGTTGCTCATATTGGCAATTTTGTTTTGCAAGCTGGCCGGCAGTTGAATTTCATAATAGCCAAACATGGAAAATGCCAAGGCTACAAATATCAAGGCAAATACCACTAATACCCAAGGTGTTTGGAATAAAACTTGTAAATTCTCACCGAAATATCCAGCCAATACACCCGCAATTGAGTAAGTCACACTCATTGCTAGTACAAACACGATTGACATAATTAGTGCTTTTTTGGTGGTCATTTCGCCTTTTTGGCCAACAATAATGCCTGATAAAATTGGAATCATTGGGAATACGCAAGGCGTTAGTGATAGCAATAAGCCAAATGCAAAGAAGCTGGCCAATATCCATAAAATATTATCTTGCTGCAATAGTGCGGCAATTTGATCTGTTTCGTTTAATTCTACAGTTGGGTTGGTGGTGACAACCGGATTTTGTCCGGTAGAGTTTAATGAGATGCTGGGCGTATTGCTTGAGCTTTGAATTGGCAAAACTAGATCTACATTCTTTTCTTGCGGTGGATAGCAAATGCCGCCCAACCAACAGCCTTGATATTTGGCGGTAAAGGTGATATTTTGAGTTTGGATATTTTCAAGCGGCACCTCAAGCTCGAGGCGACCTTTATGAATTTGAACTTTGCCAAATAATGGATCATCCTTAATTTTTCCTTTAGGAAAATCAACCTTACCAATGTCAGCGCCTTTGACGTCAATAAAAAACTTATCGTGATATAAATAATATTCTGGATGAATATCCCAAGCAACCAACAGTGTATCGGCGTCAAAAGTGTTGACTGAAAAATTAAATGCTTTGTCTGCTGGAAGCGGCTCATCAGAAATTGGCTTTATTTTGTCCACAACCGATTGAGCACTTTGCTTGGCTTGAGAGAATATTCCAAGAGCGCCATCAATCAATGAGGGGCTTTTTAGGGCGCTAATATCCAGCGCTACAGACTTTGTAATAGGTGGATAACACACACCTAAATCGGCACAACCTTGAAAAGTAACACTCAGTAAAAGTGATTTTGCATCACCTTCAAGTACAGGGATTTTGACTTCTACATATTTTCTATAAATACCAACTTTTCCGAAAAATTCATCATTTTTAATTTTTGCTGGCGGAAATTTTGCCACACCAAGTTGAGTAGAAGAGCTGCTCGATATTTTAATTTTTTCTTTATAAAGGTAATAGCCTTGAGCGATATCCCAATTTAATAGAATGTTGTCGTTGACTACTTTAGCTTTAAAGGCGAATGCCTTGTCAGCAGGTAATAAGGCTTCTTCTGCATGTGCAAAAAAAGACAACAACAAAAATAAAGGCAATAATAAGCGCTTCATGTATTTCTCCCCAATAATAGAGCGCCTATTATGTCACATACGTATCAAAAAACAAGCCTTTAGAGGGTTTTAGTATAATTTTTAAAAAAATCTCATTTTTTGAAGATGAATTGGGCAATTTTTAGAGCAGACATAAAAAATCCCAAATGTTAAAAAACACCTGGGATTTTTATTATGCTGATAATTAGCGCTGTTTATAGGCGCTAAATAAGCTCGAATAATTTAGCCAATCTTAGCTGTAATTGCGTCAATTACTGCTTGAGATGAAGTGGCATCTACAGAAAGCAATAAACCTTCCTCTTTGTAGAATCCTACTAAAGGTGCGGTTTGGTCGTTGTAAACATTCAAACGATTGCTGATTGCCTCTTCAGTTTCATCTTCACGTTGAACTGCAGCGCCACCACATTTATCACATACACCTTCAACTTTAGTTGGGTTAGACTTAGTGTTGTAAATTGCGCCACAATCTTCACATGTACGACGTGTTGTTAAACGATCAAGAATGACATCACGTGGAACGTCGATTTCAACCGCTGCGTCTAATTTTTCACCCATTTTCTCAAGTAAAGCCTTTAAAGCCTCAGCTTGTGGAATGGTGCGTGGAAAGCCGTCTAATAAGTAGCCAGATTTACAATCATCTTCTTGTAGGCGCTCTTCCATAATACCCATGATTAAATCGTCAGATACTAAATCGCCCGCTTTCATTGCTGCTTGTGCTTGCTTACCTAGCTCTG
>ERZ1046740.920-NODE-920-length-22367-cov-6.079778_pt1 | contig 22367 bp, 12 predicted proteins | sample MGYA00383093_ERZ1046740 | MGnify/ENA primary metagenome ERZ1046740 (study PRJEB29581, sample SAMEA5548363) | metagenome | biome: marine; feature: coastal; material: water | depth 25 m | study: Short-term variability in the microbial, nano- and picoplankton... | reverse complement strand
TACGTGATGTCTTTGGATTCGACTCCTTCCGCCCTGGGCAGGAAGAGATTGTCGGTGCGGTAACCCGCGGCGAAAACGTTCTTGCGATCATGCCGACAGGTGGTGGAAAGTCGTTATGCTTTCAATTGCCCGCATTGGTGCGCGACGGGGTCACAGTTGTTATATCACCCTTGATTGCCTTAATGCGCGATCAGGTACGTGCACTGCACGAGGTGGGTGTCGCTGCAGGCGCTCTCACATCCGGCAATACTGAAGAAGAAACCACCGAGGTGTGGGACGCATTGGAAAATGGGCAGCTGAAACTGCTGTACATAGCGCCCGAGCGGTTGGCATCCGGTGCTGCAATGGGAATGCTGCGCCGGATCGGTGTCAGTCTGATCGCTGTAGACGAAGCACATTGTGTCAGCCAGTGGGGGCACGATTTCAGACCCGACTATCTACGGATCGGGGAATTGCGTCAGGCGTTGGACGTCCCGCTGGCGGCCTTTACTGCCACCGCAGATGCAGAAACCCGCGAGGAAATTGTCGCCCGGTTGTTTGACGGGCACAAACCCAGCACATTCCTGCATGGATTTGACAGGCCCAACATCCACCTTGCATTTTCTGCCAAGGATAGCCCACGCCGTCAGATCCTTGACTTTGCTTCGGCCCGCAAGGGGCAATCCGGCATTGTGTATTGTGGCACCCGCGCCAAGACTGAGAACTTAGCCGCCGCATTGCGCGACGCTGGGCACCTCGCTTTGCATTATCACGGTGGCATGGATGCTGAAGAACGGCGTAACACCGAAGCTCGCTTCCAGCGTGAAGATGGGTTGATCGTTGTGGCTACCGTGGCCTTTGGAATGGGGATTGATAAGCCGGATATCCGCTGGGTAGCCCACGCTGACCTGCCAAAATCCATAGAATCTTATTATCAAGAAATTGGCCGATCTGGCCGCGACGGAGCGCCTGCAGAAACTCTTACACTGTTTGGTCCAGACGACATACGTCTGCGCCGCAGTCAGATTGACGAAGGCCTTGCCCCACCGGAAAGACGCGCAGCAGACCATGGACGTCTAAATGCCCTTCTGGGGTTGGCCGAAGCACTACATTGTAGACGTGAAACACTGTTGGGATATTTTGGTGAGACAGATGTCACATGTGGAAAATGCGACCTTTGTGATGTGCCGGCCGATGTCTTTGACGGCACGGTAGCAGTGCGCAAAGCCTTGTCTGCTGCGCTGCGCACTGGAGAGTGGTTTGGCAGTGGGCATCTGATCGACATCCTCTTGGGCAACGAAACCGACAAAGTGCGTGAGCGCGGCCATGACAGTTTGCCGACCTATGGCGTCGGAACCGAGTATGACCGTCGTCAATGGCAAGCTGTGTTCCGCCAAATGATGGGCCACGACCTGATCCGACCTGACCCAGAACGCCATGGTGGTTTGCGAATGACCGATGCGGCCATGCCAATTCTGAAGGGTGAGGCATCGATTGAACTGCGTCGCGACACCATCCGGAAAGCCAATCGTCGACCTGCAGCAAAGGAATTGGTAAGCGAAGAAGACGCGCCCTTACTCAGCGCACTCAAAGCCAAACGCCGCGCACTGGCTGAAGCTGCCAAAGTGCCTGCATATATTATCTTCAATGATCGCACTCTGATCGAAATGGCCGAGAATAGACCCACCAACTTGGATGAAATGGCCCGTGTGGGTGGCGTCGGAGCCAAAAAACTCAACAGCTATGGGGACGCATTTCTTGAGGTTATCAACGGTGAAGCGGCCAATTTGCACCCCAGCCGACGTAAATTGGCAGGACGCGATTCTGGCCCGCTGTATGATCGCCTTTTGGAAGTTCAGGCCGATCTGGCGCGTGGACCTGAAGGCATTGATAAACCAATGAGTTGCTCAGCATCCCTTTTGGCTAAAGTCGCCAGTGCGCGACCTGACGACGAATGGGCCATGACCCGCCTGCTGGGCGACAAACGTGCTGAGCGCTTTGGCGCCGCTTTTCTGGACGTATTGCACAGAGCGAGCTAAGTCCCATGATGAGGAACAAAGGAGCCTATTATGCTTGTTACCGTCTCACCTGCGAAGCGTCTCAACTGGAAACCAGTTGAAGGTACGACAACGACACCCGAATTTGCAGATGAGGCCCAAAAACTTGTCAAAACAGCGCGCAATCTGACATTGGGCGAATTGCAAAAACTGATGACGCTTAGTCCGGATTTGGCCAAATTAAACCGAGATCGATTTAAGAGTTACGAGGCCGAACCAGACACGTTTGCAACACGTCCCGCAGTACATGCCTTTGCCGGCGACACGTATATTGGCCTTGAGGCTGCCTCGTTAGAGCCTGATGAATTGAATTGGGCGCAGGATCATTTACGCATTTTGTCAGGCCTGTACGGCGTGCTGCGTCCAATGGATGCGATCCAACCTTATCGGTTGGAAATGGGCAGTCGCCTGAAAACGCGACGAGGTAAAAACCTTTATGAATTCTGGCGTGACAGCATTTCTAAAAACCTGAATGCACAGGCTGCTGAGCTGAATACTGATGTTTTGGTCAATTGTGCCAGTCAGGAATACTTTGGTGCGGTCGATGCCAAAGCATTAAAGCTGCGGGTTATTACCCCCGTCTTCATGGAGGAAAAGGCAGGCACGGCTAAGATCGTGAGCTTTTTTGCAAAAAAGGCGCGGGGCTCGATGGCGCGATACATGATCCAGCGCCGGCTGACCAACCCAGAAAGCCTAAAGGATTTCGATCTTGGTGGGTATTCGTTTCGCGAGGACATGTCTGACGCTGACAGACTGGTATTTTTACGCGCATATCCAGAAAGCTGACGAATACTAAGTGCCAATTTTAAGGGTTTCTTCCGGAAAAGGGGTCAGTGCGTCTGATGGAATATATCGATCAACCAATTCAAAAATCTCCGCCTTTTTAACGGGTTTGGTTAGATAGTGATCCAAACCCGCAGACAAAATTCCTTGTTCATCGCCGTCTACGGCATGGGCTGTTAACGCAACGATTGGAACTTTTGCACCACCAGCCCTGGCACGAATTGTCTTAGTAGCCTCTTTGCCATCCATTTTAGGCATTGAGATATCCATAAAGACCAAGTCCGGTTGCATGTCTTGGAACATGTCGACTGCCTCAAGCCCGTTATTGGCGAACCGAAGATCAATATCCAGTGACTTGAGCAGCTTACCCAGAACGAGTTGATTTGTTGTATTATCCTCTGCCGCCAATATTCGCATCTTCCGGCTTCCCACCAGAGCAACTTCTTTGGGTGCAGTCCCACTATCGGTGTGATCAGAAGTGGCTTCAGCAATCTTACGAAACAGATCCCGGCGCGGCACCGGTTTTTTCAACAAGCCCTGTGATTGCTTAAGCGCCTTGTCGTTTCGACCAAAAGCCGGATCAGAACTTAGTATTACAACGGGAACACTGTTGTTCTGCTCACGAAGGGCTCCAGCCAAATCAACGCCATCCATATCGGCCATATTTTGACCCGTGAGCACAAGGTCAACGTCGCTGGCGCATCGCAATGCTTCATTTCCGCTCGCACACGAAACCACATTAGCCCCCATTTGCTCCATCTGCTTTTCCAGAAGCGTTCGGTTGATGGCGCGGTCATCTACAACCAACACCCGTTTTACATGCGCCGGCAAACAGGGCGGATTTACATTGAGGTCTTCATCCACTGGTAGAGTTAAGCGTACTCCAAAGTTCGAGCCTTGACCCTCTACAGAGTCCACCCATATTTCGCCTTCCATAATTCCGATGAGACGCTGCGTGATGGCAAGGCCGAGCCCGGTGCCTTCAAACTGTCGATTCCGTTCATCATCGACCTGATTGAATTCGCCAAAAATGTGCTCAACCTTTTCAGCTGGAATACCGATCCCGGTATCTTCGATTGTGATGTGCACTTCGCAATGATTGCTGGATTCATTGGTTTCGCCAACAACTCGAACCAAGACATGGCCGCTGGCCGTGAATTTCACCGCGTTGCCGATCAGGTTTGTCAGCACCTGTCGAATGCGTCCAGGATCGCCGATAAAGAGGGTTGGCAAAAACAAATCATAATCCACGATCAGCACCAATTCTTTTTCCCGGGCACTGGGCTGCAAAAGTGTCAGAACCTCGTGAATACAGCGTTCAAGATCAAACGACTCGGGGTGAAGCACCAATTTTTCAGCCTCAATTTTGGAATAATCCAACACGTCATTGATTATGACCAAGAGCGCTTCACCCGAATTCTTGATCGTTGATACAAACAGGCTTTGTTCTTCGCTCAGGTCTGTATCCATCATAAGATCAGCCATCCCAACAACGCCATTCATGGGTGTTCGAATTTCGTGGCTCATGTTGGCAAGAAAGGCAGATTTTGCCCTATTCGCGGCCTCGGCGCGTTCTTGTTCTTTCTTAAGTTTGGCTTCGTAACGCACTGTATCGGTAATATTCAAAGCAAGGCTCACTATATCGCCTGCGTGCCCACGTTGATCTATCAACTTGATGTACTCACCGTTCCAAAGTCGCATGACAACTGCTGGTGGCGTGGGTTTATGCCAGCGATCCAGCATGGCTTTTCGCCAAACTGCGGGCTCGGCATCACCAGCATAAAAAATACCTTCTTCGGTTATGAGTTGCAGAATTCGCGCATAAGTGATGCCTGGCCCGACTTCGTCCAACCCCTCGAACACGGCAAGGTAGGATGGGTTCGCGGCGATCATTCGACTGTCAGCATCGAAAAATGCAAACCCGTCTTGAATCGTCTCAATCGACAACCACAAACGACGTTCAGCGATTTCGATCTTTTGATTTGCCTCCTGAAGGTCGGATTTTACCTTTTTGTTTTCGGTGCGAACGTTGGCCACTTCGGCCCGTGTCTCAACGATTTCATGCGACAACTTTTCGGCGTGGTGGCCAAGCTTTCTATTAGCGGCGAACAGCTCGGCTTGTTTCAATTCCAACATCCGCTCGGCTGCAAGTCTCGCGCGTCGTTCTTCTGCCAATTTTAACGCCAGAGTCATGCCGTGCACCTGATTACTGAAACTAAATATCGCCCCACTCAAACCTAGCAGAGTGAACATCTGCTTAAATTCATCATATCTGGGTGAATCGTTGCCTTACTGGGGCAGAGCATGGCACCATGATTTTAGTTTTTTGAAGGGAATGTATTATGCGTTGGTTTCTGGCGGTTCTGACCGGGTTATTTTTTGCCCAATCAACCTTGGCCGAAGACAGTTTTGTACCAGATCGGCGCATTGTCGTTAGCCGGGATGTGGATTTTTACGGCTCAGACCTCACCAACGTTTTCGACACCACTTATGCGGCTTGCAAGCAAGCTTGCCTACAAGACAAGCAATGCATGGCTTTTACGTTCAACAAACGTTCAAATTCTTGCTTTCCCAAAAGCGCAATCAGCGAAAAGCAACCATACGAAGGCGCCAACTCGGGTGAGATTTTTGCAACTGACCCCCAATTCTTAAAACAAGCGCCCGCGCGCGCATCTGAATTGTCATTTATCCCGACATATCAATTAAAAAGCGCCAAACAGCAGGCGGAAAACATTGGGACATTGCATGCAGGTGGCCCATGGAGTGTTAAGGCGATGCTTGATGCAGCCCAATCTAGCCTATCCGAGGGCAATGCATTGCATGCCATGCGCTGGACAGGTGCGGCTGTCGGCAAGGAAGATCGCAGCGATCTATGGCTCGAATACGCCCGCCTGAACAAAGAATTGGCGACCACACGTTCCAACGATAAGAGCATGCATCGGAACCGTGCCTTAATGGCGTCTTTGAACGCATACTTACGCGCCACAAAAGATCCACAACGCGTGTCGAGCCTAGCTGTTCTGGCCCAATTGCTTGAGGAGAACGAACGCGGCAAGGCTTCACTACGAGCGCTGCGTTTGGCCGACTCAATCCAACCCCGTGCCGATATCGTCGCAGCATTGGAACGAGCGATTGCCAAATATGGTTTCAACGTCGCCGAACACGAAGTTGAAAGCAATCTCGCCGCACCCCGCATATGCGCCAAGTTCAATGAAAATTTGATAAAAGTCGGCGTGGACTATGCCACTTTTGTGAAATTGCCCGATCAACGCCTTGCGGTCCAAGCTGAAGATCGCAGCATATGCATGGAAGGTGTGGCTCATGGCTCGCGCCATACAATTACATTCCGCAAAGGTCTGCCTGCCGCCAGCGGCGAGACCCTGGCGCGTGATATTGATCTGACGTTTTATGTACGCGATCGCGAACCCGCGGTGCGGTTTCCTGGGCGCGCTTACGTACTGCCACGAACCAATGATGCAGGTCTTCCGATTGAAACCATCAACCTGAACGAAGTTGAACTCACCCTGCAAAGGGTGAGCGATCGTAACCTGCTGCGTACAATTCAGGATGGATATTTCGGTCGGCCCCTATCCTATTGGCAGTTTGAAGCTTTCGACAACGAGATTGCCGAAACCGTTTGGGAAGGCACTGGCGCTGTCAGCAACGATCTGAATATCGACATGACCACCCGGCTTCCCCTTGGCGACGTTGTCTCGGGCCTGCCGACCGGCCTTTATGCACTGACCGCAGATTTGCCCGGGGCGGACAAATACGACGAAACCTCGACCACACAGTGGTTTGTTTTGTCGGATCTGGGCGTCACAACATTATCCGGTGTGGATGGCCTGCATGTGTTCATGCGTTCGCTTGGTGATGCCTCCGCGCGTGAGGGCGCTACAATCACATTGTTGTCTCGGGCGAACCGGGTTTTAGGCACAACCACAACTGACGAAGCCGGATACGCCCGATTTGAACCAGGCCTAAGCCGGGGTTCAGGTGGGGCTGCACCTGCTATGGTAACGTTTGAATCAGGCGATGATTTCTCATTTCTTTCTCTGACAGATCCAGCGTTTGATTTGTCTGATCGTGGAGTTGAAGGCCGCCCGCCAGCCCCCCCAGTTGACTTATTCCTTGCGACAGACCGTGGCGCCTATCGTGCTGGTGAAACAATCCACGCCACGGCTCTTGCACGCGGTGATGTAGCCCAAGCCCTGCCGGGATTGCCTGTAACAGCAGTTCTAATGCGCCCCGACGGGGTTGAATACAGCCGCGTAACCTCAACCAATGATGCCGCTGCGGGGGGCCATGTTTTCGATCTGCCCCTGGGGCAGACAGTGCCTCGCGGCACGTGGAAGCTGGTGATAAAATCAGACCCCGATGCGCCGCCACTTGCCACGCAAAAGGTCCTGGTCGAGGATTTCCTACCAGAGCGCATCGATTTTACACAGACCTTGCCAGATGGCCCAATCATTCTCAACGACGAAAAGGAAGGTGTGGATCTGCGTATTGAGGCCCGTTATTTGTTTGGTACTCCAGGTGCTGGTTTGACGGTCGAGGGGCAAGTCACTCTGCGGGCTCGTGATGAGGTTGAAGGGTACCAAGGTTACCGCTTTGGGCGTTATGACGAACGGTTTGATCCGCGAACAGATTTCTTTGCTGGTGATAAAACTGACGAAAACGGGATCTCTGTTGTGGACCTCTACATTCAGGATGTCGAGACACGAGGTCGCCCATTTGAGGCCCGTTTGACCACTTTGGTCATGGAAGGTTCCGGCCGTCCGGTTGAGCGTCGCTTCACCCACCCAGTTTCTTCCAAAGGACCCATGATCGGCATCAAACCTCAATTCGAAGAGGACGTCGTTGCCGAAGGCACTGATGCGGAATTTATGATTGTGGGGCTCGCGCCCGATCTCACAGACCAACCAATGAAAGTCCGTTGGACTGTGAACCGCGTGCAGACCTCTTACCAGTGGTACAATTTGTACGGCGATTGGAATTGGGAGCCGACAAGCAGACGCAGTGCTATCGCAAGCGGAGAAACCGCCATCGGGTCAGACCCAATCAAAGTTTCTGCTCCTGTCGAATGGGGCCACTATGAAATCGTGGTTGAGCGTTTGGACGGCGAATATGTCGCCAGCTCCAGTGATTTTTATGCAGGCTGGTATGCACCAGTAGACACGCAAGAAACTCCGGACACATTGGATGTTTCGATGGATCAACCCGGCTATCGCAGCGGCGAAACTGCAACGTTGCGCATTGTTCCCCGATTTGCAGGCACCGCGCTTGTCACTGTGATGTCCAATCGCCTGATCGCACTGAAGGCGGTCGAGGTGCAAGAAGGTGAGAATCTAATCCCACTTGAGGTTACGGATGAATGGGGGGCTGGGGCATATGTATCCGCTTCAGTCATTCGTCCTGCAAATGAACCTGCAGGCCTCAATCCATCTCGCGCTTTGGGCTTGAGCTATGCTAAAATCGATCCCGGTGTAAAACAGCTGTCTGTTTCGCTTGAGGCCGCAAACAAAGTAGCGCCAAACGGCGCGTTGGATGTTGGGATCAAGGTAGATGGTGTTGCTGAGGGTGAGACTGCTTTTGTCACTCTGGCCGCGGTTGATCTGGGCATTCTGAACCTCACCGGATTTACAAGTCCTGACCCGTCTGATCATTACTTTGGCCAACGCCGTTTGGGTATGGAAATTCGCGACATCTATGGCCGATTGATTGACGGCATGAACGGCAACATGGGTGCGCTTCGTCAAGGCGGCGACGCCAGCAGTGGGTCGTCTTTCCAATCACCACCTCCCACCGAAGAGTTGGTTGCCTATTTCCAAGGGCCCGTAATAATTGGCGCTGACGGCACAGCTCAGGTCAGTTTTGATCTTCCAGAATTCAACGGAACGGTTCGTCTTATGGCCGTCGCCTGGAGCAAAACAGCTGTGGGTCAGGCCGAAAGGGACGTGTTGGTGCGAAATCCGGTTGTTGTGACCGCAACTCTGCCTCGCTTCCTAGCACCCGGCGACACCAGCCGCCTGTTGTTGGAAATTGTTCACGCCGAAGGCCCTTCTGGTAGAATTGGCCTAGATGTGAGCGGCATTGGCGTCACTCTGAATGCAAACGATGTACCGTCTGGATTGACTTTGGAAGACAAAGGCACGGCGCGTCTGTCTATCCCACTTACCGCGGGACAAGTAGGAGACCACTCTCTGCGTGTTGCGTTAACGACGCCAGACGGCAAACAAACCGTAAAGACTCTGATCTTGCCCGTACGTGCAAATGATCCCGAGATCAGCACGACCCAGCGCATCGAACTTGCGGCTGGCTCAACTTTTACGCTGGATGAAAACCTTTTTGCAGACATGCGGGATGGAACCGGCTCTGCTGTCATTTCCTCGGGCGCATTGGCCCGCTTTGACGCGCCCGGTCTGTTGCAAGCTTTGGATCGTTATCCATATGGCTGTACCGAGCAGGTCACTTCAAAAGCTCTTCCATTATTGTACTTTGACACGATCACATCATCCCTTGGGTTAGGAGAACGTGACAAAGTTCAGGAACGCATAGATCAGGCGATTGCAGTGGTTTTAACCCGTCAGGCAACCAATGGCGCATTTGGATTGTGGTATGCGGACTCGGGTGATTTTTGGCTAGATTCTTACGTGAGCGATTTCTTGTCTCGCGCCAAGGCCAAAGGCTATTCCGTGCCAGACATCGCTTTTAGACAGGCCATGGATAATTTACGAAACCGTATCAACTATGCGCCCGATTTTGACGATGGCGGCGAAGACATTGCCTATGCGTTGATGGTGTTGGCCCGAGAAGGTGCTGCCAATATGGGTGACCTGCGATATTACGCGGACGTCAAAGCAGATGATTTTGGCACCCCTTTGGCGGCCGCTCAATTGGGGTCAGCACTGGCCTTTTATGGGGATCAAACCCGCGCAGATCGCATGTTTGGCAAAGCCGCATCGCAATTGGAAAGGCATTGGGACGAAGCTCCGTCAAATTATTGGCGGGCAGATTACGGCACACAACTGCGGGATGCGGCCGGTGTGTTAACGCTTGCGGTCGAAGCCGGCAGCGACGCAGTCGATCGCCCAATTTGGTCTACACGGGTGGGTGGTGCAGGTCGCAACCTGTCTACACAAGAATCGGTTTGGTCTCTGATGGCTGCCCATGCCTTGATAGAAGACGATGCCTCGCTTGGGTTAAGCGTCAACGGCATGCCGGTGGAAGGGGCATTGGTGCGAACATTGGCTGATGACGTGGCAGCAGGGCCCATTCTTGTCAAAAATGATGGAAACGCACCCAATTCCCTGACAATCACCTCGATCGGTGTGCCAAATTACCCGGTGGACAAAGGCGGGTATGGCTATGCAATCGAGCGCAGCTATTACACACCCGAAGGCGAGGCTGTAGATCCCGCTAATATCCGCGTTGGAGATCGTCTTGTAACAGTTCTCAAGGTATCGCCCAGCGCAGGTGGCGGGGCACGGCTGATGGTCAATGATCCTTTGCCGGCGGGCTTTGAGATCGACAATCCCAACCTTTTGGCAAGCGGTGAAATTTCGGCCTTGAAGTGGTTGGGTGTGACGGCAACCCGCAATACCGAATTCCGCTCGGACCGCTTTCTCGCGGCTGTGGATTGGCGCAATTCTGAAGCCTTCCATTTGGCCTATATCGTGCGCGCTGTTAGCCCGGGTGAATATCACCACCCGGCAGCCACCGTTGAAGACATGTATCGTCCACAATACCGCGCACGCACAGCGGCTGGCAGCATTACCGTCTCTAAGTGATGCGCAGTTGGGGAAAATATCTCCTACCCATTGTCGCCCTTTGGGTGGCGGCGTTGGCGCGCGATGGGTTTGACGAATGGGTGTCAAATACCGACCTGCCACCGCTGGCCACTGAGACTTCGGTCGAGGTGCGCGATCGCAATGGTGTTTTGCTAAGGGCTTATACAGTTGAAGATGGGTTGATGCGCCTTGGGGCTTCAACCCATCTGGTCGATCAGCGTTACATCGACATGCTCGTCGCATACGAGGATCAACGTTTCTGGTCCCATTCGGGTGTGGACCTTTTGGCGATGATACGTGCGGTCACCCAAGCCGCCAGAAATGGCAGGGTTGTGTCTGGCGGGTCTACATTGACCATGCAAGTGGCTCGGTTGCTGGAAGACAGCGGCACGGGGCGTTGGCAGGGCAAGTTACGCCAAATTCGGGTGGCCCTAGCGCTGGAACAGACCCTGACTAAGGATCAAATCCTCAGCTTATACCTGATCCACGCTCCTTACGGCGGCAACCTTGAGGGCGTGCGTGCGGCAACGCTCGCATGGTTTGGCAAGGAACCAACGCGCCTCACTCCTGCGCAAGCTGCCTTGTTGATTGCGTTGCCACAAAGCCCCGAAGCCCGTCGTCCGGATCGCGACACCGCTGCTGCCCGTGGAGCGCGAGATCGTATTTTGGACCTGCTAGCAAGTGGTGAGATTCTATCAAAAGGAGAGGCTGAAGCGGCCAAAACAGAGTCTATCTTGGCTAAAAGACGCGATTTTCCGGCTTTGGCTGCACATATGGCTGACAGAGCGATTGCGGAGTCCCCAGACAGCAAGCGGCATGACCTGACACTGGATGCGGCCCTTCAAAAATCTCTCGAGTCCTTGGCAAGCAAATCTTTGGATGGCCTCGAAGAGCGGCTTTCTATTGCGATGTTGATAGCGGATCACGAAACTGGTGAAATCTTGGCTTCTGTAGGTTCAGCAGGGTATTCTCAAGAAGGGCGTCGCGAAGGATTTGTTGACATGACGCGCGCATATCGCTCACCGGGGTCGACCTTGAAACCTTTGGTCTATGCCATGGGCTTCGACGAAGGCCTGGCACATCCGGAAACTTTTATCGATGACCGCCCTGTGAGTATCGGCACTTATGCCCCGCAAAATTTTGATGGCAAGTTTCGGGGTGAACTCAAAGTCACAGAGGCCTTGCGCCAATCTCTAAATGTTCCTGTTGTACTGTTGGCTGACCAAATTGGCCCGGCACGCATCATGTCTGCAATCCGCAAGGCTGGCGCCTCACCCAAGTTACCCAACGGGCAAGCTGGTCTGGCTGTTGTCTTAGGTGGGATTGGAATGACGATGGAAGACCTCATTCGCCTTTATGCAATGCAAGCGCGAGGCGGGAAATCAGTCGATCTAAAATGGCGGGATGGAGTCACGAGCCCGCCCGAGCGACACGTTATCAGCCGCTCCGCCGCCTGGCAGGTTAGTAACATCTTATCTTCAATTCCGCTGCCTGCAGGCGCTCCACGAAATCGCTTGGCATATAAAACTGGCACCAGTTATGGCCACCGGGATGCTTGGGCTGTTGGTTTTGACGGGCAACACGTTGCTGCCGTATGGATCGGTCGCCCGGATGGCACACCTGTACCCGGTGCTTTTGGCGGTGAGTTGGCAGCCCCAGTGTTATTTGAGGCATTTCAACGCTTAAAACCTGCGCTTGAGCCATTGCGGCCGCCACCTCCGGAGACTTTAACAGTGACGACGACGCAACTTCCTCTGCCGTTACAAAAGTTCCGAGGACGCAATTCTGTTTTTGAAGCGGCACCCGACACACCAAGGCTAGCATTTCCGCCAAACGGGGCACGATTGGCTCATCTAAAGGGCGGCCTGACGATCAAGGTGCGCAATGGCACTTTGCCCCTGACAATTCTGGCCAATGGAATGCCGTTGGTTACCCAGCTGCATCAGCGAAACGTAGATTTGGCATTTCAGGAAAAGGGCGCGTCGACATTGACCGTTATTGATGCCAAAGGACGATCTGACCGGGTTGAAATCTGGATTGAATAGATCGGTCCGGCGCGAGGTTTTTCTCGCACCGGAAAACTTGTTTTAGATACGTTCGATTGCAATCGCGATACCTTGGCCGCCACCGATACACATCGTGATCAGTGCTTTGGATCCTCCAATGCGCTCCAGTTCATACAGCCCTTTGACCGTGATGATGCAGCCAGTGGCACCTACCGGGTGACCCAAGGCGATCGCGCCACCATTTGGGTTTACTTTGCTAGCGTCTATACCAAGGCCTTTGTTTACTGCCAGCGCCTGAGCTGCGAAGGCTTCGTTCGATTCAATGACATCAAAATCAGTAATCGAAAGGCCGGTTTTGGACAACAGATTTTCAACAGCCGGAACCGGCCCAATGCCCATCACCTCAGGGCGTACACCTGCATGAGCATAGCCCAAAATCCGGGCACGTGGTTTGAGACCGGCTTTTTCAGCCGCGTCTGCACGAGCTAGAACAATTGCGGCCGCACCATCGTTAATCCCCGAAGCGTTCCCAGCTGTGACACGCCCATCTTTCTTGAACACGGTACGCAGCTTGGCCAAGGATTCTTCGGTCGACGGCGTCGGGTGCTCATCGGTGTCAAAGGGAACCATGTCCCGGCGTACTTTTACATCAACGGGCACAATCTGGCTTTTGAAATACCCGGCTTCAATGGCTGCTGCTGCGCGTTTTTGGCTCTCAAGGGCAAATGCATCCATTTGCTCACGGGTAACGTCGTGCTCATCTGCTACATTTTCCGCCGTGACGCCCATATGGCCTGTCCCAAACGGACAATTCAGAGCGCCAAGCATCATATCAAGCGTTTTGATGTCGCCCATTTTCTGACCCCAACGCTGATTTTGAATAATGTAGGGCGAGCGGCTCATGTTTTCTGCGCCACCTGCCAATGCAAAGTCCGCATCCCCCAACATTAGAGACTGGGTAGCCGACACAATTGCCTGCGCACCTGACCCACAAAGTCGGTTCACATTCATCGCCGGTGTCGTATCTGGGATGCCCGCGTTCATTGCGGCAACGCGAGACAAGTACATGTCACGTGGCTCGGTGTTGATGACATGACCAAAGACAACTTGACCAATCTGGCCACCTTCAACACCGGAGCGTTCCAAGGCGGCTTTTGCAGCGGTGGCACCCAAATCGATCGGGGCAGTGCCAGCGAGCGAACCCCCAAAAGTGCCAATTGCGGTACGCGCTCCGTCAAGAATTACGATGTCCGTCATGAGGGTCTCTCCATAGTGAAATAAAAGTTGTGCATATCCTACAGACCTGACCTTTGGTCACAAGTGCGCATACTGCCCCGTGACGCCGCGTGCATTGACATGGACGTCCTAGAACCGCAGGAATGGGACATGAATACCGAAACTCAAATCCTGGCCCTTTTGCCAGCGCGGTTGAAAGACGCCCGACGTGCACAAGGCTTGTCGCTAGATGCGGTGGCAAAGCTTTCGGGCGTGTCCCGATCCATGGTGAGTCAAATTGAACGTGGCGAATCCAGCCCGACAATTGCCACCCTATGGAACCTAACCCGTGCCTTGCAGGTCGACTTTGCAGGCCTTCTGGAAGAAAGCGCGTCAGAAGATCGGATTGAGGTTCTTAGAGATGCGCAAGTACCAAGCATCGACAACATGGGGCAAGGTTGCCGCATTCGAATTTTGTCGCCTCCAGAAGATGCCGGCAAGCACGAGGTATATGATTTGCGTTTTGCAGAGGGGGGCATTCTTGATAGCCAACCTCATACACGTGGTGCACAGGAACACGTGACCGTTGTGGATGGTCAAGTAGAGGTGACATCGGGCAACGCCGTAGACACAATTGGCGCAGGTGATACGGCCCGTTATGCGGCGGACGCTCCTCATTGTATTCGTGCTTTGGGTGGACCGGCTCGTGTGTTTCTTGTCGTGCAAGACGCCTGACTATCTGCACGCATATCATGTCCGCTTAGGAATCAATTTCCAGTATCACGGATTTTTTCCAAAATATTGAATTTCCCCTATTTCGGAATCTAATCCGCTATGGTAGATGTTCTTCCAGAATCATGGAGGCTGTCATGTCAAAAGACTTTCTGAACCACATCACGGAAACTCTTGAACAGATCGAGGCTGAAGGCCTGTTGAAGCGCGAGCGAATGATCACCTCGCCTCAGGGCGGTGAGATTACGGTTGGCGGGCGCGAAGTTATTAACCTTTGTGCCAACAACTATCTAGGGTTGGCCGATCATCCAGCCCTAATTGAATCCGCCCAAACCGCTATGGGTACTAAGGGGTTTGGCATGGCCTCGGTTCGGTTTATCTGTGGAACGCAAGACATCCATCGCACGTTGGAGCAGAAGCTTGCCAAGTTCCTGAAGAAAGACGACGCAATCTTGTTTGCAGCTTGTTTTGATGCAAATGGCGGTTTGTTCGAGCCGCTTTTGGGGCCTGAGGATGCCATTATTTCAGACAGTTTAAACCACGCATCAATCATTGACGGCGTGCGTTTGTGCAAGGCCAAACGTTATCGGTACATGAACAACGACATGGCCGACCTTGAAGCTTGGCTAAAGCGAGCCCGCGAGGAGGGTGCGCGCCACATCATGATCGCCACTGACGGCGTTTTCAGCATGGATGGCACTCTGGCCAACTTACCCGAAATTACGCGACTGGCTAAAGAATATGATGCGCTGGTAATGGTGGATGATTGCCACGCCACGGGATTTATGGGCCCGAACGGGGCTGGTACACCAGATCATTTCGGTGTGGATGTGGACATCCTGACGGGGACACTAGGGAAAGCACTTGGGGGGGCCATTGGCGGTTATATCGCTGGGCCGCAGCCAGTGATTGACCTGTTGCGGCAGCGCGCGCGGCCCTATCTTTTCTCAAATTCGCTTCCGCCAAGCATCGTAGCTGCCGGAATTGAGGCATTGCGGTTGGTTGAAGACGGGGCAGATCACCGCGCCCGCTTATTTGAAAACGCCCGCTTTTGGCGCGAAGGGCTAGAAGAACTAGGGTTCGATATTTTGCTCGGTGAACATCCAATTATCCCAGTTATGCTGCGCGAGGCGCAATTGGCCCAAGACATGGCAACGCGCCTGTTTGACGAAGGCGTTTATGTGAGCGGGTTTTTCTTCCCCGTTGTGCCGCGTGGACAAGCTCGTATGCGCACGCAAATGAACGCAGCCCTGTCCCAAGACGACCTAAAACGAGCTTTGGCCGCATTCGGTAAAGTTGGTAAAGAGTTGGGAGTGATCTGATGAACAAACCCAACACTATGAAGGCGGTGGAAAAAACGTTTCCGCGTGAAGGTCTGTGGGCTGCACAAGCACCAGTCCCTGAAATTGGCCCGGACGACGTGTTGATCCGCATCAACAAGACCGGGATTTGTGGTACGGATATTCATATCTGGAACTGGGATGAATGGGCGTCAGCCACGGTACCGGTTCCAATGATAACTGGGCATGAGTTTGCTGGAGAAATCGTTGAGATTGGCAAAGACGTGACCGGATTGAGTATCGGTCAAAGCTGTTCCGGTGAGGGTCATTTGATCGAACACGACAGCCGCCAAAGCCGTGCAGGGAAATTCCACCTTGATCCCGGCACACGCGGAATAGGTGTTAACGAACAAGGGGCTTTTGCCGAATATTTGCGCCTGCCCGCTTTCAATGTGGTTCCCTTGCCCGATGACATTCCGGACGAGATTGGCGCAATCCTTGATCCGTTGGGCAACGCGGTGCACACGGCACTTAGTTTCGACCTGTTGGGTGAGGATGTGTTGATCACCGGTGCCGGTCCTATTGGCATCATGGCGGCTGCAGTCGCACGGCATGCAGGTGCCCGCAACGTGGTGATTACAGATATAAACCCGGCACGCTTGAAACTTGCCGAACACGTTGTGCCAACGGTCCGAGCCGTCGACGTGTCTCGTGAGGATTTGCAGGATGTCATTACCGAGCTTGGTTTGAGCCAAGGCTTTGACGTTGGCCTTGAGATGTCTGGTAGTCAGGCCGCGTTGGACCAGATGGTCGAGGCCTTGGTGATGGGCGGTAAGATTGCGCTCTTGGGAATTCCACCTGGAAAATCGCCAGTAGATTGGTCGCGCATTGTTTTTAAGGCGATCACACTCAAAGGTGTCTATGGTCGTGAGATGTTTGAAACATGGTACAAGATGATCGCTATGTTGCAGAACGGGCTTGATGTGTCTCGTGTGATCACGCACCAATTTGATGTCGATGAATTTGAAAAAGGATTTGCGGCAATGAAATCCGGAGCATCAGGCAAAGTGGTTCTGAATTGGCGTTAGTAGGTTAAAATGGCTGCAAACTCACTGCTTGATGTCATAGGTGGAACACCATCTGTTTGGTTGGATCGACTGGTAAAAGCGCGCGGCCTTGAAGGCCGAATTCTAGCAAAACTAGACTACCTGAATCCGGGCTTTTCAAAGAAAGATCGGGCCGCCAAGGGCATTATCGAGGCGGCAGAAGCCAGCGAGGACCTCGCGCCCGGCCAAACTGTGGTCGAATTAACAAGCGGGAATATGGGCACTGGTCTTGCCATCGTTTGTGGCCTTAAGGGGTATCCTTTTGTTGCAGTGATGAGCCGTGGAAATTCCATTGAGCGCGCGCGTATGATGGCCGCCTTGGGCGCAGAAGTCGTGCTCGTGGATCAATTGCCGGGTTCGGTGCAAGGACAAGTTTCTGGCGGTGATCTGGCAGAAGTGGACAGAGTTGCCCAGCGCATCGTGTTCGAACGTGACGCATTTCGTGCAGACCAGTTTAACCACCCCGGCAATCCACAGGCGCATTTCGATACCACTGCGCCCGAGCTTTGGACCGATAGTGCGCAAAGCCTCACTTCATTTGTGGATTTCGCAGGCTCGGCCGGAACCTATGCAGGCACTATTAGAGGCTTAAAGGCGATTGATCCGAGAATCCGCGGGTATGTACTGGAGCCAACGGGCGCGTCTGCCATTGCCGGAGGCAACGTGACACAATCGGATCATCCTATTCAAGGTGGCGGCTATGCAATGGGTGATCTTTCATTCATGGAAGACACTCCGGTGGACGGATACTTGACAGTTTCCGGGGATCACGCACGTGATATGTCGCGTGCTTTGGCCAAAGAAGAGGGTATTTTCGCTGGATTTTCTGCCGGAGCAAATGTAGCCGCCGCGCTGACCCTTCTAGAAGGACACGAGCGCGGCGGAACAATTGGAGTGGTCATTTGCGACAGCGGTCTGAAGTATCTTTCGACTGACCTGTTTACCGAATTTTCAGGCACATATAGCCGAAACAGTGTCGAATCTCCCAGCTCTGTTAGGAGGTGAATTAGGCCACCCATGGCTGTTTCGTGTGAAAAGTCCTCTGCCATGGATGCGCGGTGCGCGATCGCATTTCGTGGCATTTCTGTATAGATTTCCTGCATACTCTTGGCCCTTTTCCTTTAGGGCCCCCACAAAATGAGATTGGGGTGAGGTGCTTGCCAATTCGTTAAAGCAAAATCCAGATTTCGTTCTGATTTGAATGATCAGTCACGGACAAGACTGACGCGGGTTTGGTTCGTCAGCACCCAGCAGTCACGGCCTTCAAACACCGCAGTCGTAAGTGGGCGTCCATATCCGGCCCCGGAATCCAAATTGATACGGTTCCCCATATGAACAGGTTCTCTCTCTGGGGTGTGTCCGTGTACAACCAACCACGGATGCGGATCGGTGTAATCAAGAAAGTCGCGACGAATCCAACACATGTCATCTTCGGTTTGCTGGCTAAGCGCCACGCCTGGCCTGATTCCTGCATGAACAAATAGGAGCCCATCATGCTCCAAAAATGCTGGAAGTGACTCCATGAACCGCACGTGGCTGTGTGGAATCACATCCCGTGCCACGGAATGAACTTGATAATACCGAGAGGTTTCTGTGGTCTCGATTCCATACGACGCCAATGTTTTGCGCCCGCCGATACGGTCGCTAAACCAATCCATACCCAAAAGAATCTGTGGGTCAGGTCGTGGCAATTCTTCCAAAAAACATGAGTACATTCGGTCATGGTTGCCACGTAGAATGGTCCAATTGCGCCCTTTGGCTTTTCCCGTCATCAACAAATCAATCACACCGGAGCTATCAGGGCCGCGATCCACAAGGTCTCCCAGAAAAACTATCTTTGCATCCCGACCGCCGTCGCGCTCAATACGCGCAAGCGCGTCGTCCAGCATATCGATCTGACCGTGAATATCGCCAACTGCATAGATAGGGTTCGTCATATAGTTTTCTTTGCCATTCTAAGGGAAACTGAGGCGTCAAGCGTATCGACAAAACTGCGTCTATACCACGTACAATTCACTGTTCTGCAAACACAAACGCCGCCCCAAGAATTAGGGCGGCGTTCATAAGGTTTCTAAGTTTCGGCTTAGACGTCGAATTGCAAAGGCTTGATTTGACGGAACATGCCAGTTTCCGCCAATTTTGCCCGCGCATCAGCAGGTACCGCTTCGTCCACATAAAGCAACGCAATGGCTTCACCACCAACATCAGAGCGGCCAAGCGTAAAGTTTGCGATATTCACGCCGTTTTTGCCCATTGTCTGACCCAATGCACCAATGATTCCCGGCACATCTTCGTTGGTTGTGTAAAGCATGTGAGCACCGACTTCGGCGTCAATGTTGATGCCTTTAATCTGAATAAAGCGTGGTTTGCCATCCGAGAAAACCGTTCCCGCAATGGAGCGTTCACGCTCTTCAGTCACAACAGTCACCTTGATGTAGCCGTCAAAAGTACCCGATTTGTCCTGATTGGTTGTGCTGATCTTAATACCGCGTTCTTTAGCGACCACCGGTGCGGAAACCATATTCACGTCCGGGTTAGATTTTTTCATTATCCCAGCGACGACAGCGCAATTCAACGCAGCCAAGTTCATGTCTGACACAACGCCATCATATAAGATGTTGATTGCTTTGATCGGCTCGTCCGTCATCTGACCGCTGAACGACCCCAGATGGTCAGCAAGTTTGATCCACGGGCCCATAACCTTAGCTTCTTCGGCTGTCACGGACGGCATGTTTAAAGCATTTTCAACCGCACCGGTCAGCAAATAGTTCGACATCTGCTCAGCCACTTGCAAAGCCACATTCTCCTGCGCCTCAGTTGTTGCCGCGCCAAGGTGGGGTGTGCAGACTACGTTAGGCAAATTGAAGAGTGCGTTTTCTTTGGCGGGTTCAACTTGGAACACGTCAAAGGCTGCGCCGGCCACATGGCCCGATTTCAGCATTTCAGCCAGTGCTTCTTCATCGACCAGCCCGCCACGGGCACAGTTGATGATACGCACGCCTTTTTTGGTCTTGGCAAGGTTCTCGCGGCTCAGGATATTGGCAGTCGCATCAGTAAATGGCACGTGAAGGGTGATGAAGTCAGCGCGTTTTAGCAAATCTTCCAGCTCAACCTTTTCAACGCCCATTTTGTCGGCTTTTTCTTCGCCAAGGAAGGGATCATACGCGATCACTTTCATTTTTAGACCACGGGCGCGGTCGCAAACGATACCACCAATATTACCGGCACCGATTACACCCAATGTTTTGTTGGTCAGTTCGGTCCCCATGAATTTGGACTTTTCCCATTTGCCAGCATGGGTCGACTCGCTGGCTTCTGGAATTTGACGCGCCACGGCAAACATCATGGCAATCGCATGTTCCGCGGTTGTGATCATGTTGCCGAAGGGCGTGTTCATGACGATCACACCCTTTTGGGAAGCTGCTTCTTTGTCGACGTTGTCAGTTCCGATACCCGCCCGCGCGATAACCTTTAGATTAGTTGCAGCGTTTAAAATGGTAGGTGTCACTCTGGTGGCCGAGCGAATAGCAAGGCCGTCATACTGACCGATGATTTCGGCCAATTTGTCTTTGCCAAGCTCAGGCATGAAATCAACGTCAATACCGCGATCGCGAAAGATTTGAACGGCGGTTTCCGAAAGTTTGTCGGATACGAGTACTTTGGGGGCCATGATGATGGTCCTTTTTGGAATTCTAGGAAAGAGATGCGGGGCGCTTACGCCGCCGCCAATTGTGCTTCGATTTCAGCTTCAAACGCCCATGCCAACCAAGGCAGCATAGCGGTGATATCTGACGTTTCGACTGTGCCACCGCACCAGATACGCAGACCTGCCGGGGCATCACGATAGGCGCCAATATCCAAAGCGATGTTCTCATTTTCCAGACGTTTAGCCACTGCTTTTGCAAAGGCCGCGCCATCCTGAATGCGATCATCGGTGAACTTTAGGCAAACAGACGTGTTCGAGCGCGTCGACTTGTCTTCGGCCAGGTTGTCGATCCAGTCATTGGCGTCGCAGAAATCAAACACGGCCTGCGCATTGGCATCTGCGCGAGCGATCATGCCCTGCAGTCCACCGACGTCACGCGCCCAGTTTAGGGCAAACAGATAGTCTTCAACGGCCAACATTGAGGGCGTGTTAATCGTCGCACCAGTAAAGATGCCTTCGATCAGCTTGCCACCTTTGGTCATGCGAAAGATTTTTGGCAGTGGCCATGCAGGTGTGTAGCTTTCCAAACGGGCCACTGCGGCCGGGCTAAGTACAATCACACCGTGGGCCGCTTCACCGCCCAATACCTTTTGCCAAGAGAAAGTGGTTACATCCAACTTGTCCCAAGGCAGATTCATTGCAAAAGCAGCAGAGGTGGCGTCGCAAATGGTCAGGCCGTCGCGGTCATCCGCGATCCAATCGCCATTGGGAACACGCACACCAGAGGTGGTGCCGTTCCATGTGAAGACAACGTCGTTAGTGAAATCAACTGAGGCCAAATCGACCAGCTGGCCATAATCTGCAATCTTTGACTCGGCATCAATTTTCAGCTGCTTTACAACATCTGAAACCCAGCCTGCGCCAAAGCTTTCCCAAGCCAGCATCTCAACTTTGCGCTCGCCAAGAAGCGACCACAAAGCCATCTCAACCGCGCCGGTGTCCGACGCAGGAACGATGCCAATTCTGTAATCAGCGGGGATGCCCAAAACTTCGCGCGTGCCTTCAATTGCGGCCTTCAGCTTGTCCTTACCAATAGCGGCACGGTGCGAACGACCAAGAGCGGCGTCGGCAAGTTTTGTAACATCGAATGTAGGGGGTTTGGCGCATGGGCCAGAAGAAAAACGCGGGTTGGCCGGCCGCGTTGCCGGTTGTTGAGTAGCCATAAATGCTATCCTTACAGATAAATGCCCTTCGTTGGGGAAGGGTGTCCCACTGCCGGACATAGAGGGGTGTTTGTGGTTTCACAACAGGAAAAATGAAGCTATAGCGCCGCTTGACCGCACAAATGCGACCTTGAATGACCACTATCGGAAACTTGCCATGTTTGTTGCTACTCTACTGACCAGTCCTACAAACAGCTCTCTTGAACCGGCCTTGGTCGAGTCACTGCGTAATGCATGGGGTGGTGGAGACGCCAATTGGCTCGCCGTGGATGAAGCCGCAGAATTTGCACTTGAGACCATGCCAGACAATCGTTGGAGCGTGTGGGCCGATCTGCAAAACCTTGGTGTTGACCTTATAATCCAACCCAAAAACGGCCGTCGCAAAAAGATGCTTTTGGCTGACATGGATTCTACCATGATCCAGCAAGAGTGCATTGACGAGTTGGCTGATGAGGCCGGGGTGGGCGAACGTGTCAAGGACATAACTGCGCGAGCGATGAATGGCGAATTGGATTTTGAAGGTGCTTTGACTGAACGCGTGGGACTACTT
>ERZ1046740.919-NODE-919-length-22405-cov-5.286801_pt1 | contig 22405 bp, 19 predicted proteins | sample MGYA00383093_ERZ1046740 | MGnify/ENA primary metagenome ERZ1046740 (study PRJEB29581, sample SAMEA5548363) | metagenome | biome: marine; feature: coastal; material: water | depth 25 m | study: Short-term variability in the microbial, nano- and picoplankton... | reverse complement strand
TCTATTCAATTTGGGCAGGCACAAAGTACGTGCCCAGCATTACCGTGATCTCAGGATGAGCGCGTTCGCAGAATAGAGTAGGGCGGTTGCCTGAAGCGAGTAGGTCGCAATTGGCCCAATTCAAATTTTTAACTTGTCAGTACCGATGCAAATCGTGGGTCAGTCTAAAAGTAGCAAATGTACGTCGTAGTGGATCAGTTCATTTGGTACCATGGTGACTGACGCCACACAGTGGCGTTTGTCCATGTTACACGTCGGTATCTATACTTAGGACTCTAAATTTCACCGTCCTGATTAAGTTCTCAGCGTTCACAAGTATTGGGGCCAGCTTCAATGTCGGAGATGAAAAATACACAAAGAGAAATGGACCACATCCAATCCCAGCGTGAAATGGATAGTATTTATCTCAGCCAACTACGTCCAATTTGCCTGATCGCTTTTATATTATACAGTTTGCTCACGGTAGCTCATTTTTTATTTCTTGAGCCGGGCATCCTCTACTTCGTCGCGAGCACATCCGCATTAGCGGCCATATCGGCATTAACCACTCGTTTCATGATTGATCTGAAGAAAATTGACCCCTCAAAAAGTCATATTGCTCTTGTCCCGGTCCTCTCACTCATTCTGCTGACTGTGTTCTCACACATCATACTGTCCCAGGAACAATACCAGTTAACCAATGCGCTTTTGGTCCAGTACATTCTAAGCCTCGTCATAATGTCACGTTTGATATTTGGTGTTTTCACCATGATCTGCGCAACTGCCTCCTTTGTTGCTCTAATGGTAGTCCCCGGTGACAATACTGTACACTTCATGTTTATGCAGGTTGCCGCAATCACCCTCAGTGTGCTTGGTTTTTCCCTGCGGCATAAAGCACTTAATGGGTCTGTCTGTCTCTTGGTCGCAAGTCGCAATAAGACCAGCCAGCTCACGGCCTTAAGCAGAGAGCTTGGTGCTAAAGTGGTCGAAGTCCAAAAGGCAAAAGAACAAGCAGAAGTCGCAAACCATGCCAAGTCAAATTTCCTTGCTATGATGAGCCATGAAATCCGCACTCCGCTGAATGGTGTGATTGGAATATTGAGCTTATTGCAAGACACAAAAATGGACGGAGATCAAAAGACTTACGTCGATACAGGGATCAATTCAGCAGAGTCTCTGCTGGGCATTATTAATGACATTCTGGATTTTTCAAAAATGGAAGCTGGAAAGCTTGATTTTGAGATAACCTATTTTGATCTTACTACATTGGTCGATAGCGTGACTGAAATGGTAGCTCCAAGGGCCGTAGCGAAGAATGTAGAGGTGAACACCAGCATCTCGCCAGATGTGCCGGCATGGGTGCTTGGGGATCCAGGGCGCATTCGTCAAATCGTTCTGAACCTTGCCAGGAATGCTGTAAAATTCACCGACAAGGGAAGCGTTAGTATCACGGTGATGGCCACAAAATGTTCGTCGCAGAGAGCGAAGATCCGATTCGAGGTCGCTGACACCGGCATTGGCATCCAGCAAGAAAAGCAGAAGTATTTGTTCAGCGAATTCGTTACTGTAAATGAATCGCCCACTAGTATAAACGAGGGTACTGGATTGGGCCTGGTGATTTCACGAAAACTCGTCGATATGATGGATGGGACAATAGACTTTTCGAGTGTATACGGTGAAGGTAGTACGTTCTGGTTCGAAGTTGAATTAGGTGTCGCCAATGAAAAGGCCAGCCAGCCGCGCAACCTCAAGAAAACGCAAATAAGAAGAACCCCGACAAAAATACTTCGGGTGTTGCTGGCCGAGGACGACACCACAAACCGAATGATCGTCACAGCCATGCTCAGTAAGATGGGACACCACGTCGATGCCGTAGAAAATGGCGCTGAAGCGTTGAAGACATTACTCGAAGTTCCCTACGATGTTGTTCTGATGGACATAGCGATGCCAAAGATGGACGGCCTTGAGGCCACCGCAGCTATCCGCTCGCTTCCAGGATCTGAGGCCGACATGCCTGTTATTGCTATGACGGCCCATGCCATGGAGGGTGATCGGGAGAGATTTCTCGCTTGCGGCATGTCCGGATACCTGCGAAAACCGGTCCGCTCCGAGGAGGTATTGGACGCTATAGAGGCCTGCATGAGTGACGCCGGTTCTGACAAGTGACTATGTATCGGTACTGGCAAGTTAACCAGCCGAAGTTGATACACTCGGCCCATAAATACTTACAAGCGACATCGATTTCTGCCGGACATTATCAGTTACGCGGTCTGGCTCTACTACCGATTCAATCTCAGGCGCGCGGTAGCAGCCTCGCGATATTGAAGACCTCCCGCCTCAGCAAGGCATCACTGTATCCAGAGAAGCGATTTGCCCCTGGTGCCCACAAAAGTAGGCCCTTTTAGGCGAAGCACTCGCTGCGTTCATGGGGCAGGCTCTGTATAAAGTTCGGTGCCATTTATATCCGTCCATTGAAGCGGAAGCATCGATGATACGGCGACACCTTCTGCATCGATGAAGTCTTCGTCAGAATCAACGATAAGCAGCACTATCTTTGGCGAGCTGTTTATCAGGACGCAGAAGTGGTTGATGTGTATCCTCAGGCCAAGCGAGATGGAGCTGCTTCAAAGCGTTTCTTCATGCGCCTATGACCAGGGCGAAACATTATCGAAATATCAGGACAAGTGCATTCGCTGATTTGAGTAGCTCGGTAGTTTGAACGCAGACAGCGGGTATCTATGATCTGGAGAAGTTAATTTGTCAATACCGTTCGTTCATATAGGTGTCTAACTCGGTGGCTGATAGCCAAACTTCTCGATCACAAATTGTTCCCGTTGACGAATAGGCTCAATTGTATCTGTATCATAATAGTATCGGGTCGACACCTTCCTAAGCGATACATTCGATTTGTCTGTACAGTAAATCACTTGTCTATTTAGTTGTGAGATGTGCTCTCCACACTTGCTCAGCACAGCGATCAAGTCATCTTCCAGAAATTCGTTCCGTATGAAATAATCGACAATGCCGTTCTGGTCAATGAATATCTTTAATTGTTCAAGGTGGTGTAGTCTAACGAGGTCTCCGTTGCAAAATAAATCAAGATACCGGTAAGTCAACAACCCAGCGAACTCACTTAACGGAAAATTTACATACTCTAAATCAATATCTCCCCGATAGTTTTTATCCTGCGATAAGTAAAGCCATCGACGGAACCTTTCAGCATCATCAATATCAACATATAAGTCCTTCCGGAACGCAATACGATCCTGGAAAAGTGAATCCGGTGTGCGCTCATTTAGACTATTGTTGCCTCTCACACTTAACACACGATAGTTGTTATGACTGTTCGTTGTATTTTGATGCACTCCGCCCATGCCTCTGCACCCAAAAGCCCATAGAGATAAATACCGCTCCCAGGGATTGCGTATTGATCCGATAATTTTACGACGATTATTTAGTAAGTCTGATGAAACCTTGTTATGTTTTCCAATCAATTCTCCATCGAGAATTTGTGACAATAGTTTCCTGATATGTGTACTACCTTTTTTCGGTTGTTCAATAAAGATTATTTTGTCGTTTATAAACATAGAAAAAATAGGAGTTTATTCTTTGGTGGCGAAGGCACTTTCCATCGGCAAGGGTGTGTTTTCGAACTGGTTTAGTGAATTAACTGAATTCGGCAATGCGGTACAGAGAATATTCCATTTCTCCAGATCAATTACCGGTATGTTTCTGCAAACAACATTATCACTGGCGAGCCGCAGTTCAGGATGGCGAGGTGGTCGACGTGTATCTTCAGGCAAAGCGTGATGCGGCTGCTGCGAAGCGCTTCTTTAGGCGCCTGCTGAGGTCAAATGGCGGCCAACCGAGGAAGATCGTGACCGACAAATTGCGAGGTTATCCAGTGCCCCATCGTGATGTAATCCCTGAAACGATCCATCTCACTGATCAGTACGCCAACAATCGGACAGAGCAGTCCCATGAGGCGACCAGAGTGAGAGAGCGGGGTATGCGCAAGTTCAAATCGATGGGGCAGGCGCAAGGTTCGTCACTGCCCATGCAGCTGTTTCTAATCTATTCAATTTGGGACGGAATCTAGTCCGGGCAGAGCACTATCGGGATCTCAGGATAAATGCGTTCGCTGAGTGGAATAGGGCGGTAGCTTGAGATTAGGTAGCAGATCCCTGCGGCCTCGATGAGTTAAGTTGCCAATACCATATACAGCTCGTCCATCTGGCTATAAACTGTCACAAACTATGTCGCCAGTTTTGTGCCCATTCAGGGCAGCAAGCGATTTGACCCAGCAGAAACCTCACAGGAAGCTGACGAAATGATGTTTTCTGTCGACTGCATAGAAGGATAGCAAGTGCTTATCTATGGTGTCGCACTACTCTCTGTCTGCCTGATAGCCGGTATGCTTGTCGGGCAAATCTTGGGTCTTTTGTTAGGCATTGACGCCAATGTTGGCGGGGTCGGTACCGCCATGCTCTTCCTTATTTTTGCCAGCAACTCCAACGCCTTCAAGTCAATGACTGAAGGCGCCGCTGCCGACGGTATTAAATTCTGGAGTGCCATGTATATCCCTGTCGTGGTCGCCATGGCTGCCAGGCAAAACGTTGCTGCTGCAACCGAAGGTGGCATGCTGGCACTGGTAGCAGGGGTCATTGCTGTAATCGTTAGCTTCGCCCTGGTTCCGGTGCTAAGTAAAATAGGTAATCACCATAAGCAACCCTGTGAAGATGACGGTGAGGGGACTGTTTGATGGATATACTTGAAACAGTTTTTGTAAGAAACAACCTACTGGCCGCCTTCGCCCTTGTGGGAATTATCATCTGGGTCTCCTATTTTTTAGCAGACAAACTCACGGCAGGAAGGATTCACGGCTCTGCCATTGCTATCGCGCTGGGTTTACTAGCTGCCTATTGGGGTGGCGTTGCCACAGGGGGAACAAAGGGTGTCGCTGACGTCGCGCTTCTCGGTGGTATAGGCCTAATGGGCGGTGGCATGATGCGAGATTTTGCTATCGTAGCAACCGCATTTGGCGTACATCTGAGTGAGCTCAAGAAGGCAGGTCTGGCCGGTGTTATTTCAATATTCGCCGGTGTTGTTGTTTCCTTTTTTATTGGGGCCGCCGTCGCAGTTGTTTTTGGCTATACCGACCCCACGGCGATAACCACTATCGGTGCCGGAGCGGTAACTTATATTGTAGGCCCGGTCACGGGTGAGGCGATAGGCGCTACTGATGCGGTCATTACACTCAGCGTAGCAGCTGGACTGGTAAAATCGATTCTTGTAATGATTGGCACACCGCTGGTCGCCCCCTATGTAGGGCTCAACAATCCACAATCTGCCATGGTATTTGGCGGTCTGATGGGCACTACCAGTGGCGTTGCCGCTGGCCTCGCTGCAACGGACCCCAAGCTCGTCCCCTACGGTGCCATGACAGCAACATTTTATACTGGGGTAGGGTGTTTACTGGGGCCATCTATCCTGTATTTTATCGTTAGCTCAATTTTTTAGAACGAATCTATTTTATCAACTGGGCCTTTGATATAGGGCCGGGAACTGAAAGGCATAGCCCATGCAAGACGGAAGCTTTCCGCTTTTAGTAAATGCTAATGAACACACCGCGCTGGTCGACGATGGCAAATCGTATAGCTATGGCGAGCTCAACTTGCGGATGGAGCAGATCGCCACGGGCCTTCTGGGCGGAAAAACCGACCTGAATGAAGAGCGGGTTGCTCTCTTTATCCCAGCCAGTCTGGATTATGTCACCACTATGCACGGCATCTGGAGAGCAGGCGGAATTGTAGTGCCATTGAATGTGGCTTCAGCGGTGGTAGAGCTTGAGCACTACTTGAGCTGTGCCAGCGTTACACGCCTGGTGGCAAATGGCGAATATCGCGATAGCCTACGCGACCTTTGTGCGGCACAGAATATCGAATTGGTGTCGGTGGAAGATATCCTGTCTGACGAGGTAGCGGCTCTGCCGGAGATCCTCCCGGAACGACGAGCAATGATTGTGTTTACCAGCGGCACCACCAGTAAACCCAAGGGCGTGGTCAGCACACATAAGGCAATCCGCGCGCAGGTCACGACTCTTGTTGATGCCTGGGCCTGGCGTAAAGAGGACGTAATTCCTCTTTTTCTACCCCTTCACCATGTTCACGGCATTATCAATATTTTGAGCTGTGGCCTGTGGGCAGGTGCCACTGTTCACCTGTTTCCGACCTTTGATATCCCAAAGATCACCTCTCAGGTAAGCGACCGAACCTACAATGTTTTTATGGCCGTTCCGACCATCTATGTAAAACTCATCCAATACTTCGACACCATAGACAAAGATGAGGTTCAGAAGATATGTGCCGGCTTTCGCCAGATGCGACTCAATATTTCCGGGTCAGCGGCCTGCCCCGTAAAACTATTTGAGCAATGGGCCCAGCTAACCGACCAGATATTGCTAGAGCGATATGGTATGACAGAAATCGGTATGGGGATATCAAACCCCTACCACGGTGAAAGGCGAGCCGGGCATGTCGGCCAGCCTCTGCCCGGGGTAGAAGCTCAGTTGTTTGATGAAGACGACCAGCCAGTTACTGAGCAAAACACACCCGGTGAGGTTCGCGTCAAGGGAGACAATGTGTTTTTGGAGTACTGGGACAATGAAAAAGCCACTGAAGAAAGTTTCAAAGATGGCTGGTTCTGCACCGGTGATGTCGCAGTAATCGACGACGGTTACTATCGGATCATGGGGCGTTCCTCCATCGACATTATCAAATCGGGGGGATACAAATTGTCTGCCCTGGAAATTGAAGACGTACTACTCACCCACCCCAATATTGCAGAAGTCGCAGTAATCGGTGTGGAAGATGAGGCCTGGGGTGAATCGGTGATGGCCTTTGTCGGCCTGGTAAAAGGTCGCGAGCTGAGCCTTCAAAACCTGAAACAATGGTGTGATGGAAGAATGTCCTCCTACAAAATCCCCAAGAACATTAAAGTGATCGATGCGCTGCCCAGAAATGCCATGGGCAAAGTGACCAAACCTGAGCTGAAGCGCTTGTTATAGGCTAGCTAGTTCGAGTGTACCGACAAGTTAACTCGCCGCTATTGATAGAATTGGCGCATGAACACTTACAAACATTATCGTTTTCCTCCAGATATCATCAGTTATGCCGTCTGGCTCTACTATCGATTCAACCTCAGCCATCGGGATATCGAAGATTCACTGGCCCAGCGAGGGTACTGACAAGTTAACGTGAGGTCATGGGCTTGGGCTAAACAAACTGACCTCCAGTACCAGAAATCGCTTCATACGGCCCCACTTTGGGAGCTATTTGCCCGATTTATTCGCTCTGAATTTCCAATTTTTGAGCAAGAATAAGTTAACTTGTCAGTACCGTTCTCGGCCAAAAATCCATTTGCGAACGGACCCGGCTTCAGCCTTTATCCGTTGTCTCGCCTTGGATCTGCCCATGGAGATCCACTTCCTGAAACTGGGAGTAGAGCTCCTTTTTCTCCACCATGCCAGCTCCCCATCCAACTCGTCTTTCTGTGCCCAACAGTCTAAAAGAATATCTTTCAGAAGGTCGTCAATGGGCAGCTCCCTATTGCCTGACGGATTGGCGCTAGGCAGAAAGTCACGAATACTCAGTGGTTTTCCAGGTTCAAGATAGCGCTCAGATACAACGAGATTTGACTCTCTATAATATTCCGCAAGTATTTCTCGCATCTCTGGGCAGAGACGGTTCTCCACATGATCAACGAATTCTTGGTTGTGCTCTTTAAACCAGCGATGGACGTAGTGACTAAATCTATCTTTCTGAGCCATAGAAAGCGTGTTGTTTGGGTGGCGATTGGTTTCCTGCAGAAATCCTATGACATTCTTTGCCCAGGTTTCATTCGCTTCACTATCCAAAAACAAGTAAGCAGAGGGTTGTATATCAAGCGCACTGAGAAAGTCCCTACAAATATTTTTCCCATCGAAATCACTCCGACTATACCGTCTGACAATCAGTGCCTCTCGACCAAAGGTCTTCTCATACTCCGCAAGAAGCCATTGATAGTCCTGGGACTTCTTCGCGCGCTCAAGATACTCTTCGAATGATTCGCCTATCGCACGGACCCCCGAACGCACAAGCTGTGCATACCCAGATTCCAGCCTTTCGTCCTGCGGCCGTATATAGAATATAAACTTGACGCAGTTTCTCCCAATGAGCGCTCGTAGATAATCCAAATTAGGGAGCTCGCTTGACAGGTACTCCGGACTAAAAAACTCAGATGAGAGGAGCAAATCTCGACAGCCGCTATTGTGATAGTCAATGAGGATATTCTCCCAGATCCTATCCGGATCCATAGACGGCCACCCGAGTAGTTGTTCAGCACTGTCAACCAGAGAGACGGGAAGTAGATGCGAATTCGGCCCCCACATTCCCGCGGCCTCGCAGTAGAAAAAACCATCATCTGCGAGCTGCTTCCTATTATTCTGGAGAAATTTCTGCACCGCAGTAGAACCGGTTTTGTGCGTACCCGCGTGGATATAAATTGTACCCTCAACCGCTGGACTGGGGCTCCCTAACTCTTCTCGCACAAGGCTATACGCCGGCCACGTCTTCAAGTTGGTTGGGCAAGAGATACTGAAGCTGGAGTTAACTTTCTCGCGAAAACCTGCTTCCAGATTGTGCTTGTCCGGGTCGTTCATCATCTGAAGAAAGAGTACTGCACTGTTTTTCAGGCTTGCATTCTTATGCAATGAATCAACATCAAAGCTTCTGGTAAAGAACGCAGTCTCCTCAAAGAACTGCAATCGATCTTTTTTGTTCAGCTCTTCGAATGATCTGGGAAATATTTGATTCATCCAGTACACCATTTTCCGCCTGGAATAATGCTGCAATATTTCAGGGTAGTTCTGCAGTGTCTCCATGACAATTTTCGAGTGGCGCGCTTCCTCAGAGAATTGATTGATTGACCATCTTCTTCCCATCATGCTTTCACGATTAATTCGATAAGCATAAAAATTTCGATCCACTGTGGAGATTCTAGTGGCAAGAGTTAGTAGCTTTGAAACAAATATCTGGTCTTCGCCGATAGAAATACTCGAATTAAATCGAATTGAATTAGATTCAACAAAATCTCTCCTGATGAAGTACAGGAATGCTGATCTAAAACGCCACAGGAATTTTTCTCCTTCCAACACTGCATTTTGCAGGGGCTCTATGTGCGCAAGCTGTTTCCCCATCTTTCCATTCTGGTATTCGCGGCCGTTGAATTTTACAACTTCGCTTTCCCTTTGTTCTGCGAGCTCAAAAAGCTGCTCGAGCATCTGGTCTTCGCACCAAAAATCATCACTATCAAGATGTATGAGATACTTTCCCCTTGCGACATTGACGCCCGAATTTCTTGCGGCCGGCAATCCCTGATTCGTCTCGTGGCAAACCACCTGGATTCTTGCATCCCTACTGCTGTAGTCATTTATTATGCGAACTGTGTCGTCCGTTGAACAATCATCAACAAGGATTATCTGTATTTTCTTGAGGCTTTGGCTAATTACATTGTCGAGACACTTTTCTATAAATGGTGAAGTGTTATAGGCGGGAATGATAACACTGACTTTAATCTCGGCCGTCACAGAAGAACCTTTCGAAATAGAATTCATTGCCAAGTATAAGCAATATAAATGGGGTATTGGCAAAAAATCGACTCGCATCCTCCAGGCCTCATACCCGAAAATGGTGCTCTAGCGGTTTTCGCCAAATTAATAGCCCGGATTTAGTAGAATCTGTGCATGAATACTTACAAACGACATCGATTCCCTCCCGACATCATCTCCTACGCCGTCTGGTTCTACTATCGCTTCAACCTAAGCCACCGGGATATCGAAGATCTCCTGGCTCAGCGAGGCATCACCGTATCTAGAGAGGCGATTCGCCTCTGGTACCCACCAAAAGTACGCGCTTTTAGGCGAAGCACTCGCTGCGCTCATGGGGTAGGCTCTGTATAACGTTCGGTGCCATTTATACCCGTCGATTGAAGCGGAAGCATCGAGGATACGGCGACACTTTCTACATCGATGAAGTGTTTGTGAAGATTAACGGCAAGCAGCATTACCTTTGGAGGGCTGTCGACCAGGATGAAGAAGTGGTCAATGTATTCCTGCAGGCCAAGCGGGATGGTGCGGCAGCGAAACGCTTTTTCAAGCGTCTGTTACGGTCTTACGGCAGTGAACCCAGAAAAATCGTGACCGACAAACTTCGCAGTTATGGCGTTGCTCATCGTGAGCTGATACCCGAGACGATCCACAGTACTCAACAGTATGAGAATAGTCGGGCCGAACAATCACACGAGGCGACCAGGGTGAGGGAGCGTGGGATGCGTAAGTTCAAATCAGTTGGTCAGGCGCAGCGATTTCTCGGTGGCCATGCTACCGTTTCCAATCTATTCAACTTGGGCAGGCACAAAGTACGTGCCCAGCATTACCGTGATCTCAGGATCAGTGCGTTTACAGAATGGGACAGGGCAGTTGCTTGAGGCTTGATTCCTCTGAGCCCAGAAAGTTAAGTTGCCAATACTTCCTGAACATCTACTATGAGTTATTGCTCTAATAAAAGACAAAAAGAGACAAGAGTGAGAAGCGTAAGCAAAAAAATCGATCAAGTGATGATATGCTGGGACCTGTAGACACGGGAATAATTTTCGCCTATCTCCTGCTAATGATAGGGATTGGCGTCTATGCCAACCGCCAGCAAGACAGTGTAGAGGACTTTTTTGTTGCCGGCGGCAAGCTGGGTACATTCTCTATAGCATGCCTGTGGTTGGCTTCCTGGGTAGGCGGCGCCTCGATAGTCGGAGGTACTGCCAAGGCCTATGAATTTGGAATCTCAGCGGGCTGGTACGTTACCTGCATGGCGATTGGCTGTCTGCTATTCGGACTATTTTTCGCTGCGCGGGTAAAACGCCTGGGCGATGAAAGGAACCTGCTAACCTACCCTGACCTGATCGAAACGTGCTACGACAGCCGAACTCGCATCATAGCAACCATTTCAACGATGATCGCCTTTATCGCCTTCGCTGCCGGGCAACTCGCCGCGGCGGGAGCGATCATTAGCAGCCTGCTCGGCTGGGACTATGGATCATCACTGCTGCTGGCCAGCGCGATTATCGTCATCTACACTGCTACAGGCGGCTTTCTCGCCGTGACCTATACCGACTGGGTTCAGTTGTCGCTACTGTTCATCGGCGTTGTGCTAGTCGGAATACCGGTGGCTATTGCCAATGGCGGATCCTGGGAGGCCCTCACCAACACGCTTCCAGGCAAGCATTTCGAACCAACGAACTGGGGTTTACCGACGATGATGGCGGTGGCGGTTTCCATGCCGTTGAGTCTTTTCGTTGCGATGGACAGCTTTACTCGTATGTTTGCCGCCCGGGATCCAGATATCGCCAGGCGCGGGACCTTACTGGCCGCTCTTTTCCTTATTCCACTTGCCGTTGGGGCAGTCTGGCTGGGACTGACGGCTGCAGTCTTATATCCTGGCGTTGAAAACAATAGCGATATACTTTCTCGCCTCGTCCTGGATATCTTCCCGGTCGGCTTTAAGGGCTTGATGCTGGTGGGAATCCTGGCGGCGTTAATGTCCACCGCGGACATCTGTATCCTCACCGCCGCGGCAAACGGCAGTCGTGACATTTATCAGCGTTACGTTGATCCGGATGTAGCGCCAGCCAGGCTGTTTCGTTTGAGTATGGTGGTCGCTTCGATCGTCGGTATCTTCGCCGGTTTACTCGCCTGGCGGATGCAGGATGTTATCGACATCATGCTCATCGCATTTACCATCAACGCGGCTTCTCTATTCGTCCCGACCGTTGCGATGGTTGCGTTCAAGGACATGGACAATTTGGCCGCCTTTTGGAGTATCGCTTTTTCGCTGTTCACGGTCATTGTCTGGTACGGCGCCTCGGCGACAGAGCTAGCGCCGGTCTTTGGGCTCGATCCGCTGTGGCCGGGACTGCTGGTCTCGCTGACATCATTCGTTGGTATCAGCGCGTTGAAAAGGAAGTAACATGACACTTATCGTTGCTGTCGAAACATCGGAGAGCGCCTCGCGCGACCTGAGTCTTGAAAGAGAAGTATTCGGGCCGGAGGTTGATGTCGTCCAATACACCTATCATGGCGACAATGACGCACTGGCCGCGGTATGCCGCAATGCGGATGCAATTCTCACCGCTTACGTTGCATTCGATCGAAAACTGATCGCCACCCTGGAACGCTGTCAGCTTATTTCAGTGTCGGCGACCGGCTACAACGGCATCGACGTTGATGCGGCATCCACGGCCAACATCAGCGTCTGCTGTGTCGATGAATACTGCAGCGAAGAGGTGGCAGACCACACGCTACTGCTGATACTTGCACTATCGCGCCGATTGACGGAGTATCAAAGACTGGTCCAGCGCGATAAATCCTGGCAATTTGACGCGCTGAATGGACTTCGACGTACCAGGGATTTAACGCTCGGCATCATCGGTTTCGGCAAAATTGGCCAGGCCATTGCGACTCGCGCGAACGCATTCGGGATGAAAATCATTGCTTACGACCCTCATCTTGACGAGCGAATCGCGGCGAAAATCGGCGTGTTGGCCGTATGCCTTAACGATATTTATGCTCAGGCGGATATCATCAGTTTGAATTGTGGGCTTAACGCCGACAACAAGCATTTGATCGACGCAGATGCCTTCGCTGCAATGTCGCGCCGGCCCATGCTGATTAATTGCGCCCGCGGCGGACTCGTTGACGAGGATGCGCTGTTGGCCGCGCTGGATTCAGGAACAATATCGGCAGCTGGGCTGGATGTATTGAAGGAGGAGTCCCCGGATCTGCAGAATTCAGCGCTTCTGGGCAGGGACAACGTCATAGTTACGCCTCATATTGCCTTCTACTCTGATGCGTCTATCCTCGAGAACCGTAGGGTGTCCGCAGCCAATATTCAAAATTTTCTCGATGGCAAGCACGACGCGATCAGACGCTTCGTGCATCGGGCGAGGACTTGATTGAGTGGCAGAGTAATGAGTGAAAGTCTTAGTTTTGATGATGCAGCACCGCCCGGAACAATAAATTTCGGTATCGGGCAGCCATCGGCCGGTCTATTGCCGGTTGAGCTGGTAAAACATGCCAGTAAAGCATTTTTCGCAGCAGCCGGACCCTCTGACATCAACTATGGTGCAACGCAGGGTGATCCGCGATTTCTCGACTCTCTCGCCAATTTCCTGACCAAAGGCTACGGTGCCCCGGCTTCCGCCGAGCAGCTTTTTGTAACCGGCGGTAACTCGCAAGCACTCGACATGGCCTCCCTGGTATTTGCCAGGCCAGGCGACACCGTACTCGTCGAGGAACCCAGCTATTTCCTGGCCTTTCAGGTACTGCGCGACCACGGGTTGAACATTGTCGGTCTTGCTGTTGACGAGGACGGCCTTTGCGTCGACGCCCTGGCAAAAGCCCTGGAGAGCCACAAACCCGCATTTCTTTATACGATACCCAGCTATCACAACCCAAGTGGCGTTAGTACCACCGCGAGTCGTCGCGAGCAGATAGTCGGACTTGCTGCGCAACACGATTTTTTGGTTGTAGCCGACGAAGTCTATCAGTTGCTGTATTATTTCGATGAACCTCCACCCGCCTACGGAACCATGACGAGTAGCGATCATGTGGTATCAATGGGTTCATTTTCAAAGATCATGGCACCGGGATTGCGCCTGGGATGGATACAGACATCCCCCCGTTTGAGGACCCTCCTTGCCAACAGCGGTTTCGTCAATAGTGGTGGCAGCATCAATCACGTCACCTCACTGATCGCCCGAGAGGCGATCGACAGCGGCGCACTTGAGGCTCATATCGAGGAACTGAAGCGGACCTTCAAGGGTCGTGTACATAGTATGGACCAGGCGCTTGGTGAGCACTTCGCGGATATCGCAAGCTGGACCCGCCCCAATGGCGGCTATTTTTTCTGGCTGCGATTCGATGATTCCGTGGATACCGCACTACTGCGAGGAAACGCAGTTGATGCCGAGGTGGGATTCCAGCCGGGGAACGTCTTCTCGAGTAAAGCTGGACTCAGTAATTTCTTGAGACTGAGTTTTGCCCATTACAATGAAGCTGAAATCCGCACCGGTATCGCCAGGCTGCGAACACTATTCAATTGACAAGGACCAGAGCACATCTGGTCAGCGGCGCTATATGTTCCAACGTCTCATCCATTTTTTGAGCGGTTGATTGGAAGCGCTCGAAGGGAATTGATTGATCAGACTTTGTTCTAGTCAGCCACAGACCTGGAGAACAAGCTGCGTGAATATCAGCGATATTACAACGAGTGTCGAACTCATTCCGGTCAAGAAGGTACCGCTCCAAGATATTCAGCTGATCGAAAAGTCGTTGATATCAATCAGTATCGATGGCAGAAGCATTGTCGCGGATTGTTTCAACTACCGAGGGCAGCTTGAATTACGATTTCGCCAGGGACAGGTACTTGCTGATACCAACTGCCAATTTTTCCGCCATCATCGTATTGAGCTCTATCGACTTGGCGCCCCCAAGCGTTGTATTAGCGTCCAAAATCTGAACTTTTCCGTCATTCATTACGTAGTCGAACTTACCGTAGTCAAGACCCAACTCTTCTCTGGCGACGAGTAGTTCCTGCGGGGCCTTCACGGGTTCCATTATCTCTATGTCCCCAGATTTAATCACTGCCGATTTTGAATATATCTTGTAATTGAGTACGACGTGGCCAAAAAAGAAGCATATACGGTTACAGTAATATTCCCCTTCGCGTTCTGCCATGAACCGTTCAACCACTAAGCGCTTATTTTTCCAGACGGCTACCGGTACGAGAGATTTCTCTTCGTACACGGGGTACTTGCTGGGGTGAATTTTCCTGATATGTGCAGGTTTGAAAAAACTGTAAATCCTGTCAGCGACTTTTTCGATGACTCTACGATTATTGTATTCCGGAAACCCTCCATAGTTGGCATCAGTTTTTACAATTACAGGACCGTCATAGTCCGCGTGCTTATCCACCAGGTTCTGACTGATATTTCGCTTGGAAATATCATGCAACTTCCTGTTGAGAACCATGGGGAATCGCGCACAGAAAAGCTGGTATTCTGGCGGAATAACTGTCAGGTCGATATGAGGCAGTAAAACATCAAACCGACAGGGAGCGGAAGGAATCCCTCGGAATACTACGATATCAAGGCCCATGCCTTGCCAAACATCCACCATGTACGATATCAAATGGTGGTGCTCACTGAGTTCCCTGATTTCTCTGTGGTGTAGCAGTATAGCGAGTCGAGAGGCCATAAGAGATCACGAGTATTTAGCTAGACGTGAACAATGTCGTATCTAGGCTACGATTAAGTAATACATGTTTAGGATAGAGTACGAAGTTAATACAAAACTGTAAAGTATAAGCAATACAAAGAGGGTATTGGCAAGAAATCGACTCGCATCATCCAGGTCGGTTCTGCCACGTGAACCGCCAAAAAGGCACTGCCAACTTAACTGCCTGAAATTGCTAGAATCGGCGCATGAATACTTATGAACGTCACCGATTCCCTCCGGATATCATCGCCTATGCCGTATGGCTGTATTATCGCTTCAATCTAAGTCATCGAGATATCGAAGAATTACTCGCAGAGAGAGGCATCACCGTAAGCCGCGAAACAATCCGTCTCTGGTGCATCAAATTCGGAGCGATATACACTCGAAGATTGAAACGAAAGCACCGAGGCTACGGCGACACCCAGAGTGCGAAAGCGAGGGATGCAGAAGTTCAAATCAGTTAGACAGGCGCAGAGATTTGTTAGCGCCCATGCCGCTGTGCAGAACTTGTTCAATCTGGGCAGGCATCTGGTCGGCGCGCAGCATTATCGTGATCTTAGGATCAGTGAATTTGGTGAGTGGGGCAGGGCAGTGGCCTAGGATCAGGAACTGGTGTTCATCGGTCGTGAGAAGTTAAATTGCCGGTAACCTGATTCGCGCTGTGTATTGAATCCCGGTCGAATGTGACAAAGTATCTTTGCGTGGACCAGGCCTTTTGATACTGATTGACGACTGTGAAATACTGCCGAAGTTACTTGGCCTGCGCTGTAACTCAGGATGGCACTGACAAGTTAACTAATTTTTATTTGAAAAGTGGGGATTCAGAACGAGTAAGCTCCATAATATTGGCTCAAAGTGGGACCGTATGAAGTGATTTCTGATGCTGGAGGTCAATTTTTGTAGCACCAGCCCAGAGCCTCAAGTTAACTTGCCAGCACCGAAAATGTTCTTGACTTAAATATAGCCAAACTCAAGCAGTCCGCTCTTCGCCGCCTCTGTCAGGTCTTGTATTTTACGTTGGGGTAAAGCCTGGTAACGTCCCACGGATGTTGGTCTGCTCACCTCCCGCATACAGGAGTCTACCGCTGCAGATGAGCCAATGAACCCGAGAATCCTCTCGACCTGAGTTGTTGGGTCGTTGCATAACTCCTCCAGTCTCACCACGATGTAATTCTCGTGCAAATGACTTTTAGCAAACTGGTGTACTCTGGTATTGCTCGTAGACCAAAATTCCGCCTTCTTCACAATGTCGTTCTTGCGATCGCCAGGGTTAATGGCTATGTACTGGTTGCTGTTGGTTGATAGGGCCATGTCACGTCCATCCCTGACAAGGTGGATGAACTTCAATCTTGGGAACATCTCGCTGAAAAACGGTATCAGATACATGGAAGTTGGGTTCTTCCACCCCCAGATTGGTTGGCCCCGATGCTCCAACAGATGTGTGGAAGCGGCGGGCGAAAAGTCCACTTCCCACTGCGCCACCTGTTCCGGTGACAAGCTTTCGAAGTGATTATAGGCTTCAACCATGTATCTTCTGAGGAAGGGCGTGAGGCTCAGGGAGTCATGAGATTTATTCAGGTTCCAACCTAAATAGCAACCGGCCTCCATCAATATGGCGGCAAGGCAACGCGTTCCCGATCCTCCGGTCCCGCCAATAACGACCGGGTCACTCATGTCAGCTTGTGTTCGCATATTTGTTTCCAAAGATCAAGAGTCAGGCGGATCATCAGGATAGTCAAACAAGGCAAAGTCCTTTTCATAGGTTCGTTTAACCATGCTGACGACGCTGCTGGGCAAGAGGGGGTACTGTCGAGGGCCGTCCGACTTGTTCCTATGAGGGACTTCATCGATGTTCAGAGAGAGCTTCCGGGAAAGTGCTGAAAAGTCACTCCCGATGGACTCGAATTTCAATATGTTCTTTACAATGACGTTGGCGGGCCTGCCTGTGAGCCGTTCTTGCATAGTGCTGGGGGAACTCTCACAGGCCCAACTAATGAAGTCACTCAATGATCCTTTCGCAAATTTGTATTTTCGGTGGTTTGGAAATCGCCTGAAATAATAATACCTGCTTCTGAGGCGGTCCCAGGGATTTCGAACTACCGCGAATGATTCCAGGCAATCGTATGTCTCCGCACCGATAAGCTTCTGAACGTCGCGGGCTCGAGCGTGTGCGACCAGACCAATAGTTTCCGCAGACACTCTATTCTCTCGCCTGACAATCTCTTGGAGTCCGGGAATATCCCCAAAACCTTTGGAGTGTTCTGACCCCCGCAATACCGATGCTATGCTTGTACCTGCACATTTTGGTACGTGGATGAAAACGTACTTCTTCTCCATGTTGAGAACACCGGCCATTCTGGGCTTATCGCATCCTTACTCTGTCTGCTGTGTGGAGTAGCAATGGTACTTCATTTACCTGATGGTTCGCGCCCTTTCGGCGGCGGCCAGATTAGCCTATGTTTCTCACAAATTCCTCGCCGAATCTCTTATTGAGAAATTGGTATTGCTCATATCCCGATTCAGATAGGAACTCAACGGCCTCCTTGCTCACTGTGGCGTGGTCACGAGAGGCAGAAACTTTCTTCGAAAGACTGGTGTAGGCATCGTATTGAGCAAGGCCCAAGAACGCTTCGGCTTCACGGAGTACCCCTTGAGGATTCGTCTTTACTCTGCCGAACGGCAGGTACATGAGTGCGTCTGCATCAAAAACTGAATCCCATCTGGGTATGTTGTTCCTGTAGTCGCCTCGCCGATGAAAAGCCTTCTTGCTACAGTGCTTCATCTGATCGATATCCGGGTTTTGAGCAAGCGCCATCCTCAGTGAAGAGATAGCTCTATCTACGGGATCTCTTACGAGATAGATAATTTTGACGTCTGGCAACAATCGTTTGATATGGGTCACTCCATCCAGGGGAAGGGCACAGTAGTAGGGAGTACATTCACCCTTAACGCTATCACTAGGAGCGACTGAAAAGATGTGTTGATACCATTCGTCTGTGAAACAGAAATCGCTGTCGAGGATCCTGTCAAAGTATGTATCCATTCGTTTACAGTCATTTTTCGATCGGACTCTGGATATCTTTTGCTGCAAAGACAAATAGCGATTCCTGGCAGAGAAATCCAGGTGGATGACATCAAAGTAATGCACCTCCTTGATAAAAGGGGTCCACACATCTGGATGTTGGTCCAAGCTGGCGCTCAGCCAGGTAGTGGCACTTTTCTGTGCGCCTACACAAATAAAGTCAATCATCACACTGACAAACTGGATATATTTTCATGCAGTGCTTTGTCTGACTCGTAGGGGGTATAAACATGTTTCAGGTTCCTCGGGGTTCGCAGTTCTTCATAGGGTACTGACAAGTTAACTTTAGGTCATGGGCTGGGTCTACAAAAATCGACCCCCAGTGCCAGAAATCGCTTCATACGGCCCCACTATGAGCGCTATTTTCCCGATTTATTCGCTCTGAATTTCCACTTTTTGAGCAAGAATAAGTTAACTTGTCAGTACCCTTAATTCTACTCAAAAAGTGGAAATTCCAAGCGGGTAAACCAGAACAATGGAGCTCAAAGTGGTGCCTGAATGCGTATTTTCGGTTACTTGAGCCCGGTTTATGTTGCGCCAGCCCATGCCCTCAAGTTAACTTGTCAGTACCCTTTCTTGTTCGAAACTTTGGCTTTTCTTACCAGTATTCCCTAGATATTTGTTACACACGCACCGTGCTGGTCTACAATTTAGGCGGCACTTCCACCGGATGATCTACACCCTTAAACGAAGAAACGTATCGGCTCATGGCACATGAACTCACAGACCAGAATCACGCGCTTGACGGCCCTGTCGTCTCGACGTTTTACCGCTATCTAATCCCCTCGCTGTTTGGGTTGTTAGCCATGACATCTGCTTCCCTGGTGGACGGGATATTCATCGGCAACTACGTTGGCGTCACTGCCCTGGCGGCGGTAAACCTCATCATCCCCATCACCACTTTGTTGTTTGGGGTGGGTATGATGTTGTCGATCGGCGGTTCTGTTCGTGCCGGGAAATACATTGGCGAGGGCAAACCGTCGCAGGCCTCAACCATTTTTAGCAAAACGCTCATCGCTGTAGCGGTTTATGGGGTTGTGATCATCGTTGTCGGGCTGCTATTTGAAGAGCTGTTGTTTGCCGGCATGGGGGCGGATGAGTCACTGTTTCCGGTGATGAGCGAGTATTACCGGGTCATTATGCCGTTCCTGTTTGCGCAACTGATCGTGATCGTACAGTACTACTTCATTCGTCTTGATGGTTTTCCTAATCTGGCTTCAGCATCGTTGGCAGTTGGCGCGGTGGTCAATATAGGCCTGGACTACCTTTTCATTGCAGTTAATGGCTGGGGTCTGGCGGGCGCCGCCTTTGCCACAGGCCTCTCCCAGATACTGCCGGTGTTGGTAATGTCGATCTATTTCATCAGGCCCGACAGGGCCTTGCTGTTTAGCTTGCAGCAGGACAATTGGCGGGAAGTCTTTAGCGCGGCCTATAACGGTATTTCTGAATTCATCAACGAGGTTTCGGGTGGTATTATTGCCTTTATCTTCAACTGGATGTTGATTCAGCGTCTGGGCGTGAATGGTGTCGCAGCCATTACTGTCGTCAACTATCTCCTTTATGTTACCTATATGATGTTTTATGCGATCTCGGAGTCCAGCCAGGTTATGATTTCACAAAACTTCGGCGCTCAAAACCCCCAACGCATTCGATCATTCCTGCTAATAGCCGGGCTCAATATTGCGATACTTGGCCTGCTGTCGATTTGGCTATTAACAAGCGCCAGCGAACCTTTGATTTCCCTGTTTGTGGACGCCCAGAGCAGTGGGGAAACTGTGGCACTGGCAATGGAGTTTGTGACCTATGTTTGGCCGGTGTTCCTGTTTACAGGATTCAATATGCTGATATCGGGATACCTGACTGCGATTCACCTGCCGTTTCAATCTGGCGTGGTGGCACTGTGCCATAGTCTTATCTTACCGGCTGGTTTTTTGCTGGTACTTTATTATGTCTTTGAAGATTCCCGTTTTGTGACTGCCTTGCCGCTGGCCGAGGGGGTTACCCTGGTTTTCGCACTGGCGTTCTTCTCTCGTCATCGCCCTGCCCGCGCGATCGCCGATTCGCAATAGCTACATACTATCTTATGGTGTGGCATTGCCAAGTTAAATGCCCGAAATTGGTACTGACAAGTTAACTTAATTCTACTCAAAAAGTGGAAATTCCAAGCGGGTAAACCAGAATAATGGAGCTCAAAGTGGTGCCTAAATGCGTATTTTCGGTTACTTGAGCCCGGTTTGTGTAGCGTCAGCCCATGACCTTAAGATAACTTGTCAGTACCCACTGGCGTAATGCTTATTAGCTGGAGCGTTGTTTTTTAGCAGTGTAGACTTTCAACCCTGCCTCGCGAGAGAAGATAAACTCATGTCCCAAGCCCTACTGGGAATCCCGTTCCTGATCTTTCTGGCTTGGCTGGCCAGCGCCAGCAGGCGCCGGTTTCCTTTAAAGCTGGTCATCACGGGATTACTACTGCAACTGGTACTGGCTGTGTTGTTTCTGAAGCTGCCGCTGCTGCAGGATATGTTACTGGTGATCAACAAAATGGTGCTTACCCTGGAAGCAGCTACCGAGGAGGGCACCAGGATGGTGTTCGGGTTTCTCGGTGGGGGGCCAGAGCCCTATGAGGTGACCGGGCCGCAGCATAGTTTCATCCTGGCTTTCAGGGCACTTCCGATCGTTATTGTCTTTGCGGCCATCAGCGCTCTGTTGTGGCACTGGAGACTAATCCCCCTCGTTATCCATGCAATGGCCAGGCTGCTGGCGAGATCGATGGGCTTGAGCGGGGCCATTAGCGTGGGTGCAGTCAGTGCCATCTTTGTGGGCATGGTGGAATCTCCCTTGTTGATCAAACCCTACCTGCAAAGGATGACCAACAGTGAGCTCTTCATGTTGATGACCTGTGGAATGGCTACCGTGGCGGGCACCGTGTTAGGCCTGTACGCTGGAATTCTGTCCGGCACCATTCCTGACGCCCTCAGTCATATCCTGGTGGCCTCGCTGGTCAGTGCGCCAGCGGCACTGATGTTGGCAGCAGTAATGGTGCCGCCGGAACGCGATGCCGCTGTCATACCGGTGAGCCTGGAATCGCATTACAGCGGCAGTATGGATGCCCTGGTTAGCGGTACGGGCGAAGGCCTGAAACTACTTGCCAACATTGTGGGTATGTTGATTGTGTTCGTTGCACTTGTGTTCGTGGTGGATCAGTGCCTGGGGCTCATCCCGATCGGCACAGAGCCACTGACCCTGGTGGGTTTGTTCAGTTGGGTTCTCGCACCCCTGGCCTGGTCCATCGGGATTCCCTGGGAGGAAGCGCAGGTCGCTGGAGAGCTGATGGCGACCAAGGTCTTCATCAACGAGCTGGTGGCCTACCTGGACCTGGCGGCACTGGCGCCCGGGGTACTCAGTGAACACAGCCGTACGATTCTCACCTACGCGCTGTGCGGCTTCGCCAATTTTGGCAGTCTTGGCATAATGATTGGCGGCATGACCGCCCTGTGTCCCGAGCGCAGTGCTGATATTCTGCGCCTGGCGCCGCGCTCAATCTGGTCCGGCTTGCTGGCCACCTGCATGACTGGGGCGGTGGTTGGGCTTATTTACTGAGTAACGTTCTGCTTATTTCGGCAACAAGCAAACTAACCCATGTGGATTGAGGGGCCTCCGTGCACTGACATCTCACCGGGCCGCATAGACACCCACTTCCTGGTGTATCCGCTGTGCGTAATCCCTGATTTGTGGGTAGGGTATCGCCAAGTTAACTCGCCCAAATTGCTAGAATTGGCAAATGAATACTTATAAGCGACACCGATTTCCAAGCGACATCATCAGTTATGCCGTCTGGCTCTACTATAGATTCAATCTTAGCCACCGCGACATTGAAGACCTTTTGGCCGAGCGAGGCATCACCGTCAGCCGCGAAGCAATCCGGTTGTGGTACCCAAAGCACTCGCTACGCTCATGGGGCAGGCTCTGTATCAAGTTCGGAG
>ERZ1046740.918-NODE-918-length-22501-cov-49.636906_pt1 | contig 22501 bp, 20 predicted proteins | sample MGYA00383093_ERZ1046740 | MGnify/ENA primary metagenome ERZ1046740 (study PRJEB29581, sample SAMEA5548363) | metagenome | biome: marine; feature: coastal; material: water | depth 25 m | study: Short-term variability in the microbial, nano- and picoplankton... | reverse complement strand
CATGGGATGTAAACCAACATATAAAGGAGTTCAATATGATAGTATTGAAGCTCTTAAAGCCAAACTTTCAAAGGAGTATGGAGAAATTTCTGTTGTTGATGCCGTTTATAACAAAGAAAAAAGTGCTTACAAGTTGGAGAAAACAGTGTATGAAAAAGCACTTCTTGCTTCAACTTCTATTATAAATGGTTTAGATTTTGTACACGAAACAAGGGGAGGTAGATCCTATATTGATTTTATAAAACGTAGATACCTTGATTATAATAATAATAAAAAATGGACTAACGATCTGGAAAATAAAGCCAAGAGCTTGTTAAGATATTCTTTACTTAAAGGAAATGCATTCTTAAATATAGATACTGAAGGAGTGAAAAATTTACTTGGTCTTGGGAAAAATAGCAGTGATTTTCAAGAGAAAAGTTTATCTAACCAAATAACTATCTTAAAGGAGAATAAAGATGTTAAAAATTATTTATCTGAAAACCCTGCACACCCATTAAACAGACTAATACCTACTCCTAAAACTGTATTAGGGGAAACTATGCATCTTTTTAGGTATGAAAACACTTTTGACCAACTATCTACAAATGTTTCTTCTAAGCTATTTGAAGATATGTTTTTTGGTACTGTTCCTTTTAATGAAGATCAAAAACTTAACAGCGAGTTATCAATTAAAGATGCATTTAAAGGTATAGCAAGGTCTTTAATAAGATACAATTATTACACTTCTGGACTGTCCTATAAATCTAACTCTTTTGTGAATCTTTTTTCTGAGAGTGTTTTAAATTCTGATGATGTAAAAATTGTAGGCAGTATTTCAGACGCTGTAAACAAAGCTAAAAGTAATGATATAATTAGCAGCAACCCTTACAGGGACTTCGCAATGTATTATTATAATACAGACGGTGTAGCTTCTTACAGAGGAAAGAAGTATACTGGAGAAGAAAATATTGGAGATTATTATTACTTAAAGAATGGAACAACAAAAGAGGTTTCTCTTTATGAAAGAGACTCAGAGTCTAATAGCTATAATCCAATTCCAGTTAAAGTAATTCCTGGTGTTTTACAAACCCCTATTGACCAAGAAAGTGTTTTTGATTCTCAAAACCCTGTACAAGAAAGTAGAATTAGCTTTGGATTGTCTGAAGATATAGACACCACTCAAAGTAAGATTAATTCTCTTACTGACACATTTAAAAAAGAAGGCGTAGAAGTTCAGGTGGTAGAGGATGACTCCATAGAAGGAAACGCAGAAATACAAAATGTAGATGGCAAAGCAGTAATCAGAGTAAAGAGAGTTTTTTCAGACACAATATATCATGAGTTTGGTCATTTATATATAGACTTACTTGGAACTGGGAACCCGCTTGTTAGTAAGGCAATAGAACAGTTAAGGGGGACTGAGTTATATAAAGAAGTTAGTGAGAATTACCCTAATTTATCTGGAGAAATGTTGGATAAAGAAGTTCTTTCCACTGCCATAGGTAGAGAAGGTGCTAAGATTTTTAATGACTCCAGGAATCAAAATAAATTTATTACTTCTTTAAATAAGATATTTAGAGCAATCGGTAAATTGTTTGGAATTACCCCGAATGCATCAAAACAGCTTGCAAGACAAATGATTGAAGGAGATATTCAAACAGATTTTAATGGAAGTTTATCTAAACATATTCAGAGACAAAAGCAAGTTAAAAAACAAAAGAATCTTGATATCTGGTTTAAAGAAGAGGCAATAAAGATTGAAAAAAATAAATTAAATTTTTTAGGTAAAAAAGATTACATACATAAACTACAAAATTTAATAGATACATATCAGAATGAAGAAACTAAGATTTCTTTGGGAATTACAAAAAAACACATGCAGGACGAACTTATTTCTATAAGTAATAGGATTAATGCTATTACACAGATGGGTCCAGAAGAAAGAGATGAAAAAGCCGAGTCTATATCGGATACATTATACTACGCTTCACAATGGTTAGGACAATTCGAAGACAGCATACTCAATTTACCCCAAGCAACCGATACAAATAAAAATATAAATGATTTAATTGGTGATTTAGAAAGTTTTATGGTAGGAAATAATAATGTGCCAGGTATACATTCATTAAATTCAGAAGTAAGGCGTATAAGAGAGGGTGAATTTAAAAGAGTGTTAAGTACGTATACAACAAATCCAAGTATAATTAATAGCGCTTTTGATATATTTTCCCAGGGTCACGATAAATATTTTGACAGTGGTGATGAAAGTCGTACTCAACTTTTATTTGATGCTTTGGCTGACACAAACAATTCTTTTGTTGCTCTTTGGATGAAAAAGTATATGACAGATTTGGAAGAAAACAGACAAAAAGCTAATAAACTTAAAATTCGTTGGGACGAAATACAGGAAGAAGCCAAAGGTGCTGGAGTGAATATTGATGAATTCTCCGATAAAAAATCAGGTAGATTTATTTCCAAGTATAATGATTTTGAGTTCGAAGAGTCTAGGAGCGAAATGTATTCCAAGGCATCTAAAATGGAAGACACATCAAAGAGAACAAAATTTATAAGTAAGTGGTATAGAGAAAATCAAGTACCATTAGAAGATCATAGAAAAATATCTACTGAGAAAGCTTATCAGGCTGGACTTAACTCTTCGTTTTTTATAGAATGGAGAGAGCATAATAAAGTAGCAAAAGAGAGTAATAGTGATGGATTTACTATGAATGTTAATGGAAAGACTATAGCGTATGATACAAACAATGATGTGACTTCTACACACATTCCATCAGAACTTAGAGGTATGATAATTGGTTTTGGTAAGAAAACACAGGTTTATAAAGTCTGGTATTGGGATAACCATTCACCAAAAGTTAAAACTACTGAACAAGATCCTGACAACATAAAAATGTCGCCCAAAGATTTTCCTAAAGGAGAACTTGTTAGACCGTCTGATAAGTATTTGAATAAAGACTACGAATATATGATGGACGAAGGTGGTAAGAAAAAAGAACTTTTCTTAGAAATCACTGAAATGGTCAAGGATTTAGCCTCACACGATTCCTCTATACAAGCGGATGGCTACTTACCAGCAGTCCCTAAAGATAAAAGAAGTATTACACAAATATTCAAGGATTCTTTTGGTGGTTTCTCTGTTCAGACTGAAGAAGAACCAACGGTAAATCAAAATGCATCTGGAGAAGAGATAAGATACATTCCTTTTGCTTACTCAAAGCTTCTTGGTGAAGACAATTTGGAAGAATTAAAGGTAATACCTGAAAATGCTGATGGAGAGAAAATTAGAGAAATAAACCTAGAGAATCATAAGATTGAAATAAGTAATTGGGATAAACGCAGGGAAAGAAAACTACAGCATGCAAAAGATTTAGATTACAATTTAAAGGAAACAATGCCGCTGTTTATAGACTCGGCAATGAACAGTAAATTTAAAAAAGCTCAGGAAACTAATGTACTTCTTGCAGAGCAAACAATACAAGAATTAAAGCTTACTAAAGCAAAAAATGGCAAAGGCATTGTAGATAAACAAGCTAAAAATCTAGGAGTAGAAAAACTTGCAGAAATAGAAGGAAAAAGCTCTAATTTATTGAAACATTTTAAAAGTTGGAAAACAAGTGTGTTTTATGAGGATTTTAAACACGGAGATTCTAATAAAACTTTGAGAAAAGCAGCTGATGCTTTACAAGATTATAGTTCCATGCTTGGTCTTGGTTTTAACGTCTTTTCTGGATTGAATAACAAAGTTTACGGTGAGACTATGATTGCAATAGAGTCTGTAGGTAATCAGTTTTTCTCCACAAAAGATTGGTTGAAATCAAAAATTGAATACGATAAGGATTCACTTATTTTGTTTGCAAGACGCAACGAGAGAAAAAGTGTTAATATTACTGAAGCTATAATAAAGTATTTCGATATACTTCAATCTCAAGACGAACTTTCAGGGAAAGCAGGTGGGTATGCAACATCTCAATTACATAAATTCGCTTTTTTGAAAAACTCTCTTTATGCAATGCAACATGCTGGGGAACATTCTATGCAGAACCAAGTTTTACTTGCAATGCTCAGGAAAAAGAAAGTTCTTTTAGATGGAAAAGAAGTTTCTCTCAGAGATGCGTTTGAGATAGTAGATGGACAGTTGGAGATTAAGAAAGGAGTAACGTCCTTAGATGGCTCTAAATTTGACTCTAAAGACCTTTCAGCTTTTAAAGTTAAAGCAATTGGAGTTAATCAATATCTTCACGGTATTTATAATAAGATGGATGCTGGTACAATACAAAAATACGCTCTTGGTAGGTTAGGTATGCAGTTCCGTAAATGGGCAAGACCTAGTTGGAATAAAAGGTTTGGAACAAAATTTTGGGGATCTTTTTGGAACGAAAGAAGAGAAATGTTAGATGAAGGATATTATAAAACTGCCTCTAAGTTTGCCTGGTCTTTGGTTAAAGATATAGGAAATTTACAAAAAAACTCTTCTAAGGAGTGGAATAATTTAGATGAAACTCAAAAAGCTAATGTAAAAAGAGCTCTTGCCGAAGCTGTCTTCTTAAGTGCAGTTATACTTGCTGGTAAACTCTTACAGGCTGGAGTAGACGATGATGATGATATTGATAAGGTTACAGCTTTTATGTTATGGCAGACAGACAGGCTTTACACTGAAATTGCGCTTTACCAGCCACTTGGTTGGTGGAAAGAGAGTAAGAAAATCTTCGCTAACCCTTTTGCATCTCTAAGAATAGCTGACTCATATCATAAGATATTTAAACATATCATAACATTCGATTTCTTGGATGAAGAGAAAGCAAACTATAGGGGAGGTCAATACTACGGTGAGAATAAATTAAAAATATGGATGACAAGTTTAATACCAGTAGCAACACAATGGCAAAGATGGGACCATATGGAAAAAACAACGAAGTTTTATAAAATGTATTAATCGGGGTATAAAAAAAGGGGAACATAAGTTCCCCTTCTTTCCAAAAAACAAAAAATAGAAATTATTTTTATAACCATTTAAAATTTGCAGGTGGCAATACGCAGTCTTTGAATGTTTCTGCTATTGGCAGTATTTCAAATGATAAATCATCTGAAGCAAATTTAGAATAGATAAGTGCCGTTACTTTTATAAAGTGATTTTCATCTTGTGCTATAATTCTCAATAAGTATTTGTTAGCAGTGCTTTTGAATTGTTCTCTACTTCTAGCTATATGGCTTGCCGATATAACTAGTTCATTGGTTTTTACTTCTTCTGTGAATTTAAGCAAACTTCTGTCTGCTATTTTACAAAGAATAAAAGCTTCATAATTGAAACCCAAAAACTCGCTATTTACTTGAAGAGAAAATTTAGTTATTATACCACGTTTAACAAGGTTGTTTACTCTAGTTAATGTTGGTCCAGGAGTCAGTTCTATTAGTTCTGCCAACTCTCTATTAGTAATGTTTGATTTATCTGATAGAATATTTATAATTCTAAGATCAATCTCATCTACTATTTTTTTTCTCGACATACCTGTTTTGTTTAAATTACTAAATTACTATAATTTTATTATATACGTTTTCATAATCGGTGCATCCACATTACCATGATACTGGTAATTGATTAGTAGATATCAAAAAGCTGTTACACTTTGTGAAGTGTTTCGAGCCTAAGTAACCATTTCTGTTGGGGCTTGCTGTTTTTAATATTAGATTTTCTTTATTGTCTAATAATAATTTTTCAAAGTTAATTGCTTTTTCTCCCCAAAGAAGAAAAACTATCGGCTTCTTTGAGTTTGTAGGTCTATTTATTAACACATTTAGTGTATGCGATATAAAATTCTGCCATTTATTCTCTTCATGTGCTTTTTCGCTTGTTTGTTCAGATGTAAGAACAGTGTTTAATAGCATAACTCCTTGGTTTGCCCAATGCTCAAGATTTGTCTCTGCTCCAAGCATTAGTCCTCCATTATAATAATCTTGTTCTAATTCTGTGTGTATGCCTTTAAGTTTCTCTGATGGGGTAGTGAAATCTTCTTTCTGAGAAAAAGCTAAACCATCTGCAGATTTATTCGGATAAGGGTAATCTCCTAATATAACAACTTTTACATCCATATATGGAGTTTTTTTGTAAGCATTGAAAACATCTTTACTTTCTGGAAACACTGGTATTTTGTTTCTTCTAGATGCAATGTCCCTTCCCATATTAATCATATATGGTTTTTTAAATTCACCTCTTAAACAGTTATACCATTCATATCCTAGTTTTTTTAGAATAGGTACTTCTGATTTATTAAAAGGAGTAAATTCCCAATCCTTACATTTAACAAATTGTTTTGTCATGTACCCTTGATTGTTTGTTTTATAACTCATTGTAAACCCTACATCTTTAGCTTTTTCACTGGATATTTTATATACACCCAATTTGGTTTTATAAAGAATATAATCTACATATTTAAAAATCCATTTATGTACAGTCCAGCTTAGTGTATTTCTGTGCTTGTCTTTTTCTTTCTCTTGTTTTCTATACACTACGACACCAGACTTTGTAAGTATAACTTCTCCGATCATTTTTTTTCTCTCCGAGTTAGGTTCTTTTACATAAACATTAACTGAAGCATCATTATTATATCCTACTGATATTCTTGTTCCATATGGATCTCTTACTTCTTCTGTTAATTGTTCTACGAAAGTATTGTATTTGTTTCTTATGCTGTCCATTTTTAATGAATTTTTAACTTTTAAGGTGTAAATTCTGCTTTAATCTTTGTAACTGGGTTAATTCCTTCCTTGGATAAATCTCTTACTATTGAGTTTTCTTTTTCTTCTTCTATAATTGCATGCCCTAAGTACGAGTAGTTAATTATATCTATCAGTCTTGTCTCTATAGGCTCTGAACCTTGCGATAAATCTGGGTTTGTAATAAAAGAATTAATGGCGTCTACATGCTTATTAAAGTAAATTCCCCAAACAAGTAGAGGGGAAACATTAAACTTTTCTGCCATTTTTTTAAAATTAGCTAAACAGTCCTTACTTTCCCCTGTGTATGCAGGTCCTTTTTGATTAAAAGTATCTTCAACCTCTGTCTTTAGGTTTTTTTGTAACTCTAAAAATCTACTCTTCTTCATTTCTTTCTATGTATTTATTGTTTATATAATCTTCAAATTGTTCTTTTGTGCCAGTCCAACTAGAAGAAAAATATATGGATTTGTTTAAGGTAGTATCCACTGTACTACCTTTTTGTTGCTTTTTTTTTATTTTTGACTTCCAGTCTTGTAAAAGCTTTTTAGCTTTCATTCTTTGCGATAAGAATTCAATTTTATCTATCATGTTTGTTTAGATTTTTAAATGTTTAGTCTATTTTTATTTCCCAGGCAATCTGACCTTGTTGGTACTCCATCTCATTAACCCAATCACCTGTTGTTGTATGGTAATTTATTCTTTCTAAAAGAGAGTTGTACTCAGTCCTACCTCTAGATATATGGTCAGAGGATATCTTAAAAACTCTTACCATATGTGGTGGTATACTCATAACACAAACTATATAGTGTGATATATTTGGAGTATAATCATCATTAGGGTAACGCTGTTTTAAAAACTCTTTGGCAGCGTCTATGTAAAATGCAAGTTGTCTGTAAGTGTGCCAAAATAAGAAGCTATCTGGATATTTACTCACATGTTTAGATGTTGTTTTAACATCTACTATTGTAAAAGTCTTTTTCTTTGTATTGACAATTAACCTGTCAATTTTACTTTTTAATGAGTACTCTTTGCCATCAACTGTTTTTTCCCAAGAAATTTCTAATTCGTTATAAGATTCTTTGGCGTATTTTTCTCCCAATAATTTAACGGCTCCAAGATGAGAATCTAAATTTAGATTACATTCTTCTACTCTCTGTGCCATACTTGGAGATACTATTTGAACATCTTTATTTTTAGTGTCCAGCAATCCTTGGAAATAATCTCCACCAGAGGTAATTACCTTTTGAATAACAGTGGAATCTTTCCATGAACCCCCATAACCTATCTCTGAAGCGCCTTCAGTTATTAAATGTCCAAATGCATCTAAATTTCCATTACATTCATCCAGAGACTCCTTAGAGGCGCTAGAAACAACATATTCAATAATACTTCTAATTGTATCTGATGGAGTATCCATCTGAATAATATTATATAATTGCGGCTCTAAAACTTTTCTATGCAATAAATCCCCAAACTCTAAAGATTTAGATGATTCTTTTGGCAGTATGCCATCTATATAAGCTTTATATTTACTTGGAGACCCTTCTTGGTCTGGGTTTATATAAGATAAACTGCTGTTATTTATTCTTTTTACTTTAAAATAATCCATATTTATTTTTTTAAGAAAATCCCAGGGACTATAATAGTCCCCAGGATCACCAAATTAATTAACCAATTGTTATCAATCTATTACGTATAATAGCTTTTCTTTCTTCTACATTCTCCTCATCGTTATTAAGAGAAAGTTTTTCTAACCTATCAAGTTCTCTTTCCAACTCCTCAGTCTCATAACCACAGTAATCATCTTCGAAATATCTTGTATCTATTTCTTCGATATTACCTTCAGAGGTTAGTTTACAAATAGCATATGGAAGGTACTCGCATGTTCGCATTTTCTCAAAATCATAATCATTAGGAACTGCTACTACATTCATAGGATTTACTAGAGTCGCTAGAATATATCTATCTGCTCCACCACAGAAACCTGCAACATATCCAGGAGCTCCTACATGAAGACCCCTAGAACAAGTGTTATCAGGATCGTTATCACATTTACTTCTATCTAGTTTAACAGGCTGTCCAAGTTTAATAACTTGACGTTTGGTATGCCAATCAGTAAATGTTGGAACTTCTGCATCTCCTAAACTGTGGATATCATTGAATTCATCCTTAAGATATCCAAGAAACATAGTACTTGGTTTAGTGACTTCATCTCTGTAGTATACGTCATCAATTTCCTTTAACTCAGCTCTTTGCTCATCAGTTAATGTGGAGTATTCGTATGGAGTAACAATTATGTCTCTATGTTCCCAGTTATTAGGATCTTCTACATAAGCAGTTACTACATCTTTACCTTTAAGCTCATCGGTCTCTTCACCAAGTCTAAAGTGGTACGTATCAGTGTACTCCATATCTTGCTCTGAATAAACTACTAATTTACTACAGTCTTTACCAGCTGCTTTTTTGTAGATATATTCTGTAGATAGAAATATTGCATACTCCTTATCTTGTTCTCCAATCCATGCAACAGATTTATAAGCTATAAAGTATCCTTTATCTGTAATTGGAAATGAGAACTTATCTGCAAAATTAAACAGACTGTCTCTGACATGTTCGTCTGGGTTTAGCATTAAAAGTTTCCAAAAGTTAACCAATGGCTCTGTTGGAAGATTTGCTTTATTATACTCAATTATTTTACTAACCAGCTTGTCTGGTAAAGGTTGAGCAATATTACCTAAGTAATAATTATCTCTAGAGTCTCTAATTAAACCTGCTATAGAGTCCTGTCTGTATAAAGGGTCTAGCATACCAGTTAATTCTTCTATTGGTTCTGCTTCTCCATTAATTGCTTGTTCTCTTAGAGCTGCTACTTTATTTAAAAATTCTGTAGCTTGGTCTTCAGTTTCGTGAGAAAACTGCTGAGTTTTCCCGTTTACACTTAATGTTACTGTGTTGTTTGATTTTAAAATAAAAATTCTTGACATTGTTTTTGCTTTTTTAATTGTTTAATTAATTATATTGTTTAATTGTCTTACCAAAAGGAATAGCGTCTATATAAGTAGTCAGATCATTCTGAAGACATCTATCCATAGCATATAAAATAAGTGGATAATTCTTTATAAATTCATCATAGTACTCAAATAGGTCTTTTGCAGAAAAGAATTTTTCAGTTTTTTTATCCTGCATAAAAAATTGATCTAATTCTACATTTAAGCCAAGTACCTCACCAAGTGAGTTGTACTTTTTGCAACCATCCAGTATCCCCTGACATTCATCTGGATATGCTATATGTCTTCCTTTAAGTGTGCTTATAAACTTTGAATGTTTTTCATACAAAGAGGCTATTAAAGAATATTCATAATACTTTTCATGTACTTTCCCTTTAAATTGGTTGTAAACTCCATTAGTTGGTTTTGCTATATTTTTAAAGAAATAATTCACCACTATAATTCTTTCTCTTAAAAACTGAGAACGTTTACGTATAAATTCATCAACATGAATTGTTTTTGAATGTTTTTCAAAATGTTTAAACCTTGATTTGCTTATTTTAATTATTTGATAAACATTCATTCTATGAATTTTAACAGGGTTGTCCAGTAATGCATATAATGATTTTAGTTTTAAATCATCATTATTTCCACCATAAATAGTTAAAGAATCTTTAGAAATAATTTCAGACACTTTTCCATCTTTCATTATAAAATTTGGTGATTCTTTTTCCCATACTTGACATAATTTATAAGGAATTTCAGTTTCATTTCTTTGAACCCTAATACTGCTGTTAGAATCAACCCAGGTATCTGGTATTACAACTTTATCAAAACTTTTAGTGTGTTTAACAAGTAATTTCAAAGAATGTTTCTTATAGATTTCCCATTTTTTATCTAATTCAGGGTCATCTTCTTTTATACCTAGAAAGTTTGCTATGGCATAAATTGCGATTGTATCTTTTCTTGCATGTGAATTTACTATGTCTTTTTGCTTAACAGTTAAAAATCCTCCATAAGACTCATACAAGTACTTGGCTTTTCTCTCATTATACTTGTCTTTTAATCGAAAAACAATGTTGTCATCATTAAGTATTGTACTTGTAATATTATAATACCCATTAGACTTCGTAGTTAAACCTTTCGTTCTAAAAGCTTTTAAGTAAAAGAATATTCCATCTCGTACATTGTTAAGATTAATTCCATCGTCTAAAAGAGGAGTGTAAATAGGCTTGATAGTTGGAAGTATTACATTATCACTCAATATGCAGTCTGTTGATACTGGAATACTATGCTTAGTCTCACTTTTTTGGAATATTAATAAATCATCAACTTTAGAGTATTTCTTTGATAATTCTAATAATTCTTCACTAGCTTCTTCCCACCTATTTTGAATAGTTCTAATTGTTGTTTTATTATATTCAACAGCTTCTCTATTCATAGTAACTGAAAGTTCTCCAATGTCAAACTTCAAAGCAATGTTAGAAGCCCCATTATAGGTAAATCTATAAGGATGTTTCATACCTGATTTGGCTTCATACTCTTTAAAAACTAAAGTTGTATCCAAGGGATATCTTACTTTACCTATACATATTTCAGTACGATTATTTTTATTATTACCAGACCCACTTCTATGTATCCAGTGCTTACCTTGAAAGATTTTGTAATCATTATCTATTGAACTTACATTATAATCTATGTTGTCAAAGTATTTTAACTGATCTTTTAAAGCATCTAGAAAAAGATTTGAATCGGTTGTATCTTCTATTGGTATTATAACTTTAGTACCATTTCTTTCTTTGGTAGACTTTTTAGATATCAACTCAATTCTAGGCACTTTCTCTCCCCTGTGTATCGCATAATCGTACTCTACACTGTTTACTCTTGTAACCACTCTAAATGATGATGTGTAAGATAGTGGTGATTTCGCACCAATACCAAATCCTCCTATTTCATCGTTTGTATCTCTTTTGGATGATGCGAAGTACTTGGAGTAGATGTTTTTTATTCTATCTGGAGATAGTCCAGGACCAAAATCTTCAAATATAATTTCGCCATGACCTGTAACAGGATCGTAAGTTTTTAAATTTATTTGTACTGGGTCTGTTTGGTTTACTTCTTTATGTGCATCAAAACAATTGGATGCTATTTCTCTAACAACGCTACCTATTTTATCTGAATATAAAGAATCTGAGAATCCTTTGAATAATATACCCAAACTCTCAGTATCTATACTAAAATCAGTACCGCTAAAGTCTTCACCAATTAAGGTTGTTTCGTTTATTGCTTCATTACTAAATTTCATATTTCTGCTTTTTGTTTATTTTGCTTTTTCTTTTTCTTTTTAATCTCTTGACATTTCTTTGTATACTTCGCTTGTTTGAATTATCTCCCTAGTATCAGTAGTTATAGTAAACACTAATTTTCTATCTTCTTCTTCTTGAACTGGAAAGAATTCTGGCGCTGCTGCTTTTGTTACAAATAATATATTATCATCAGGTAAAACACCTTGGTCAACAAGTACATCTTGGAAGCATTTAAAATAAATCCAAGTGTTATCTAAATCCCAATTCTTACTTCCTACAACATCATGCATCTCCATATCTATTTGTACTGGAAGAGCTTTAATTGGAGGTGTTCCTTTTACATACTTCTTGAAGGATTCTTTTATCTGTGATACAATCTTTTGTCTTAGAAAAGGGCTGTCAGGTCCTTGATAGAACAACTGTCCATTTATTTTTTTGAATCTAGGAGTTCCTACGCTCTTAGAGTTAGCTATAACTGGGTTGCCTAAAGAATCTATTAATATTCCATCCTTATTATATTTATAGTCTGCATATTTTTTTGGCTTTTTCTTACCCTTTAGGTAATACTTGGCTCTTCTCTTATCAGAGAGTTTTGCATACTTGATATACTTTGGTACGGTTATTACAACCTTTTCTTTTTTATTTACTGTCATTACGGATTTGCATTTGTTGAACAACATGTTTATATCCCCTAAACTTAGCTAACAGTATAGCCTTGTTGGGTTTTTTCTTAAATATCTCCCATAACCTAAAAATTGTATTTGATTTTTTCATTTGTTTGGTTTTCTTATATATTTACTCTTTGCCATTTCAATCAATAGTCTTGTATTTTCACGTCCATGAACTTTATAGTAATCTGTAATATCCTTAGCTTTTCTGTTGTAAGTATTAAACCTTCCATTTGTTATAAATAAAGGTTGTATTCCATATAATTTCCTTGCTTTGGATGCAGTCTTTACTCCCGCATAATCAAAATCATATAAAGTGAATACTTTATAAAATCTTTCCTTTAAATCACTTATAATGTCCTTTGATGGATATGATGATTCACTTTGAGGAGCTATAGCTGGTATACCGTAAGAATTAAGTAATATTACATCCTTGTAACTTTTAGTTATTACAAGAACATTACCTTTTTTTGGAAGATAATTTAGTCCTTGTATTCTAGATGTATTTGAAAGAAACCTGTTTGTAGTCCTTGTTGGGAAGTATATTTTGAAATGATCTTTCCCAAATTTATATACATAGCCAGGATCTTTCTCTTTGTGTGAGTAAATACATGTTCCATTAACCCATACATTACTTAATGCTTTAACATCAAATTTTTCTAACAACTCGCTTGTTATACCATATGGCTCCCAATATTTTTTATCTCCGTAAGACCATTTGCGTCTTTTAACTTGTATGTTACATTTTGTCTTTGTAGGAGTTGGATATATCTTTTTCTCTATTATTTTAGCTCTAGTTTTGTTTACTTGTGTTTGTAGTAAATTAAAATCTTTTGCTATTATATTTAAACACTCGTGAAAACTGCAGCTGTATAAATACTTAACTAAAGAGAATACATCACCACTAAATATTCCTGTGAAATCTTTAAAATAAAGAGTCCCATTTTTTGTGTAAAATAGAGAACAAGAAGGGTTGTTGTCTTTTCTGAAAGGTGAGCAGAAAGCTCCTTCTAATTGCAAAGGAACTCCTAAGTAATATTCCATTAATTGTTCCTGATCGAAATTATGGAGTATATAATTAACACTAAGAGGCTCTTGAAGTTGATACATATCTTATTCATTATTATTAATTTGGTTATAATTCGGTTTAAGTGTAAAAAGACCGTCCCTTTAGCTTTTATAAAAGGACGGTCTAGTGTTTGGTAATTCCTATTTTAGAAGCCAGCTTCTTCGTCTAAATCTAAATCTAGGTCATCTGCTTCAGCACTTGCTTCTTCACCAAGGTCAAGTAATCCGTCAGTACTTTCACTCTCAACATCTGGAGTAGGTGCTTCTAATTTATCCCATTTTGGGTCTATTGTTATCAAGCTTGGGCTATCAGTCATTAGAGTTATAAATGGTTTAAACGGCATTGGAAGTGTAACGTATCCTTTGTTATTTACAACAAATTTTACTCTTAATGGTACATCTTTGTATAGGTCTCCTATAACTTCTACAACTTTCTTTCCGAATTCTTGGAAAGTTTTTGCTTCTCCCACTTTCTCTGCAATGTCTTTTCTATCCATAAATGGTGACATTAATTGTAGTATTCTACTGTTCTGCCATCTTTGGTATTTTTGTCTTGTTTCCTCTCCAAAGGTATCTGTTACTTGTGATTCAAATATTCTTGATGTTCCTTCAAGGGAGTCTTCAAAGTAAAAAGACAGGCAAGGTGTTTGATTGTTATTTTTTCCACCTATTGTTTCAAATACTATGTTTGTGATTTTGATGTTTTCCTGTATTCCAGGCTGTATACCACTTTTGTTTGACTCTAAGTCTTGTTCTGTAAATCCAAATTTGTTCATTATAAAATTGCTTTAAATTATTAATTAATATTGTTTAAATTGCTTTATTAAGCTAAATTAAGTATTTATACGGAATAAACAAGTGTTTAATCTATATATATTTTATCCCATTCAAAATTAATCACAGAGTCAGCTAAATGTTTGCATCTACTGCCTGCTTCTGTCTCTCCTGATCCTTTAAATGAAACAATAAGCTCGTTATCACTGTTTCTTGTAACAAGTCCTATGGCATCACAATCAGCCATTAATATGTTTTTTAATTTTCCAGGTAAGTCCAGTGCTTTGGTTTGAACTTCTTCTCCCAAATCGTTTGGCAAAATGCTCTTTTTAACATGCCCTATTATTATAAGGTTATCTGTAAAAGCTTTGAATCTTTTAATGTAACTCATGGTTCTTACTCTCACGTCATGGAAGCCAGCTCCAAAAGGTATGCTTCCAATAGAATCTGCTTTTTTTGAAGGGTTGTTTTTATTGTGTACTAAAAGAGAGTATTTTTCAAACCACTCTACCATACAATCTATGGTGTCTAAGGCTATGTATTTATATCTTTCTTCCCTATCTTTAAGTAACTTTAAAACTTGCTCCAAATCTTTTAATGAGTTTACTTCAACTCTCATAGACTCTAAATACGCTGTTCCTTCTTCTGCGTCTACAATAAGGCAGTCGTTTAGTTCGGACAACATTTCAGTTTTTCCCATTTTAGTGGGTCCGAACAAGCACAACACTCTTGGACTCTTTCTTTTTGGGGGTAATTTTTTAGTTGGTAATTCCATATTTATTTTAAATTTATTAATTTGTTTACTTTGTCTAAATACAGTTCAATTGACTTGTTAAATTCTTTTTTGTTTATTTCTTTCCACTCGCATCTTTCAGCAAAGTACGAATAGGGTACACTTACTGTTATATCGACACTTGGAGACATTGAATGTTTCCACATTTGAACTGTTTTATTATCTAATCTGGCAAATATTCTATCTTGCCTTTCATTCTTCCAATAAGAATTATTGGGTACACCTTTATTATCCATTAAAGTTGTATCCATTCGCTTGGGGTTTGTAATTGCGTGTTTCAAATTTTCCTTTCGATAAGTCATTTGTTAATAATGTTAATCCTTGTGTTCCTTTTCGGTTTTTCAAAAAATGAACAGCCACCAAATCTTTTGTATGGATGTTATCTTTACCGTAGTATTCAAGGTGTAATAGTATAGGTTGATGAATAACCATAACAACATCAGCAGCATGAAATATTTGTTTACTGCCATGTATGTCTGTTTTGGTAGGATAATGTAATGAAGGGTTAGATGGATCTAATCTTTTTTCACTTTCTATCTTATCATTTAATTGCCCTAAAAGGATATTCATCGTATTAAACTCTTTTCTAATCTCAATGAAGAGTTTCCCAATACCTGCCATTGTTTCTATCTCATTCTCACCAGGCTCACTTTGAACTAGAAGAGTATGGTCAATTGAAACAATAAGATTGTCGTCTGGGAATTTAGCTTTAAACTTTTTTATAGTTTCATACATCCTATATCTTGTTGTTGGATTCTCAATAAAAAATATAGGCATCTCCTTTAGTTTTCTTAGCTTATCCCTAACAAAGTTGTATTGGGTTTTTGTGAGCTTTCTCTCTGCTCCCATCAAGTCGGCATAACTTATATCACAGTCAGCACTCATTCTTCTAAGCATCTCATCTGCAGCAGACATTTCAAAGCCGAAGTGCAAAACCTTGAATGGTTTTACAAACTCCTTATTTAAATCATCATTAAAGAAATCTTGAAGTATCATATTCAAGAAAAAACTTTTACCATGACCTGAAGCCCCAGCTAGGAAATAATTATTACCAAACCTAAATCCACCGTTAAGGAGTTTATTTACTCCACCCCAACGTGATTTAAGACAGTTTTGTTCATTAGACATTCCTTCTTTTATTAAGTCGGCTGTCTCTTTTAAAACTGTCAGTATCGGCTTTATATGAGACCCACCACTAGACAATCTTTTCTCCTGGTAACTCATTTTGTCCCATTTTTCTTCTTAGTTCGATTTCTTCTTCTATTGTTTCCCATTGTTTAGATTCAAACCATTTTTGAATTCCCATTGAGATTAATCTGTTCTTAACAGCATATTTAAGGCAATTCATTACTTTATTATGCTTATCAATACTGTGACCAATTTCTTTTTGGTAGTCTTCGAAAAATTTGTCTTTATTTATTGCTCTGGCTGAGAATCTTTTTCCGTTTATATATAAAAGTCTTGGGTAATTATCCCAAAATTCTTGCGGTGCTATCTCATCATCAGAGTTAAACAGGGTTTCTTTAAACTTGTCTGTAACTATAAATGAATCTACATAATTATCATAAGTATTGTTTAAATTGAGTAGATATCCCTTTTTCTCTAAGTCTGCTACAACACTAGATGTGAATCCATCTCCCATTGATACATACCTATATAACAACTTGTAATCCTTTAGATGTGTTAACCATAACAGTAGAAATTGATCAGCTGTAATATTAAAGTCTACCAGGGTTTTCACATATTTGTTTACGTCTATAAACATATTTTGATTTTTAATTTATTGAAGTTTAAAAGGTGAGAACTTACCCATTGATACATCTTTACTTTTATATGTACCAGAGATATGTTCTTTTATCTCATCTATACTATTAACATATATAATATTAGCACTACCACTCTGACGCTTTGATAACCAGCGCTCATCTTGTGTGTCTTTTACATATAAATTAATAATAATGGAGATTTTATCCTCCTGAAAGCGAATAGCACGACCTGTACGTTGTAGGTCTTGTCTTTTAGTAGACGTTCCAGAGGAAATTATTGCCATTTCTATACCATCAACATCAAATCCTTCGTCTAAAGCTTTGGCTGTATTTATAACATTTACTTTTGATTTATCACTTTGAAAATCCTCAAGATTCTTTTTTCTTTGTTTCTTTGAAATTCTAGAATTATAATCTCTTGATGTACTTATTTTCTCGGTTAAAGCCATAGCAAAGTCTATGGTTTCAGCAAATGTTATTGTTTTTAAAGGAAATTCTTTAATTAACTTATTTACAGTCTCTGCTTTAGATGGTAAGTTGTATAATAGTCTTTTTCTTGCCTGCATGTTTCTATTGAATTGTGCGGCATGCATCATCAAGTCTCTGGGATCAACTCCTCTTACTTGGGCATACCTATTTCTATAGCTTTCGTTTGTTAAACATTTTTGTGCAGTAAAGAATTCATGGTCAAATTGTGCGAAATGAGCATGGAATTTTTTATTAATTTCTCCATATTGCTTTTTCTCGGAAGGGTCCATTGTTAGTCCCAAGTTGAATACCATAAAATTAGAAACGTATTTATTTGCTAGCGCTTCTTTTAAATTAATGGTATCTAATACTGGGCAATGTTTACTAAGTAGATAGTCTCTTTTATCACTTCTTTCCATAGTGGCTGTTAATCCTACTATAAAAGAATACTTAACTTGTGTGAATATCTTGATATTCTCTGAAGCCGCATAATTATGTATCTCATCTAATACCAATAAACTGCACTTTCTTTTCTTCTTTATTGCAGTATTTATTACTATTACTTCTACATTTTTTAGATTATTAGTCTTTATTTCAAGATTCCACCTATCTTGAAGATGAAGTGTAGGTACAACTACTATAGTTTTTCTCTGTGGTTTTCTACTATTCATTAGCTTTATAATAAGGACAGCTACATAGGTTTTTCCAAACCCTGTAACTGCCTGTAAAGAACCTTTACAAGAATTATATATCCATTTCTGTATAAATGCTTCTTGTCTTTTTAGTTTTACCTTATTAATCTTCATTTGATATTAAGATATATATCCTATGGGTTCATTTTGTAAAACTTCTCCAGATATGTTCAAAGTTTTAACACTTGATTTATCTAAAAAATAGTCGTGTATTTTGCTTTGAGTTTCTAAGCCACGCATATTTGTCTTTTTTAAAGACTCAGTTACATTATTATAAAGATTCCACATATTCATGTCAGAGCTGTTTAGCATTGAGAAGTTTTTAGAGGTGTTTATTTCTTTTTTAACTACAGATAACTGTGTTATTTTCAAAAGCTCTTCTTTGTAAAACAACTCTCCAAGAATTTGTGAGATTATAGTAGGATTAACATCTTTTTTCTGCATTATTTCCATGTCTTTGTGTGCTTTATAAAGAGTTGGCACTAAAGAGTCTATAGAGTTAGATATCATTGTTTGTATATCGTTTAATACTTCTCCTGTATGTTTACGCATATAGGTAACATCTCCTAACAACATACCATTAGAACAGATTATAACCATAGCTCCAGCAGCAAGTGCGATGCTTCTTGATTTATCGTATGAGTTTCTTAATCCAAGCATCATTTGAAGTGGTCCTTTACCTTTACCTAGACCTAGAAAACCAATCATAGATTCTCCATGGTTAAACATTTGATATCTTTCTTTTATAATAGAAATGTTCTTTTCTTCCAGGTTATTTGTAATCATCTTTAACAGCTGCTCGTTTGACACTGCTGAGTAAGTTTTTGTGCTCTTCGGAGGTAACACTCCAAAGAGATCTTGTCTGTTGTTTGTAATTTTCATTTATAAATTTATTGGTTTGAATTTTAATATTTTCATTGCCTTGCATAAGGTCTTTAATAATATTGAATACCCTTATTTGTTCTGCAGATATTTCTACTTTTTGATTAATAGACAGTAGTTCTTCTTCATCTACTAATAAGGTTTCTAGTGAAGTTGAATAGTGATACCAATAGGCTTTTCTCTCATCGGTATCCATATTTTCATACTTTTTCATTTTTTCCAACATGGACTTATTTCGGTTTCGGCTTTTAAAAGATTATTTACAAGAATCTTTCTCGCAGATTTTTCCATTATTTTTGAAAGAATTATTTTCCATTCATCTGAAAAATCTTTTCGTACTATAGTATCAACTTGGTCATGAACTGTCATAACCAGTTTAACTGGAAGATTGTTGTCAATTATCATTTCTCTTATATACACCAAGGCAACTTTAGTCATATCGGCTCCAGTTCCTTGTATTGGAGTATTTTTACTTTTACGCTCTATTTTACTTTTAATTTTAGCGTTATTTAAGCGTGGAGTCCATTCATCAAACCATCTTATTCTTTCAAATGGTGGGAATGTTTTTGCGTAACCTTTCTTTAAACCTTCTTTTCCCAAGCGGGCTAAGAAATCTTTAATTTTAGGGAATGTAGCAAAGTATTTTTCTATTATATCCTCTGCTTCTTTTAGTGGTACGTCAACAGCGTCTGAAAGACCTTGGGCAGACATACCATAACTAAGACCAAAAGAAACTTTCTTTGAAATAGTTCTTAGTTTTTTATGTCCAGGGCAATTGCACGCTGATTTGTTTTTAGTGTATTTACAATCATCCAGGGAAGATTCTTTCCATTTTTTCTCAAATGCTAAAGAGGCACAAACAGAATGTAAATCTTCTCCTTTACTTAATGCTTCTATCCAAACAGGATCATTACTTCCAGTTGCAATAACGCATAGTTCCTGCGAAGAAAAGTCTGAAGATACAAATACCCAATTGTCATCATTTGTAATAAAAGCATTCCTGTAACTATTATCTGCAGGAATTTGATGCATATTAGGTTTAGAACTAGAGACTCTTCCTGTAGCTACTATTTGTTTAAAGCTAGTATGTACTTTTCCATCAGACAGTATATTCTCTGAGAATTTAGGACCGTATGCATTATATAACTTTGCTTTTTCTTTGTATTTTATATAAGTTTCTATAATGCTATGCATGAATTTTATTGGCTGTAAAACCTTTGCATCAACAGAGTCTAAATCTTTGTATACTTTCTGGAATAACCTTAAAACTTGTTGTGGAGAATTGAAATTAAATTTTCTTTTTAATTCCCTTTCTTTTTCTACGTGCTCATCGTCAAATAAAGATAAAGTGAAATTTTTAGGTACAAATTCTTCAAAATTTCTGTCCTTTAATATAAAGTTATATAATTCGACTAATGTTTCATCTTTCTCTATTTTACTTTTGTTTGAGAGCGCTTCCCACTGGTTTAAATCTATATTAAGACCATTGAATTCCATGTCAGCGAATGCTAATACAGCTCTATTTTCTAATGCAACTACTTTACCAAGAGAGTGCTTTTTTATTAGCCCAATTTGTTTTTCTCTTATTGGTAATAGATATGTTACATCTTCTGCTGCATATTTTATTTGCGATAAAGTGAAAATTCCGCTGTCATTGCCTATAAATTCTTTTCTTGTGCTTTTACTGATATCAGTTTTTAAATAGTTTAGTATTAAAACTTTAAGCCCGTACTTCAAAGGTTTACCACATGTAAGTACCATTTCTGCAAGCATAGTATCGTAAACATTCTCGGTACGGCATCCGATGTTTTGTTTTATGAACTTGTAGTCGAACTTTACATTGTGGAAAACCTTCTTAATACGAGTATCTTCTAGAATTTCAGATAGCGGTTTTAAGTTAATTGTTAAAGCGTCTATAACATATTGATTTTGTATGTCGCCAATTTGAAGCAGTAGCAATTTATCTTCTATGAAACTAAGCCCAGTAGTTTCAGTATCTAAACCTAAAAGAGTCTTTTTTTTACAATAATTAATACATGAATCAAGATTTGATTCTATATTAATGTCTTCTAACAATAAGTTTGTTTGACCAGTTACAAATGTTATCATGCTTTTTCATTAAATTATAAATGGTTTATTTTACATTATAAATTATATTATAGACACTATTACCGTAGTCTGAGAAATCGCTTTGGTTTATATTTATTTTTAAATAATTAGAACTTCTAACCATTTCTAAAAAATCGTTACCTTCTTCTATATATAATCCACCATTTTCTAAACCATAAATATCATCATAGGACATTATATCTCCTGAGTTTATTTTAACTCTTATTAATCCTTGGGATGTTTTATAAGTTACAGAGGCACTTGGTGATTTTGAGTATTCATAAAGATTAATGATCATTCCCCCAGATGAGTAATCAACAAACTTTGCAATAAAGTCGTCATTATTACTCGTGGCTGAATTAGAAAAGTTTCCGTTACAGAATATTATTTTTGCCGTTTCTCCTGTAGGATCTCCAAAGTCATCAGTTATATTAACTGTTTCCCAATAATCATAATTTAATTGTGCTTGTAATGAGAATGCGCCAACAAGCATAATGGCAATTACTAATAGTTTTTTCATTTTAATTTATTTTAAAGAGTGTATTGTTGGAGAATTTGAATCTATAGGTATAGTAATAGCATATATATTATTTTCTCCACTTCCTTTTTCTACATAAGGTTTTATCCAGCTCAAGAAATCTTCTATTTCATTTTCTTCATTTGAAATGTTAGCTCTTGAGCTAAGAAGCCAAGTTTTATCTTTGGACTCCTTGGTTAATTTTGTTACAGGTTGACTTACTCCAAAGTAAGTACTGCTTCCCAATAAAGGGTTGTATTTCTTAACCTTAAAGTCAAGCTTAGTTGGTTTGTCGTTTTCTCCAGTCAAATACTTTAGTGTTTCTATAACACTTTTGGGAGTATCCTTTTTAAGCTTGGCTCCAAAGATTAATTCGGTATAAGGTGTTTCCATATATCTAATTGAGTTTAATAGTTTTATTTTAATACTTAGTCATCTAGATTAATCGGCTGTCCTTCAAAGTCGTACCATATTTCCAAAGCTTTCAAAGCCTTTTTAAATCTTTCTAACATTAATACCTTGTCTATTGATCTACCTTCTTCTGAGGTTTTAATCTCTGTTCTAATTGTTATTTCGTTTAATTTTGCCATGTTTATTTCATTCATTTCTTCTTTAGATTCTAAAAAAGTAACTGCTGCTTTAGTTTCATTTTCAGTCCACGCAATAAATTCATCTTCTGCGTAATCAATTAATTTTTCCCTAAACGCATCTGCTAATATTGTATAATACAATTCTGTTTTTTTTACCATCTTACTCT